>Ga0209573_1002440_pt1 | contig 23702 bp, 21 predicted proteins | sample TNRBio252014_DNA_FD_185870 | JGI IMG/M metagenome (GOLD analysis project Ga0209573, IMG submission 185870) | Wastewater treatment Type I Accumulibacter community from EBPR Bioreactor in Madison, WI, USA - TNR Reactor_6/25/2014_ DNA (SPAdes)... | ecosystem: Engineered > Bioreactor > EBPR >...
CCGAGGCGCAGGCGGTGGAGGCCGCCGTGGACGCCGTGCTGGCCGCCGGCCTGCGCACCCCCGACATCGCCGACGGTGTAGCGGAGGTGGTGGGCACGGCGGCGATGGGTGTGGCGGTGATTGAGCATATTTGATCGTCGTTCGCCAGGACTGACGGTGCTGCTCTCGCCGGGAGCAAGTCGCGCGGCAGCATAGCACCGTCAGTCCTTATGGAAGTGAGCTCAATGGCAATGCATAGCACATCAGTCGAGACACAACTACAGGTGAACACGGGCGTATCAGGGCCGGCCAAGCCAACCCTGCGCGCCCGCTCCATCGGGTGAAGGAGTGAGAAGTGGTAAGTTGCAGGTGGCAGGTGGCAAGTGGTGGCCTGCCACGTGCAACTTGCAACCTGCGACCTGCAACCTGCAACCTTTCACCCAATGGAGACTTAACTCATGCAAACACCCCCCATCTGGCTCTACGACACCACCCTGCGCGATGGATCGCAGGGCGAGGGCGTCAACTTTTCCTGCGAAGACAAGCTGCGCATCAGCCGCAAGCTGGACGAGCTGGGCGTCCATTACATCGAGGGCGGCTGGCCCGGCTCTAACCCCAAGGATATTGAGTACTACGAGCGGGCGCGGCGCGAGTTGAACCTGAAACAGGCCAGGGTCGTGGCCTTCGGCAGCACGGCCAAGGCCCATACCGACCCGGCCGACGACCCGCAGATCCGCCTGCTGGTGGACGCGCAGACGCCGGTGATCTGCATCTTCGGCAAGACCTGGGATTTGCACGTCACGGAGGTGCTGCGCACGACGCTGGACGAGAACCTGCGCATGATCGGCGCCAGCGCGGCCTACCTGAAAGCGCATACGGGCGAGTTCATCTACGACGCCGAGCATTTCTTCGACGGCTACAAGGCCAACCCCGACTATGCCCTGGCCACGCTGCAAGCCGCGGCCAGCAACGGCGCCGACGCGCTGGTGCTGTGCGACACCAACGGCGGCAGCATGTACTGGCAGGTGGGCGAGATCGTGCGCACGGTCAAGGGCTATCTGGAACGCATTGGCTACCGCGGCGTGCTGGGCATCCACACCCACAACGACGGCGATGTGGGCGTGGCCAACGCGCTGGAGGCTATCCGCGCCGGCGCCACCCACGTTCAGGGCACTATCAACGGCTATGGCGAGCGCTGCGGCAACAGCAATCTGGTCAGCATCATCGCTAACCTCAAGCTGAAGATGGGTATCGACGCGCTGAGCGACGCCCAGTTGGCCCGGCTGAGCGAGACAGCGCACTTCGTGGCCGAGATGGCCAACCTGCAATTGCCCTCGCACCTGGCCTTCGTCGGCCGCTCGGCCTTTGCCCACAAGGGCGGCACCCATGTCAACGCCGTGGTCAAGCTGGAGCGTAGCTACCAACACATCGACCCGACGCTGGTGGGCAACCAGAAGCGCATCGTGGTCAGCGAGCTGGCCGGCAAGGACAACATCGCCGTCAAGCGCGAGGAGTTCGGGCTGGAGGGTCTGAGCAAAGAGCAGGAGCGGCGGGTGCTGGAGCGTATCAAGGACCTGGAGAACCAGGGCTTCGCCTTCGAGGGCGCCGAGGGCTCGGTGGCGCTGTTGTTGCGTCGCTTGCAGCCTGACTACAAGCCGCCCTTCGATCTGCTGCGCTACAAGGTGGTGGTGGAGCACATGAACGGCAAAGCGCATAATGGCGTGGTGGGTGCGCATACCAGCGCGGCTGCTGATGCCGCTCTCCAGGCAGCGGCCAACGGCGGCGCCGCCTATGACCCCAACGCCTGGTTTGTCGAAGCCACGGTCAAGGTCCGGGTCGGCGGCCAGATCTTCCACACCGCGTCCGAGGGTAACGGCCCGGTCAACGCACTGGACCTGGCGCTGCGCAAGGCGATCTTGCAGTTCTACCCCCAACTGGAGCAGGTCTCGCTGGTCGACTACAAGGTGCGTATCCTGGACAGCCATGCGGCCACCGGCGCCATCGTGCGTGTGCTGATCGAGTCCACCGATGGCCACACCACATGGAGCACCGTCGGCGCGGGCAGCAACATCATCGAGGCCAGTTGGCAGGCGCTGGCCGACGGCGTGGAGTATGCGCTGCTGGGGCTGAATAACGGGGCGAACGGCCACTAATGCGCGGCAAACGGTCATGGATTGACCGGGGCGGCTCTCGTTTCGGGCACTGGCGGGCCGTCTCCAGCCAGGTCAGAGGCTGGCCAGGGCCGTCTCTCCTGCGCGCACGCGCTGGCCCGGCTCGACTGCCATCTTGGCGTCGGCCGGAAGGTAGATTTGCACCTCACCGCCCAAGGGCAGATGCCCGATCACCTGGCCTTGCTGAACAGCTTCCTCAATATCTGTCAGTGCAGTGATCCGTCTGCCGACAAATGCCGGCATCAGGCGCCAGAAGCGGTTGGCGCTTAGCTTGATCAGCACCCTGACACCGTCGGGCTGGCGGGCGCCGATCCACAGCGCGTCGTCGGCCTCGCCAGCCTGCCCGCGCGGCTGGTAACGGCGATAACGCACGATGCCCTCGACCGGCGCGCGCATGATCTGGACGTCGCCTGGTCGTACAATAATCGTGATGCGATGGGCCAGGGCCTTCAGGAAACGCGGCTCATGGACCAGGGCCACGGCGCGAACCTGGCCATCACACGGCGCCACGGCCACCAGGCCGGGTCGGCCCGCCGTGCTGCGGTCGGGATTGCGAAAGATCCAGACGACGCCGGCCAGGGCCGCGAAGCTGGCGCCTGCCAGCACCAGCCACGCCGGTCTGCGCTGCCAAAGCCAGCCGATCAGCCCGGCCAGCCCCAGCGCGGCCAGCAGGCTGATCACACCGCCGGCCTGCTCTGGGGCTGAGATGCGGAAGGGAGGGGAGATAATTGGGCGCTGAGGGTCGTTTGCTGATGTCATCGTGTCTCGACCGGAATGCTTTCCACAGACAAAACGGGGCCAGGGCCGTAGGCTTGTAACGTTGAACACAAGTGTTCGTGCTGTTGATTATCGCACACAGCGCAACCCGTGTCAATCCGAGGGCCAGAAAAGGAGCGCCATGAGCACAAGTCTGCCAGCGACTGAGATCGCTGCATTTTTCGATATGGACAAGACGTTGCTGAGCGCCAGCTCGGCCGTGCTGCTGGTGCGCTATATGGTGCGGCGCGGGGAGCTTGCCCGGCAGGACGTGATGCGCTTCGTCTCAGCCCTCTTGCGCTACAAGATGGGCCGGCTGGACATGATCGAAACCACGCGCGCCATCGTGTTCGAGTTGGCCGGTCAATCGGAGGCCGAACGGATCGATCATACCCGCCAGTGGTTTCAGGAGCATTTGATCGAATACGTGACCGAAGAGGGGCGTCGTTGGGTCGCAGCGCACCGCCGGTTGGGGCACCGCGTGGCCATGATCACGGCCTCCCCCAGCTATACGGCTGACCAGCTAGCCGAGCATCTGGGCATGGCCAGCGAGGATGTTATGGCGACACGCTTCGAGGTCGAGCAAGGCTTGTTCACCGGCCGCATGATGGAGCCGATGATCTACGGCCAGGGCAAGCTGGACGCAGCTCAGACTTATGCCAGGCAACACGGCGTCGATCTGCGCCAAAGCTATTTCTACACTGACAGCATCGACGATTTGCCGTTGCTGGCGATCGTCGGCTACCCGGTGGCGGTGAACCCTGATCGGTCGCTGCGCAAGCTGGCCAAGGAGCGGGGCTGGTCGATCGTGCGTTTCTACTAAGGCATGGACAAGAGAAGGCCCCATGCCGATGGGGTACCTGGCATGGGGCCGATGGGTTAGGAGCTTTTCCAGATAGTGAACGTGTAGCTAAACACGTTGGGGTTGGGCGGCGGCGGCTCTGCTGTGCGCGGCACGCGGCTGGTTTTGCTTGGAATTGGCCTGGCATCGTGCAGCGGGTCATCCTGCAGATCCTCGCGCACACCAGCCCTACCTGACGGCTGCGTCACCTGGGGCCTGGCGCCAGGGGGTCTGCGCCGCTTGCGGCGGGGTACACGGGTTGGAGGCTTTTGGACAGGCTGGTCGGCCGGCCTGTCTGGGCTTTTTCTTCGAGACACGGTGAACTCCGCCTAGAGATAGTCGCGCAGTTGGCGGCTGCGGCTGGGATGGCGCAGCCGGGCCAGCGCTTCCTGTTCGATTTGACGAATACGCTCGCGAGTCAGGCCGAACATCTCGCCTACCTCTTGCAGCGTGTAGGTGTGGCCATCCAGCAGCCCATAGCGCAGCCGCAGGATGCGCTCCTCACGCGGCTGCAGAGTGTCCAGCAGATCGTCGAGCTTCTCGCGCAGCAGGGCTTGCTCGGCTCGTTCTGAAGGCTCGGGGCTATCGTCGTCTTCGATGAACTGCCCCAGCGTGCTTTCCTCTTCCTCGCCCACCGGCTGTTCCAGCGAAAGCGGGCGCACAGCCGTGCGCAGGTAGCGATGCACGCGCTCAGCCGGCAAGTCCAGCGCCTCGGCCAACTCTTCCGGCGTTGGCTCGCGGCCCAGAGTTTGCTCCATTTCCTGGCTGGTGCGGCGCAGCTTTAGCAGCTTCTCGCTCATATGCACGGGCAGGCGAATGGTGCGCCCCTGGTCCGAGACGGCGCGGCTGACTGCCTGGCGAATCCACCAGGTCGCATAGGTGCTGAACTTGTAGCCGCGGTCAGGATCGAATTTGTCCACGGCGCGCATCAAGCCCAAATTGCCCTCCTGGATCAGATCCAGGAACGGCACGCCGTGGCCGATGTAGCGCTTGGCCACGCTGATCACCAAGCGGCTGTTCGATTCGATCATCCGCCGCCGGGCCTGCTGCCCCAGGGCAATGGCCGCGTTGAGATCATCCTGCTCGTCGGGTGTCAGATCCACCGAGCGGGCTTGTTTGCGACTGGCCTGTTTACCAGCCACCACGCGGCTGGAAAGCATTTTCTCCTCTTCGGCTGTCAGAAGAGGATGCGCGCCCATTTGCCTGAAGTATAGATCAACGGCGTCGCGAGCTAAGGCCAAATCATCCTCGTCTTTCGCAGAAATGACGCGGCTGGGAGGAAGCTCTATCTCCTCTTCGACCTCATCGACTTGATCCTGCACGGGGATGTCCATCTCGCGCAGGCGCGAGAACAGATCCTCCAGCACGTCCAGCCGTTCTTCTACTTCAGGGAGCGTCTCCAGGATTTCATCATAGGTGATGTATCCTTGCGCCGAGGCGCGCTCCAACAACTCTGCAAGAGCGTCAGCTTGTTCGGTGTTTTCCTGCTTGGTCGGTTCGTCCATGTCTTTGACAAACTACTCCATCGAAATGGGCTTCGCGTCTGGTCTCCTGGCTGCTAAGTAGCACGCAGCCTGACCTTGATCAAGGTTCGGCTGCGTTTATGCTACAAACCATGTTGTCTGTTTCAAAAGTGGCTCGCTCTCAAGTTGCCGTCCCAGCCAACGGGTTGACCAATTGACTGCTTCCCGATTAGCGACCGGAAATGGGGGCCGCCTACTGGTTCAGTATAACATGGAAAAAATGCCATGTCAACACGTTTTTCGAGATTGTGGCGTATCTCTCATTTCCCCCCAGCCTGCTTGATCGCGGGCCGAGGCTGCCAGCGGCACTGCCGTCTTTGACATCTCAACTAGTTCTGCTGTATAATCTCTCCCTGTTGGCACTCTTATCTTATTTTGAGATTTTTCTGATTCTTTGCCCACGCCGTGCAGGCCACTGACCTGCGGCGGCTCAACTTGTTGAGCAGAATTAGGGTCTCTTGCAGGAGGAAGCGCACGTGACGTTAGTAGAAATCAGCCCCACCGTCGAGCCACTGGTCAGTGAACCTGTGGCCGTCGAGACTGCACATGCAGACGCGCCAGCATCAAAAGGCCGGCAGAAGCCCAAGGTTCAGACTCTGCCGCGCAAGAAGATCGTTAAGGTGCTCAGCGTTGGCATGGAAGTCACCGGCAAGGTGAAGCGAGTCTCCGAATACGGCGCCTTTGTCGACATTGGCGTGGGGCGGGATGGTTTGCTTCATATCTCCGAGCTTTCCACCAGCCGCGTCCGCAAGGTGGACGACATGATCAAGGAAGGCGACGAGATCAATGTATGGATCAAAGAGCTGGATCGCGACAAGAATCGCATCAGCTTGACGATGATCCCTCCGGGCACCAAAACCATCCGGGACCTGGCAGTTGGTGAGCTAGTGACAGGCAGTGTGCAGCGCCTGACCACTTATGGCGCCTTCGTCGACATCGGCATGGAACGCGATGCCATGTTGCACGTCAAGGAGATGGGCGACGGCTATGTGGCCAAGCCGGAAGACGTGGTCAAGGTGGGCGATGAGATCGAGGCGCGCATCAGCGGCGTTGACGCGCGCCGTGGGCGAGTCGACCTGAGCCTCAAAGGCCTGCGGCCAGCGTCGGCGAGCAGCAGCTCCTCCGACGAGATCGAGATTCAGCCGATGGGCGTCGATGCCGATGCGGACGAAGAGCTGCCCACCATCATGGAGCTGGCGTTTCGTCAGGCGCTGGATGGCGAAGAAGACTATCAGCCGCCCACACGCAGCCGCAAAGCCAAGCGCCGCAAGGGTCGCGGCGGCGATCGCTACGAACAGGACGACATCATCAGCCGTACCTTACGCTATCGAGGCTAGCTAGCGGCAGGGTGACGATCCATGAATCGTCAGTGCAGTCTGGCGTGAGTTGTCCCAGTGTACTTTGGTAACAAGGGACGCGCTTTCGCCGCCGTCTACCAGGTCAATCTTAAGCTCCGGGCGCCATGCCGGAGCTTTTTGCTCTGATCTCCTGGTGCATGATGAAGCGTCATCAGATCACGCTCGTGCTCGCTGTGGAGGCAGTCAAGCTGACGGCCTGAGCTTTCCCTGTCTGTGGCGCGTGAATTTCCTCGATGGACCAAACCAGAGGCCGGTTTTCGTCGCGGTCTACGGGGACATGCTGGTCGACGACACCACAGGGCCGGCTGAGCCGGGGGCATGGCTTGCGATCGACGTTGTGTACCAGGCGAACTCGTTTTATCGCGCCCGCACCTTGGCTGTCTTGCCCAGAGCGCCCAAGCGCCAGATCATCGGACAGGTCCAGTCCCTGCCTGCCGCCGGCCTGGTCGGAGTCTGGCAGGTCGAGCAGTATCGCGTCGAGGTCAGCCCAGCGATCGGCAGGCGCAGTTGATCGAAGTCTTGGGCGACTGAGGGGCTAAAGCGCCTTGTGCATGTACAGATCGCCCAAGCTGAACCCGTGGCGCTGATAGTACGTCTCTGTGCCCAGTGCAGAAATCACTGCGATGCGACGCCAGCCGCCCGCGCGCGCAATCTGCTCCGCCTGCGCCAGCAGTCGGCCGCCCAGGCCGCGATGCTGCGCTTTACCGTCACCCGTCGCACCGATGTGCAGGGCCGGCCCGTAGACATGTAGCTCTCGGATCAGCGCGCATCCCTCCAACTCCGCGGGCCGCTCGATGGCCCGGTCAGCCCAAGGCAGCAAGAGCCGCAGAAAGCCGGCCAGCTGGCCAGCTTGCGTTTCTACCGACAGGAAGTGCTCCAGCCCGACGCCAGTCTCGTAGCTAAGCGTATGCAGATCGACGGATCCTGCATCCAGCGCGACGTCGCCCACCTCCCGGCAACGAATACAGCGACAGCGGCGCCCGGTGGCCGCCAGATGCTGTTGCACCGTCTCGCGCAGGTTGCTGGCCCGGCTGCCTTGCAGAATGTAGTCGGCTGGAATATCCCGCACGATCCGCGTCAGGCGGCAATAGGGCGGCGTTTGGGCCTTGCAGTCGGCCAGCAACGCCACCAGCGTCGCTTCGTCGTAGGGTTCATAGGCCCCCTGCTGCCACAAAGTGGTCAGGCCGGTGCCGGCCAGCAGCGCCGTTGGATAGATCTTCAGATCGTCGGGCCGGATGTCCGGGTCGGCCCACAGGCGGGCAAAGTCCTCTCGATCGCCTTGCGGCGTGGCGCCGTAGAGGTTGGGCATCCAGTGCAGGTGCAGCTTGAAGCCGGCCGCGCGCAGCAAGCGGCAGGCCCGCCGGGTGGCCTCCACGTCGTGGCCGCGGCCGTTGAGGGTCAGGATGTGATCGTCCAGGCTTTGCACGCCTAGCTGCACCCGCGTCACGCCCAGCCGGCGCAAGCGCAGCACCTCGTCGGGCGTCACCCAGTCCGGCCGGGTTTCGATAGTGAGCCCAACGCAGCGGCTGGGCGCCTGCTGGTTGCGGCGTTGCGCTTCGTGCAAGGATTCCGAGTCGCTGCCGTTCAGGGCATCCAGGCAGCGCTGGATGAACCATGCGCCATATGAATGCGAGTACGCGCCCCACGTGCCACCCAGGATCAGCAATTCCACCTTGTCGGTCGGGTGCCCGGTGTTGTGCAGCGCAGCCAGCCGGCTGCGGGTCTGCTGGTAAGGATCGAAGCTGTGACGCAGGGCCCGCTGGGCGCCCGGCTCGCGCGCCAGGTAGCTCTTGGGCATCGATGCATCGTCGGGACAGAAGATGCAGCGGCCTGGGCAACCGGCCGGTTGGGTCAACACGGCGACCACAGCTACACCTGACTGGGTGCGCACCGGCTTCATCTGCAAGCGGCTAAAGGTGGCGCGCTCGAAGGGCAGGTCGCCCGCTTCCACCAGGGCGCGGTAGGCGGCGACAAGCTGACCTTTGCTAAAGAAACCGCTGCCATCGCGCGGATGGCGACGCAGAATGTGGCGAAGCACCCTGGCGTCGAAGCTGGGTGCAGCCCGCACCGCCTCGATGATCGCCAACAGATCAGCACGGTAGCGGCCGACATCGATCGGCTCGTAGCGGCTGGCCTCCAGCGCCGCCTGTTCCAGCATCATTTCTTCCATAACGACCCGTTCTCAACCTATGGACCCATCAATCGCCGAGACGCTCTTGCGGCTCAATCGTACATTTTATGATCGTTTCGCCCAGCAGTTTGCCCAGAGCCGCACGCCTCATCAGCCCGGCTGGCAGCGGCTCCTGCCTTTCCTGCCCCAGCGTGGCCGGCTGTTGGACGTGGGCTGCGGCCACGGACGGCTAGCGCGCCTGTTGGAGCAGCAGGGACGGCAGCTAGAGTACGTTGGCGTCGACTACGGCGCGCAACTTCTCGCCATCGCCCGTGCGGATACAGCGCTGCTCGCGATCCCGACCACCCTTGTCGAAGCTGATGTCGCTGTGCAGGGTTGGGGCGAGCGTCTGCCTGGCGGCCCGTTCGACGCAGTTGTCGCTTTAGCCGTGCTGCATCATATCCCAGGCTGGCAGCGACGGCGTGACCTGCTGGCGCAGTTGGCCGGATTGCTGACCGATGAGGGGACGCTGTTGCTGTCAACCTGGCAGTTCATGAATGAAGCCCGGCTGCGTCGCAAGATCATGCCGTGGAACGCAGCCGGGCTAACGCCTGAACAAGTCGAGGCGGGGGATGCTTTGCTGGATTGGCAGCGCGGCGGCTCGGGCCTGCGCTACTGCCATCTGGTGGATGAAGCAGAGCTGACGGCGCTGGCCAGCCAGGCTGGCCTGGTCATCCAGGCCATGTTCTATGACGACGGGCGCAGCAGCAACCTCAACCTGTTCGCAGCGCTGCGCTGCCAGCGCTAATTACCGCTGTTGCGGCGCAGCAAAGGCAGGTAGATCGACCTTGGGGGCGACCCGCCGACTGTTACGCTGCCTGAGGTGCTCACCACCGTCAGCTCCTGGCCGGCTACGTTGGTGACCTTCAATCCGCTCAGGCTGAGCTGGCTGGTCCCGGCAGCAACTGCGCTCATGGTGACAGTGGCCAGAACGCCATTGCCGTTTGGGCCGGCGGCCGTGCCGTAGCTGTAGGCGCCGAACAGCGGCACGCCAGTCCGTCCGGGCGCTGAAGCCAGGCGCAGGGAGCCGGTTATGCGGCCGGTGCTGCCCAGCAGGCTGTTCAGTTGAATATTGTCCACCGTTGCGCTGGCGACAGCCGGATTGAAGTTGTACTCGAACTCGAAGGCGCCCAGGTTCTGGACGTTCTCGATGGCAATGGTCACAAGGAACGATTGGCCTGACGGCACAGGCGCGCTGGGACCCAGCACCCGAACCGTGACAGGGAGCTGCGCGGCGCTGCGTTCAGAGAGCGCAGCCCACAGCAGCGTCAGCAGCAGCAGCGCCAGCACGCCCCGACCTAACGCGCTAATCCAACGGTTTTTGGCAACGGTCGTATTCATCACAGGCCATCCTCACACAGATATCACTGGCAGTCTCGGGGACTTCGCGGTGCATAGGATAGCATAATTGGCCCGGATTGCCAACTAACCGCAGGGGAAGCGTCAAGCAATCGTTGGCAGATTGTCAGCCTGTGAGTGGCGGCCGGTGAAGCAAAACCGGACATTTGTGCGTTTAACCCTTTGACTCCACCTTTGAAGTCGATGTACTGTATGGTGTGGATGGCAACGAACATGGAGTGGACCATGAACGAGTTACAGATCGGCCTGTTGGGTACATTCGATGTGCGACGTAACGACGAACCGGTAGTTGGCTTAGAAGGGCGCAAGGTGCAGGATTTGCTGGCCTTTTTGCTGCTCCAGCGCAGCCGCCCATACTCTCGGGAGTACCTGGCTGAGTTGCTGTGGGGACAGCGCGCGCCGGCCCAGTCCAAAAAGTACCTGCGCCAAACGCTGTGGCAAGTCCACAGCGCACTGGCCGCCCCTGGCCAGGACGCGCCGGACAGCTTCCCGCTGCTGGTGGACGACGAATGGATACGTTTCAATCAACGCTGCGATCTGTGGCTGGACGTGGCGGTATTCGAGGCGGCCTATCAGCAGACGCAGGGCATTGCCGGCCAGAACCTGGACGAGGATCACGCCGGCCGCCTGCGGCAGGCGGTTGATATGTACCGCGGCGATCTGCTGCCAGGATGCTATGACGACTGGTGCATCTTTGAACGCGAACGGCTGCAAAACATGTATTTGGCTATGCTGGATAAGCTGATCGACTGCTGTCAGCAGCACGGCCAGTTCGAGCAGGGCCTGGCCTATGGCGACACCATTCTGCGGCTTGATCGCGCCCGAGAGCGCACCCATCGGCGTATGATGCGGCTGTACTATCTGACGGGCGACCGCACCTCGGCGTTGCGCCAATTCGACCAACTGAAACGTGCGCTGCACGACGAACTGGACGTCAGGCCGTCGCAAAGCTCAGTTGCGCTGCGGGATCAGATTCGCGCTGACAGCCTGGGAGGAACGCTGCCGCCGCCCGGCGGCGCGTTCGCATCCCAGCAGCAGCCTCGCAACGGCGCCACCCAGGGCGATCCCCGGCTGCATCTGCGCCACTTGCACGCCTGTCTGACCCGCATGCAGCGCCAGATTGCGCAGGAGATCGAGTCCATCGAGCTGGCGCTGGCCGAAGCCTGACCGTTTCGAAAATCGCTCATCGCTTGACGCGGGCCGCCTTCCAGGCGGCCTTTTTTCTTCCCGCCTAGCGGCCGGTTCAGGGTTCACCGTGCGCGGCGCAGCACTCCCAAAACAGACGCTGTCAAAGACGCGCAGACAGACGCTGCGCCATACGCTGCGCTGCTACACTGCGCCTTAGCCTTCGGGCCTGTCCGCAGGTGTTGGCAGCCAGACGGCGTCCGCGCCAAGTTTGTACCCAGGAAGCGAGCATAGGCTGGCCCATGGATCCTTACGAGTCACACTCGTTCATTGTCAAAGTCTGGCTGGAGGAGTCGCTGGAGGAAAGCGGCGAGGCTATCTGGCGGGGGCACGTTACCCACGTGCCCAGCCAGGAGCGACGCTATCTGCACACCTTAGATGATATTATCGACTTTGTCGGACCCTTTTTGGAGCGCATGGGCGTCAAACCAGGCGGCTTGCGGCGCAGCCGGCTGCGGCGCGCGTCCTATAAGCCCTGACTGAAAGCGATACCAATGGCCGATTTTCGTGCATTCGCTGCCGTCAGCGAGGCCGTGCTGGCCCTGCTGCGCAGCAACTACGACCCGGTGGACTTCAACAACGAGTTAGATTTCCGCGTCTTCATGGCGCGCGACTTCGGATCGCCCACCTTGCAGAATGGCGTCAGCCTCTTCCTCTACCGCGTGCTGCCCAACGGAACCTACCGCGCGCCGGCCGGCCGGCTGGACGACAACGGCCGGCGCTACCGCAACCAACTGGCCGTGGATATGCACTTCGTCCTGACGGCCTGGGGCGGCAGCGCATCGTTGCAGCACACGGTCGCCGGCTGGATGATGCGCATCATGGAGGACTCGCCGCTGCTGCCGGCCGGCCTGCTGAACAGCGTCCTGCCTGACGTGTTCCAGCCCGACGAGGCGGTGGAGGTGATGCTGGCCGACCTGAGCACCGAGGACCTGCTGCACGTCTGGGAGACCCTGGTGCAGAACACCTACCAGCTTTCGATCCCCTACGTGGCCCGCAACATCCGCATCGAGTCGCGGCTGCTGCAAGCGGCCGGCCAGCCCGTCCAGCAGCGCACCTTCGAGGTCGCCAAACACAACGGATCGTAGCCCACCATGCCCACCGTCATCGAGCGCCAGACCATCTTCACCCCGCTGGGCATCCGCTTCTGGGACCCGGCCACGGACAGCCAGGTTGCCCACGGCTTGGCCGTGCGCGCCTGGCCCGACGGCGCGACCGAGCCGGTGCGCAGCGCCTTCCGCACGGCATCGGGCATCTACGCGTTTCAGGGCCTGCCCGGCCTGCGCGCGGTGGAGTATCCGGCCAACGGCGGTGGCTCGGCCAGCCCGCCGGCCGGCCAGCGTTTCGTGGTGGCCGTGGAGGACGAGCAGCGGCGCTTTCTGCCGGCTGTGCTGCGCGTCGACGCTCCCTTCGTCGGCATCTACCCCACGGCCGTCACTGGCAGCCCGCCTGACGCGGCCCTGCCCGGCGTCTACCTCTTCTCCGCGCCGTGGCGCAGGACCGCGGGCCTGGCCGCCGTCCGCGCCGAGCTGGTGCGCGAATCTACGGGCGAGCCGGCAGCCTGGGCCGTGCTGGAGCTGGACGTGGCGCAGAGCGGCGTCTGGCACGGCGTCGCCGACCAGCGCGGCAGCGTGGCGGTCTTCTTCCCGATCCCGCCCTTCCAGGCCACGCTGGGAAGCTCGCCGCCTGGCCCGCAAGCGTCGCCGCAGGAGCAACAGTGGCAGGTGACGGCCCGCGTGGTGTTCCAGCCATCCCACCTGGAGACGCCGGCCGGCGCTGAGCAACCCGACCTGCGCACCATTCTGACCCAGGCCGGCGGCGTGGTCTGGGCCACGGCCGGCGGCGCGCCCGCAGCCGAGCTCGACGCCACCCTCGCCTTCGGCCAGGACCTGATCCTGCACAGCGCAGGCCTTGCCGACACCCGGCTCCTCATCGACACTATCTGACCGTGACACGTGAAACGTGAAACGTGCCACTTGCAACCTGCCACTTGCAACCTGCCACCTGCCACCCTAAGGAGGTCGAACGATGCCAGAATACCTTGCGCCAGGCGTATACATTGAAGAAGTCAGCTTTCGCGCCAAGACCATTGAGGGGGTCAGCACCAGCACGGCTGGCTTCGTCGGGCCGGCCCGCTATGGCCCGTTGAGCGGCGAGCCGGAGCTGCTGACCAGCTTCGCCGACTTCGAGCGGGTCTACGGCGGTCTCGACCCGTTGGGCTACGGGCCGAACTACCTGGCCCACGGCGTGCGCGCCTTTTTCGAGGAGGGCGGCCGCCGGCTATATGTGGCGCGCATCGCTGCCACCGACGGCGTGCAGGCCAGCGCCGACAACCAGGCCATCGCCTCGCCGCCGCCCGGCCAGATCGACCTTCGGGCGCGCTTCCCCGGCCGGGCCGGCAACATGCGCGTCACCTTCCTGCCTCGCCTGAGCGACAACCTGTTGGTGGCCGACCCGGTGAGCGGCGACCCGGTCGTCCGGCGCATCCAGCAGTTCGACACAGTGCTGGTGATGGACAGCGGCAGCCCGCCCTCGGCTGTGTTGTACGACGTGGTGCGGGACGGCGATGACCTTGCGTTGCAGCAGCCGGGCCAGGCCAGCGAGCCGATCAGCGCCCTTGACCCGGCCACGCAGGAGGTGCGGCTGCTCACCGTAGATGTCGCCATCGAGCGGCCAATCACCCGGCCCAAACGGCCGCGCGAGCGCTACACCATGCCCGAGGTGTTGGAGGGCTTCAGCTTCCACCCGCGCCACGGCAACGCGCTGACCACTTACTTCGACACCGATCCGGCATCGCGGCGGCTGGCCCTGGTGGTGCCCTTCGCCATCGAGCCGGCGGGCACGCTGGACACCGGCGCAGAGATGGCCGTGGCCCTGTTGGGCGCGGATGTGATTGAGGCTGCGGCCAGCCTGGGCAGCACGGCTGAGCAACGCCGGCGGGTCTACCGCTTGGAGAACGGCGCCGACGGCAGCTTGCCGCCCGCCTCGGCCTATGCCGGCGACGGGTCGGGCACGGCCAAGAGCGGGCTGGCGGCCTTCGAGGACCTGGAGGATATCTCCATCGTGGCCGCGCCCGGCTACTCGCAGGGCTACGCCAACAGCAACGTGCTGCGCGTGGCGCAAATCCAGGCTTCCTTGATCTCGCACTGCGAACGCATGCGCTACCGGATCGCGGTGCTAGACTCGCCCGACGACCAGACGGTGGGCGAGGTGCGGGCCTACCGCGGCCAGGTCGACTCGACCCACGGCGCGCTGTACTACCCGTGGATCAAGGTGGTGGACCCGGTGACCGAGGACGAGTTGGCGCTGCCGCCCAGCGGCTTCGTGGCCGGCATCTACGCGCGCAACGACGTGGAGAAGGGCGTCCACAAAGCGCCGGCCAACGAGGTGGTGCGTATGGCCGTGGGCTTCGAGTTCCTGCTCAACAAGGCGCAGCAGGACGTGCTCAACCCCGAGGGCGTCAACTGCTTCCGCTTCTTCGAGGGCCGCGGCTATCGCCTGTGGGGCGCGCGCACCATCAGCTCAGACCCGGAGTGGAAGTACGTCAACCTGCGCCGCTACTTCGCCTACCTGGAGCGCTCCATCGAGAAGGGCACGCAGTGGGTGGTCTTCGAGAACAACTCGGAGCCATTGTGGGCCAACGTGCGCCGCACGGTGGAGGATTTCCTGTTCAACGAGTGGAAGTCGGGCCACCTGATGGGCGAGAAGCCGCAGGAGGCCTACTTCGTGCGCTGCGATCGCTCCACTATGACCCAGAACGACATCGACAACGGCCGCCTGATCTGCCTGATCGGCGTGGCCCCGGTGCGCCCGGCCGAGTTCGTCATCTTCCGCATTGGGCAGTGGACGGCGGAGCGGCGCGGCTGAGTGGCAGGTAACAAGTGGCAAGTGGCAGGTGGCAAGTGGCAAGCACCTGCAACCTGCAACCTGCAACCTGACGAAGGAGTAGACCATGGCAGAATTTCGCGAACGTCCCTACGGGCAGTTCAACTTCCTGGTGGACCTGGGCGCCGGCGACACGGCCAGCGCTCAGGCCGGCTTCCAGGAGGTCAGCGGGCTGGGCATGGAGATCACCGTCGCCGAGTACCGCAACGGCAACGAGAAGGACAACGCCCCGCGCAAGATGACCGGCATGTACAAGGTGCCAGACGTGACCCTCAAGCGCGGCGTGATCGGCGCGCTGGACCTGTACCAATGGCTGGACGAGGTGCGCGCCGGCTCGCAGTCCTCGTTGCGCACCGTCACCATCCAGCTCCAGAACGAGGATCACAGCAGCGTGGTGATGGAGTGGAAGCTGACCAACGCCCGCCCCACCAAGTACACCGGCCCCTCCTTTAACGGCAAGGGCACCGATGTGGCCATCGAGGAGCTGGTGTTGGCGTGCGAGCGGATCGATTTGGCCTAGCGCAGAAACGATGAATGATGAGCGCTGAACGATGAATGCAGAGGCGAGCCTCCGGATTCATCATTCATCATTCATCATTCATCATTCATCACTCATCATTCCCCGTTGACCATGAACACCACCCTCCCCCGCCTCCCCGGCGTCTACTTCCTCCCACCGGCCCAGCCGGCGACGCTCGCGTTGCCGCGGCTGGATGTGGCCGCGTTCGTCGGCTTCGCCCAGCGCGGGCCGCTGCACACGCCGGTGGCCGTGGAGGACGTGGACACCTACCGCGCGCTGTTTGGCGGCGACGTGGCGCTGGCCCGCGATCGCGAGCCGGCCTTGCCGGCCGCATCCATCGTGCGGGCCCATCTGCCGGAGGCGGTGGCCGCCTTCTTCAGGAACGGCGGGCGGCGCTGCTTCGTGGTGCGGGTGGCGGGAAGCGACGCGTCTAGCGCGCGGCTGCGCGTGCCGGGGCTGGTGGGGCTGGATGCGGCTGGCAACCCCCGGCTGGCCAGCCTGCGCGCCGGGTCGGCGGGTACGTGGTCGGAGCGTCTGCGCCTGGCCAGCCGGCTGCGCGCCACACCGCTGCCGGCCAGGGTGTTCACGGCCCAGCCCGACGGCAGCCTGCTGTGGCAGACCGGCAGCGCGCCGCAGGCCATCCAGGTCGGCGACCTGCTGCGTCTGGTTAGCGTCGACGGGGAGGAGTGGCTGTTCCCCGTCACGGCGCAGGCCGCTTCGTCCGACCCGGACGCGCCCACCACGGTTACGCTGCGCAGTAGCCGGGCCTTCCAGCTTCTCCGCTCGCTGGCTGCGCCCGTCTCAGTCACGGCCATCAGCCGGCTGACGCTGGACGGCGCCGAGCCGCTGGCCGTGGACGCGGCCGAGATCGCGCCGGACGGCGACGGCCTGCTTTTGCACGTGCGCGGCCCAGACGCCGAGGGCGTCGCGGCAGGCGATGCGTTGCGCCTGACCCTGGTAGGCGGCGACCCCGCGCTGCTGGCCGTGGCCGAGAGCCGGTCGCTAGGCGAAAACCGGGCTGAGCTGCGCGCGGCCAGCCTGCTGGCCTTGCCGGGCCAGCCGCTGCCGGCCAGCCTGCCGGCCCTGGCGCAGATCGACCGGCTGCGCTTCGATCAGCTTCTGTGGCTGGGCGCGACGCGGCTGCCGGCCATCGACGAGGTTGCCTTGGGCGCGGGCCATCCCCGCTTCTGGGGCGAGGTCGCCGTGGCCCAGTCGAGCCTGCTGCGCGGCGCCAAGGCCAGCGGCCAGGGCGCCGAGGCGGCTGAGATCGCCCGGCTGTACCGGCAAATCCTGTCGGAGCGGCGCAACGAGCCGGGCGCGGCCGCAGCCATTCCCACCGAGCGCAGCGGCGACCCGACCGCGCAGGCCCTGGCCGCGCTGCTGGCCCCGGTGGATGAGGCGCTGGCCGGGCTGACCTACCTGCCGTTGGGAATGGCGACCGTTGCGACCGAGGCTGACGCGGTTGGCGCGGCTGAGCAAGGCAGCGACGGCCTCCTTTCGTTCGGCAGCGGTCTGTTCGTGGACCCGGCGCTGGCCCCCAATCCGGCCATCCAGCCGCGCTCAGGCAGCGGGCTGGAGGCCGACGCCTTCAACCGCTACTACGTGCAGAACCGGCGGCTGCGCGGCATCCACAGCCTGCTCTTCCTGCCGGAGGTGGCGCTTGTCGCCGTGCCCGACGCGGTGCATCGGCCGTGGGGAACGGAGCTGGTTCCGCCCGACCCGCCGCCGCCGGAGCCGCCGCCGACCCCGCCTGACTGGGCCAGCTTCCAGGGCTGCCCTGTAGATGAGGCTGCGCCGCCTGGCCAGCCGCCTGCCGTCCCGCCCGATGAAGCCTTGCTGCTGCCCCTGCTGGACCCAATAGCCAGCTACGACAGCCAGGCTCTACTGGACGTGCAGCACGCGCTGGTCAATCTGTGCCAGGCCCGGCGCGATGTGGTGGCTGTGCTCGGCCTGCCGCTGCACTTCGAGAAGCGGCAGTGTGTCGAATGGCAGGAGACGCTGCGCCAGCGCCTGGGCCTGCCCCGCCAGCGCAGCGCGTTCGACGGCGTCACCGACTTCGTGGACCTGAGCTACCTGGCGGTCTACCATCCCTGGCTGGTGGTGGGCGAGGAGGCTGGTTTCTATACGCTGCAGACGGGTTTCGATACGGCGCAGACGCCTACTCAACCCACGGCTACTGGACCCACGGGCCAGGTGTTGCGGGTGACGCCGCCCGACGGCGCGGTGTGCGGCATGATCGCGGCGCGCGAGCGGCAGCGCCAGGTGTGGGTGGCTCCGGCCAATGTGCCGTTGCAAGGCGTGCTGGACCTGTTGCCGGCCATGAGTGTGGACGACTGGGCCGACCTCTTCGCCGAGCAGCTCAACCTGATCCGCCGCGAGCCGGATGACTTTCGCGCCATGAGCGCCCACACGCTGAGCGAGGAGCGGCAGTTGCTACAGCTCTCCGTGCGCCGGCTCATGATCCTGCTTCGCAAAGTGGCGCTGGAACGGGGCATGGCCTGGACCTTCGAGAACAACGACGAGCGGCTGCGCGACGCGGTGCGCACCACGCTGGAGGCGCTGCTGCGCTTCATGTTCGAGCGGGGCGCGTTCGCCGGCCGCACGCCGCAGCAGGCCTTCCGCGTCGTCACCGATCAGCGGGTCAACACCCGCCAGAGCATGGACCAGGGCCGCTTCATCGCCCAGGTGCAGGTGGCGCCCAGCCAGCCGATGGAGTTCATCACCGTGCTGCTCAGCCGGGCCAGCGACGGCGTGCTGCTGGCGCTGGAGGCCTAGGCCGGCCGGAAATGATGAATGATGAACGGTGAATGATGAATGGTGAACCATGAGCGGTGAGCGACCTTTTTTGGCCTTTCGCTTCGACGTGCAGATCAACGTGCCGGGCGTGCTGGGCTTGACCAACCCGCTGTGCAACGCGGCCTTCGCCGAGTGCGACGGGCTGGAGATGACCATGGAGCCGAAGACGGTGCGCGAGGGCGGCAACAACACCCAGCAAATCCACCTGGTCGGCCCGGTCAGCTACGGCAGCCTGAGCCTCAAGCGCGGCATGACCAGCAACATCGATCTGTGGAAGTGGTTTACCCAGTCGGTCAGCGGCGACACGCGCAGCGCGCGCGGCGAGGCGCTGATCATCATGCGCAACGGCGAAGGCGGCGAACAGGTGCGCTTCAAGGTACACGACTGCCTGCCGCTGAAGATGAAAGCGCCGGCCCTCAACGCCAAGGAGGGCCTGCTGGCCATCGAGGAGATGCAATTGGCCTACAGCTACTTCGAGATTGAAGAGCCGCAGCCGCCCTTCGGCCTGTCGGCCGGCATCGGCTTCTCGGCCTCGGCCTCCGTCGGCGCATCGGCTTCGTTCTCGGCGTCAGCATCGATAGGGTTTGGATAGGCGGCACCCATGACAACCAGCAACATCACCAGGGCGCAGTTTGTCGAAATCAAGAAGTTCTCCGGGAGTTCGGGTACACTGAGCGAGGCGGAAAAGGAGAACCAGCTTGACGTGCAGTTCAATCCGCAGTCCCTGAAGCTGACTTTGTCCAATCAGAACAGCGGCGGTGACCAGCCGGGCGGCTCGTCGAAGCAGTTTGTGGGCAGCGGCGCGTCGAAGTTGTCTTTGGAGTTGGTGTTCGACACCACCGCCACCGGCGCCGATGTACGCGCCGAAACGAAGAAGGTCGCCTTTTTCGTGATGGCGAAGGAGCAGGACGACCCACAGAAGAAGCGCACGCCTCCCAACGTTCGTTTTCAATGGGGCAGTTTCATCTTCGAGGGCGTGATCGACTCCATGGACGAGACGCTGGAGTACTTCTCGGAGGAGGGCGTGCCGCTGCGTGCTACCGTGTCGTTGAGCATGAGCCGCGACGATATCGTCTTCCTGTTTGGCAGCGCGCGCGGCGGCGGCGCGGGCAAGGCCACCGGCGCCACCTCGCCCCTGGACGCGGCCCGGCCGGGCGACAGCATCGCCAGTATGGCCGCCCGCATCGGCGTCAGCGCGGACTGGAAGGGCATCGCCAGCGCCAACGGCATCGACGATCCGCTGCGCGTGCAAGCCGGCGCGCGCGTCAACCTGAATGCGAAGGCGTCGGTGCGGTGAGAACCGCGGATTGGCAGGCTGCGCGGATCGGAGATGGCTGCGTGCGGATCAGTGAGAACCGCGGATTGGCAGGCTGCGCGGATCGGAGATGGTCATGGGCAAACGCATTTGTCAAGTACAACCACTATCGGGCGCAGGCACATTCTGATCCGCGCCTTCTGAAAATCCGCTGTTCTGGAGCGCATCATGCCAGTCATCATCAACGAAACCGAGATCGTCGTCGAGCCGCAGCCTGCGCTGGAGCCATCCGCCCCTGCGCCAGCGCCATCCAGCGCCCGCCTGACGCCTGACGAGATCGTGCGCGTCATCCAGCGCCAACAGGAGCGCCTGGCCCGCGTGTGGGCGGACTGAGCGGCCATCCACGAATGCGGCCACGAATACACGAATGAGCGCCGCACCGGCGTGATTTCTGACCAATCTACCAATCTACCAATTTACCAATCCCCCAATCACCCAATCACCAACTAAACCATGCCACCCGCCACCGACACCCGTTCCCAATTCTACGCCTCACGTCCGACCTTCAAGGTCGACGGCGTGGAGCAGCGCGAGCTGGGCGAGGGGCTCTTGCAGTCGCTGCTGATCGAGGAGACGACCCTCGGCCTGTTCCGCTGCGAGGCGCGCTTCGCCAACTGGGGCGCGCACGCGAATGCGGACCGGGTGGACTTCTACCTGTTCGACGGCCGCATCGTGGATTTTGGCAAGGAGATCGAGGTCGAGCTGGGGCCGCCCGGCGGGACGCGGCGGGTGTTCAAGGGCCGCATCAGCGGGCTAGAGGCGCAGTTCCCGAAGGAGCGGCCGCCGGAGCTGACGGTGCTGGCCGAGGACCGCTTCCAGGACCTGCGCATGGAGCGCCGCACCCGCACCTTCGAGGACAGCAGCGACGCCGACGCCCTGCGCGCCATCATCGCACAGCACGGCCTGACGGCCGACATCGACGTGGATGGACCGACCCACCGGGTGCTGGCCCAGGTCAACCAAAGCGACCTGGCCTTCCTGCGCGAGCGGGCGGCCGCAGTCGACGCCGAGCTGTGGCTGGACGACCGCACGCTGCACGTGCAGGCCCGCAGCCGCCGCGACTCCGGCAGCGTTACTCTGACCTACGGCGCAGGGCTGCTGGAGTTCACCGTGCTGGCCGACCTGGCCCACCAGCGCAGCGCGGTCAATGTCAGCGGCTGGGACGTGGCCGGCAAGCAGGCCATCGACGTGCAGGCCGGTGAGAGCGCGGTGTCTGGCGAGCTGGATGGCCGGCGCAGCGGCGGCGCGGTGCTGGGCCGGGCGCTGGCCGAGCGCACCGAGCGGGCAGGGCTGGCTACGCCGCTGGCCCAGGCCGAGGCCCAGGCGCTGGCCGACGCCGGTTATCGCCGCCGGGCGCGGCGCTTTCTGACCGGCGCAGGCGTGGCCGACGGCAACCCGGCTATCCGCGTCGGCGGCGTGCTGGAGCTGCGCGGCGTCGGCCCGCTGTTCGAGGGCCAGTACTATATCACCATCGTGCGCCACACCTACGACCTGATCAACGGCTACCGCACAACCTTCCAGGTCGAGCGGCCCGGAGTTGGAGGCTAGATGGACCTTTTCGAGCAGGCCCGCCGCGCCGAAGAGCGCAACCGGCTGTATGGCGTCTATCCGGCCCTGGTGACCGACATCAACGATCCCGACGGGCAGGGCCGGGTCAAGGTCAGGCTGCCCTGGCTGCCGGACGACAGCGGCGGCTACAATGTCTGGGCCAGGATCGCCACGCTGATGGCCGGCCGGGACCGCGGGTCGTGGTTCATCCCCGACGTGGACGACGAGGTGTTGGTGGCCTTTGAGGCCGGCGACCCGCGGCGGCCCTACGTATTCGGCGCCCTGTGGAACGGCGTCGACACACCGCCCGAAAGCATGGACGGCGCCGGCAACAACTTCATCAAGTCGATCACCTCGCGCAACGGCGTCAAGGTCACGCTGGACGACCAGGACGGCCAGGAGAAGCTGATCCTCGAAACGCCCGGCGGCCAGAAGATCACCCTGCAAGACGGCCCCGGCCAGGTCGAGATCCGCGATAGCAACGGCAACTCCATTACCCTCTCCGCCAGCGGCGTCAGCGTGGTGGCGGCCGCCAAGGTCACGGTGCAGGCCAGCACCGTCGAAGTCAGCGCCGGCATGGTCACCGTCAACGCCGGCATGTCCAAGTTCAGCGGCGTGGTGCAGTGCGATACGTTGATCAGCAACATGGTCGTCAGCGCAGCCTATTCGCCGGGCGCAGGCAATATTTGGTAATCGGTTATCGATAAACGGTAATCGGCCACGTGACACACCGACTACCGATCACCGATCACCGATCACCGATCACCAACACTATGTCCCAACACTACGAATGGCTCAAGCCCCACCCCCTCTGGCAAGACGACGGCGACGACTACCGCCAGCCGGCGTTCTTCCAGCCGCACCTGTTCCGCTACGACTCGGACGCGTTCGTAGAGGAGTTCATGGCCGCGGCGCAAGCGGGGAACGGCGCGCTGGCTGGCGCCGTGGCGCAGCCGGCCGCGGTGGGCCAGACGCTCAAGCTGTTTCAGCCAATCCACGGCAGCTTTTACCTGGTCAGTGGCTCGCTGTGCTGCGTGGAGCCGGGCTTTCCGCAGCGCGGAGTCAGCCTGGCCGACGGCGAGAGCACCTTCTTCGTGTTGCGCAAGCTGATCGGCGGCGTGGAGCATGGCTGGATAGCGGCTAACGGCCGGCCGGCTGGCTGGCAGGCCGTGGGCAGCGGCGGCCGCGACCTGCTGGAGCACGAGGAGCGCCTGCCGTTGTATCAGACAGCGCCGAAGGATGGCCGCACCCTGCTGTTCGGCTACATCCCCGTGTCCAGCAAGGAGACCTACAGCGTCGGCCCGGCCCGGCTGGCGCAGTTGACCGGCGCGCCGGTGAGTTCATTGACCGATCCGCGCGGCGACGAGCTGCAATCCCGCTTCATCGACCAGGCCACGGCGCTGGTGGGCATGCCGACCAACCGCCAGATCGAGCCGCCGCCCGCGCCGGCTACGCCGATCCGGCTGCACATGTCGGTGTTCACGCTGCTCGACCTGTGGGAGCTGCTGGCCCGGCCGGACGTGCTGCCCGACGTGGCCGCGGCCCTGCGGGATAATCCGAATTCCAGCTTCAGCGGCCCCAAGGCTGCGCAGAAGACGGCATTGATGAGCTTCCTCAAGACGGCGCAGTGGACTCCCAGCCGCACGCTGGCCAGCGCGCTGGGCGAGGTGGCCAAGCAGCAGAGCCAGCTCAACCAGAGCGAGGCCGATCCGTCGGCGCTGGGCTTCGGCAGCAGCTATCGCCTCAACGCGGTGCTGTTCGACGGCCCCACGCTGCGCAACCGCTTCGAGGCCGCATTGTCGGCCGAGACCCGCCCGCCCATCGATCTGCCCAAGATCGAGCCGGGCGGCGACGCGACCTATTTGATCCGCTGCGTCTACGAGCGGCCGCAGTGCGATCCCGTGCAGCGGGTGATCAGCCGGCCCTCGCAGCCCTTCCGCCTGGCGGCCTTCTTCGACCCCGACGCGCCCGCGCGCCAGGTCAAGATTCCGCTGCCCACCAACGTCGGCCTGTCGGACATGCGCCGCTTCAAGAAGGGCGTCACGTTCATGATCTCTGAGCCGATGCAGCGCAAGATCGCCATGATCACCGGCAAGGAGAAGGAGCTGGTCAAAGAGGACCCCAGCCTGAACCCGGAAAGCTCCGGCGGCTTCGCCTTCATCTGCTCCTTCTCCATCGAGATCATCTTCATCGTGGCCTTCTTCCTGCTGCTGATGTTCGTCATCATCCTGAACTTCGTCTTCTGGTGGATCCTGTTCTTCCGCATCTGCCTGCCGGTGCCGAAGAAGTTGTTGGG
>Ga0209573_1002441_pt1 | contig 23689 bp, 17 predicted proteins | sample TNRBio252014_DNA_FD_185870 | JGI IMG/M metagenome (GOLD analysis project Ga0209573, IMG submission 185870) | Wastewater treatment Type I Accumulibacter community from EBPR Bioreactor in Madison, WI, USA - TNR Reactor_6/25/2014_ DNA (SPAdes)... | ecosystem: Engineered > Bioreactor > EBPR >...
GTGGGACAGGTCCTGATTGATGGACGCGACATTCGCCAGGCGACTCTGGAATCACTCCGAGCCGAAGCCATCTTTGTGGGCGGTCAGGATCCGGTGTTCAATGCCACTGTCGTGGAAAACATCACCTGCGGTCAGACAGACATCACGCGTCAGCAGGCAGTGGACGCCGCTAAGCTGGTCCATGCCGATCAGTTCCTGCGCACACTGCCCAAAGGCTACGACACTGTTCTGGGCGAACATGGAGCCTCCCTGGATCCCGGGCAGATGTTCCGTCTGAATCTGGCCCGCGCCATCGTCCGACAACCCGCGCTGCTGGTCATTGAGGAACCGCCTCTGCCTCTGGACGCGGAAACGAAAGCTCTGCTGGATGATGCCTACCAACGCATCTCCGGCAGCCGGACCCTGATCTTCCTGCCACATCGATTGTCGACTGTGAAGCGATGTTCACGAGTCGTGCTGATTCACGATGGCCACGTCGTAGCAGACGGTACACACGATGTGCTGGTCAAAGCCAGCGATCTGTATCGGCACTGGGAATACACTCGATTCAACCCGTTTCGCGACGACGCCGAAAGCTGAAACGGTAGCCAGACTGCAGCCGCAGCAGAGTTTCGAAAGCCCGGCCAGCCCGACCGATCAGATCCGATTTCAATCCCGCCTCGGCCTGATTCCCGGGAGAGCTATTTTCCCGATTCGGCAGCAGGGTTCTGCGCCCCGCGTTCCCGAGGAATCTCGATCACAAGACCGGCGAGTCGATCACGAAGGCTGGTGCGATTTGGGACATGGCATTTCAGGCACTCGGACGTCAGCCGGATCCCGCCGGCGAAGTAATAGGACTCCTCTGTCAGCTCCTCGTGGAACGGCTGACCGTCCTGCAGAACTTCACGGGCTGCCTTTTCGAACTCTGTCCGCGGCTCATGGTCCAGATTCATGGGTTCCAGATCAACGGCCAGCCACCGAAGTGTCACGCCCTGTCGGCGCTGAAATCGATCAAACACTTTGCGAAACGCCGCAGCCGGCAGTGTCAGTCCGGCATCTTCCCGGTAGTATTCGTGGTGAACAACCAGCAGTGTTTCATGCACAGCGTCATGCAGCAATCGGGCTCGTTCGCGGGCTTCCTGGATTTGTACCAGCTCCGAGGCGGGTAATGCGGTCGCGGACTTCGATTCATCCGCCGTTTCTCCAGCCGACCCAGTGAATGGCGAAAACCAAGCCAGGGCAAAAATCATCAATGCTGCTGCCGAAATTCGCCGCATGAGAGACTCCTGATAGGAAAGCTGGACCGTAACAGGATAAGAAGATCCTGTTTCGAAAGGAATTCGTTCATTCCGAACTTCCCGCCGGCAGGAAATCCTGAGCGTCGGAGGTTAAAATGGTCGATCACCACTGCGACAGTGTGGGCTGGGCGATAGGATCATGCGGCAGTCAAAGAACGTCGAACTCAACTGCAACTGACAACGCGGGCAGGTTGAAAAATGACCATTTCGATGACGGAGTACTTTCGGACGCGGCAGGCGGATCGAAAGAAAGAAACTCGTTACATCAATGTCATCAACAAGGACAGTTGCACGTCGTGCAATTCCTGTGCATCGGTATGTCCGGTTGACTGCATCTACGAAGTTGTCAGCCCGGTCCCGTCGGAGAGTTACCACCAGATCGACACCAGTCGCTGTATTGGCTGCCAGATGTGCTATCGGTCGCCCAATGACAGCAGCGAATTCTATCAGCTGACGATCTGCCCGTGGAACGCGATCGATATGCTCCACAATCCCAATGTGAAGCCGGATGACGTTTCGGTACTGGAGCCCTACTACCGCGGCACCGGCTCAAAACTGCCGTGGCCGAAACTGGAGGAATACGGTTACCAGCTATTCCTTGACGGGGAAGTGTTCATCCCGTCGTCGGACGAGGCCCTGAATAAGATTCTGCAGATCTTTCAGGAGCAGTCGTGGATGTACAGCGAAGCCGACAACATCCGCATTGTTCAGCCCGACGCGGAACAGGGTGAGGGTTTTGTGCGCTATCGGGCGACCGAAGAAGGTCGCGATCTGCTGGATTGCATGTTTGGCGAATATCGCCGCATCTTCATGGACTGATCGGGCAGTCAGCCGAATCGTACGGCTTGAGAATCCTGCACCCGCCCGGCAATCCGGCCGTCCAGTCGGTGTTTTCGTGCTGTGTCGCTGTCCGGTTGACGACAGTTGTCGTCAAATCAGGCACACGCACCTCCTGATCCGGGCCCAATTCCGTTTGTGGCAAACAGAGTCTGTCGCCGGTCCATCAAACACGGCTCGTGCGTCGCTGGTGGCCGGTACAGTGGGGCAATGCTGTTGATCTTCGTGCAGAAACCGGCGTGTTCAGTTTCGGTTAGAGGGCTGGTTTGCCTGCGCCTGGAGTGACACTTCATTTCGTCGGCAATCGGCAGCCTTTGATGACGTGCGATTCCAGGCACAGAACCTGCATCCCGAGTTTCTCTTTCTGGGTATTGTCTCCCTTTCAGGGCATTGACGTTCAGGAATGGGATTGCCATTCACTCAGGATGGTCGAGCACTCGGTCAACGGGAGCTGCAGTTTCTGCTGTCGATCCCCGGAGTCCGGCGTCTTCGTCCCGAGTCTCCCCGGGATTCGGCATTCCATTCCGAGTGCGTGAGAATCTTGTCGAATAGTCATTGTCGGCCGGAACGGACTGACGCAGAATTGTCAGGAACTGCCGGTTGCGATGCCGATCAGATGAAGTTCCATCAGAACCGAACTGTCCTGGATGTGTCTGCCCTGCATTGAGCTGACTGAATTTTCCCGTGATCGCGACCTGGCAGTCGCTCACTCTCAATTTCATTTGCAACTCCCATGATCATGCAGGCTCGAACCGTTCCTCGTCGGAAAACGCTGCGGCGAAATCTGAAGGCGATGAACGCGGATGGATTCTCTTTCAGCGTCATGGTCGGCATTGCCGAAACCTACCTGCCGGCATTTGTGCTGTCTCGGGGGCACGGCGACCTGACGGCCGCATTGATTGCGACTCTGCCCGTCCTGATGGGAAGCATGCTGCAACTGGCGGCTCCATTTGCTTTGAAACGCCTGGGATCGCATCGCCGGTTTGTCGTCACGACGGCCTCACTTCAGGCCACCAGCATGCTGGTCCTGGTCGCGATGGCACTGATTCCGAATGTGCCGGCCTGGGCCATTTTTGTCCCGGCAACGCTGTACTGGGCGGCGGGATTATCCACCGGCCCGGCGTGGAATACCTGGGTTGAACAGCTTGTTCCTCAGCAGATTCGCAGTGGGTTCTTTGCCCGACGCAGTCGCATGTGCCACATCGGAGTCCTGCTGGGACTGATTTCAGGCGGCCTGCTGCTGCGATGGTCTGTGCAGCACCAGTTGACGGAGACCGTCTTTGCGGTGCTGTTCGGAATCGGGTCCACCGGACGATTCGTCTCAGCGTGGATGCTGGCCCGACAAACGGAAACCGGACGAACGGTTTCGACATCTGCTGAAACCAGGACCGCCTCGGCGGATGGAACCACATCGGGTGATCCCGTCTCGCCGCGACAGCGACTGATGAACGTGCTGCAGACGATTCGCCATCCGGGTTCCGCTGGGCAGCTGGTGCTGTTCCTGATGGCCGTACAAACTGCCGTTCACATTTCCGGCCCCTACTTCAATCCGTTCATGCTGCGAGTTCTGCAGATGTCGTGGATTGATTACATGGGACTGCTGTCGCTGGGATTTGTGGGCAAGATGATTTCACTGCCCTGGGCCGGTCGATTTGCCAACCGCTTCGGTGCGGATCGCCTGCTGTGGGTTGGCAGCGTGGGCATTGTCCCGGTCAGCGCGATGTGGTTTTTGTCACAGGATTTCTGGTTTCTGGCCTGCCTGCAGATCATCAGTGGTCTGGTTTGGGGTTGTTACGAACTGGCCATGCTGCTGCAGTTCTTCCGTCAGATTCCGGGAGAACGGCGAGTGGCTGTCCTGACGGTTTACAACCTTGGAAATTCCGCCGCGATGGTGGCTGGCACATTCATCGGAGCCGCCATCCTGAATTCGCTGGGACGGACTCATGATGCCTTTCTGACGGTCTTCATCGTTTCCGGACTTGCTCGATTTGCCGCACTGCTGGCACTGCCAGGACGGCGCCATGCGGTTCAGAGCACACGAAGTACGGTACGGGACATTGTGAACAAGGGTGTTGTACGTACCAGCGTCGCGCACTTCTCGGCCACAAATCTGGGAGCACGACTGAATGCCCTGCGGAGTGTTGGCAAGACATCGCTGGCCACTCGTCCGCTCTCCCTGACGCAACCGGCTTTGGCCGTTCCTGCAGGGATGCCTGACAACTCGCAGATTCTGTTCTCACCCGAATCCTCCGAGGTATCGTCTGTCTCAAGTCGCGTTCCTGAAGGAGGAAGCGGTGGGACTCGTCGCCGTGATGGTTTGCCAACCCGGCTGCCCGCACGGATTGATCCGTCGCATTCCAACGATCTGCAGCCATCAGACTGATTGCGGCGTTGAATGGTCTGTTCTGGCAACGAACGCCCGGTCGGCCACAGGCATTCTTTGGCATGGCCTCGATCAATTGACGACGGGCTCAGCGGATTCGACTCCCATCAACTTCAGCTGATCCCTGGCAGCCGGCGCCAGACCTGATGCAGGAAACACACGCAGAAATTCCTGGAAGTCACGAATCGCCTGATCGTTTTTCTTCTGCTGAACCGCACACTGGGCCGCCTGATACAGGCCCTGAGCCCGCAGTTCGTCATATTGATGATTCAGATAGACCTTGAAGTATTCCTTCTCGGCTTCCGCGTGTTTCATCTCCATCACCAGCGTTTCCGCCAGCAGGAACTGACATCGGGCGGCCGTTTGAGTCCCCTCCGCGGCTTTATCGTTCAGGACTTTGCGAAAGTAGTCCCGCGACTTTTCGAAGTCAGGAGGTGCCTGCTGTTTCCATCGCCGTCCCTGGACATCCATCATCTGAAACAGAAACGGCGACTGCGGACTTCGCTGCAAAAGTTCTGTCTCCAGGCCTTCGATATCGTCGTAGGCCTTCAGGGCGAGCGAGGTTTCCGCCAGCACGATCCAGACTCGGTCGGTCCAGTCCTGTACGGCCAAATCTCCGGCCACGAACTGGTTTCTTAACTCAGTGAGAAGCACTTTTGCCCCCGCAGCATCTCCCAGTTGCAGTCGAGCATCGCCCGCAAACAGTTTCACCTGAGCTGCCAGCGGACTGCTGCTGTAGCTGGCCAGAAACTGATCGGTAGCGGACGCGACCGGCTGCCACAGCCCCTTCGATGCCTGGATCTCAATCACATGAAACAGCGCTCGTTCCTTTTCCGTAGCACCATATTGCGACTCGGCCACGATGGCTTCCATCTCCTTCAATGACGGTTCCAGCTGACCGGCATCCAGAAGACTTTCAGCCAGTGAAAGTCGGGCCTGACCTGCAAAGGGACTTGTCGGAAACTGGTCCAGCAATCGACGATGAATCTCATCGGATCGATCAAATCGCGCTGCGCTGGAATTCATCCAGGCCCATTCGTCCAGAATCCGATCCAGGTCTTTCGTTGCCGGAAAACGGCTGACCAGCGTTTCCCAGGCCTTATCAGCTTCTTCCACCTTCTTCAGCTGCGCTAATCCTCGCGCCCATTGTTGTCCGGCGTCAAAAGCGTACTGTCCGGGCGGTTTCAGCTCGGCCTCTGCAGCCGCAGGTGGCTGATCTTTGGTCAGACTTTCGAAGACGGCTGCGTAGGCGGCTGTTGTCTTGTCGGCGTCGCCCTGTTCTTCAACAGATCGGGCCTTCATGAACTGATTCTGAGCGGCATCTTCTGAAGCAGGAAACGCTTCCAGTACCGACGCAAATGCCTGCTCGGCCTCGGCGTACTTCTTCATCCGAAAATGGCTCCATGCCTTTCCGGCCATCCCGGCTTCCTTCACGGCCGGATCTGTTTCGCATAACACTGCCAGATCGAACAGTGAGACCGCAGCCTCAGGGGCCGGAATCTGCAGAGCCGCTTCGGCAGACTGTAACACGGCCGACCAGACCTGGGGATCGTTCGCATGATTTGTCGACAACTCCTGCAGACTTTCGACAGCCGGCTGAAACTGCTGCAGATGAACCTGCGCCACGGCCTTCGCTGCACTGACATCCACTTTCTGAGCGTCGTCTTTCGAACCGCTCAGATACTGATCGGCGTACTGAATGGATTTGGCAAACTGCTTCTCTTCCAGACAACTGACGGTCGCAAGTGCCAATGCATCGATCAGCTCACTCAGATCCCCCGTTGGAGCAGCCGTCGACAACTGCTCCGCCTGTTCCACGACGTTCGCATGCCGCTTCAGATCAAAATACGCTCGAATGAGGTAATACCGCGCCACCAATTGCTGACGCTCAACTGGTGCTGTGGCCGGTGCGGTGATGACGTTCTCGATGACTTCTGCAGCGCGCTCGGGCTCTTTCCGCAACAGATAAATTCGCCCCAGCAGGATCTGTTCACGCGGCTGTGCGGCAGCATCCGGAAAATCGGTTTTGAGTCGCTTCCAGAGCCGCTCGACGCGGTCGCGATCATTCAGTTCCAGTCGTAATTCGGCTGCGTTGAACAGACACTCGGCCGTACGCGGAGATGTCGGCCATCGGTCGGCAATGTCTTCAAACATCTGAGCAGATGTGGCGTTCTCGGCGACCGTCCGCTCCAGTTGAGCCTGCTGAAACAGAATGTCCTGCGCCAGCGGACCATCGCCGGCAGCTCGGAGCGCATCCGCAAAATACTTTCGCGATTCTTCTGGTCGTCCCAGTTCCCTGAGCGACATGGCGGTCATCAGAATGGCCTGCGCGGATCCCGACGAGTTCTGAGGAACTTTGCGAAACCGATCGATCGCATTTTCAAAGCCGCCAGCGCGATACCATGACATCCCGGCCCCAAGAGTGGCCACTGCCGTCTGTGGACTCTGCGGATACTCGGTGATCAGCTGATCATAGGACTTTGCCGCGTCCTGAAACCGTTGTGCATTGTACTGCAAAGAACCGATGCGGCTGAGTGCTCGCGGGGCTTCGCGCGGATTCTTGTCCATGACGACGCGGAGATAAACAGCGATCGCTTCTTCCGTCTTCTTCTGACCTTCGTACGCTTTTCCAAGACTGAATTGAGCATCCGTGATGACGGGCTGTGTGGTCTGTCCGTTGGCCAGAGGACCCAGGAGTTCTTCGGCCTTTGCAAATTCGCCAGCCGAAGCGTACGCATCCCCCAGAAACAATTTCGCCCAGTCAGTCAGCGGATGACCTGGATGCATTTCCAGATAGTTCAGAAACTGTTCGATCGCCTTCGGATAGTCCTTCAGGTAGTAACTGCATTCTCCCAGGCGATAACGAGCTTCTGCGGAATTGCGGCCGTTCGGATCGGCCTGAAGAAACAATTCAAGCTGTTCGCGGGCGGGTGCATACTTCTCAAGGGAATTCAGCGACATCCCCAGGTAGAGCCGTGCGAGTGTGGCTCGTTCGTGCGCTGGAAACTCTTTCAGAAACGCATCAAACGTTTCAGCCGCCTGAGACCACCGCTGTGTTCGATAAAAGCCCACTGCCAGATTGAAATCATCTGACGCTTTGTCGGCCAGCAGGGAGGAACTCAGTAAGGAGATCCACACCAGAAACACGGCCAGCAACCGGACCGGAAACGACGCTGGCCCACCTGGCAACCCCGAGCATTTCGAAACACAAACGAATGAAGACATGGCAGGTCTGTGAATGTCGCAGAAATTCGAACAGCACCGCCAATCCATGGCCCATCGAAGCAGTCATCGCCCCCGACAAAGCATCATGCGCCTTCATGGTACGCGGCAGTCTGACGATTCCGAAGTGACTGTCTCCTCAAATTTTCCCGCAGTCCCGCAGCGAAACTTCCGTTCAGTTCACAATAAGCATGTCGGGTTGTCTGGTGCCTTCACGCAAACAAACCTGCCTCATCCACATCGCCGCAATCTGATGAGTTCCGAGCGATGCGGGCGACATCTGTCCTCCAAGCGGCAGCTCGAATTGGGTCGAGAGTTCTCCACGCTCGAGAAAACCCTGAATCCCCTGTTGGCCTGACATGACCCAGATCTGCCTGCCAGCGAACAACGTGAGCGGCATCTGTCCTCCGAGCGGCAGCTCGAACCGGGTCGAGGGTTCTCAACCCTCGGGTCAGGCCTGGGAGTGGGCGAGTCCTGCGGAACCAGCGGCGATCGCCAGAAAGATCCAGAGGATGTGTTCGGAAAAGAATCCGGCAGTCAGACAAATCAACGGAACGCCCACAGCGAGCAGGAAGTTGCAGATCGCCGGGCCTCGACGCCCCAGGTACCACAACCCTGCACCAGGAATTATCGCGCTGAGGAATGCTGCTGTGAACGAACGTTTCATAATCGGAACCGCACCCTGTCCGCTGGTACCAGACGACAGATAGTCCTGCCGCATGGTCAAAGGGCTCGGACAACCCTTCAAGGGCACGTTCGCCGAATGATCGATGGCGTTTCCGGCCGATCTGAAGAATACCGCATTTCGTTCAGGGAAACTATCAGACCCGCGCATTGAATGGATTCCGGAAACTTTTGGCGGACTGTGTTCCGCCGGCAGAAATTCTGATCCAGATCATGTCCCATGAAGTGCACCCGCCTGTCGACAACGGGCCCGTACAGATCGGCGCAGAAACTGGTCTTCGATACACTTTACCTGCGGCCGGTACGACGAATTGGCCGAAGACTGACGGCCAGAGCGGCCCCGTGGGCACAGGACCTTTCACATCAGGTCAAATCGAGGCTGTCGCGAATTCGAGTCTGGTCGATTGAACCGAGATTGATTAAGAACACCTGACAAGACCTGGACTGGCTCTCGAATCACGTTGAAAACACGAACGAAAGAGCTGAAGGCAGGGTGCCTGTCCTGGTTTTTCTGAGAACCTCTAAGGACCGCTGGAGACTACGAGATGCCGTTGCTGGGAGTGAACATTGATCATGTGGCAACCGTTCGTCAGGCACGCCGCACCAATGAACCCAACCCGGTTCACGCCGCTGTGCTGGCCGAAATGGGCGGTGCAGACGGTATCACGGTGCATCTGCGTGAAGATCGGCGACACATCCAGGATCGCGACGTCCGTCTGTTGAAGGATGTGATTCGGATTCGTCTGAATCTGGAAATGGCCGTGTCAGATGAGATCACTCGGTTTGCTCTGGAACTGCGTCCCGATCAGGCCACGCTGGTCCCGGAACGCCGCGAGGAAGTTACGACGGAAGGCGGCCTGGATGTGCGGACTCATTTTCAGAGAGTCCGGCAGTGTGTGGATCAGTTGCAGGGAGCAGGCATCATGGTGAGCCTGTTCATAGACCCGGATGTGACTCAGGTGGAGAAATCGCGCGAGCTGGGCGTGGAAGCGATTGAACTGCACACCGGAGCCTATGCCGACGCTCGAACGCTGGACGAAGTCGAGATGGAGTTTGACAGAATCCGGGAAGCTGGCCAGTTCGCGATCTCTCAGGGACTGAAACTGAATCTGGGGCATGGGCTGACCTACCGCAACGTTCGCCGTGTCGCGGAAATTCACAGCGTGCACGAACTGAACATTGGCCATTCCATCGTCTCTCAGGCCATGCTGGTCGGATTTGAACGTGCCGTGCGGGAGATGAAACAACTGGTGACTCTGTAAGTCGGACGCCGCGCGAATCGGATCCGCAGCGTCCGGTACCGTGAACTCCAAAGAAGCCCACACAAAAAATGGCTCATCCTGATCGTGCAGCAGGAAAAACCCCACCAGCGATGATCGATCGGTGGGTTTCAGGGTTTTCGTGACTCTGAGGCCCAGTGAAAGCGAGTGGAGACTCACGCCAGGGTCTTGCGTGAACTGAGTTCACTGCGTACGCTCACGGCAGAGATGAAAGACGACTTCTCAACGGATTTAGTGGTGCCGCAATGCTGGTGACATGCCCTCATTGTTCGAAGAACCTGAAAGTTCCCGACACAGTCGCAGGAAAGAAGATCCGTTGCCCGGCATGCACCAATGTCGTCCCGGTGCCAGCTCTTGAAGACGGCTCGGCGCCGACGCCCGCGAAACCCGCTATGGCTCCGCCCGCACCATCAGCGGCCCCCAGACCTGCGACGCCGGTTGCCCCTAAAGTCGCTCAGGCAGCGCCCGTTGCCGCAAAGCCGGTCGCGGCACGACCAGTCACTGCGACGGCGGCACCCGCCACTGCCAAACCAGCAACGGCAGTTCCTGTACAGGCAAAGCCCGCAGCTCCATCCATTGCCCGACCCGCAAGTCGTCCGCGACCACCGCATGAGAAAAACCGCTCGCGTGCGCTTAGTGAAGATCGGCGATCCGGCAGCACTCGCGGAAGTCAACCAGCTTCACCGCCCCCGCGACGAAGAAAACCAACCTCGTAACATGGCCTGACAGCAGGCTCCGATGGATTGAGTAGCCGAATTCGTGAGAATTCGAATTGAGGTACGGTGGTCGGAAGTCTCACGACTTCGGCTCCAAACGCTGCGTCACTTTCCTGCTAAAATCCTGAACTCAGTTGGTCGTCACGCGTCTCATCAGGACACGCCGCTGGTCGCTTTGGCACGAACAATAATCCGATTACCAGCCACTCGAATCACTTCCACCGGCACACCGTGATCGATGTAGGCGCCATCACTGACCACATCGAGATACAGATCTCCGAACAGCGCTTTGCCCGAAGGTCGGAGCGTCGATGCCGTCACGCCGGAAGTTCCTACCGGCACATCTCCGAGCGGAGGCGAGCCTGACAGCAGATCGGGCTTCAGCACAGGTCCGTCCGTATCGGCAGCGACAAATCCGGGTGGCGTGAGAATCAGACGATTCAGAAATGGAATCGACGGCAGAAAGCGATTCAGCATCACGGCTACCGCGATGACAGTCACCATCGCTCCCACGAGGGAACCCAGAGTTCCCATGGATTCTTCGAAACTCTCGGTGGCCGTCATCCCTGCAAACGTATGACTGGCCATAACCAGCGATGCCAGCGTCAGCAGAATGCCGGAGATCCCAAACACGCCGAATCCCGGGATGACAAAGATCTCCAGAGCCAGCAGTCCCAGACCGAGTAGAAACAGCACCAGTTCCAGCGTTCCCGCTGTGCCGCCGAGGAATCGACTCCAGAAGAACAGCGAAAAGAACAGCGCCGACAGGATCGCGAATAACCCGCTGGGCACATGCGCTTCGATGTACAGGCACAGAATGCCCAGAGTCATCAGCGTAAATCCACCCAGATGCGAGTTCAGCAGCACCAGCAGTGCATCGACCCAGGTACTTTGTGCGGGCGTCATATCGGCTCGTTCTGAAATCCCCAGTCGCGTCCGGACTTCATTCATGTCCTGACAGGGTTCTTCAGCCAGTGTCAGCTCGTGCGCTCTCGTCCCGGTTACGGTCAGCAACAGACCTTTTCGAGATTCCGGGACCAGGGGTCCCCTGACCCATTCTTCGGCCGACGCCTGAATCTCCACATCCGACATCCAGGTCACTCGTCCATTGGTCTTATGTGTGACCTGAAAGACTTCCAGATCACGGTCAATCATGGCCTGAAGCAGCGCAGGCGGACGGTTTTTGCGTTTTGCGATGGTTGCTGCGAACTGCAGGAAAGGGCTGACGATTTTTTCCGGAGCCCGTTCGAACTGTCCTCCGGGTTCCGTCAGCGCAATCACTCCGATGTCACCAATCTGCGCTTCCGGATGCATCAGGATGCGGTCACACCCAAAGGCGATCAGGGCGCCTCCGCTGAACGCTCCTTTTCGAATCCACGCCACCGTCGTGATCTTCGCCGAGTCCAGTTCCGAGATCGCGAGAGCCAGATGTTCGGCGATGTCCTTGTCGCCACCGGGAGAATCGATATCAAAGATCAGAGTGTTCTTTCGATCGGCAATCGCATTTCGCATTTCCCGTTCGACGAACTCGCCCAGGACCGCGTTGACGACACCGTGCACGGCAATGACCCGCGGAATGGCCACTTTCCCGTCACTCGACGTTTCGCGCAGCGATTCGCGAGGAAGATTGAACGCAACGGCCACTTCGGATCGATCTTTGACGGTCTTCGAAATCAGGAAGCCGCCCTTTTCTGCATCCAGAGCATTGAAGAGGCCCGGGCTTCCGGTCTCCTTGATCACCTGCGTTTCCGAGATCACGACATTCTGATCCTGCAGCGCTCGCAGTTCTTCGGAGGTCACGAATCGCTTCTGACTGCTCCCGCCGATATCTTCCAGCGTCACACGAATCAGCGATGAGGCTGGATCCATCATGGCGATGGCAATGCCACGCGACAGGCGCACGTTTCGCCGTCGGTCCACCAGCCCCAGCACAAAACTGCGTTCGTCTGCCGACAGCGCTTCGCCTCGGCCAATATTCCCCAGCTCTGTTTCCGGGTGGGCCACGATCTCATGACAGGCCAGCGCCAGAATCGCCGGGAATCCCTCAACGGATGCCGGCAGCCATGCGACCGTTCGCACACGACTGAGTCGAGCCGACGTCAGAAACGTGGCCACATCATAGATTCGTCCAAACTGACTGCTGCCGGAGGGAATCTCCAGCACCAGGACAGCATCTCGATCTTCGCGAACGGCACGGGCCTGAAGCTCCAGCCCCGTGCTGGTCAACTGACTGACAACCGCGTCGTCAATCGGACTGGTCAGTGTAAAAAACTGCCCCACGGGCGTTTTTGCGGCGACCTTCTCCTGAGCCGCGGCTGACGCAGTCTGCAGACAGACTCCCGTCAGCACAAACACGGACAGCAGCAATCGGTCTGCCTTTGTCGTTGACGTTCCTGAATTCATGAAATGCCACCCCTTAGACTCCGGGCATCATAACGGCATTCATCCTCAATCAGGAATCTGCTTTCTTGCTTGCCGCTCGACGTCCAGCCAGGGCTTCCAGTTCCTGAGCCTGTCCCCAACGGTACAACAGAAATCCCAGTACGATCCCCACGGTTGCGGAAGACAACACCGACGCAGGGCTGTGCGTGAAAGATGAATTCTCGGCAGCCGCCTGAGTTGTCAAAACCAATCCTACAGAACTGACGATCAACCCGGCGGCGTCCGACAGGATTTCACGAAGGCTGATACTGCCCCGAAACAGTATGGACAATTTCCCCAGCACCAGCTGCAGTGCAAAGCTCACCACGCCCGCTGACATCAGCCCGAAGGCCACCCAGTGAAACGCGGGAAAGCTGAGAAACTCGGCCAGCAGATAGATTCTGCCCAGCAAACCTTCTGCCGCTTTTTTCGCAGTGGGGTTTTCGTCGAGTTCCTGTGCGAGTTCTTCAATTTTCTGCTGAGCGTCTCCGACCAGCTCGTTCGCCTCGCCGGGCTCAGCGTTTTCCTGCAGCGGCTCCGCTGACTGCGGTGCCGCTTCAGGCGGTGTTTCGTCAACAGGCGACGCATCAACGTCCGTCTGATCCGATCGAGTGGCAGCCGCTGGTGTTGTTTCCTGATCCTGGCCTTCCCCGCGCTCAGGGATACCAATCCAGAACAACGTGCCGGCAATCAGCGGGGGAAGCAGAAGTGCAAATCTCATGAGAATCCTCGTCTGCCGATTCTGTTCAAACATTCGGGATCCCCGCAACGGCAATTTGACCCACAGTGGATACCGTTCCTGGTGAATCACCTGCTTGTGGCTACCTCAGGTAATCCAATTCCGACTGCAATCTCAGAACGCAGACTGCAGGATGGTGGTTCACTGGAAACGGAAAAATCTTTGACGGGACTTTCTCATTCAAATCACTTTTCCGCCAATTTCTGGATTTCCGGTCAGGGCTGCCCCGGGGGATCGCTGGCCGGGGGATCGGCTGATTTCAGACCCGGTGGCGGAGGAGGATTCAGGAGATCCGGTGGCCCCTGACGCTCCATGGAAAACCTGGGAGCGTCACCGGTTTTGACCAGTTGCATACGCATCTGAAACAGCAGATCTCGCTTCTGATCAGACTCAGCGGATCGTTCAGGAAAGTACAATTTGATCGACTCATAAATCTTCATACCGATTTCCGGTTTACCCACATCTCCAGCAAGCTCCGCCAGCTGAAATAATTCATCGGCATTATCCGGTCCCTTTGCGATCCTGTTCAGCCGTTCGTAGTAGTCCTTCTCCATGGGTTCCAGCAGGTCGATATTCTGCTGAATCAGTCCCGCCAGCTGTTCGTCTCCCGCCGCTCGTGCGACGTCAGCCGCCGCCCGGTAAATGCGAAGATTCCGCGAGTAATAAATCACGCCGTTCAGATTGATCAGGGCATCCTGCAGCTTATCAGGTTTGTTCTGCAGAATGGTGATCTTCCCGAGCAGGATGGCAGCCCTTTCGTCCGTCGGTGCTTCACGCCGTATGTTCTCGACAGTGGCCAGGGCTCCGGCGAGATCATCCCGAGCGAGTTGATCGTAGGCCTTGAGAATACTCTTCATCGCCGGACGGTCGATCAGTTCTTCTAACGCGACCGCCTTTTCAGGCTGATTGAGTTCGAAGTAGCACTGCACCAGTTTTTCGGCCTTCTGTGAATTCAACGGATCATTGGGGGCCTCTTTGATCGACGCCTCGAAATCTTCAGCGGCCTCGGCGAACTTGCCGAGTTCCATGCGAATCTCTGCTCGAGCCTGATACGCTTTGGCGGGGTTATGCTTTTTCTCGATCAGCGCAGCCAGATGCCCCAACGCAACGTCGTAGGCCAGCCGCTGATTCGACAGTGCCGCAAGACTTTCCCGAGCCTGATGAGCATCCGCATCTTCTGCCAGGATGGTCTCAAACGTCTCAATGGCACCCCTTGGATCTTCTGCCTGAGCCCGAGCGTTGGCGAGATAGAACAGGGCCTTCCCACGCAGCTTCGGATTCTGCGAGGCGTCTTCCAGAGGTTTAATGGCCTTCAATGGTCGCTGCCGCCCAAGGAACAGGATGCCCTCGATCAGTTTCAGCTGATCGGCGTACTCCGGATAGGCCTGCAGTTTCTCCTGAGCCAGCATGATGGGCTCAACCTTTTTCTCATCTGCTGCTTTCAGGGCGTCCTGAAACAACGCCTCCGGGTCATCCGGTACGGCATTGGTCACAATCTTCAGCAGGATGGCCCCTCCGATGACCACAAGGGTCAGCCAGACCCACCACGGAACGCCGGTGGAAACTCGAGGACGAACGGTCGGTACGGGTTTCTGAGACATAACTCGTTGTCTGAGTAAGAATTCGTGCTGAAAAATTTCCGGGGCGCAAACTGGCCTGCGGGTGACCGGCGGCAATGATGGTTCGTACGAAAACTCGGTCTTCAGTATTGGAGAATCTGGCCGGACGTTTGTCTATGCTCGTGATTTTCCTTCCGTCGACTTGCCCGAACAGAATTCCCTGAACATGCTGTTGTGATGACAATTCCGGCTGAAAGACGAAGTCGGCGTGAGCTGCTGACGCCGAAAAGCGGGAACTCGCGCACTGCCCCGCTCCCGCAACGCCAGGCGCCTTCGGGCGGCGTGACTGTCCGGCTGACGACGCGCGCAATGGCCTGTGATTTCTCGGTCATCATGAACCCGGGGCCAACTGATCAGATTGAAATCGCCGGGAGTGTCCTGGAACTCATCCAAGCCATCGAAGGCTGGCTGAGCATTTACAGGGCGGATTCTGAGCTTTCCAGGATCAACCAGCAGGCGGCCCGTGAACCTCAAACGGTTCGAGGCGACTTATTTGAGCTGCTGATCCAGGCAAAAGCCCTTTACGACAGAACTGAAGGCGCATTTGATCTCGCGTCAGGGGCCCTGACGGCGTTGTGGAAATCGTGTCGCCGCCACGAACGGATTCCCGACGTAACGGAAATTGCGGATTGCCTTGAGAAATCCGGCATGCAGCACGTTGAACTGAATCCCGAAAAAAACACGGTCACATTTCATCGCGTAGGCATCGTGCTGGACCCCGGCGCGATCGGAAAGGGCTTCGCTCTGGATGAAGGAATGTCGCTGCTGCTCCAGCAGGACGGCGGACCTCAATCGTTTCTGTTGCACGGCGGCCACAGCAGTCTGAAGGCCGTCGGTGGACACCACGGTCATTCAGGATGGCCCGTTGGCATTGGTAATCCTTTGTTCACAAACCAGCGACTGGGAACTCTGCTGCTCTGCAACAGCGCGATGGCGACCAGTGGATCCAACATTCAGTTTTATCGCCATGAAGGGCGACGCTACGGGCACATCCTTGATCCCCGGACCGGCTGGCCCATCGACGGGATGTTGTCCGTCACGGTGCTTGCTCCTTCAGCGGCAATCGCGGATGCACTTTCCACTGCGTTTTTCGTGATGGGCATCGAAAAAGCCCGTGTCTGTTGTGAGAATTGGCCGGGAATTGGTGTTATCCTGATTCCTTTTCCGGTTCAGGGTCGGAAAGTCCAGCCCACAGTGATTGGCATTCCGGAAGACCTGATCTTCTGGGATGAGAATCAGGTGGACGTGTGACTGAACTGGAATTCCCGCCTGAGTCCTGCTGTCTGCGGTGACTCACCCCGATTTTCGGAGCATTTGTCCTGTGGCTGAACTTCGACGCTACTCCCTCACGGCCATCGTGCTGCTCGTGATTCTGCGAGTCGGTATTGGCTGGCAATTGCTTTACGAAGGTCTCTGGAAGATCGACACACTCAGTTCACCATCTCCGTGGTCCTCGGACGGCTACCTGAAGAGTGCTCAGGGTCCCATGCGGAATGTGTTTCGCGCGATGACCGGGGATCCGGACGACAAGTCCTGGATTGACCCGGAAACAGTGGCCCGGCGCTGGGACCAGTGGAAGAACAGATTCGTCTCGCACTACGGTCTGAATGAAAGCCAGTCCGCTCGACTGACAACAATGATCGACGGTGCTCCGGCCTATGCCGCAGCTCTCGACGCACTACCGGAAGGTGTCGACTTCAAGGCGCTGCGACTGGAAAAAACCATCAGCTTCGACCCGAAGGCAAAACAACTGCGAGTCGACGGGCGGGAACATCTGCTGGCTTCCGAAAAAGCGGCTCTGGAAGATCAGATTGCCGGAAAGGAAGGAGAGGCCTACGACAAATATCGCCAGGCACTGGACGATGTCTTTGCCCGCGCCAGTAAGCTGTCATACAAGGAACGTATGCTGGCCCATCTGGAAGGGAATCCGGACAACGCGGGTCGAATTGATGGCCGAATCAGCCAGATCCAGCTCTACAACGAAATGGTCAGCCGATACGAACAGAAACTCGCCGGAGTGGAAGTGCCGTTCCAGATGGATCATCTGACTCGAGTCTGGTCGGACACTCGGGCAAAAGGGCGAGAACTGGCTGGTCCGGTGATGGCCATGGACGAAGAATTGCAGGAAGACGCAATGGGGCTGCTGACCGTTGAGCAGCTTCGAAAAGGTCGGCTGCCGACTCCATGGACTCCGCTGAAGATTGTGGACATGCTCACCATCACCGGACTCGCGGGGCTGGGGATTCTGCTGATCATCGGCCTGTTCAGCCGCTTCGCTGCGTTTTCAGCCGCGTTCATGGTGTTTGGTTTTTATATGGCCATGCCACCCCTGCCCGGATTGCCGGAAGCACCGGGGCCGGAACATAGCTTTATTGTGAATAAGAACCTGGTGGAAGTGATGGCACTGCTGGCACTGGCAGCAGTGCCTACGGGTCAATGGTTTGGAGTCGACAGCCTGCTGAGCCGATGCGGCTGTTGCTGGAAACGAAAACAACCCGTGGTGAAACCGGCGGCCTGAAAATCGGGGCGGTTCCGGACGTGCGACGAACTCCGGACCGGACCTGAACAGGTGGATTCGTCGCGTTCTGAACTCAATCCATACCCGACTGCTTTCCTCAATCCGGCAGTTCGGTCAACACGCGAACACATTGGTTTATTGGAGCTCTGCCATGGAAATCACACCTGAACAGGTCCAGATCGGGAAGGACAATTTCAACGAAGCTATCGGCTTCACCCGTCGTGATGTGCTGAAAACGGCCGCAGCCGGCAGCGTGGGACTGGGAGCGCTGTACTTCAATTATGAAAAGCTGAATGGCTCGCCGATCCGTGCTGCGTTCATCGGCTGCGGTGATGAAGCGAACGTGCTGATCACCGAACATCCTCCGGAATACATGGAAATCGTTGCGATCGCGGATCCTCGTCCGGCCAACATCGAACGCACGTTCAAAGGCAGCCATCCGGAAGCCCGAATCGGACTCAATAAGAAACTGGGACAGGCAAAAGCGTCCACCATCAAAACCTACGAGGACCATCACGCACTGCTGAAGGACAAGGATGCCCTGGGTCTGGAAATGGTCGTCATCGCGGTTCCGCTCAATCAGCATGCCCCAATCGCGATGGCCTGCCTGGATGCTGGTCTGCATGTGCTGACCGAGAAGCTGATGGCCCACAACGTGACTCAGTGCAAGGAGATGATTCGCAAAGCGGATGCCACTGGTCTGCTTCTGGCCGTCGGTCATCAGCGTCACTACAGCGTGCTGTACGACAATGCGAACGATCTGATTCAGAAGGGTCTGCTGGGCGACATCAAGTTCATCCGTGCTCAGTGGCATCGCAACAACAGCTTTCCGGGACGGGACAGCTGGAAGAAGTGGGGCCGTGACGCTGATGCCCGCAAAGACGAAAAAGTGCTGCTGGAAATGGAGAAGTCCGGTCGCCTGAAAGAACTGGGCTACGAAAGTGCTCGACAACTGGTTGACTGGCGACTGTACAACGCCACCGGCGGCGGCCTGATGGCAGAACTCGGCAGCCATCAGATGGATGCCTCCAGCATTTTCCTCGGAAAGAAACATCCCCTGGCCGTTCAGGGCTACGGTGGAAAGAACTTCTACGGTGTGAAGGGTGTCGGGCCAAAAGAGAACTGGGATGATGATCGCGACATTGATGACCACATCTACGTCACGCTCGAATTCCCCGGTGCACACTACGACCAGGACAAGAACGATATTGCGATCGTGACCTATTCGTCGATCAACACGAATCGCCAGGAACCCTACGGAGAAACTGTGTTCGGCAGCCGTGGGACACTCATCATGAAGACCGAAATGGAAGCCCTGCTGTATAAGGAAGAAAGCCCAGCCAGTGGTGGCGGACTCGAACAGCGTCTGTGGGTCATCGACAACACCAAAGGCGGTGGTCCGGTTCTGGACAGCTACAATACGGCCGCGCCCTCGGCTGCCGGAGCCATGGCCAAAGGGACCATGGGCGACAAAGTCAGCCGCGGTTACCGGGAAGAGATGGAACACTTCTGTTATTGCATCAAAACGGGCAAAGGCGCTGAATCACTGCGGTGCAACGGACGAGTTGCCATGGCAGACGCCATCATGGCACTGACGGCCAACCTGGCGATGAAGCACAAGAAACGCATTGTGTTCAAGGACGAATGGTTTGATGCGGCCAGTGATGCCGTTCCGGAAACGGACGAGCAGATCCCCACGTAACTTCATAGGTCTCGGGAGTCCCCGATTTTCATGGTTCGCAGCAGAAATGTGTTGGGGGCATGCTGCGGACGTCATGCTTCAGGAACTGTTTGAACCCGTTGTCTGTTCAAAGGCTGATCATGGCCCGCTGGCCTGACAATCCTCGAGCGAATTACATCGCACTGGCACTGATCTTTGTGCTGTTTCCGCTGCTGGCTTGGGCATGTGTCTGGTTCATGAAACGATAATCAACCGCAGTCGCAGCAAGCGCGCAGGGAGTCATAGTGGGGATTGAAAATTCGGACCAGATCGACAGCCGTCCGTCAGACGACAGACCGGCGTCGGTCAATAAGACGACTCTGTTCCTGGTCTTTCTGACGGTGTTCATCGATCTGCTGGGCTTCGGAATTGTCCTGCCGCTTCTGCCACGATACGCCGCATGGTTCAGCGCCAGCAAGTTACAGCTTGGGCTGCTGATGGCGTCGTTTTCGGCCATGCAGTTTCTGTTCGCTCCGCTGTGGGGAAGTGTGTCGGATCGCATTGGTCGTCGTCCGATTCTGATGCTGGGCCTGATGGGATCGGCGTGCTCGTACGGACTGTTCGGATATGTCTCATCCCAGGGCCGCGATTTTGTCTGGCTGGGGCTGACCGCATTGCCGTGGCTGTTCATCACTCGCATCGGAGCCGGGATCGCCGGTGCAACGATCTCCACAGCTCAGGCTGTCATCGCTGACTGCACAGGACCTGAAAATCGAGGTCGGGGGATGGCGCTGATTGGGGCGGCATTCGGCATTGGCTTCACCTTCGGCCCGCTGATCGGAGCGGCGTGTGTCTCCAATGACGCAGCCATCGCGTTGTCCGATCGGCAACTGCAGGTCGTTAAGGAATGGGACACGACCGCGGAAGATTCTGTTTCCCGCGACCAGTTTCTGGAAGAACTGGTCAGCGCCGACTCGACCACTCCGCTGGATGATGCCAATCGCGAAGCCATTGCTTTATTGCTGTCGCAGCCCATGCCGCGCAGCGCGCTGAAAGCCGCTCTGCTGCAACCTCCTTCCGGACTTCCGGGCTACGTGGCCGCACTGCTGTCGACCGCGGCTCTGATTCTGGCGACCGTGAAACTGCAGGAATCCCGAGTGCCCTCCGCAGGTTCAGAGCGATCAGTGCATCGAGCGTTTCGACCGGCCGAAGTCTTTCGGCACCTTTCCAAACCGGGTCTGTCCATCATTTTGTTTGCCATCTTCATTACCACATTCGGCTTCGCGCAGTTCGAAAGTACGCTGTCACTGCTGACTCGCGAATTTGGATACAGCAGTCGGTGGAATTTTCTGCTGTACGCGTATGTGGGATTTGTGTTGTCGATCGGTCAGGGGATGCTGGTTCGTCGCCTGCTGCCAAGAATCGGCGAACGCCGGATGGCATTGATCGGAGTGGTGCTGATGACCACCGGGTTTGTGCTGATCGGCATCACCGGACTGAAACTGCTGCCCGCTTCCTCGCTGTGGTTTATTCTGCCGATCGTTGTCATCGGGTTTTCAGCCGTCACACCTTCGCTGCAATCTTTGCTGTCTCGAACGGCCGACAGTGATGAGCAGGGTGCCGTGCTGGGAACTGGTCAGAGCCTTTCATCACTCGCCAGAATCCTGGGGCCATCCCTGGGCATTCAGCTTCTGGGTGTGTCCACGTCGATGCCCTATTTCCTGGGAGCCTTCCTGATCCTCAGCGGCGGCGCTCTGATCTTTACGCTCCGTCAACCGACGCAGATACCGGCTTCGGAGTAGCAATTTGTCTGGATACCGCAGCGTTCCTGAGCCGCAAGGCGCTAGCCTGCTCAGCGCACGACACGTGGAGCAAATGGGACTGGCTCCGATCGAAGTGCAATCTGCAATATGAGTAACAGGGTACGCGATCGGTGCCTGTCCCATTTTGCGATGTGCGCACTTGCGGCTAACGGTTTTGGAGGAAACTCAGCCACTCAGAACGCCATGCGGCTTCGGGGACGAGAAGCAACGGCCGTTTCCGAACCACATCCGCCAGCCGTCGGAAGCATTTTGCCGGGACTGCACAGCCCGCTGGGATTGAACACCCGACGAATATCGCTCATGACTTCCAGATCGGTTTCGGTAAACAGCCTCTTCATAAAGCTGATCTTTTCAACGCCAATCCCATGCTCCCCAGTTACGCTGCCGCCCAGATCAATGCAGCGATTCAGAATCTCTTCGCTGGCCTGCATCACTCGGCGCACCTGTTCTTCGTCGCGTTCGTCAAACAGCAGAATCGGATGGATATTGCCATCGCCCGCATGAAACACGTTCACGATGCGGATGTTGTGACGAGCAGACACTTCAACGATGAACTTCAGGATATCGGGAAGTCGCGTTCTGGGCACAACGCCATCCTGAGTGCAGTAGCTGGGGCTCAGTCGACCGATCGCACCGAATGCCTGCTTGCGGCATTTCCAGATCAGCAGCCGTTCTTCTTCTGAGCGTGACCTGCGAACTTCGCGAGCTCCCATCTGCATGCACAGTTCCGAGATGGTGGCGGCTTCTTCATCCACAACACACTCCAGACCATCCACCTCGATCAGCAGCACCGCTCCGGCATCCAGCGGAAAGCCAAACGAAAATGCCTCTTCCAGCGCGCCGATGATTCCCTGATCCATCATCTCCAGAGCCGCCGGGACAATTCCGGCTCCAATAATTCGGCTGATGGCCTGAGTTGTTTCGTCCACCGTATCAAAGATCGCCAGCATGGTGCGATAAGCTGCCGGATCCCGGGTCAGGCGGACCCAGACTCGCGTGACAACACCAAAGGTTCCTTCGCTGCCCACAAACAAACCGGTCAGATCCAGTTCATTTCCACGACCACACGGGCCACCCAGAGTAATCAGTTCACCTTCCGGATTGACGTACTCAATTCCCAGCACATGGTTCACCGTAACGCCGTACTTCAGCGTGTGAGGCCCGCCGGAATTCGTCGCCACGTTTCCGCCGATGGTGCAGGCTCCCTGACTGCTGGGATCCGGAGCGTAGTGAAATCCCGTCCCGGCCAGGGCTCGCGTCAGTCGCACATTCACGACGCCGGGTTCCACGACGGCATAGCGATCCCGCAGATTGATTTCCAGAATCCGATTCATCTTCGTCAGCGCGATCATCACGCCGCCGCCGACAGGAAGAGTTCCCCCGGCCAGGCTGGTTCCAGCGCCCCGAGCAACAAATGGCACCTGAAACTGCTGACAGGTTCGAACGATGCGACATACCTCATCGCTGTTCAGCGGGAAGACGACCACATCCGGCACATTTTTCTCGACGACGTACCCATCACATTCGTAGACGACCAGCTCGTCGGGCGAATCGAGAACTCGATCCGGGCCGACAATCTGCCGGAGATGCTCAGAAAACTCCCGAGTCATGGTCGTTCGATTCTGAGAATGATGTGCGGTTGCTGTCTGCTTCACGATTCCCCCTTTAGACGTGGATCAGCCTTCAGAATACCATGACGACGCATTCTGTTTCGAATGTTCTGTCTGATTGTTCCTGAAAGTCTCAGTCGACCGCGCTGCGATGCCTTGTCCCGGATCAGCTCACGCTGGCCGTGGAACGTTTACACATGCCGACCATCGTCCTCACAACACTGAACGCCCGATACAGCCATTCCAGTTTTGGCCTGCGGTATCTGCTGGCTAATCTGGGCGACCTGGAGCCTCAGACCGCACTGCTGGAATTCACCATCAATGACTCGCTGCAGGACGTTCTGGCAGCCATTCTTGATCAACACCCCCGAATTGTGGGATTCGGAATCTACATCTGGAACGTTGAACAGTCGACACGACTGATCTCAGACCTCAAACAGGTGGCCCCGCACGTGCAGGTCGTTGTCGGAGGACCAGAAGTCAGCTACGAAACCGAACAGCAGTCGCTGACGGCAATGGTGGACTATGTCATCACCGGCGAAGCCGATCAGGAGTTTGCTCGACTTTGCCACGCCCTGCTGGAGGGTTCAGCACCGGCCACAAAGATCGTGCATGCCCCGGTTCCGCAACTGGATCAGGTGCGGATGCCTTACGACTGGTATTCGGATGAAGATCTGGCTCATCGAGTCCTCTACGTGGAAGCATCCCGAGGCTGTCCGTTCACCTGTGAATTCTGTCTTTCGGCACTGGAAATTCCCGTCCGTGCGTTCGAAGTGAATTCGTTTCTGGAGGCGATGCAGACACTGCTGGATCGCGGCGCGCGTCAGTTCAAGTTTGTCGATCGCACGTTCAATCTGAATCTGCGGATCAGTCGCGCGATCCTGGAATTCTTCCTGGCCC
>Ga0209573_1002442_pt1 | contig 23676 bp, 20 predicted proteins | sample TNRBio252014_DNA_FD_185870 | JGI IMG/M metagenome (GOLD analysis project Ga0209573, IMG submission 185870) | Wastewater treatment Type I Accumulibacter community from EBPR Bioreactor in Madison, WI, USA - TNR Reactor_6/25/2014_ DNA (SPAdes)... | ecosystem: Engineered > Bioreactor > EBPR >...
TATTGGAAATAGTCGGTTGGGTTGGTGCTGTATCAGCTATCATTGCTGCTATCATTGCCTGTACACAAACAGATATTAAAAGAGTACTTGCTTATTCCACTATGTCACAAATCGGATACATGATGTTTGCGTTGGGTGTTTCTAAATATGGAGGTGAAAGCGGATTGGGTTATACTGCTTCTATGTTCCATTTGTTTACCCACGCCATGTTCAAAGCATTGCTATTCCTTGGAGCAGGAGCAGTAATACATTATGTACATAGCAATGATATGAAAGACATGGGTGGATTAAGAAAATATTTACCCGTTACTCACATTACTTTCTTAATAGCTTGTCTTGCTATTGCAGGTGTACCTCCATTTGCAGGTTTCTTCAGCAAAGAAGAAATTTTATTGGCCGCTTATCAAAACAATATGGCGATTTACTGGATTGCATTAATTACTTCCGGACTTACTGCATTTTATATGTTCCGTTTATACTTCAGCATTTTCTGGAACAAGCAGCATGAAGTGCATGGTGACAAACATGGAGAAGGTGGTTTTGTTATGATGTTACCGCTTGTTTTATTAGCTGTGGGTGCTGCGGCAGCCGGTTTCATTCCCTTTGGTGAATTTGTAAGTACGGATGGAAAAGCACTTGAATCACATTTCCATCTCCGGTTCTCTATTGCTCCGGTAGCTTTAGGGCTGGCAGGAATCTTAACAGCAATGTGGTTATATAAAAAACAGAACAGCAGACCTGATAAACTGGCAACATCACTAAGTGGAATATACAAAGCAGCTTATCACAAATTTTATGTTGACGAAATATACCTGTTCATTACAAAGAAAGTATTGTTCAACTTAATCGGGAAACCTGCTGCCTGGTTCGACAGGAATGTGGTCGATGGACTGATAAACCTGACTGGTAATACTACCCAGGCAGTTTCAGAAGGAATCAAGAAAATACAATCAGGTAAAGTACAGCAATATGCAATTTATTTTTTAAGCGGAGTAATCATACTGGCTGTATTGTTCATTTATGTATGGAGATAGCATATTTTGATAAATAAGAATTGATGAATCTTTTATTACTCATAGGAGCTCCTTTACTAACAGCTGTTGCGGTATTATTTTCCCGCAATAAGCAACAGGTAAAATGGATATCCCTGCTTGGCTCAATAATCCAGATCATACTGGCTTTTGCTCTGTTGTTTGCCTTTCGGCAGGAAAGAGCAGAAAATAATTCTGCACAAATGTTATTTGAACAGAATCATAAACTATTCGATTCACTCAATATCAATTTTCATTTTGGAGTAGATGGCATATCTGTGGCCATGATATTACTGACTTCTCTTGTTGTTGTTGCTGGTGTGCTGGTATCATGGAATATAGAGAAAATGACAAAAGAATTCTACTTCCTGCTGCTACTGCTTGGGTTAGGCGCTTATGGCTTCTTTATCTCGCTTGACCTGTTCATACTCTTTTTCTTCCTTGAAATATCTGTGATACCCAAATATCTTCTGATCGGTATCTGGGGAAGTGGAAAAAAAGAATACAGCGCCAATAAACTGGCCCTGATGCTGATGGGAGGGTCTGCATTGATCTTAGTCGGCATGCTGGGACTATATTTTACCGCCGGTCACAGCTTTGATATACTGGCATTATCTAAAACAGATATTCCCGTCAACATACAAAACCTGTTGTTTCCTTTACTTTTTGTTGGTTTTGGTGTGTTTACTGCCTTGTTCCCCTTACATACCTGGGTGCCTGATGGCCACTCCTCTGCACCAACAGCCGGTTCCATGTTCCTGGCCGGCATCTCTATGAAACTGGGTGGTTATGGATGTTTGCGAATTGCTACGTATTTGTTACCGGAAGGGGCAAAAGAATATGCTGATATCATCATCATACTTTCTGCAATTGCTATCTTATACGGTGCTTTCGCTACCATGATGCAGAAGGACCTGAAATATATCAATGCATACTCGTCAGTAAGCCATGTTGGTTTTAGCTTATTGGGTATCGGCATGCTGACGCAAACAGCAATTACCGGTGCCCTGATGCAAATGGTATCACATGGTTTGATGACGGCTCTTTTCTTCGCCGTAATTGGTATGGTGTATGACCGGACTCATACCCGTATGGTAGGCGAAATGGGGGGACTCATGAAGGTGATGCCTTTTATTAGCACCGTCTTCTTTATTGTAGGTCTTTGTTCTTTAGGCTTGCCGGGATTCAGTGGCTTTGTAGCAGAGATGACTGTTTTCATGGGCTCCTGGGAAAATACTGACGCATTCCACCGCATTGCCACTATTGCTGCGGCCATGTCAATCGTGGTAACAGCAGTCTATATTTTAAGGGCAACCGGGCAAACGATGATGGGGCCGGTTAAAAACGAAAGCCATTTACAATTGAAAGATGCAGCCTGGAACGAAAAACTGGCTGCTATAATATTAGTAGCCGGGATTTTAGCTATTGGTATTGCCCCGGGCTGGCTAAATGATTTACTGAGACCAGCAGCCGAAGAAATTATGAACAGGATCGATGGAAAATAAAACCTGACCGGATGAATGAGTTTTTTACATTAATGAAAAGTGAACTGGCGGTTACAGCCATCATCTTCCTTTTGCTGTTTATTAAGATCGGCAAAGGGATGAAGAATGAATCATTACTATCACTGGTGCAGGTATTGCTGCTGCTGAATTTCATAGCTGGTTTCTTTTTCAATAAAACAGGAAATCTTTTCGGGGATATGTTCTACACCACCCCTTTGATCGCTTTCCAGAAAAATATCTTAAGTCTTGCCGTATATCTTATTTCATTGCTTTGCTCTGACTGGCTCAAAAAGACCGGGCACCTGCCAGAGTTTTTTATGCTGATGTTATCTGCATTGCTTGGGATGTTCCTGATGATCTCCAGCAGTAACCTGCTAATATTTTATTTATCGCTGGAACTGGCCACTATACCCGTTGCTGCAATGGCCAATTTTGACCTGGAGAAAAAACGTTCTTCAGAGGGTGCCATGAAAATGATCCTTTCTTCGGCCTTCTCTTCTGGTATTTTACTGTTTGGCATCTCTTTACTTTATGGCGCCACTGGCACTATTAGTTTCCCTGAAATAACTGCTCAGCTTGATGGTTCCTCCGTACAAATACTTGCTTTTATATTCATAGTTACGGCATTCGCATTTAAATTATCAATTGTCCCTTTTCACCTGTGGACAGCCGATGTGTATGAAGGATCTCCAATGGCTGTCACTTCCTTTTTATCAGTTGTATCAAAAGGATCCGTAGCATTCATATTCATTACAGTGCTGTATAAGATGTTTCAGCCGATGCAGGATATGTGGTATACCCTGCTTGTGATACTGGCAATTGCGACGATGGTGATCGGAAATTTATTTGCCCTGCGCCAGCAGAATATCAAACGTTTTCTTGCTTTTTCTTCTATCGCACAGGTGGGTTTTATCCTGGTTGGTATCAGCAGCAACGATTACATGGGTATTACCGCAGTGGTATATTTTGTACTTATCTATGTATTCTCCAACCTCGCCGCTTTTGGTGTAGCGGCTGTGATTGCTGAACATACAGGCAAAGAGAACATTGACGACTACAAAGGATTATATAAAACCAATCCTTTTCTCAGCTGGATATTGGCATTAGCATTGTTCTCATTGGCTGGTGTCCCTCCCACTGCCGGTTTTTTTGGAAAGCTGTTCCTGTTAACAGCCGGCGGTGCTAAAGCAGCCTACTGGTTTATCCTTGTAGCTGCATTAAACATGATCATCTCTCTCTATTATTACCTGCGGGTAGTAAGAGCAATGTTCATGGATAAAAATGATAACCCGGTGGAGCCAATCAAAGTAAGCCCAGTGGTAAAACTGGCTTTGGTCATCTGTGGTGCAGGTATTATTTTGATCGGTTTGTTAAGCTGGATCTTCGAATATATCAAAACATTACATTAACAGCTATGGCACTCAATAAAAATCATGAATTCGAAGAACTCGACGGTGTCAAATGCGGCATTGTAGAAAAGAATGTAAAACCGGAAAGGGTTGCTTTCCTCAAAGAGTTGCTGGAGTATAATGGTTATAAGGTAGTAACAGCAGTCAGCCCGCCTCCTAAAGCACCCCCGGCGCCAAAACCAGTTGAAGGGAACGAAGAAACGCCACAACCTCAAACTTCAAACACCGAACCTCAAACCTTTACTGTGGGTGTTACTGATTATACCTTCAACCCTATTAATGCTATTTTCGGAAGAATGCTGAAAACAAAAAATGGTCACATCGTTACCCAGGCATATTGGCACCAGAAAGAAACAGAAAGCCATGATGAAATTCCTTATTACGAACATAAATAATACCTGCCAGCCATAGAACAACAATAGCAGACAAAGTAAAATACCTGCGCCAGACATTTGAAAATGATAAGAATCAGGATTTCCGCTGACCTGTGTTTCCGTTATTCAGGAGGTTTAGCCATAACTATGCAGAGCACAAAAGCTTTTATATTATGGCAACAAAAACAAAAGCCGGAAAGTATGTCTACTTCTTCGGTGGCGGCAAAGCCGATGGAAATGAATCAATGAAAAATTTGCTGGGCGGTAAGGGTGCCAATTTAGCTGAAATGGCTGGTCATCCGAAATTACGTTTACCTGTTCCGCCTGGTTTTACGGTTACAACAGAAGTCTGCACTTATTACTATGCCAATAAAAAGACCTACCCCAGGGCTTTAAAAGCACAGGTGCAGGAATCGCTGGAGAAAATGGAGAAACTTACCGGCAAAAAATTCGGTGATTCTGCTAACCCTTTATTGTTGTCAGTTCGTTCAGGTGCCAGGAGAAGTATGCCTGGTATGATGGAAACTGTGCTGAATGTTGGTTTAAATGAAACCACCATCAAGGGGATCATTGCACAAAGCGGTGATGAACGTTTTGCCTATGATGCTTATCGTCGTTTGATAATGATGTATGCAGATGTAGTAATGGAAAAGGCCGGTGGCATTGAGCCAAAAGGAGGCAAAGGAATCCGCAAAATGCTGGATGAAAAACTGGAGCATATCAAACAAACTAAGGGATACAAAAGCGATACAGAACTCTCTGCTGATGAATTAAAAGAATTGGTAAAAGACTACAAGAAAACCGTGAAGAAAGTTTTAGGAACAGAATTCCCGGATGACCCCTATGAGCAAATGTGGGGTGGTATAGGAGCTGTATTTGCCAGCTGGAATGGAAAGAGAGCTATCGAATACCGTCGTATTGAAAAGATACCACATGAGTGGGGAACTGCTGTGAATGTACAAGCCATGGTATTTGGTAATATGGGAGAAGATAGCTGTACCGGTGTAGCTTTTACAAGAAACCCCGGTAATGGAGAGAATAAATTTTATGGCGAATACCTGGTGAATGCACAAGGTGAAGATGTGGTAGCAGGTATCCGAACTCCGGCTCCGGTGAATGAATATTCTATGAATGACCAGAGCAAGCATTATACATCACTGGAAAAATTAATGCCATCATTATATAAAGAATTATACAGCTACCAGAGAAGACTTGAGCAACACTATAAAGATATGCAGGACATTGAGTTCACCATTGAAAAAGGAAAACTCTTTATGTTACAATGCAGGGTCGGTAAGAGAAATGGTGTGGCTGCTGTACGTATGGCCACAGAGATGCACAAGGAAAAGCTAATTGATGCAAAAACAGCCATTATGAGGGTTGGCCCGAACCAGTTAGTTGAATTATTGCTCCCCATGCTTGATCCTAAAGCAGAACTAACTGCTCCTGTTATTGCCAAGGGTTTGCCGGCAGGACCCGGTGGAGCCAAAGGCCGTGTAGTATTTTCTTCAGCTGATGCCGTAGCGTGGGCTGCAAGGGGAGAAAAAGTGATCCTGGTAAGAGAAGAAACTTCACCGGAAGATGTCGATGGTATGCATAAATCACAGGCTATACTCACTACCAAGGGTGGTATGACATCGCATGCTGCACTGGTAGCAAGAGGATGGGGTAAATGTTGTATTGTCGGTTGTGGTGATATTGAGATACACAGTGATGGAAAGAATTTCCATGCAAAAAATGGTGTCATTATCAAAGAAGGCGACTGGATAAGTCTGAATGGAACAAAGGGACTGGTATACGAAGGAAGTATGGCATTAGTGGATATTGATATAGACAAGAACCAATCTTATAAAGACCTGATGAAACTGGTGGATAAAACAAAACAGATCGGTGTCCGTGCCAATGCAGAAACTCCTGAAGATGCCACACATGCCGTGAAGTTTGGCGCAGAGGGCATTGGTTTATTCCGAACAGAACACATGTTCTATGGAGAGGGAAGTGAAGAACCTTTGTTCCAGCTTCGAAAAATGATCGTCAGCAAAACAGAAAAAGAAAGAAGAGAAGCATTGAATGGATTGTTCAAGTATGTGAAAAAAGACGTGAAGGATACACTGAAAGTTATGAACGGCTATCCCGTTACTATTCGCCTGCTTGATCCGCCACTGCATGAATTTGTTCCCCATGATAAAGAAAAACTGAAGCAACTCAGCAAAGAACTGGGCATCAGTATGGGTATGCTGAACAGACGGGTACTTGCTCTGCATGAAAACAACCCGATGCTGGGTCATCGTGGTGTTCGGCTTGGTATCAGCTACCCTGAAATAACCGAAATGCAGGTTAGGGCCATCTTTGAGGCCACTGCCGAATTATTAAAGGCTGGAAAGAAAGCATTGCCGGAGATAATGGTACCAGTAACAGTGATATGGCATGAACTGCGCCATCAGAAAGAAATAGTGGATAGAGTATACAAAGAAGTCTGCGAAAAGATGGGCATGCGTAAAATACCTTATCTGTATGGTACGATGATTGAAACACCAAGAGCTGCATTAAGGGCAGAATACATGGCTAAATCAGCAGACTTCTTCAGTTTCGGCACCAACGACCTCACACAAATGAGCTTTGGCTTCAGCCGGGATGATATCGGTGGCTTCCTGCCAAAATACCTTGATCTGAAAATTTTGCCCGATGATCCTTTCCAGACCATTGACCAGGAAGGTATCGGTCAGTTGATCAAAGCCGGTACTGAAAGAGGACGTATTACCAAACCCAACCTGAAAGTGGGTATCTGCGGTGAACATGGTGGCGACCCGGAAAGTGTAAAGTTCTGTCATCGCATTGGAATGAATTATGTAAGCTGCTCTCCATTCCGGGTGCCTATAGCAAGATTAGCCGCAGCCCAGGCTGCCATTGAGAGTCCGAAAAAGAAAAAATAGCTAATAGAATCCAGTATCAAAAAACGAATAGCCTGTCAGTAATACCGTCAGGTTATTCGTTTTTACCGGGAAGGTCAGGGCTGATACAGATAATACTATTGACAAAATATTCGAATGCATTGAATCATAAGATATTGATCAAAAATTTCTGCTAACTGTCTCGTCATTGATAGCTATCATTTTTCGCTTTGATGAAAATCAGCGATTGGCAGGGGTTAATAAGATAATATTGACATATTAAAATGCCAGGCATGAAAAGAAATATATTAACGATTGCTGCTACTTTATTTAATGTTTCAGCTTTTGCACATGAAGGTCACGGGCATACACATGGATTTACCATTAAACATTATTTTATTGAACCAGAACATGTAATATCTGTATTTATTGTGGTGGCGATAGCAATACTCCTGATAAAAAGATATCACAGTACGGCAGCAAAAAAAATAAAAGTCTGAATAAATGCATCAGGCTAAATCAGCAAACTAACTAAATCTTTTTTATGTGTGCTACTTGCGGATGTGATATAAATACTTCTTCTGCCATTCAAGCTGGCGAACATCATCATAACCATGAACATAATCACCTGCAGGGAAAAACCATTATAGATATTGAGAAGGACGTACTGTATGAAAATAATCTGCTGGCAGAGCGGAACAGGGGATATTTCGATGCAAAAAATATTCTTGCATTAAACCTGGTAAGCTCTCCGGGCTCCGGAAAAACATCATTACTGGAGAAAACACTGACAGACCTGAAAGGCCAATTCGATTTTTATGTAATTGAAGGCGATCAGCAAACTTCAAGGGACGCAGACCGGATCCATGCTACAGGCTCTAAAGTAGTACAGATAAATACGGGTAAAGGCTGCCACCTTGATGCACACATGATCCTGCATGCCTTACAGGGTATAAAGCCCTCAGAAAACTCAATTCTCTTTATTGAAAATGTCGGCAACCTCATTTGTCCTGCCATGTTTGATCTTGGCGAAAATGAAAGAGTAGTTATCATCAGCGTTACCGAAGGTGATGACAAACCTATTAAGTATCCTGACATGTTTCATACTTCCAGTCTTTGTATCATTAACAAGACCGATCTGCTTCCCTATGTTCCGTTTAGCATGGAAAAAGTGAAAGAGTATGCAAGACAAGTAAATCCGGAACTGAAGTTCATTGAACTAAGCTGCACCAGTGGCGAAGGTTTGTCCGATTGGTACCAATGGTTAAAAGAAAAAGTATTGGCTACTGTATCAATATGACATAAAGTAAATTAATGCTGTTGTGGTCTGCTACAGAAATCAATTCAGAAAATTTCCGATCTTACGGATCTGAAAGCATTAACCATGGAAATAAAGAATCTATTTGACACAGCAGTAAAACAAGAAATCATTAACCGGCTTAATACGCTTAGTCCACAATCACAGCGCCAATGGGGTAAAATGGATGTAGCCCAGATGCTGGCTCATCTGCAGGTACCGATTGGAGTAGCACTGGGTACCCACACCGTAAAAGGCAACTTGCTGATGAAATTAATCCTCCCGCTTTTTAAAAAGAAGCTGTATGATGAGAAGCCCTGGAAGCAGGGTTTACCAACTGACAAAACATTCATCATGACCGGTAAAACTAAAGATTTTGAACTGGAAAGGAATAAACTAATGGATATGGTAAGCCGTTTTACAGAAGCTGATATGGTCAATGAAAAGCATCCCATTTTTGGCAGATTGACCAAAGAACAATGGAGCAAAGCCACCTGGAAGCATATTGACCACCACTTGAAACAGTTCGGCGCCTGATAAAAGTCATACCCCGGGAAGCCTGCCCCCTCTATTTTTGGGCAGGCTTTTTTATCTATGTACATCTGGAAAAATATCATCCGCAAACCTACCTGATCTTTCTTACAACATCTTGTAAGTAACAATTTTTTCCATCAGTCCTGAACAAGGCTGTTTAAAATTCATAAATGAAAACAATCATTGAACCCTTTCGCATAAAATCGGTGGAACCAATCTTTTTTACTACTAAAGAAGAACGAAAAAAAATTCTGGCCACCGCTGATTATAATTCTTTCCGCATCAGAGCAAATGACATACTTATAGATCTGCTCACCGACAGCGGTACCAGCGCTATGAGCAGCAACCAATGGGCGGGCATTATGCAGGGAGATGAATCTTATGCGGGCAGTAATAGTTTTTTCAAGTTCGAAGACTCGGTACGAAGTATTACTAACATGCCTTATATCATTCCTACTCACCAGGGAAGAGCTGCTGAAAAGATCATCTTCACCATTCTTGGTGGCAAAGGAAAGTATTTTATCAGTAATACCTTGTTTGATACTACCAGGGCCAACATTGAATTCTCCGGTGCAGAAGGAATAGATTGCTTATGCGAAGAAGGAAAATATCCCACTGTTCCCGCCCCTTTCAAAGGGAATATGGATATTGAGGCGCTTCGAAAAGTGATAAAAGAAAAAGGGACTTCCAATATCCCGATGATCATCATTACCGTAACTAATAATTCGGGAGGAGGCCAGCCGGTAAGTATGCAGAATATCAAAGATGTACGGAAGATTTGTGATGAGTATAATATCCCATTGTTTATTGATGCTTGCAGGTTCGCAGAAAATTCATACTTCATTAAACTCCGTGAACAAGACTATGCGCAGAAATCTGTGCCCGAAATTGCAAGGGAATTATTTTCTTATGCTGATGGTTGTACGATGAGTGCTAAGAAAGACGCCTTTGCTAATATCGGAGGCTTCCTTGCCATGAAGGACCTGGACCTGGCTATCCGTTGCAGAAATCTCCTGATCATCACTGAAGGCTTTACTACTTATGGTGGACTGGCAGGTCGTGACCTTGAAGCCGTGGCAATCGGTTTACAGGAAATAATGGATGAAAACTACCTGCAATACCGGATAAGAAGTATTGAATACCTGACTAATAAACTGATTGAAGCCGGAGTACCCGTCATGCAACCAGCCGGAGGACATGCTGTTTATCTTGACGCCAAAGCATTCCTGCCAGCTATCCCGGTTGAGCAATACCCCGGACAATCATTGGTTTGTGCCTTATATGAAGAAGGTGGTATCCGTGCCGTAGAGATCGGCTCGCTTATGTTTGGAAAATACGATGAGAATGGTAAACTCATTCCGGCGCAAATGGAATTAGTACGACTAGCGATTCCAAGAAGGGTGTACACACAAAGTCATATTGATTATGTAGCTGAAGTGATCATTGAAGTATTTAAGAAAAGAAAAGAGCTAAAAGGACTTACCATCACTGAAGAAACTCCCCTGCTCAGGCATTTTACTGCTAAACTAAAACCTTTTAATTAAAATCGTTTGTAAATGAAACATACAATAAAAAGAAGCTGGGCTGAACCTTACAAGATAAAAATGGTGGAGTTGTTGAAAATGACAACTGCTGCTCATCGGAGAAAAGCGATGCAGGAAGCCGGGTTCAACACCTTTCTTCTGAAATCAGAAGATGTTTATATAGATCTGCTCACGGACAGTGGTACATCGGCCATGAGTGATCAGCAGTGGGCAGGTATGATGATGGGTGATGAAGCTTATGCCGGAAGCAGAAATTTCTACCATCTTGAAGAAGTAGTAAAGGATACTTATGGTTATAAATATTTAGTTCCCACACACCAGGGCCGTGGCGCTGAAAATATTATCTCCAAAATCCTGATAAAGAAAGGCGATATTATTCCGGGCAATATGTACTTTACCACAACCCGGTTGCACCAGGAACTTGCGGGAGGTAAATTTGAAGATATTATCATAGATGAAGCCCACGACTCCGAAAACGAATATCCTTTTAAGGGAAATGTAGACTTAGATAAACTGGAAAGGCTGATCAACAAATATGGAGCAAAGAGGATTCCGTATGTAAGCATCGCCACTAGTGTAAATATGGCAGGTGGTCAGCCGATCAGTATCAAAAACCTTAAGGAAATAAGAGCTCTGACTAAAAAACATGGTATCCGTATTATTCATGACATGACCAGGGTGGCTGAAAATGCACATTTCATTCAGCGAAGAGAAAGGGGTTATGAGAAAAAATCAATCAAACAGATCGTTAAAGAGATCTGCTCATATACAGACGGTGCCACTATGAGTGCTAAGAAAGACGCCCTGGTAAATATTGGCGGTTTTTTAGCCATTAATGATTGGGATGTTTTTGAAGAAGCAAGAAATATGGTGGTGGTGTATGAAGGGTTACATACATACGGAGGATTGGCTGGTCGTGATATGGAAGCAATGGCTATTGGAATTAAAGAAAGTGTGAGTGATGATCATATTCATGCAAGAGTAGGGCAAGTGATCTACCTCGGTGAGAAAATGATTGAGTATGGAATACCAATCGTAAGACCGATTGGTGGTCATGGTATTTTTGCAGATGCAAAGAAATTCTTACCACATATACCACAGGTTGAATATCCTGCACAAACATTAGCAGCTGAAGTATTTCTTGATTCTGGTGTAAGAACAATGGAAAGAGGCGTAGTTTCTGCCGGAAGAAAAGCAAATGGTAAAAACTATTTCCCTAAACTGGAGCTGGTCCGTTTTACAATCCCCCGCAGGGTCTACACCCAGGCACATATGGATGTGATTGCTGAATCAACAGCGAGGGTGTATGACCGTCGTAACAAAATCAAAGGATTGAAAATGGTTTACGAACCAAAATACCTGCGATTTTTCCAGGCCAGGTTTGAACAATTACAATAGTGCTTCAGGTTAGGCTAGTAAAATCAGTGTGAATGGTGAGTTTCAGTTTCTTCTCTTTGCCAAATTAGTTTTTTTCCAAAGCCCAATGTATTGTCGGTAAGTTTTACACTGGTCAGCTTGATTGTCCATATTTCCCCGGGCATTGCAAGAGCAATCGGGTGCTTCTTATGAAAATGTGAAATAGCATTTTTGGTATGTGAATGGTCAAAAGGCAGAATTAATCCTTCAAATTGTATTCCTTTAATCTGCATCACATTCAACGCATCCGGCAAAATTGTACCGGCAACAAAAGGATTCCGCAAAAGAAGAACTGAATGATGTGTTTCATTTGAAGACTTATAATGCAAAAGCATTTCATCGATTTCAAATGAGTAAAAACAGGTGTAGCAGTACGGATGTCCTTTCTCATCCACACAGCAAACATTGGCACAAGTTTGTTTATTGATAAAATTTTTTATTTTTTCATCCATATTATTTCACTCCTTCCAGTATCTTAATATAATTAGCTCTTTCAAAAGCAACAGGATCAGAAACATTTTGCTGGCTCATGCTTCCCCTGAATGAATCAATACTATCAAAACCCATCATATACATCCAATCCTGCAATTCCTTATTTATAGTCTTCAGATAAGGAATACCATTTTTATACAATGAGGATGCGGTCATTACAACGTCTGCACCAGCCAGCAGGTATTTTACAACCTCCACAGCGCTTTGCACACCGGTAGTCGCAGCCAGTGATAATTTTACCTTACCATAGAGCAAAGCAATCCACAACAGGGGTAACCTGATTTCATTAGATTCACTGTAATGAAGATCAGTTTTAATTACCAATTCATTAATATCAAAATCGGGTTGATAGAACCGGTTGAATAATACCAGTGCATCAGCACCGGCATTCTTCATCCTTAGGGCCATATTACCTGTAGCACTGAAATAGGGGTTAAGCTTTACTGCTACAGGAATTTTTACCGTTTGTTTGATCGTCTCAATAATATTCAGATAGCGATGTTCTACCTCGGAAGAAGACATAACAATATCACCGGGAATGAAGAAAATATTCACTTCTATAGCATCTGCACCAGCCTGCTCCATCAATTTAGAGTAATCGATCCAGCCTTCTGTAGTGATTCCATTCAGACTGCCAATGATGGGAATTTTTACTCTTTCTTTTGCCTTCCGGATATTTTCCAGGTATTCATCCACTCCCACATTAAAATCATCCAGGTCCGGGAAATAATCCAATGCTTCAGGAAAAGCATAGGTGGTCTCAGACATCACACCCTTAAATCTTGCCTCCTCCTTTCTTATCTGTTCTTCAAATAAAGAGAACATCACTACAGCACCGGCGCCATTATCTTCCATCTTTACAATATTATCAACCTGCTCAGACAAAGTGCAGGCCGAAACGATGATCGGGGAATCAAGTTTCATCCCCATATAAGTGGAATGCATTTTCATATTACTGTGTTTTATGCTACTGGAACAAAATCACTTGCTTTCTTGGTAGCCAGTTCTTCATATGTTTTCCATTTCAGGTTTACCAGTTCCTGTGCATGTTTCATCAGTGTGTCTGCTGCTTCAGGATTAGTTATTGTAAGTACTTTATACCGTAACTCGTTATATGCATAATCCTTTAGTGGCCTTGTTGGTCGTGGCGAATCCAGCACAAACGGATTCTGATTTTTCTTTCTCAACACAGGATTATATCTCAACAATGGCCAGTGCCCACTGGAAACTGCCTTATTCTGCTGATTCAATCCATCTTTCAGATCATAGCCGTGTGCAATACAATGACTATATGCCAGTATCAAAGCCGGACCATCATAAGCCTCCGCTTCCCGCATAGCCAATAATGTTTGCTGAGGATTAGCACCAAATGCAACTCTTGCTACATACACGTTGCCATAGGAAATAGCTTGCATGGCAAGATCTTTTTTACCACCTGCTTTACCACCGGCAGCAAATTTTGCAGTAGCTGCAGTAGGTGTTGATTTGGAACTCTGTCCGCCGGTATTAGAATATACTTCTGTATCCAGCACCAGTATCTTAACATTTCTTCCACTGGCTAACGCATGATCAAGGCCTCCATAGCCAATATCGTAAGCCCATCCATCACCACCAACCAGCCAGACGCTGCGGCGTACCAATTGGTCAGCGACTGATAATAAATGATTAGCTGCAGAAGAAGTCATTGTTTTCAATTTCTCTTTCAACTGCATCACCCTTTGTTGTTGTTCGGCCAGTTCAGATTCATGAACCTGCGGCGCATCCAGTATTTGTTTTACAAAATCAACTCCCAGTTCGTCTTTCAATTCTGATATCAATTGTTTTGCTACTGCCAGTTGCTTATCGGCAGTGATACGCATACCCAATCCAAATTCAGCATTGTCTTCAAATAATGAATTAGACCATGCTGGCCCACGGCCTTCTTTATTAACAGCCCATGGTGTGGTTGGAAGATTACCGCCATAGATAGATGAACAACCTGTAGCATTAGCTACCAGCAGCCTGTCACCAAATAATTGCGATAATAATTTCAAATATGGCGTTTCACCACAACCAGCACAGGCCCCAGAGAATTCAAATAACGGTTCGAGGAACTGAGCTCCATGTACAGTAGAGAAATCAATTTTAGAACGATCGTTCCATGGGATGTTCTCAAAGAATTCAATACCCTTCTGCTCTGTTTTCAATATTGGCTCTTTCTCGCCCATATTGATCGCTTTGCGGGAACGGTTGAGAGGGTCAGTGGCCGGACAAACTTCCACACATAAATTACACCCGGTACAATCTTCAAGGTAAACCTGCAGTGAATATTGCGTTTCGGGAAAACCTCTTGCGTTGATAGGCGCTGATTTAAAACCATCCGGAGCTTTTTTCAAATGATCTCTATGGTAGAACTTGGCTCTTATCACACTATGGGGACATACATAGGCACAATTACCACATTGAATACAAGTGTCGGGTTCCCAGATTGGAACCAGGTCAGAAATATTTCTTTTTTCCCATTGCGTAGTGCCGCTGGGATAAGTGCCATCTATTGTCATTTTACTTACCGGCAGATCATCACCATGACCAGCCATCATAACCGCTGTTACTTCTTTTACAAAACCCGGAGCTTTATCAGAAACTGTCAATAATTCATTTTCAGCTGCAGAAACTTTTTTTGGATAATTCACTTCATACAGATGGGCCAGTGTAGCATCCACTGCTTTAAAGTTCTGATCAATTACTTTTTGCCCTTTCTTGAAATATGTTTTTTCAATCGCCTTTTTGATTTGCTTAATAGCCTCTTCTCTTGGTAAAACTCCCGAAAGAGCAAAATAGCAGGTCTGCATGATAGTGTTGATACGGCCACTCATGCCGGTTTCTCTTGCGACGGTTGTCGCATCAATCACATATAGTTTTAGCTTTTTATCAATAATGCTCTTCTGCACCTGTCCTGTCAGTTTACCCCATACTTCATCCTTATCATAAGGACTATTCAGCAAAAAAGTCGCTCCATCACTGGCGAATTCCAGCATTTCCACCTTCTCTGTGAAATTGAACTGGTGGCAGGCGATAAAATCAGCTTTTGAAATTAAATAAGGTGCCCTGATCGGTTTGGGTCCAAAACGCAAATGCGATACTGTTCTTGCACCTGATTTCTTGGAATCATATACAAAATATCCCTGAGCATACAAGTCTGTATTCTCACCAATGATCTTAATTGTATTTTTATTGGCACCTACAGTACCATCCGCTCCCAATCCAAAGAACAAACCCTGCCGCCATTCGGATTCATCTAATTTGAACTCAGGGTCGTATTTCAAACTGGTGAACGTAACATCATCATTGATACCAACAGTAAATCCGTTTTTGGGTTTATCTTTTTTCAACTCATCATACACAGCTTTTACCATGGCTGGTGTAAATTCTTTGGAAGAAAGTCCGTAACGTCCGCCGACAATATTGGGTAATTTTTTCAGTCTGCCTTGCTGTAATGCTTCCACCAATGTCGACAATACGTCCTGATACATCGGTTCACCTGCAGCACCTGATTCTTTAGTTCTGTCTAATACCCCGATTGATTTAACAGAAGCAGGCAATACTTTTATCAAATGCTCCAGGGAAAATGGTCTGTACAAACGAACCACAATCACCCCGGTTTTTCTTCCTGCGTTATTTAAGGCTTTTACTGTTTCTTCAACAGTCTCTCCGCCTGATCCCATGATGATAGTTACTTCTTCTGCATCAGGAGCACCGGTGTATTCAAAAAGTTCATATTTTCTGCCAGTTAGTTTTTCAAAGGCTTTCATCACTTCTTCCACTATAGCCGGCATACTGTTATAAAACTGGTTCACTGTTTCTCTTCCCTGGAAATACACATCCGGATTTTGCGCCGTTCCCCTGATGAACGGATGTTCAGGATTTAAGCCTCTTTTGCGATGAGCAATCACCAGTTCATCCGGTATCATTGATTTGATCTGTTCGTCACTCAATAGTTCCAGTTTATTCACTTCATGTGAAGTGCGGAATCCATCAAAGAAATGTACTATCGGTATTCTTGATTTCAAAGTAGCTGCCTGGGCTATCAACGCAAAATCATGTGCTTCCTGCACACTGGCAGAGCTCAACATGGCAAAGCCTGTTGTTCTTGCTGCCATTACATCCTGGTGATCACCAAAGATAGACAGCCCTTGTGCCGCTAATGACCGGGCAGCCACATGAAATACTGCGGGTGTCAATTCACCAGCAATCTTATACATGTTCGGCAACATCAGCATCAGGCCTTGTGATGCAGTAAAGGTTGTAGTAAGCGAACCTGTTTGTAATGCCCCATGCACTGTACCTGCTGCACCGCCTTCACTCTGCATTTCTATCACATCCGGCACATTGCCCCAGATATTTTTTATCCCTTTGGATGCCCATTCATCGGCCAGTTCGGCCATAGTGGATGATGGAGTAATGGGATAGATGGCACAGACTTCATTCACCCGGTACGCTACATAAGCAGCGGCCTCATTTCCATCTATCGTTGCGACTAATTTATTTTTATTTGACATCAGTAGTTGAATTAACAGGTTCTGGAATCATTTCTATTGCATGGCAGGGGCATTGCTCATAACAAACCGCACAGCCGGTACAGGCATTATAGTTGAACTTATAACGATTGCCCTTTCCTAATTTAATAATGGCATCTTCAGGACAGGCACCAAAACAACCATCACATTCGAAACAGTTACCACAACTCAGACAACGCTGTGCTTCAAATCTTGCTTCCGGTTCGGAAAAGCCCGCAATTACCTCATCAAAATTTTGTACGGCTACAGCCGGAGCCAGTTTATCCTGTTCCTTTTGCGGTGCATCAGTCTTGTACCACATGTGCAGTTTACGATAACCGGCAGTTGGATGTTTGTCAGGTTTCTGATAAGCATCCTTCATTAAAAATCCATTGATATATTTCGCTGCCTTTTTACCATGACCGATTGCAATGGTTGAACTCCTGTTCTCACCGGGAAGCATATCACCCCCCGCAAAGATCCCTTCATGCCCTGTCATCCGTTCCGCATTAATGGTAACTGTTCCATCATCGCTGATCGCAATACCCGAAACAGAACGGAGAAAACCAGAATCAGCTTCTTGCTTATTTGCATTGATCAAAACATCGGCGTGGATTGTTTCAAACTGACCTGTACCAACGGCTTTTCCTTTTTCGGCTTTCATTATCTCAAGAGTAACCGTATTCTTATCTATTTTGCTGATACTTCGCAATAACTGAACATCTACTCCTTCTGCCAGTGCATCTTCTGTCTCATAATCGTAAGCCGGCATCATTTTTTTATCACCGGGAAAATAAACAGACACTTCAGAGCCAAATCTTTTTATGATACGGGATAAATACAGAGCCAGTTTACCTCCACCATACACAACCACTTTCTTTTGTATATATGGTGATGTATTTGATTTCACTTCATTGAAAAAAGAGAAGGCATCGGTGATATACACAGAATCATCATGTTGAAAATCTTCCTTGTGGATAAGCTGGGCTCCAATGGATAAGTATACTGCATCAAAATTTCCTGCTTGCTTCTCTGTTAATATATCCTGCACTTTATAATTCAGGCGGATCTTAACTCCCATTCTAACAATCCTGTCAATTTCTGCATCCAGTATTTCTTTTGGCAAGCGATATTCGGGAACACCACTCCACAACAAACCACCCGGATGGCCACCGGCTTCAAATATTTCTACCACATGACCCATCCGGGCCAGGTGATATGCAGCAGACAAACCTCCCGGCCCTGCCCCAATCACTAATACTCTTTTCCCCGAAAATTTGGTCGAATAATTTACCTGCCATTTATGATTGATGGCTTCATCGCCGATATATCTTTCCACTGCATGAATATTGACGGTATCATCAATATGATTCCTGTTACAACCCGTTTCGCAGGGTTTTACACAAACCCGGCCCATGATAGCTGGAAATGGGTTATCCTCCAGTATTGTTTGAAAGGCTTCAAAATAATGACCCGCCTGTGCATGTGCCATCCAACCCTGGATATTTTCCCCGGCAGGGCAGGCGCTGTTACAGGGTGGCATAAAATCAACATAAACTGGCCGGCGAAGTCGTTTGGGGCCTGTACCTTCCGCATGTATCGAAAGATCGACCGCTTTGGTAATGTCAGTTGAGGACATGATGATAGTTTTGACTGAATGGCCAATCGGCCACCTGAAAGTGAAATAAACCTCAGCAAAGTAGAACCATAATTAAGAAGGAAAGGTGACATAGTTCAAGAAGAAAAATGATTCCTATCATGATATTGGACAATTGATTAGTGAGGGAATTACAGAAGATTATACAACAAAAAACCGGTCATTGAGACCGGTTCAAAATTTTAGATATGTGAATTTATCAGAAACTATATCCCACACTTACCCCGCCAGATGGCTGAATATAACCTTTAGCAACTAATGGAGTAAACCCGATTCTCCAGGTGAAACCCCCTTTGAGAGGTTGACGGCGGTACATAAAAGAAGCTGTTCCGAAAACATTGGAAGTTTTATCGTCATAAAAATTAAAAATCTCCAGTTTTTTGCCTACATAGGTTACTCCAGCCCCTACTTCAAACGTATGCGGAGAATCTCCTTTGCCAAACACATAGTTGACCTGTGCCGGTATAGTAACCACTGACCGAAGTTCATAGTTATAATTTCCGCTGATAACAGTCACTTCATCAGCAGTAACAAAACCCAATCCTACTCTGCCTCCCCAACCTAGAGAAGATTTGGCAAACCTTGTATCAATGTTCGCAGAGAATAAAATACCAGCTCCTCCTAATTCTGCATAAAACTGGGTACGTCCCGGGATTTTACCTACTGCCCCGGGTTGAGCAAACAAAAAAGAACTGCTTACTAAAGCCAGGCAACCGAAGAATATCCTTTTCATAATAATGGTTTTAGCAACAAAGACAAACATATTAAACTAATGCTGCATTAATAATGAGAAAGAAATGTTAACGCTTACCTTACTTGCTTTATTGTAAATAATATCTTACACATTGAACAATTACAAAAAAAGGCAGCCATTTCATGCTGCCTAAATTATACATTCAAATTGAAGATATTTAGTTAATACTTTCCAAAACTATCCTTCTCAGTCCATTAATTGGCACCCTTTCCTGCTGCATCGAATCACGGTGACGGATAGTAACCGTATCATCCTGTAAGGTTTGATGATCGACAGTTACACAAAAAGGAGTACCCAATGCATCCATACGACGATAACGTTTGCCGATCGAATCTTTTTCTTCGTAGAAACATCGGAAATGAGGACGGCAATCACTCATGATACGTTCCGCCACTTCGGGCAGGCCATCTTTTTTGGTCAATGGCAATACCGCCAATTTGATCGGAGCCAGTTTTGCAGGCAGTTTTAAAACTACCCTGCTGTCTTGCTTATCAGGAGTGCTTAAATCCTGCTCTTCATAAGCATGACTGATAACAGCAAGGAACATCCGGTCAAGACCAATGGATGTTTCAATAACGTAAGGAATATAATTACCATACGGTTTGCCGGTAGCAGGATCAATATCATTATCGAAATACTGCTGTTTTTTCTTGCTGTATTCCTGGTGCTGTTTCAGATCAAAATCTGTACGGCTGTGAATACCTTCCAGTTCTTTAAATCCGATTGGAAATTCAAATTCAATATCACAGGCAGCATCTGCATAATGCGCCAGTTTCACATGATCATGGTAACGATATTTTTCAGCTGGTATACCCAGGCTTTGATGCCATTTCAATCTTTCTGTTTTCCAGAATTCATACCATTCTTTTTGTGAGCCGGGACGGATAAAGAACTGCATCTCCATCTGCTCAAATTCCCTCATACGAAAAATGAATTGCCGGGCTACAATCTCATTCCTGAATGCCTTGCCGATCTGCGCAATACCAAAAGGAATTTTCATTCGCCCGGTCTTCTGCACATTCAGAAAATTAACAAAGATGCCCTGTGCTGTTTCAGGCCTTAAATAAACTTTATTGTCCTCGTCATCACTTGAAACTGTTGAGCCAAACTCTGTTGAGAACATAAGGTTGAACTGGCGGATATCTGTCCAGTTACAAGTACCACTTATGGCACAGGAAATTTTATTATCTTCTATCAGTTTCTTCAATCCTGCAAAATCATCTTTGGCAAGTAATGCATCCATATCTGTCAGTAAGGTTTCGGCTTCCTTTTCCTTTCCGTCTGCTTTTAGAATTTCTGCATACCCTTCTATCAAATGATCAACACGGTATCTTTTCTTACTGTCTTTGTTATCAATCATCGGGTCGTTGAAATTGTCAACGTGGCCCGAAGCTTTCCAGGTGGTAGGATGCATAAAAATAGCCGCATCAATTCCAACTATATTGTCGTGCAGTTGAGTCATGCTATTCCACCAGTAATCCTTAATGTTCTTTTTCAGTTCAGCACCCATCTGGCCATAGTCATATACCGCCTGTAGTCCGTCGTAAATTTCACTGCTCGGGAAAATAAAGCCGTATTCTTTGCAATGCGAGATAATTGCCTGGAACCTGTTCGAATCGTTTGCCATAGGCGGCAAAAATAAGCCCAATCGGCGACTTACTGTTTGTCATACCTTTGCTTTGCAAAAAAATGATATGAAAAGTTCCGTTTTCTACATGACCCTGCCCGTAGCACTGATTGCTGCTATAATGATGTTCAATCAATCATCATCAAAAACCTGTCAAGACAGATCCCATTGCCAAAAGATCCGGGCAGACATTATCGCTGCTCCGGATACATTGCGCCCCGACCCCATCTGCAATATGAAAGTGGATGATAAAAAAGGGGACACCATTCATTACAAGGGTCACATTTTTGGTTTTTGCTCCAGGTACTGCCGGGCTGAGTTTATGAAAAACCCTGATAGTTATTTGCCGAAGAAGAAGAATTAAGCATTCTGTTTACTTCAATTTCTCATTATCCTGATGCCTCTCTGCATCCCTGATATTCTTTTTCTCAAAATTCTTTTCTAATGCTTCCGTCAGATCAACACCGGTTTGGTTTGCCAGGCAGATCAACACCCAGAGCACATCGGCCATTTCATCAGCCATGTTTTTCTGCTTATCGGATTCTTTGAATGACTGGTCACCATAAGTCCGGGCCATGATGCGGGCCAGCTCTCCCACTTCTTCGGTCAGTATAGCCATATTGGTCAGTTCACTGAAATAACGAACACCCACTGTTTTTATCCATCCGTCCACCTGCTGCTGGGCCTGTTGTAGGGTCATAACAAAAATTTTTGAGTGAATACTGCAATATAGCATGATTATTGCCGTTTAGAACTTCCCGCAAGATTTCTGGCGGCCCTATCTGTACCGATCCAAAGCTGTTATGGCCTTGGACCAACCCTCTGAAGACCTGTAAACCAATTCCTTTAAAAGATTAATGTATCCCATGATGAAGTCCATCAACAGGCTTTTAGCCATTGTATCACTATCCCTGTCTGTAACCATTTTACAGGCACAGCCGGTCGATAATTCTTTTGATAACCTTTCAAAAAAAGAAAACAAACCTTATCAGGTCATTACTTCCGGCAAACAGGTTACTATTAAAAGCAGGAGGAATATCAAAACCATTATGGTATGGACAGCCAGCGGTCATCGTATTGTAGAGCAAACCAGTGTAAACGCCAGCTCCTATACTTTTAATGTGTCAGGTTCCAGGGAGAAGATTTTCTTTATTATGATACAATACGAGGATGGAAAGCCAATTACCCAGCGGATAGGTGTTCAATAAACAACGAAGGCCCGGTTATTCCTTGTTTTTTGAATCGATCAGTATTGTAACAGGCCCATCATTCAATAATTCCACTTTCATATCAGCGCCAAAAGAACCGGTGCCCACCGGTTTGCCCAGATCAGCAGACAGTTGCTGTATCATCTTTTTATACAGCGGTATGGCCACTTCCGGTTTACTTGCTTTGATGTAGGAAGGGCGGTTGCCCTTTTTAGTGGAAGCATGCAGGGTAAACTGGCTTACCAAAATAATATCGCCATTTTTATCTCTTACCGATTCATTCATTACGCCGTCAGCATCGTCAAAAATGCGGAGGTTTACAATTTTACTACTCAGCCATTGAATATCTTCCCCTGTATCTTCATCCTCTATACCTAACAGTACCAGCAGCCCGCTGCCAATCTGTGAATGAATTTTTCCATCTATCGTTACACTGGCTTTTGTCACCCGTTGAATAACTGCCCGCATTGTCCGTAATTTTGTTTTACAAATGTAATAGCTGGAAATGATTGATATAGGTAAAGAAATATCCTTTCAAACAACCCGGAGTGGAGGTAAAGGCGGGCAGAATGTAAACAAAGTAGAAACAGCTGTTATCGCCTCCTTTCACATTGAATCATCAGCATTACTTTCTGCCGAACAAAAAGAGTTATTGAAAGAAAAACTCAGCAACCGAATAAATGCAGATGGCTATTTACAGTTAAAAGCCCAGGTACACCGTACACAACTGGCCAATAAAGAAGAAGCCATTGAAAAAATTTACGACCTGGTAAAAAAAGCTCTTGAAAAGAAAAAGGCCCGCATCGCTACCAAAGCGAGCAAAGCATCTAAAGAGAAAAGGATAGAATCAAAGAAGAAAAAAGCAGATATCAAAGCAGGCAGGCAGAAATTCAGGCCTGGTGATTTTTAACGCTTTACCAAAAAGTAAAATTGTAAATTAGCTATTCAATTGAACCCTGTGCGAAGAAGCCTGTTGACAATATTCATTTTAATCATTACCGCTTTCACTATCTCATGGTTCCTGGGCGCCTGTAAAAAAGATCAGAATACTGATGGTATTGAATTATTACAGCAAGAAATCCCCGAGAGTTTCCCGCAACCTCTTTACAAATTTGAAGACAACCCGCTAAGCAAAGAAGGTTTTGAACTGGGCCGGAAATTATTCTATGATCCAAGGCTCTCAGCAGACAACCTCACACCTTGCGCCTCTTGTCACCAGCAGATTGCAGGTTTCGGCACCTTTGAACACGACCGCAGTCATGGAGTTTTTGGTTCGCATACACTCCGTAATGCTCCTGTATTATTCAACCTGGCCTGGAGTCCTTCTTTTCATTGGGATGGAGAATTTACTTCTTTACAGGATGAAGCAGTACATCCATTGACAGGGCCTGTTGAAATGGGG
>Ga0209573_1002443_pt1 | contig 23670 bp, 19 predicted proteins | sample TNRBio252014_DNA_FD_185870 | JGI IMG/M metagenome (GOLD analysis project Ga0209573, IMG submission 185870) | Wastewater treatment Type I Accumulibacter community from EBPR Bioreactor in Madison, WI, USA - TNR Reactor_6/25/2014_ DNA (SPAdes)... | ecosystem: Engineered > Bioreactor > EBPR >...
GCTCCCCAAAACAGGGGAGCCGGTTTTTTTTAATTCCGGGGCATTAGCTCAGTTGGTAGAGCGCCTGCATGGCATGCAGGAGGTCAGCGGTTCGAACCCGCTATGCTCCACCACCGCAACCGTTGGATCGCCGCCATGAAGCATTTGCTGGTCCTCTTGTTTGTTTGTGGCGGTATTTTACCGGCAGCTATCGCAACGGCTCGTGAAGTCCAAAGTCACGGCATGCTGTTTGAACAATGGCTGCGCGAGACTTTTTTCAGTGGCTACCAACCGGAAAGCCACACGCAGAAGTGGGACATTCCAGCTTCTGCCAACCTTGATCATGGTCGTGTGCCGGTGAATCCAAAAGCAGCAAAGCATGGAGCGCCGGTCGGACTTGGAGATGCCCTGAGGCAGTTTGAAATTAATGAGTCCTTCCTGCTCATTGTTGGCTTTTGGGAACAAACGACGCCGACGGAAAAACGATGGACGAATGTCCAGACGGTCACGGTGACTCCTGAAATCTGGCGGAAACTCTGGTTCCCGGTCACTTTTGAAGACCTCAAAAAGCTCGACTCCATCATCAAAGACAAGTCGCTGTCGCTTGAAGAGGCGCGTTCACGCGCCCAGGCGGTCAAAACGACTCCGCCTTTCACTGACGCGGTCATCCAGGTGAATCCAAAGATCGACAGCAGCCAGCGCCGCCTGCAATGCAGTCTTCGATTTGACGATTTCTTCCAGCATCTCGCACCGAAGGCCTCGTCAGAGCCGCAGCCCAGACCGCAGGTCTTTGGAGTGCCGGTTCCTGCCGCTTTTGAGTCCGCGCCGCGCAAATTGGGGCACCAATGAGGCAAAGGAATCCAGATTGCAGTTAGACACCCGGATTTTTCCGCTCAATATCCTTGCCGTTTCATCGGGGTTTGTTAACAAATCGCCCCAAAGCAGGCATTTTATATGAAGTTCACCATCAGCAAGGAATCTTTCCTGGACGCCATCAACCAGGTTCAGCATGTGGTCAGTTCGCGCACCACGCTCGCCATTCTCTCCAACGTCCTGCTCAAGGCCAAGGATGGCGTGCTGGAACTCACCACCACCGATCTCGACGTGGGGGTGACGTGTTCTGTCCCTGCGGAGGTAGACGAACCCGGTGCCACCACCCTGCCGGCGAGGCGTCTCGCCACCATCGTTCGCGAACTGCCATCCGAGGAGATCGAGTTCAAGGTGGATGAGAAAAACGTCGCCTCCATCCGCAGTGGCCCCAGTTATTTCAAGGTGCTGGGCCTGACGAGCGAGGAATTCCCCGCGCTGCCGCGCTTTGACGACGCGCGCGAGTTCAAGATGGAGCAGCAGATGCTGCGCGACTGCCTGCGCAAGACCAGCTACGCCATCTCGACCGATGAGACCCGTTATGTGCTCAACGGCATCTTGTTTTCCTTCAAAGACAACGCGCTCACGATGGTCGCCACCGATGGTCGCCGTCTTGCCATGGTTGAGCAGGAGCTGGAGTTCCCGCAGAGCCAGGAGATCGACATCATTGTGCCCACAAAGGCTGTGAACGAGCTCTCCCGCCTGCTTGAGGACACTGGCGAGGTTTCCATCCGCGTCACCGGCTCGCAGGTGGGCTTCGATCTCGGCAACAGCCTGCTCGTCAGCAAGCTGATCGACGGCAACTACCCGAACTACCGTCAGGTCATCCCTGGCGACTCCAAGGAGCGCATCCCGCTTGAGCGCGAGGCATTCCTACGCGCCATTTCGCGTGTGTCGTTGCTCACCACGGACAAGTCGAACTCCATCAAGTTCATCTTCACCCCCGGCAGTTGTGAGATTGTGGCCTCCTCGCCGGACATCGGCGAGGCGCGTGAGACGCTCGCCATCAATTACAAGGGCGCGTCGATCACCATCGCCTTCAATCCTGAGTTCTCCATGGCCCCGCTGCGCAATCTGAGCGCCGACGAGGTGCATCTGCATCTGATTGATGAAATCAGCCCCGGTGTGCTGCGCAGTGGCACGAATTTCCTCTATGTGCTCATGCCCATGCGCGTGAACGCCTGATTTTCCCTCCTAAAATCCCATGAAACGTTCCTTGTCGGCCATTTTGCTGATCGCCCTCGTCGTGAGCCTGAGCGCATGCTACGGCCCCACTCCGCCGCCGCGCCCCCGCCCGCGTGGCCGCTCTTTGGATGCTCCGCCGCGTTACGGGGTGCCGCCGGAGCAGAACAGCTATTTTCAAGGAGCCGACACGATTGATCCTGACGCAGCCGCCACCATCCAGCCGCCTGATCCCAATGCACCGGTGACGGGTGATGCCGTGATTCCGCCGCCGAGCACAGGAACCACGACAGCGCCCCCGCCCGTGACAGTCACACCGCCAGGGAGCACGCCTGCGCCTCCCACGGTGCCTTCGCCGCCCCCGGCAGCCACTGAGATCCCCTATGCCACGCGCATCACTGGCAAGGCTGGTTTCGTGAAAAGCCCCTTCGACCCGAACGGGCAGGCCATCGACGTGCGTGACTTCCAGTCCGGTCAGAAGGCTCGCTGTCCTTACACTGGCAAAATTTTCCGTGTTCCTTGATCTGCGTGTTTTTCACGCGGCGCATCGAAATCAAATCCACGTCGCTTCTGGCGGCTGGGTTTGAGTGTGGGCGTTGATCTTCATCCAACCCTCTGATTTGTGTCCTCCGAACGCTCCATCGCCATTTTCAGCCCAGGTTTGCTCGGCGGGTCGTTGGTGAAGACCATTTTGCAACGCATGCCGGGAATCGAGGTCCGCGTTTGGGCCAGGCGAGAGGAGGCGGTGGAGGAAGTTCGGCGCGAATTTCCCTCGGTCATCGCCAGCACCAGCGTTGAGGACAGCATTCGCGGGGCTTCGCTGGCCGTGCTGTGCATGCCGGTGCAGCACATGCAGGTTCTTGCCCGCCAGATGGCCGCTTGTGATCTCGCGGACGATTTGATTGTCACGGACGTGGGCAGTGTGAAGGGCAGTGTCGTGGCGGAGCTGGAGCCGGTGTTCGCCGGGACGAAGGCATGTTTCATCGGCAGCCATCCCATGGCCGGTTCGCAGCGCACCGGGCTGGCCCATGCGCGGGGAGATTTGTTTCATCAGTCCGCCTGTCTGATCACGCCTTCGGAAAACACGCGTCGGGAGGACCATGACCGGCTGCGCGCGTTTTGGATCAAGCTGGGCTGCCGTGTGCGGGAGATGACCCCGCTGGCGCATGACCGCACCGTCGCCCGTATTTCACATCTGCCGCATGCCATGGCCGTGCTCACCACACTGGCGGCTTTGCACGATGACACCACTGTGCTCGACAGCTCCGCAGGCGGCTTTCGCGACACGACGCGCATCGCGGGCGGTGACCCGGCCATGTGGGCGGGAATTTTCCTCCACAACCGTGACGAGGTCATGGCCGCGCTGCAGGATGCTTCCGCCCGGATGACAGAGCTTCTTGAAATGCTCCAGAGCATGGACGAAGAAGCCCTCCGCCGTTTCCTCGCCCAGGCCAAAGCCCTGCGCGATCTCCTTCCGGCGGTCTGACGAATCATGGCCAGCCTCAAGTCGAAGAAACTCAAAAGCATCCCCGCCGAAATCACCGTTCCTGGTGACAAAAGCATCTCCCACCGTTCCGCGATGTTCGCCGGACTCGCGAAGGGCACCACCATCATCGAGGGCTTCCTGCCCAGCGAGGACTGCCTCTGCACGGTGCATGCCATGCAGGCGCTTGGAGCCACCGTGGAGCCTCTGGAGGAGGTCGAGGGCATTGGTCTGGTCAAACTCGCCATCACCGGCAACGGTTTGAGGCTCAAAGCGCCGACGAAGCCCGTTGATTGCGGCAACTCTGGCACCACCATCCGTCTTCTCTCCGGAATCCTGGCCGGGCAGGACTTCAAAACCGAGCTCTTCGGTGATGAGTCGCTCTCCCGTCGGCCGATGAAACGCGTGTCTGATCCCCTGGGGCTGATGGGCGCGAAGATCAGCGGCCAGGGCGAGAAAATCTGCGCTCCACTCACCATTGAGGGCGGCCCTTTGAAAGCGATCTATTACAAGCTGCCCGTCGCCAGCGCTCAGGTTAAGAGCGCCATCTTGCTCGCGGGGCTTTTTGCCCAAGGCAAGACCACCGTCGTCGAGCCTGTCGCCACGCGGAACCACACCGAGCGCCTGTTCACCCACTTCGGCATCAAATGGTTGCGCGAAGACGACTGCGTCAGCGTCTATGGCGGCCAGGAGCCGCGTGCCACGGACATCGTCGTGCCTGGAGACATCTCCAGCGCCGCGTTCTGGATGGTTGCCGCTGCCGCCTCACCAGGAGCGCAGATCACGCTCAAAAACGTCGGCCTCAATCCCACCCGCACCGGCGTCATCAACGTCCTCCTGCGCATGGGCGCCCTCGTCACGAACTCGGAAACGCATTCCGACGGCGAACCACGCGGCAACATCACCGTCCGTGGCGGCGATTTGAACGCCACCGTCATCGGTGGGGCGGAAATTCCGAACGTCATCGACGAACTGCCCATCCTGGCGGTTGCTGGTGCCTTGGCGCGTGGCAAAACCCTGATCCGCGACGCCTCCGAGCTTCGCGTGAAGGAAACAGACCGCATTGCCGCCGTCGCGCAGAACCTCCGCGCCATGGGAGTCACCGTCACCGAGCATCCCGATGGCATGGAGATCGAGGGTGGTGCGAAATTGCAGGGGGCCACGCTGCCTTGCTGGGGCGACCACCGCATCGCCATGGCCTTCCTCGTGGCTGGCATGTTTGCCGACGGCACCACCACCATTGAGGGGAGCGAATGCATCGCCACCTCTTATCCCGGCTTTGAGCATCACCTCGATCTGTTTCTGCTTGGCGACACCGGCGCACCGCCCATTCCCGTCATGTCCGGCATTCCGCAGCCTTTGGCTGAAAAACTCAGCCAGAAGCACGCATGAGCATCCCGCCTCCCGTCATCACCATCGACGGTCCCGCCGCCTCCGGCAAAAGCAGCATCGCCCGCCTCGTCGCCCAACGGCTTGGCTTCACCTATGTGAACACGGGCAACATGTACCGCGCCATGACCTGGGCCGTGCTTCAGGCAGGTGTTGATCCGCAGGACGCCGAAGCCGTGCGCTCCGCAGCTTCAGGCATTGTCATCGAATCCCCTGTGGTGGAAGGCAAAACCCAGGTTTGCATCGCCGGTCACTCGCTCACCGACGCCGAACTCAACAGCGATCCCGTGAACCGCGCCGTTTCCTTCATCGCCCGCGTCAACGAAGTGCGTGAGCGCCTCGTTGCCGATCAGCGAGCGCTCGTTTTTCTCGGTCCGCTCGTCATGGAAGGCCGTGACATCGGCTCCGTCGTCTTCCCGCAAAGCCCTCACAAGATTTACATCGACGCCAGCGAGGAAGTCCGCGCCAGCCGTCGCAGCGCCCAGGGGCTTGCCGACCAGGTCGCTGAGCGCGACCGCATCGACAAACAGCGCAAACACAGCCCGCTCGTGATTCCTGACGGAGCCACTGTCATCGACAATTCCCACATCACCCTTGATCAAGCCGTCGAGCAGGTGATCGCAGCACTCCGGCTGCAATGACGAATGACGAAACCAGAATGACGAATGAAATCCGAATGACGCACGAATTCCAGTTGGCGACATCGGCCATTCGCCTTTGCGGCACGTCATTCCGCATTCGTCATTCTTCATTCGTCATTTCATCTTTATCTTCGGCGTCATGAATTTCAGCTACTGGCTCGGTCGTTGCATCTTCCGCGAATCTGCTCGTGGTTTGTTCGACTTTCGTGTCATCGGTGGTGAAAAGCTGAGCTTCGCCGGTCCCGCCCTCATCGCCAGCAACCACGTCAGCTTTCTCGATCCCCCCTTCGTCGGCCAGGCCTTCGACGAGGCCATTCACTACTTCGCCCGCAAGTCTCTGTTCGATCATCCACTCGTCGGCAAAGTCCTCCGCAGTTGGCAGGCCATTCCCATCGACCGCGACAAGCCCGATGCTTCCTCCTTGAAGGCCACGATCCGACTGCTGCGTGCTGGCAAGAAGGTTCTCATGTTCCCAGAAGGCACCCGCAGCCCTGATGGCAGCCTTCAACCTGCCGAGGCCGGTGTCGGCCTCTTCGTCGCCAAAGGCGGCGCACCCGTGCTGCCCGTGCGCATCTACGGCACCTACGAGGCCTATCCACGCGGGGCCAAAACCTTCCGCCCCGCGCGCATCACCCTCGTCGTGGGCGATCTCTGGCAGCCAGACCTCGACAGCTATTCGCAGACCGGCAAAGACCTTTATCAGGCGCTTGCTGATGATGTCATGCAGCGGATCGCGGGTCTTGTTCCATGATTTCCGCCCAGCAAACTGTGGCGTTTCCGTGACAATGTCGGGAGCCTGTTTCCCTTGGCTTCGCTGTGTTAGCGGGTATCAATACTGACCCCCAATGAGCACTGAAAACCAAGCGGCCACCGCCGCATCAAGGCTTGCCCCTGCCTTTGTCACATGGCTGGCGTTCTTTTTCTTTCCCGCGTTTGCATTCGCACAGGTCGATCAAACCTGGCTGCATGACAACGCCAGCGACGAGTGGAGCACCACCGCGCCTAACTGGCAGGGATCGGTGGTGTGGACCAACGGGAATAAAGCCATCTTCGGCGGCACGGGCGAGACCGTCGAGGTCGCCAGTGATCTCACGATCAAAAACATCACCTTCAACAGCACGGGTTACATCATTGCTGACGCGGATGCGGGCAGCACCTTCACCCTGGCCGCAGACAGCATCATCTCCGTGACAACCGCAGGCCACACGGCCACCATCAGCGAGATCATCAACAGCGGCGCGTTGACCAAAAGCGGCGCGGGAACGCTCGTGCTCTCCGGTGCTAACGGCTTCTCGGGCGCGGTCAGTGTCACGGCTGGCATCCTCAGCCTCGCCAACAACAGCGCGTTGGGAGACACGAGCAGTGGCACCAGTGTTTCCAGCACGGGACAGATCGAGCTGCAAAACGGCGTCACCATCACTGGCGAGACGCTCAATCTCGGCGCGGGCGGCACGGATTTCTTCGGCGGCCTGCGAACTGCGGCGAACGCCACCGCCACCTGGGCCGGAACGATCATTCTGGACTCTGGCGGACGGCTTGGCGGTCTTTCCGGCGGCACCTTGATCGTCAGCGGCACGATTCAGAACGGCACGGCCACCGGCCTCGTCATCTCCGCCACCGGTGCCGGAGCCACCCTCGGCACCGTGCGACTTTCCGCCGCGAACACCTACACGGGTGCCACCAGTGTCTTTCGTGGTCGTCTTCAACTCGGCATCACCAACGCGCTGCCCACCGGCACGACCCTCGATCTCGATTCCACCTCTGCGGTCGAGGACTCTGTCCTCGACCTCAACGGCTTCAATCAAACCATCGCCGCCTTGCAGCGCAGCGGGATCGGCAGCGGCGCGGGCGGCAGCTTCATCACCAACAGCAGCGCCACCGCTGGCACGCTGACGATCAATCAAACTGCGACCACCACTTACGGCGGCATCATTCAAGATGGCTCCGGACTGGTGAACTTCGTGAAAAGTGGCGCAGGCAGCCTGACGCTCTCGGGCAACAACACCTATGGGGGCACCACCACCGTCAGTGGCGGCACGCTGGCCATGAGCGGGAACAACACCCTCGGTGGCGCTGTCACCGTCAGCGCCGCGCTCACGCTCAGCGGCAGCAACAGCTTCGCCAGCCTGATTCAGGTCAACAATGGCGGCGTCGTCACCGTCGGGCACAATCTGGCTCTTGGGGGTGCTGGTGGTATCACGGTGTCTTCCGGCGGACGCGTCGTTTTGCAAAACGGCATCGACGTCTCGGGCAAGACCATCACCATCAGCGGCACCGGCGGTAACAACAACGGCGCGCTTCAGACGGCCACCAGTGCCACGGCGACTTGGTCCGGCAACATCATCACCGCCAGCGCCGATGCGCGCATCGGCGGCGGCGTGGACGGCACACTCATCGTGAACGGCGTCATCAGCGGCACCAGCGGCATCCTTTACAGCCGTGGCAACAACGCCACCACCCGCCTCAACAACGTCAACACCTACACGGGCGACACCCAGCTCTTCGCCAACGCCGGCACCGGTGCAAAGCTCGTACTCGGTGTGAACAACGCCATCAGCGCCTCCAGCCGCCTTTCCGTCATCTCGACGGTGGCCAGCGTCAGCATGACGCTCGATCTCAATGGCCACATCCTCACCCTGCGCGGCCTCGACACCCAGGGCAACCACGCCAGCGGAGCCGTCCTTTCCGTGCTCAACAACGGTGCGCCTGCATCTGTTTTGACCCTCTCCGACACTGCCACCACGCATGTGTTCGCCGGTCGTGTGACCGATGGCTCAGGCGGGTTGTCCTTGGTCAAAAACGGGGCTAACACGCAGATTTTCGTCGCCGGTCAGCTCTACACGGGTGCGACGACGTTGAACGCGGGCACATTGCAGTTGGGCCTCACTGGAGCCAGCGGGCTCCTGACCAATTTTGGCACATCCCTCGGTGTGAACGGCGCCCTCGCCAGCGCCAGCCTCATTCTCAATGGCGGCACGCTCGCGCTCGACAATCTCGGCACGAGCAACAACAGCGCCAACCGCCTCTCTGACTCCGCCAGCGTTTCCTTCCGTGGCGGCAGCTTTGTTTATCGCGGCTCCGATCTCACCAGCACCAACTCCACCGAAGCCATCGGCACACTCATCCTGCACAGCCGTCGTTCCATTCTCACCGCCACCTATGGCGGCAGCAACACTGCCACGCTCACCTTTGCGGCCTACAACCGCCTCGCCAATGGCGGCACCTTGCTAGTGAACGGCCTCAATCTCGGACTCAACGCCAGCGAAACGACCACGGTGTCGCGCATTTTTTTCACCACCATGCCTGATCTCGTCGGCACCACCGCCGCGCTCAGCACAGGCATCAATGCCGCTGTGAAAAACACCCAGGTGGTGCCCGGTCTCGTCGGTGAGGCCACATCCACCACAGGTGGGGCCGGCACCGCCACCGGCACGCCGAACACCTTCCTCACCTACGAGGCCGGTACCGGTCTGCGCCCGCTCAATCCCACCGATGAGTTCACCCAAAACGCCTTCATCAGCGGTGACAACACCCGCATCACCACCGCCACCACGCTTCCAACCTCCACCGCCATCAATTCGCTCGTTATCGTTGGTGCCGACGTCACCATCGGCTCCGGCAAGACTCTCACTGTCACCAGCGGCAATATTCTCTTCGCCTCCGGCAGCCTGCAGACTCTCGGCAACGGTGGAACGCTCGCCTTTGGCGGCCGTGAGGGCATCATCACCATCAACTCCGGCAGCAACACCTTCATCTCTGCTGTCATCACCGGCACGGCCGGTGTTTCCTACTACGGTACCGGCACGCTGGTGACGAACATGCAGCACGACTACTCTGGCAGCACCGGACTCTACCTGGCCGCTGCAATCCCGCAGTCCAGTTCCGCCGGTCCTGCGGGAGCGCCCACCAGCGGTCCCTTCGGCAAAGGCACGCTGATTCTTGGCGGAGCCTCCATCCGGGCCACCACGACGAATGCGGTCACCATCGGTAACAACGTCGAGTTCCGCGCCGACACCACAATCCTGACATCCACGGTTTTCGTGAACGACAAAGCGCTCACCTTCAGCGGCAGCGTCTCCCTCACCGAAGGCACGCGCACATTGACCCATGCCTCGGGTGCCAGCACTCACTTCACCGGCGTCATCAGCGAGACCACTGCCGGTTCCGGCCTCACCATCAATGGCACCGGTCCTGGCGCCGTTGTCCTCAGTGGTGCCAACACCTACACTGGTGCCACCACGGTGTCCGGCGCCACCACGCTGCTGATCAATGGCAATCAAAGCGCCGCCACCGGTGCCGTGAACGTCAGTGCCGGCACGCTCGGCGGCACTGGTACCATCGGCGGTGCCACCACCGTGCAAACCGGCGGCACCCTCAGCCCGGGTGATCCCGCCACGAACGGCGGCATCGGCACGCTTGCCTTTGGCAGCGGCATCACCTTGCAATCAGGTTCCACCGTCAATTTGCAGATCAATGGTGCCACCTTCACCAGCACCGATGGTTTTGGTTACAATCTTCCGGGCACTCCGGGTTATGAGGCCTACGTCATCGCCAACAGCGGCGGCTCCGGCGGCACCCAGCATGACCAGCTTGTCTTCACCGGAGCCGTCACCCAGGCCACGGGTGCCAAGATCAACGTCCTTCCTTCTTCCTACACCGCTGTCGCCGGCCAGATCATCAATCTCATCGACTGGTCCGACCTCCTCGGCAGCAGCTTCTCCACCAATCTGGGAGACACCATTCGCGACGGCTCCTCAGACAGCGCCTTCGACCTGGATCTGCCGGACATCTCCGCCAGCGGTTACGCGTGGGACATCAGCTTCTTCGCCAGCCACGGCGTCATCGTCGTCATCCCCGAGCCATCGCGCATGGGGTTGCTCTTCCTCAGCATTGGCGGTCTTCTGTTCCGCCGCCGTCGTTGATATTTGCGGGTGAGGGCACCCGCGCTCTGGTTCTTCGCAGACCTCACTCATCGCGGCACTTCACATCCCGCAGTTGCATGTCCAGCGCCCTGCCGGACATCTGGATCTCCACCAGAGAGAGCGTCAACGATCCCAGCATCAGCGCCAGGCTGATGCCAAACGTTATCTGTCCGCCCGCTTGCCGGTCAAAGAAGATCAGCGTCGTGCTTACCACGCAAAACATCAGGCTCAGCACCCCCAGCGTCTGCATGTGTTTGATGATCTGAATCCGCTTTCGCAAATTCCGAATCTGCGCCAGCAGCAGCGGCTCCTGTGTGCTCTTCCAGCTCGCATGCAACCCACGCACCACGCTTGCCAGTCCCAGAAACCGGTTCGTGTGCGCCAGCATCAGCAGTGAGATCGCCGGAAACAGCAGGGAAGGGGTGGAAAGCGGCAGTTCAGGGAGAGGCATGCGCCTATGATGGCTTCAAGTCACAACCTTGTCAGTGAAAGACGAGTGCGTTTTGGAATTTCAATACTCCATTCGACGCCGCGCGTCATAAAACAGCATGCTTTGTTGTATTCTTTGGCGGCTTTACACAAAAAATGCTGTACGCATCCTGCCGAAAACTGCTTCCCTCGAAATGCCATCCAACGCCCCCGTGAGCCTGAAGATTGCCCTTCCGCCCAGAACTCGCCAGCAACTCTCGCCCAGCAGCTCCATTCCCGAGCCTGAGGAGCTCTGCCAGGATGACGGCCCATGGTTCGTGAGGCAGTCTTTCCCGCGCGCGGAGTCGGTCTGGCTCTCCTTGCTGCTGGGTTCCTATTTTCCATCCTTGCCGCGTGTGCTGGACATCTTGAGCGAGGGAACGCAGACCAATGTCATGCTGGGCACCGCTCCGGGGGAGGAGGTGAGAAATTACTGCAATCGCCTGGGCTGCCTTCCGGTGGGGATCGCCTGCGTTCTGGTCTGGCGGCTGGCCACCGAGCTGGAGGCGCTAGAGTCTTTCCTTCCTGAGGCGGCCTCGTTTGTGGACCCGTCCAACTGCCGGGTGGGGCTGTGGCAGCAGGAATTTTTGCACCTCTTTGTGGATCGCTTTGAGAAACGTCCGCTCCGGCGTGAGGAAACGGCCGCGCGCATGCTGCGGCTCTGCTCCATGCTCATCAACGGCCATTCTTCCATGGAAATCAGTGATGCGGCGGCGGCCAGGGTGCCTTCCTCGCTCCTCACACATCTCCGTGAGCTGCAGAGTACCGGGACTACCTGTCTTTCCCTCGGCCAGATCAAAGGCGTGATGCTTATGGCCACCGCCGCCGTGACACGCGGACTCCGCGGCTCAAACGTCATGTCCCAGCTCTTCGCCAATGAACGCTGGCATCCGCTGCTGCCCGCGTCCAGGGGCGTCCCGCATGTCTATGGGCGTTCGGAAAAGTCGCGCGTACCCGTCACCACGGTGCGTCTCTCACGCCTGCTGGCGCATCGGAACCGTCTGACTCATGTCGAGGTCAGGATGCTGCAATCCCGCCTGCGGGAGCAGGCCGCCGCTGTCCCCGTGATTGATCTGGTCATGGATCCAGAACGCATTCTCCTCCGCCTGCCAGGCATCAGGGAAAGCGCCAATGACACCAAGATGCTGGACATTCGCCTCGACAGCCTGCCCGATTTCTCGGTCCATTTGGAGTCCGCAGGTGGCTGCCGCTCGCTTGCGCGCTCTCCGATCGCCGTGCGCGAGGCCGTCGCCCCGGGGCATCCCTTCTCCGATCTTCGCGGGGATGCCGACGAGCAGATCAGCCGTCTGTGGCAGACCTTGCAGGACGGAACCTTCAGTCTCTCAGGTTACAACATCGAGTCCACACCCGGAGGCGACCTTCCGGGAATGTTCTTCTGCTCTCTGGCCTCGCCGCTGTCACGCGGCAGCAAACCCGTGGTGAAGCCGGCATCGCGGAATGAGCGCACATCTCCCGCCCCGGCTTCTCCGGTAAAAGCCGCACCAACTCAGAAACCCGCTCCCACGCCCGCTTCCGAGGCGGAAGTTTCACAATCAAAAACGATTTTCCCTTTCAACACCTCACTCGATACGCTACCCCAACGTCCCATGAAAATGATCCTCATCACCGCTGGCAGCGGTGGCACTGGCAAAAGCACCATCGCCCGGCTCCTCTACGAACTCGCAGGCTTTGAATCTCGTGACGACGTCGCCATGTTTGACTGCGACGCCCTCGGCAACCGCGATTTCCAGAAGATCTCCCCGTCAAAAATCGAGTCCATGCCCATCGACAACGTGGACTCCATGCGCCGCATCGTCGAGACCGCCATGGAGGGCAAGCTCGTCCTCGCCGACCTCCCCGCGAGCTGCCAGGACCTCCTCGCCCGTGACCTCAACCCCGAGATCATCCAAAGTCTGCGTGTGGACGACGGCCTCCACTGGCTGCCCATCCATCCCGTCACCGCCAAGGCCGCCACCCTCCCCGCCATCAAGCAGTGGCGCACCTCCATCTTCGGTGACGCCCCCTCCATCATCATCGTCAGCCTCAAGGACGGCCCCGTCTCCTCCGACCAGCTCGACGAGGTCGTCCGCCCGCAGGACATGGTCCTCCGCATGCCCGTGCTCGACCAGAGCCTCGCCGCCGCCCTGGACGCCTCCAACGCCTCCTGGCTCGACATCCTCGAAGGCCGCGTCCCAGACAGCCACCGCATGTTCGGCAATCCCCTCGTCAAACGCCAGCTCCGCTTCAAGCGCAAGGAATGCGAGGACGCCCTCTTCCCCCTCCTGCGCCGTATCATCAAAGACCCCATCTCGGCCAGTTGACCGGCCCGGATTTATAAGGGTGCGGCGGAAATCACCAAGCCCGATGACGGGCAGCATGGACAAAAACTCAGCGTTTGGCCCGTGGCTTCGCCGTCGTCTTGGATTTTGAGATGCTGTTCACAGCAAGCGTGTGGAATCCAATCTCGCGGCGAGGCTTCGCCGTTGGAGAACTCATCAGTTGGCGCAAGGCGTCAAAGACGACCTTGAACTGGCCGTCATACTTCTTTTCCATCTCCTCCAACTTGCGGGTCAGATCAGCGTTCGTGGACAGCAGTTGTCGCAGCCGCACAAAGGCCCGCATGATGGCGATGTTCACCTGCACGGCCCGCTCGCCGCGCAGCACGCTGGAAAGCATCGCCACGCCCTGCTCGGTGAAGGCATAGGGCAGGTAGCGCCGGCCGCCCCGTTGCTCGTTTGAGATGCCAGTCTGGCATCTCAAGGAATCGCTCTCCTCCGAGGTGAGCTGAAACATGAAGTCATCTGGGAAACGCTCCAAGTTTCGTTTCACCGCACGATTCAGGGCCGATGTTGTGACTCTGTAAAGAGCGGCGAGATCGGAGTCGATCATGGCTTTCTGGCCTCGAAGCAGAAGAATGCAACGTTCGGCCTGGACGGCGAGTGAGTTCTCTGAGGACATGACGGTGATGAATTAGAACGCAAAACGACCGACGGCTTGCGTCTGCCGGCATGTGGCAAGCGCTTCAATCCAGTCGAGTTCGACAAGAATTGCCTCAGACAGCGGGGCCGGGCTTCCAAGCAGAGCGCGGCAGGCTCGGCGCTGTTCAAAGTCCTGCTGAACGGCTTCATCTTCATTGAAGCACCGGGCAAGTTCCTGGGCTTGGGCGAGCAGGTTCATGGTGAGGTCAAATTAGCGGGCGGCTGCCGAGTTCCAAGGTCATTTTGGATGTGTGCTGACTGTTTTCTGCTCCACGACGCTGGCGCGTGGTTTCAAGCTCGAGAAGCTCATCGTGGCAGGAACCAGTGGGAGAGAGAAAGCCATTCGCGAAAGGCGGACGACGGAGAATCCCCCGAAACCGCCGAATGGATCAAGCATGCGGCGGCAAGCATCAGTCCAGCAAGCGACCAAATGATCCAAGGCAGCCGCTTCCAAATAATCTCCCACAGCATCAGCCAGTGCTCAGGCTCCCACGCATTCGCAGTTGGCTTCTTCGTTGGCTTGGGGGCATGACGTTTGGCGTTCATGCTGCCTTACCTTGGGTGAGTTTTTCAGAACGCAACAAGTTATTTCCACGGCGGATTTTAAGTCCACTGTGTTATCCATTGTTTCTCCCAGGCGAGGCACGCTCGTGTGTCTCTCGTGAGTCTATTTTCGCCAGCGACTATTTTTTTGTAATCACCCTCAAATCACCCGATCATTCCCGCCATCGACCGGAATCTGCGCGCCGGTGACTTTCGCGAAGAGCGGGGAGGCCATGGCGCTGACCATGTTGCCGATGTCCTTGCTCTTGATCTCGACCTTCATGAGGTTCTTGGTCTTGTACTCCTCGACGGTCATGTTGTAGCGCGTGGCGCTCTTGAGCAGGGCCTCGGGGGTCCAGAGCTTGGTGTCGAAGACGGCGTCGGGATGCACGATGTTGACGCGGATCTTGTGCGGAGCGAGTTCGAGCGCGGCGACGCGGCAGAGCTGGGTGAGCGCGGCCTTGCTGCATGAGTAGGCGCTGGCTCCCGGGCCGGGGGCTTTGAAATTGCGGCTGCCGACGAAGATGATGCTGGCATCAATGCCTTGCTTCACGAACGGAATAACCTTGTTCATGAGCTTCTGATGGCTCGTGAGGTTGATCATGAGGGTGCGGTCCCAATCGGTCTGCGCCATGGCATCTAGAGGGTCGTTCTTCGGGAAGATGCCGGCGTTGCTGACGACGATGTCGATGCCGCCGAACTCGCGCACGGTGAAATCAATCGCGTCCTGGACGGGCTGGTCCTCGGTGAGGTTCACGACGATGCCGATGCCGCCGATCTTCTTCATGATCTCGGGGATGTCCTTGTCGATGTCGAGGCCGACGACCTGCGCGCCTTGCTCGGCCAGCGACTCCGCGATGGCGAAACCGATGCCTGCCGCGCAACCGGTGACAAGCGCCACCTTGCCCTGATGCACCTTGCGGGCCGGGCCTTTGCGCAATTTGGCCTGCTCAAGATCCCAATACTCGATCTCAAAGATGTCCTTCTCCGGCAGCGGCTCCCAACCGCCGACGCTTTCGCCGAGTTGAACCGTCGCGGCGGTCGATTCGGCGATGTCGAACACGATCTTGGCGTCCTTCAAGGTATCGCCGAAGCTCACGATGCCTTTGCCGGGCCAGATCGCGAAACGCGGGGACGCATCGAGCATCGTCTGGCCTTTCGCATGACGATTGAAGTAAGCCGCATAGTCGTCCGCGAACTTCTGCACGCTCGCGTCGATGTCCTCGCCGATGAACGCGGGTGCGCGCTTCGTGCGGATGCTGTGATCGGGCGTCAAAGGACCGCGTGTGCCGAAATCAGCGACATTTGGAAGGTTTGCGTAGCCGACGGCTTCTGACGAAGCGTTGAGACGTGCGATCTGTGGGAAGCCGCGGTGCTTGGACACTGCTTGACGAATTTTTGCCAAAGCTATGAGGTCTTCGCTTGCCACCGCCTTGACGGCGTCAGCCTTGACCTTCTTGACCAGGTATTCCTCCGCCATCGTGACGAGTTCGATGTGCTTCTCGTAGCTCGCCTTTGCATCATCGGCGAAGGTAAAGAGTCCGTGCTTCAGCAGCACGATGCCTTCGATGCCTTCTTTGCGGAGATCAGTCTTCTGGAGCACTTCGAAGACCTGTTTGGCCAAAACAAAGCCGGGCATGACATAGGGCAGCACGAGCACGCGCTTGCCAAAAAGCTCCTTCGTGCGCACCTCGCCATCGGCGGCGCAGGTGAGGGCGGAAATGGCGTTCGCGTGACTGTGATCGACGAAGCGGAAGGGCAGGATGGCGTGCAGGATCGCCTCAATGCTCGCGGCGGGCGCGTTCGGGTTCGTCATCGCCGCACGCTGCTGCAGCACCATGTCCTCATCACTCATCATGGGGAGTTGGGACATCTTGAGCAGCGCCGCCATGCGCACGGGGGAGAAACCGGCGCGTTCGATGGTGGCTAGATCCCAGCCGCTGCCTTTGACATAGCAAATCTCGACCGAATCGCCGAAAAAATCTTGCTCCGTGACCTTCACCGAGGTGTTGCCGCCGCCATGAAGGACCAGTGCGGGATTGCGGCCGAGCAGACGGGAGGTATAGACGCGCTGACCGAGCAGATCGGTTCCGAAAGTGGCGGCTTCTTGGTCGTTCCAGAGGGATTGCATGATGGGAAAATGGGAGTGGCAGACTTGGGGGAAGGGAGGGGGGATGTCAAGAGGTCAAGGCATGGTCAAGATGGTCAAGCGTCGTGAGGCAGACCGCCTTGACACTTCTTGACGGCCGTCAGGCCTCCTTGACCGTCAATTCTCGCTTCCCCATCTCGCCCAGAGTCCACTCATATTCCTTCACCAACTGATTCACGACATCGCCGCTGCGCATCTCTGCTGGCAATACTTCCCAGGTGTAGGTTTCCATCTCGATGTGCTGGCATTTCGTCGGGTTCGCGGCCAGCCAGTCCATCGCACCGATCAAATGATCCCGCGTGCTGTCGAATCCGCCGCCGGGCTGGGCGTGGATCGGGATGTGGAAGTGAACGCGCCACTCCTCGCCGAGATCGTTGGGATTCGTCCGGGCGAACTGCAACGCGTCCGGCAGGTCTTTGAAACGCCGCAGCGGCTCGTCCGCGCCGTAACTGGCGATGACCTGATGAAAATAGACCGGTTCATCAAAGGCATGGAGCTTCGCGACGTTCTCGGCGGTGGGCTGCAATTTCAGCGCGGAGCTGAAATGCAGCTTGCTGAGGCGGATGCCCGCGCCGGTGATGCGGTCCAGCGCCTTCTTGGCATCTTCAAACTCAATGGCGAGATGGCAGGTGTCGTAGTTGAGGCCGACGAACTTGAAGAAGTCGCGGTCCTGCGGGTTGCGGTCGAGGTAGAGGCCAAAAAACTTCAACGTCTCGCCACTGGTCTCGAACAAGCCGAGCGGCTCAGGTTCCAGGCCGAGATGCAAGTCGTGCCCGCTCGCTGCGCTGACTTTTTCGATGTGCTCGCGGCAGAGGCGCAGATTGGTGAAGATCGCGTTCAGTTCATCTGCGCCGATGCCGAAGGTCTTGTGAGAGCCGGGCAGCGTGCTGACGCTGCCGCTGACGCCCGGCGGGAGAAGCTGCGCGAGGATGTCGAAGAGCAGGTTCGTGTAAACGAGCCGCTCCTGCGTGCTCCAGTCCGGCTTGAACACCTGCTCTTTGACCCGTGTGCCGTGGAAGGAACCGTAGGGGAAGCCGTTGATGGTGAAAACGTAGCAGCCGTTCGCCTCGAGCCAGGCCTTGAACTCGTCGATTTTCCCTGGGGCGCTCAGTTCACACGCCGCCTGCTCACTGAGGCGCAAACCGATGCCATACGGCCTGCCGCCGCTGACGCGGTCTTTGACGCGGAGCGTGTAGTTCTTGAGTCCGTTCCACGTCTCCTTCCACGTCTCTCCGCGATGAATGTTCGTGCAGTAGCCGAGATGGATGCCGTGGTTGAGGCGCATGGGGAAAAGTTGGTGATTCAAAAAAGCGGGCGTCTTCACAGACGCCCGCCTCATCATTCAAACGCTGGCAGGAAGGTCAAGGAATGACCTTGATGAACAAATCCTTGTAATAGACGACGCTTTTCGGGTCGTGGCCCTGAATGGCGATGGTGCCTTCGCTGAGCTTGCGGCCTGGCATGTTTTTCAGCGAGGTGGCGGGGTCCCAGCCTTCGGGTTCGGTCCAGTCGGTGGTGACCTGGCCGTTGATGGAGATGGTGATGTGCTTGCCTTCGACCTTGATGTGATAGTCGAACCATTCGCCATCGCCCACGGGTGCTTTGTCGAGCACGTCTTTCACCGCGTAGAGGCCGCCGGTCTTCTTGGGGTCTTTGTGCGCGGTGCTGTTCACCTGGCACTCGTAGCCTTTTTCAGGCCAGCCGGTGTCCTGCCAGGCGGTGTGGATGTAGAGGCCGGAGTTGGAGCCTTCCATGTGCTTGACCTTGGCCTTGAACTCAAAGCTCTGGAACTTCGCGTCGCCATTCGGACCGGTGTAAAACAGATGGGCGCGGCCGTTGCCGACCTTGATGACGCCGTCCTCGACGCTGAAGCTGCCCGGGGTTTCCTCGTTGGATTTCCAGCCGGAGAGGTCTTTGCCGTTGAACATGGAGGTCCAGCCGTCGTTGTCGGCTGCGAATGCGGCGATGGAGAGGGCCGCGAGAGCGGTGAGTGTCAGTTGTTTGATCATAGAAGGGCGGCTTTTAACGTGGTGTTTCGTGGTGGTCTAGCGTGTGAGTTTAAAGACATGAACGGGAGCCGGCATGCCCTGGCAATCACCTGCTGGTAGCTCTGGCTGGCGCTCAACTGGCTTTCTTGGCCTTCTTCAAGACAGGTGCGATGACCTGGTTTTCGAAGGCGGCTTTCTTCACGGCAGGAGCGCTGAGGTGTCCTTCAAGGACGGTGTTGTTCACGCCAAGGAATTTGGCGGTGCGGTCCGAGTCTTCCTCAAAGTGGCGGTAGGCAAGGCGGGAAAGCTCACGCTCCACCCAGGGCAGCAGTTCGATGTCCGGCGTTTTTTCGGCCACGTTGACGAGCATGCTCAGGGCATCACGCATGCGCGTCACGGTGCTGGAGGGGTCCATGTGGCGGGCACCCTTGCTGCCGAGCGGAATGTCGGAGGGCAGGAGCACGTCCGAATTGCACAGGGCGCAGGCGCGCTGGATGGTGTTTTCCAGCTCGCGCACATTGCCGGGCCAGTCGTAGGCGTCGAGCATGTCGAGCGCGTCGTCGGTGAAGCGCATCTGCGGGCCGCGGCGGCGGGTGGAGAGGCGATGAAGGAAGAATTCGGCGAGCAGGCGCACGTCCTCGCGCCGCTCACGCAGCGGCGGGATGTGGATGCGCACGACGTTGAGGCGGTAGAACAAGTCCTCGCGGAACGTGCCCTTCGAGACTTCCTCCTCAAGGTTTTTGTTGGTGGCGGCGAGGACGCGCACGTCGGTTTTCAGCGTTTGATTGCTGCCGACGCGGGAATACTGGCCTTCTTGAAGCACACGGAGCAATTTGCTCTGCACGGCGAGCGGCATGTCGCCGATTTCATCCAGGAACAAGGTTCCGCCGTCGCACTGCTCAAAGCGGCCGACGCGCTGGTTTACCGCGCCGGTGAAGGAGCCTTTCTCGTGACCGAAGATCTCACTTTCGATCAGGTTGTCCGGGATGGCGGTGATGTTGATGGCCGCAAACTCCTTCTGCGCTCGCGGGCTGAACTTGTGGATGGCTCCAGCGACGAGTTCTTTGCCGCAGCCGCTTTCACCGGTGATCATGACCGGAGCGTCGGAGCGCGACACGCGGCCGATAAGCTTGAAGACCTCCTGCATCGGCGGGGAACGTCCGATGATGGTCTCCTGGATCGACTCCGTGGGGATTTCTGCGGTCTGGGCGCGTGTGACGCGGCGGGCCTCGATGGAACTTAGCGCGCTCTCCACCACGGTGCGCAGCTCGTAGGGCAGGCGTTCCTTGCCCAGCACGTCGTACGCACCAAGACGCATGGCCTCAATGACGTGGCTGGTGGTGGCGCTGCCACTGAAGAGAATGACCATCGACTGCGGATCGGTCTGGCGCAGGCGCTTGAGCAGCTCGATGCCGGTGGTGCCGTTCAAGCGTACTTCGGTGAGCAGCAGGTCAGCACGTTTTTTTTGATACGATGCAAGAGCGTCCTCTCCTCGCTCGTAAGTGCTGATAGTCACACCTGGAGCTTTTAAATGCGCCGCAGCCCAGGATAGGAAGTCGGCGTCAGGATCCACGATGATGAGGTGGGTGTCCGGGATGTCTGGCATTGGGGCGTTCGGGCAGGTGGTTTGGGGCAGCGTTATCGTCGCAATTAGTGGCGAGGTCAAAACTTTCGTCATACCGCGCCGAAGCGGCGGTGGCGCTGGTGGAAAGCGCGGATGGCGATTTTCAGGTCTTCTTTGGAAAAATCCGGCCAGAATTTTTCAGTGACATAGAACTCTGTGTAGCTGAGCTGCCAGAGCAGGAAATTCGAGAGACGCATCTCGCCGCTGGTGCGGATCATGAGGTCGGGATCGGGGTAGTAGCGGGTGTAGAGATGCTTGCTGAAGACCTCGGTGTCGATCATCGCCTTGTCGAGGTGGCCGCTCTCGATGCTTTGCAGCAGGCTTTTCACCCCATCGATGATCTCCTCGCGCCCGCCGTAGCTCAGGGCGAGAATGAGCGTGAGGCCGGTGTTTTGCGCTGTGGTCTCGATGCAGCGGTGCAGCTCTTTCTGGCAGGACTCGGGCAGATCATGCAGGCGACCGATGGCCTGGAGGCGCACGTTTTGCTTCATCATGAGCGGCAGCTCGCCACGCAGAAAAATCTCCAGCAGCTTCATGAGCGCCTCGACCTCGCGCTTCGGGCGCTTCCAGTTTTCGGAGGAGAAGGCGTAGAGTGTGAGGAATTCCACGCCGATCTCCCCGCAGCACTCCACCACGCGGCGCACGGTTTCCGAACCCATGCGGTGGCCCTCGGTGCGCGGCAGTCCGCGCTCTTTTGCCCAGCGACCGTTGCCGTCCATGATCATGGCGATATGGCGGGGAACGGGCTTTAGATCATCGGGCGGACGGCTCATGCGAGTGGGAAATCTACAGCGTCGTGATCTCCGCACAACCAGTTCGCGGTTTGTTGGCGCATGCGCTAGATTTTTTCATGATCAATCCCGGCACCACCGCCAGCCTGATCTGCCCGGCCTGCGGGCAGGCGTTTCTGACCATGCAGCAGAGCATGGCGGGCGTGACGCAGTGCCCGCATTGCGCGCACAGCGCTCCGCGGGCGCAATTCGGCACGCAGGCGCAGGTGGTGGGCGTGCGGCAGGTGCGGCGGCGTGTGGCGCAGACACAGCCGTGGCAGGGCGGAGATGTGGCTCCCGTGTTTCAACCGCCTCCGCCAGCCGCCGCGCCGGTCATGGCGTCGTGGCCGATGGCTGACTCTGTCGCCGCGCAAACTCACGCCGCTCCCGTTTCGCGAACCCTTTTGCAGCCCTCGCAGGCGCTCATGCCGCTCGGAGAGTCTCCTCCAGTGGCGGAGTTCACCACGGCGGCTCAATCAGGCGGCTCCTCGTGGAAAGGGGCGTTCATCCTGCTGGTGTTCATGATCGTTTGCGGCGGGGCAGGGTGGTTTTGGTGGGAGCAAAGCCATGCGCCTGCTGTGGTGGATGCGGTGCCTGTCACGCCCCGGTCGGTCGTCACTGAAATCCGCCCGGCGCTGACCGCCACTCAGGCTGAAACACGGGCGGCCACATTTCCGCCGCCAGATGAGGCGGCGATCGCTGCCGATGTGAAGATCCTGGCCGCAGAGCTCGTCGCCGCTGACACACCGGAGCGCCGCGCTGCCTGCGTTTACGAGGCGGAGAAGCACTCGGCGGAGATCGAGGCGTTGTTTGGTGCGAACGCTGCGGAAAGGATCGAACCGCGTTTGCTGGCGCGCATCCCTGGCCTGCCGCTGGTGCTGCCAAGCGGTCAGCCGGTGCCGATTTTCAAACTGGTGACCTCCCGCTGTGCCAACGGCGCTCTCATCCGCCTCGAAACCGGCGCGGATGGCAAGCGCCGCATCTACTGGCCTCTGTTTGATGAAACGCATGAGGCCAGGCTGGCCGCGTTTCTCAAACAACCGGGTGAGGAGGCCGCATGGTTTCACGTCGGTCTGCGTCCCAACCACGGCCTGGACATTCCTGCCGCACTGCGACCGAAATACCTCACCTTTGATATTCAGACCTCCGCCACGGGCGAGCCTCGATTCGTGGCTTGTGTGGAAAGAGACACGCCGTTGGGGCGCTTTTTGGACCGCGAAACCGACTGGGGCAGGGCTTACCTCTCCCGCCTGCTCGTACGCAGGCTCGACATCCAGTCCGATGCGCCCTGCATGGTCATCGTCGATTGTGAAGGCGCTTCCGAACGATGAGCCGCTGAAGTAGAGGAAGGCGTGAGCCTTCCTCCGGGCGGGCGGCAGACTCACGTCTGCCGCTGCTTGGCTACAAACTTACTTCGGCGCGTCACCGGAGCGTTTTTCGTCCTCACGGGCCAGTTCTTCGAGGGACATCTCGCGGGTCGGCATTTCAGCCGGGTCCTCGTCAGGCATCTGGGAGCCTTGGTCCTCACCAAGGTTTTCCTCCTCCTCGGCGGGTTTTTCGACCTCGGGCGGCGGAGCGGATGGAGTGGCGGCGGGCGTTTTGTAGTCGTCGTCCTTGTCTTTTTCGTCGTCATCGTCGGCGGCTGACCACGGATTGTAGTTTTCGTTGTCCCAGTCATCGCTGACGGCCGCATCCAGCTCTTTCTCGTCCTTCTCGATTTGGGCGTAGTATTCCGGGTAGGCGGCCTTGTCCTTCTTCTCCAGGATGTAAGCCAGCCACACACAGATGCCGTAGAGCACATAGAGAGGCCCGGACATGAGCAGGAGGGTCAAAATATCCGGCGTGGGCGTGATGATGGCCGCGAACAGCATGATGCCGACCAGCGCGTGCCGCCAGGTGGACTTCATGATCTTGAAGTTCAGGAAATCCAGCTTCACCATCGCCATCACGATCACCGGCAGCTCAAAGGAGATGCCGAACACCAGGATGAAGCGGGTGGAGAAGGTGACGTAGTTGGAAAGCGTCCAGTCCTGCCGTGAGCCGACTGTTTTGGCGAACTCGTCAAAGAAGGCCAGCGCCTTTGGCAGCACCACCGCGTAGGCGAAGGCCGCGCCGGTGAGAAACAGTCCTGTGCCGATGCCGATGGCTGGGAAAAGCAGCTTCTTCTCGTTTGGCTTCAATCCGGGCAGGATGAACTGCAGCAGGAAGATCAGCAGCAGCGGGAAGGAGATGATGATTGCCGTGATGAGCGACACATTGATCGCCATCATGAACGGGCCGGCCACGTCGATGTTCTGTAGCAGGGCGCTGGCGCCCTCTTCATCCTTTGCCAGCCCGGCAAAAATGAGCGGAAGCTGAATGGCGCGGAACAGCTCCTTGTAGAAGACAAAGGTGCCGATGGTCGCGACCACGAGCGTGATCGCCATGCGCACGATCATCGTGCGCAGGTCTTCCAGGTGCTCAATGAAGGGTTTTTCCTCGTCCGTGCCGCCGCTGAGGTTCAGCGCGACTTTTTCGCGGACTTTGAAGACTTTTTGAAGAATGCCGGACCACATGGGAGTGAGTAGGGAAGGGGGTTGCGGATGCAGAGGACTACGGCAGTCCTTGGGCCGCGATCCGCGCGTAGAGAGCCAGCGTCAGGGCGTTGGTGATCGCATTGGCAGCAATCATCCCACGCAGTTCTCCCG
>Ga0209573_1002444_pt1 | contig 23635 bp, 20 predicted proteins | sample TNRBio252014_DNA_FD_185870 | JGI IMG/M metagenome (GOLD analysis project Ga0209573, IMG submission 185870) | Wastewater treatment Type I Accumulibacter community from EBPR Bioreactor in Madison, WI, USA - TNR Reactor_6/25/2014_ DNA (SPAdes)... | ecosystem: Engineered > Bioreactor > EBPR >...
GATCAGCTCCGGCTCCGCATGCTTCGTGAGCAGGCGCTGCCGCACATCGGAGACGAGACGCCGCTGCACCTCGGCCTCCGGCGTGGTGGCCATGCTGAAAAGCATCACCAGCCGTGCCGAAACCGGCTGCCATTCGGCGGCAAACTCATCCTCATCCCCGGCGGGAATGCGCACATACTCCGCCCGCGCCATGCCGCCGAAACGTCCACGCACACCGCGATCCCACACCTCGCGATGTGTCGGCGTGGCCTCCATGGCATGCACCAGCACCTGGATGCGCTCATCCCCGCCCTCCACGGCGCGAATCAGCCCCCGCAGATAATTCCCCCAACTCAACGAGCGCGCCCCACGCGTGATCCCGCTTCTGCTGCGCGCGGCGCCAATGCCCGCCAGCAACAGACGCGGCGCGATGACGAGCACCAGCAGCGTTCCGGCATACAAATGAATCCATGGCAGCGCCGGAGCCGATGTGACCGCCTTGCCTGCGGTGCGATGCATGCCGGGGATCTGTTCCAGCGGCACCGGCGTGCGCAAAACCGTCGAGGCAGGCTTGAACAGCGTGTCAAAGAACGCGGTCGCCCCATTTTCACTCAGCAGCGTGCTCTCCCATACGGCGCGGTATTCCTTCGACCAGCCACGCGCATACAGCGCCACCGCGCCGCCGATCGCCAGCAACGCCGCGGCCACATGCAGCCACAAACGCAGCCGCATCTGCAAGCGACGCCATGCCAGCGGCCAGGCCAGCTCCTCAAAACGCGTGCGCACCGCCGCCGCGACACCCGTTTCGACTTCCTTCGTCGCCTTCCCGGCACGCGAGATGCCATGGGCCAAAAATTCCGCCAGCCAGCCGCCGTGTCCTGCCAGCGGCGCGGCAGGCATCAGCTCAAAAAACACGCCCAGCACAATCACCACCGCGTTCCAGGCCAGCAAACCGACGAGCGGCAGTGCCAGCAGGTTGAACTCGCTCGATTGCCCCAGATCGGTGAACCAGTAGCCCGCGATCAGCGCGATCCCCCATCCCGCCAGCGCCCAGGCCCAGCGGCCCTGCGGCACGCGCAGCAGTGCCAGCACACGGATCAACTCCCCGCGCCAGCCGATGGCCTCGCGCTCCAGCCACTCGGCCCGTTTGTCCAGAAACGACTCCGAGCGTTCATCAAGCGCGTCGCCTTTGATCTCCTCGGAGGCCAGCCCGGCCCGCGTGTGCGCCGTGGCCTCACGACGACGCTCCGCGCTGACGAGAACGCCATCGGCATCGCCTTCTTCGAGTGCGCGCCATCTCAGCACGCGCTGCCAGTCTTTCCAATCCATGCGGGGGTTGTTTTTGCGCACACTAAACGCGGCTTCGGGCGGAATCCAAGCACACGCTGAAAATCATGCCTTGGTTTCCACCTCCAGCCGACCGCCCGCCATCCGCAAGTGCAGATGCCCCAAAGCTGCGGCCTCGCTGCTGGAGTGGGTGACGTGCAACACGGTGAGCGAATGCTCGGACTGCACGCGCTGGAGCAGCGTCACCGCCTCCGCGCGCATGCTTTCGTCGAGGGCGGAGAGCGGTTCGTCGAGCAGCAGCAGCTTGGGTTGCGCCGCGAGAGCACGGGCGAGCGCCACGCGTTGTTTTTCGCCGCCGGAGAGCATGTCGGGCAGACGATCCAGCAGCGGGGCGATGCCGAACTGCTCGGCGAGGCGGTTCACACGTTGATTCAGCTCCTCAGGCGGCACACCACGCAGTTTCGGGGCGAATCCGATCTGCTCCCGCACGCGCAATCCGGGAAACAGCGCCAAGTCCTGCGGCACATAGCCGATGCCACGCTCACGCGGTTCCAAATCGGTCACATCCACGTTGTCCAACAGCACACGCCCCGAAGTCGGACTCCGCAGGCCGCAGAGAATCTCCAGCAGCGTGGTTTTGCCGCAGCCGGTCGATCCCATGAGCACCGCGTAGGTGTTCGCGGGAATGGCGATGGTCACGTCCGCGAGGATCACGCGGTCGCCGGTCTTCCAGGTGATGTGATCGAGCTGAATCATACTTTTTCCCCCGTCGCCCGCACCGCCACCAGCACCAGCACGGCCAGAGCCACCATGAACAAACTCACCGCCACGGCGGCTTCGAGATTTCCCACACTGAGTTCGAGCCACACCGTCGTCGGCAGGACTTCCGTCTTCATGCGCGTGGCCCCGGCGAAGACCAGGATCGGCCCGAACTCGCCCAAACTCCGCGCCCAGGCGATGCAAAACGCCGCCACCATGCCCCGCCGCGCCGCCGGCAGCGCCACATGCCACAGCGCTTGAAACCGCGTGCAGCCCAGCGTCAGCGCCACGTCCTCGGGTCGTGCCGAGAGATGCTGAAACGTTCCGCGCATCGTGCGGATCGCGAACGCTGCGGCAACGACGAACTGCGCCAAGATCACACCGCTGATTTGATAAGTGAACGGAAAACCAGGGACGTGAAGAAGATGTTTCCAGTGGTCGCCCATTTGCGATGGCTTCTTATACTCATGTGTAAACTCATTTTCCTCATCCCTGATAAGCGGCGGATCTGGACGCCATGACTCTGGCACCTCGATTGGAGACAAGTCCACATCGAAACCATTCTCGATCAGTTTCCCTCCCCAAGTTTGGAAAAAGATCAGCAAGCACAGCCCCACCACCAGCGGCGGCAGGATGATCGGGATGTCCAGCGCCGCATCCAGCCAGGATTTGCCCCGGAACTCCAAACGCGACATCAGATACCCCACCGGAACCGCCAGCAGCACGGCAAACCCCGCCGCCAGGGTGCAAGTGACCAGGCTCAGCCACGTCGCATGCCGGATTTCCGGCGACATCAGCACCTTCAGCCACGAGTCCGGCGTGCTGTAAGTCGCCGTGGCCCCCAAAAGGAATGCCCAAAACAGCAGATAGCCCGCCGTGATCACGGCCAGGGCCAGCCAGCAGAGGTTGGAGCGATTGAGGGTCATGCAGCAGAAGCCGCCAAACTAAAAGCCCACTTCCCACTGCACAACTTCAATAGCGTTTCTTTCGCATCGCAAAAGTTGACGAGGCCGCCGTCATCCAGACCGCGCTCGATCACATCTGGATGGATGCGGACGGGGGCGTCCGCGCTCCTTTCCCTCTCTCCGGGCTTCGTTGCCTTCGTTATCTCCTGTGGGATTTGGATTTGGAACAGAAGAGAAGGGAGAGAACGGAGGTTGGATTTTTGAATGCTTATGGGGGTGTGAAAGGTGCAGCATGGAGGAGGCGCCCCGTCAGTCGTTTGGATTCGGATCGGCGGAGGTTCCCTGCTTCGCAGGAACAGTGGACTGCAGGCTCACGCCGTTGCTTGTTCTCTCAAGATCGGGATCGAAGGCGAACTCGAAGATGGCCTCATCGAGCGTGTTGAGAATCCAGTCCTGGATGCGTTGAGGGTCATCCGAAACAGCAGCCTCCAGCCAGGCCCGGCCATGGGCGTCATCCAGCATGTCAAAGTCCATCCTTAGCGTGCCCTGCTGAGCGCCTTTCACGGGAGGGATGGCCGCGATGCGCTGCTCCAGCTTTGCCTGCATCTCGGGTGTGTTCATCACGTTGATGAAGCGATTCATGAGCTGGTTGAGCTCGGGGCTGCGTTGCAGTTGCTGCTTCGTCATGCCTTGGTGCCGCCGGAGGATGGCCTCCACCGTTTGCCGCACCTGCCCCGACACTGGCGCGGGGCGATAACGCCGTGGGCCGGGGGTGGATTCCGTCGTTGAACCACGCTGTTCTTTGACGACTGGCTGAGCCGAAACCGGAGCCGCCTTTGCCGTAGGCGGACTGTCCGGCGAACGATTGAGCGCGATGGGGACACTGATGGCAGCGACGGCGGCGATGGCGAGCAGGGCTTTGGTGGTGGCGGTCATGGCGATGAGGCTGGAGGGGGTGGCGAGACAGGTGCCAGCACCGCTGAGCGCGAGCTTGCCGAGCGATGTCATCAAGGATGCCGGGGCCGCCTGTGCCGCATGCGTTTGGAGCAGCGTCGCCAGACCCGCGCCGCAGACCGCCCCCTTCCCGCGAAGATTTGAACGAAGCTCTCGAAGCGCCGCGTCAAGCAGGCGTGAAACGGTGGATTGATTCACCCCCATGGCTGAAGCCAGCTCCTGCTGGGTGCGGCCTTCGAGATAGTGCCCTACCAGAGGCTCGCGGAAATGCGCGGGCAGTTCGTTGAGAGCCTGGTCGATCAGCGGTTCGAGTTCCTCCCAGGTGCCGTCGGAGGAACCGTGCAGGACATCGGCGGCTGCCAGCTCATGCCGGCGGCGTCTGGACTCGCCACGGATGGCGTTGCAGGCCTTGCGCCATGCCACACGGTGCAGCCACGCGCCCACCGACCGCACCGCGCCGTGACCGCTGCGGGCGAGTTCGAGAAACGTTTCCTGGGCCACGTCCTCGGCGAGCGCGGCGTCGCCCGTGACACGATTCGCGGTCGCGAAGACCATGCCCGCATGATCTCGCACCAGGGCGCAAAACGCCGCCACATCGCCCTGGCGATGGTAGCGTGAGAGCAGTTCAAGGTGTGTTTCCATGATGGCTTGCAGGAGATGACACCGCCCGGCTCCGCGTCATGCAAGGTTTTTGACAAGGTGAGCCGCCCTGTTGCAGGCACGCAACAAGTGCCGTGCGGTTTCGGCGGAGACGGGGTGGAGCATTTGCGGCTTGCCGCCGTGGGAGGCTGCCGGTACGTTGAAGGCATGAGCACGCTGACCCAAACCCTGTTCACCGAGATTGAATCGGCCCCCGAGCCGGTGCAGCGGGAGGTGCTGGACTTTGTGGTCTTCCTCAAGACGCGGACGAGCGATCAGGCACCCGTCAAAACCTTCATCCGGCACACGCCGGGTGTCTGCGGCGGCGAGGCATGCATCCGCATGACACGCATCGCCGTGTGGATGCTGGAGGAAGCCAGGCGCGCCGGTGCCAGCGACGCGGAGCTGCTCGCTGATTACCCGGACCTGACGCGGGCAGACCTCGAAGCGGCTTGGCAATACGTCAGCACCCATGCCGAGGAGATCGAAAACGCCATCCGTGCCAACAACGAGGTGTGATGGCCGCGATCTACGCCAACGAGAACTTTCCCCGGCGCGTGGTGAATGAGCTGCGTCTGCTGGGCCATGACGTGCTGACCTCGCAGGAAGCAGGCCGGGCCAACCAGATGGTGCCTGATGATGAGGTGCTCCAGTTTGCCACGCAGCAGCAGCGCGCCGTGCTGACTCTAAACCGCCTCGATTTCTTCCGGCTGCATCGTGCCACGGGCGGACAGCACGCCGGGATCATCGCCTGCACGCGTGACGATGAGAGTCCGGCCGCCTTTGCACTCCGCATTCACGCAGCGATCATCGCCATGTCATCTCTCGCGGGCCAGTTGATCCGTGTGGTGCGCCCATCCTCCTGAGCGAGGTCATCCACCTGTCGCCTCACCAGTCCACATCCTGCCCGATCTTCTCGTCGAGCCACTTGCGGAGCTTGTCGAGGCCTTCGCCGGTTTCGGCGGAGACGGGGTGGATTTTGATGCGTTTGAAGCGGTCTTTCAGCACGGCGAGGTGCTCGGCGCTCTCGGGCAGGTCGATCTTGTTGGCGATGATGCACCAGGGGCGTTTGGACAGCTCCTTGGAGTAAAGGGCGACCTCGGTGCGCACGACTTCGAGGTCGGCGACGGGATTGCGGCCCTCGGTGCCGGCGGTATCGACGACGAAGAGCAGGACGCGGCAGCGCATGATGTGGCGCAGAAAATCATGGCCGAGGCCGATGTTTTCGTGCGCGCCTTCGATGAGGCCGGGGATGTCGGCGAGCGTGCCACGGCGGTTGGGACCGAACTCGATGACGCCGACCATCGGTTGCAGCGTGGTGAAGGGGTAATTGGCGATCTTGGGTTTCGCGGCGCTCAGTTTGGAGAGCAGCGTGGACTTGCCCGCGTTCGGCGCGCCGACGAATCCGGCGTCGGCGATGCTGCGGAGCTCGAAGTGGAAGTCGCCCTCCTCACCGGGCGTGCCGGGGACGAATTCACGCGGGGCCTGATGCGTGGAGGTCTTGAAGTGGACGTTCCCCTTCCCGCCCTTGCCGCCTTTGCAGAGGACGTAGGTGGAGTTGGTCTCGGTGAGATCGGCCACGGGCTCGTAGCGCGTGACGAGCTCATTGGTGGCGTTGTCGTATTCCTGGGTGATGCGGCTGATGAGCGTGCCGGGCGGCACTTTGTAGATCACATCCTTGCCGCTGCGACCGGTGCATTGCGTGGCACCACCTTTGGCCCCGTCCTCGGCGAGGAGGCGGTTGTTGAAGACATAATTGCGCAGGCTGTCGGTGCTGGGATCGACGAGCAGGATCAAACTGCCGCCATTGCCCCCGTCACCGCCGTCAGGGCCGCCTTTGGGACGAAATTTACCCCGATGGAAGTGGGCGCTGCCATCGCCGCCTTTGCCGGCGCGGGCGTGAACTTTGATCTGATCGACAAACATGACCGCCGAGTTAGCCGGGGATGGGCCGGGGAGCAAGGCTTTGCTTCACCTCCCGGCTGCCTCCTCCACGGGGGGCTCCTGCGGGTAGAACAACTGCATGGCGCGGCGGATGGGCGGGCTTTGCTGGCTGGCCTGGTAAATCGCATCGGGAATGCGCCGATGTTTGGCGAGCAGGTGATAGGCTCCCAGGGCCTCGAAGCCGGCGTTGAGAGCGCCTTCCATGGGCAGGTAGCTGCGGCCATCGACCTCGATGTTTTCGACCATGCCCCAGGGCGGGAAGTAGGCGGCCTTTTCCATGCGTTCGAGCAGGCCGTAAATGTCCGAGGCCTGCGGGTGCAGCACGGCGGACATGAGGATGTAGTGCGGATGGATGAGCTTCTGGTCCGGCAGATCGACGCCGCCGACGTAGTAGCCGTTGCCAGCCAGGTTTTCACCAGCGGACAGGCCGTAGAGGCCATGACGCGCGGCCTGTGACTGCGGCCAGCGCTTGGGGATGTAGGCACGCTGCGCACCGAGCATGGTGCGGCGAACGCTGTGCCAGCGCACACCGTCATGGGCGTCAGGCTCGTCGCTGTCAAAGTCGGGATGAAACAGGCTCTGCACCTCGGTGATGAAGCCGCTGCCCTGCCAGGCCTTGCCGGGGGTGCGCATGGGTGGCGGGCGGTGCTGTGGATTGGCGATGCCCTCCATGAGCATGACCAGCGCCGTCTCCCCCCCCCAGTCCTGCCAGCCATGCGGCAAAAGCGAGATGCCATCGTCCGCGAGACCATGCGAGAGGTGGCCGTCCGGCAGGCGCAGCAGGTCGTACTCGATGCGCTGCATTTGCAGGATCATGTCTTCCGCCACGGCAGGCAGGCCCAGCATCGTGGCCGCGAGCAGCATGGACTGCGCGTAGATCGCGGTGTCCACCGTGCTGTACTCGGTGTTGGGATGGATGTGATACGCGTTGTCCCGCCGCTGGACAAAGTGCGGCAGCAGGCCGCGTGCGGTTTTGAGTTTTTTCACCGCCTCATGCGTTTGCGTGAGCACCCAGCGGGCGTAGTCGGGCGTCACCACACCGAGCGGCTCCTGCGCTGCGGCGGCGGAGGCCAGGACGTACATGCCGGTGGCGGAGACGGACTCGAACGCGCCTTCCTCAATGTGCGCACGGTCGCGCACGAAGCCGGTCTCGATGGAATAGCTGCGCGCGATCTTCGCGTACGAAGCAAGGAACGCATAGGCATCCCAGGACATCTGCGGCATCTCGACGCCGAGATAGAGGCCGGAAACCTTCACCTCAGCCCCTGGTTCGGCCGTCCACACGAGGGTCTTGCCATCACGAACCGCCTCCGGCGCGACGGGATGCACGAACATGCGGTACTGCGGCTCGTTCAGCTCGATCATCTGCGTCCAGCGGAGTTCCTGCGCGGGGGATTTGATCTCCAGCTTGATCTTGCCACGTCCGGCGGCCTCGATCATCACCGCGCTCACACGCGGTTGGTGTTTGGCCGTGATCGGCTCAGGGTAGGCACGGGTGAAGTCCATCACACGTTTCTCGTTGCGAAGCTGTCCGGCCAGGCTGTGCCACATGCCCGCCCAGCCGTCCGGCTGCTGGCCGAGGTGCGCGACGATTTCATCGGTGAGCCAGTCCAGCTCGTGCTCCGCCGGGCCGTGGAAACCGAAGTCGCTGCCGAGATGGGTGTAGGAGGTGAACGAGTTCAGCCTTTTCGTGCCGGCCTTCACCTGCTGCGTCTCATCGCGATGGATGAAATACTCCTGGACCGGCTGCCACACGAGGCGGGTGCCGGGCTGCGCCATCGCCTGCGTGCCAAGCATCACAGCGACGGCTCCGATGGTTGGAAGGAGACGCATGAAAGCCTCCAGCATACGGACGGGCCGCAGGATTTGCCACCTTGGCAGACGCAAAATCTTGATCGGGCGGGAAAAATCAACGCTCGTCGATCGGCACCACCTTCTGGCCGTAGGGCTTGCCCACATAGGAGCTCAACGGACGGAACAGGCGGTTTTCGCTCCACTGCTCCAGCACATGGGCGGTCCAGCCGCTCATGCGGGCGATGGCGAAGATCGGCGTGAACAGATCGGTCGGAATGCCCAGGCTGTAATAGACGGTGGCGCTGTAGAAATCGACGTTAGCGTTGAGGCCTTTGCGCTCGCGCATGACTTCGGCGATGCGCTCGGACATCTGGATCCACTTCGACTCACCGAGCTGGGCGGTGAGCTGGACGGCCATCTCGCGGAGATGCGGGGCGCGTGGGTCGAGCACCTTGTAAACACGGTGGCCGATGCCCATGATCTTTTTCTTCTGCGCCAGGGCGTCCTCAAGCCAGGCATCCACTTTGTCAGGGCTGCCAATCTCTTCGAGCATGTGGATCACGCCTTCATTGGCACCGCCGTGCAGCGGGCCTTTGAGCGCGCCGATGGCGGCGCTAATGGCGGAATACATGTCGCTCAGGGTCGAGGCGACGACGCGGGCGGTGAAGGTGCTGGCATTGAAGCCGTGCTCGGCGTGCAGAATGTAAGCGATGTCGAGGGTCTTCTCGGCCTCCTTGCTCGGCACTTCGCCGTTCATGAGATAAAGGAAGTGGGCGGCTTCGCTCAGATCCTTGCGCACGGGCGGGAGTTCGAGTCCCTGACGAGAGCGGTGGAAGTAAGCGGCGATGACGCCGATCTGCGAGGTCAGGCGGATGGCGGTGGCGAGGTTTTCGCTCACGTCGATGTCGTGACGCGTCAAATCGTAGCAGCCCAGCATCGAGACCGCCGTGCGCATGACGTCGATCGGACGGGCGGTTTTGGGCGCGTGCTTGAGGAAGTCGATCACGCCCTGGGGCAGTTCACGCTCGGCGCGCAGTGCGGTCGTCAGTTTTTCGAGTTCGGCACGGTTCGGGAGCTTGTTGTAGTAAAGCAGGTGCACGACCTCCTCGTAGCTGACCTTGACGAGCTCGTTGATGTCGTAACCACAGTAAAACAGAACGCCCTCGGCTCCCTTCACCTCCCCCAGACGGGTTTCAGCAGCAACGATTCCTTCGAGACCTTTGGATACAACAGACATGGCGGTGGGGGCGTGGGTTTAAGTGTTACAGAGCAGATAGCGTGCTCAAACTACGGCTCAACCAAAGAGTCATTCACAAAAAAAGAATTCTGTGGTCGGGGATGTCCGGCATCCCCTGCAAACAGGAGGCTTTTGGTCTTGTGAAAAGTTCGTCACTGGCCTAGCTCCGCAGCATGGCCGAGCCTTTTCGTCTCCTCTTCGTCTGCCTGGGCAACATCTGCCGCTCTCCGGCGGCGGAGGGTGTCATGCGCGCCCTGGTCGCTGCGGAAGGACTGGCGGACCGCGTCGCCATCCGCTCCGCCGGCACCGCTGGCTGGCACGCGGGCAAGCTGCCGGACCAACGCATGCGCACCGCGGCACAAAATCGGCATTACGACCTCAGCAGCCGCGCCCGGCAGGTGAGCGAGGACCATCTGCGCGAGTACGACCTCGTGCTCGTCATGGACCAGCAAAACCTGCGCGACATCCGGTCCTATGACCGCGAATCGCAGTTCAGTTCTAAAATCCGCCTGTTCTGCGAGTTCTGCACCGATCATGCGGAAACCGAGGTGCCTGATCCCTACTACGGCGGCGAGCAGGGTTTTGAACTCGTGCTTGACCTCCTCGAAGACGGCTGCCGTGGTGTTTTGCGCCACATCCGCTCAACCCTCGCGTAAAATCGCCTCCGCCACGCGCATGCCGTCCGCAGCGGCGGAAATGATGCCGCCCGCATAGCCTGCGCCTTCACCGGCAGGATAAAAATGCTTCACGCTGATGCATTCGAGCGTCTGCACATCACGCGGGATGCGGGTGGGCGATGAACTGCGTGTTTCGACGCCGGTCAGTACGGCGTCTTCGAGCGCAAAGCCGGGCAAGCTCTTGTTGATGCGCGGAATCGCCTCCTGAATCGTTTCAATCGTGTATTCGGGCAAACATTCTCGCAGATCGGTCCACACGACGCCCGGCTCATAAGAAGGCAAAACCTTGCCAGGGCCGGTGGAGGCACGGCCTGCCAGAAAATCCCCCAAAAGCTGTGCTGGCGCATGATAATTGCCGCCACCGAGTTCAAAGGCCCGGCGCTCAAGACTGCGCTGAAACTCGATGCCGCTCAAAACATCGCCCGCAGGCATGTCCTCGGGCCGCACATCGACCATGAAGCCGCTGTTCGCGTTCGCTTCCTCCCGCGCGTAGCTGCTCATGCCGTTCGTCACTACCATGCCCGGCTCTGAAGTGGCCGCGACGACGAGACCACCAGGGCACATGCAAAAACTGTAGGCCGCGCGGCCCGTGCCGCAGTGCGCCACGAATTTGTAGGGCGCGGAGCCGAGACGCGCATCCCCGGCCCATTTGCCGTAGAGCGACTTGTCGATGAGCTTCTGCGGATGCTCGATGCGCACGCCAATAGAAAACGGTTTCGCCTCAAACGGCACGCCATGCCGGTGCAGCATGTGAAACGTGTCCCGCGAGCTGTGGCCGATGCCGAAGACGAAGCGTGAGCCTTCGATGGTCGTGCCATCCGCCAGCGTCACCGCGCGCATCACACCGTCCTCGATCACCACATCCGCCACGCGTGCGCCAAAACGCACCTCGCCGCCAAGCGCGATGATTTCCTCGCGCACATGCCGCACCACCTTGATGAGACGATCCGTGCCGATGTGCGGCCGGCTTTTGATCAAAATGTCCTCGGGTGCGCCTGCGGCGACCATTTCGCGCAGCAGCCACGGGATGCGATGCTCACGGTCACGAATCTGCGTGTAGAGCTTGCCATCGGAAAAGGTTCCCGCGCCGCCTTCGCCGAACTGCACGTTGGATTCAGCGTTGAAATCCCATCCACGTCGCCAGAAGCCCGTCACATCACGCGCACGATCCCCGGCGGCCTTGCCACGTTCCAACAACAACGGCTTCAGACCCGCACGAGCCAGCAGCAGACCGCAAAACAGTCCGCACGGCCCCGTGCCGACGATGACGGGCCGTGATGAGTCCGAACGCGCCACGTTTTGCGCGATCTCGTGATACGTCTCATCAGGAGCCGGGCCGATGCGCGGGTTGTTACCGATACGTTTCAGCAACCGCGCCTCGTCCTTCACCTCGACCAGCAGCGTGAAGCTGAACTCCACATGGCCGCGCCGCGCATCAATCGCGCGTTGCTTGACCTGAATGCCGATCACCTCGTCATCACGCACACCGAGCATTTTCAGCACGGCGGAGCGCAGGTCATCATCACGATGATCGACGGGGAGAAGAACCTGGGAGAGCTGCAGCATGCGAGGGATTTGGCGGCAATGCCCATAGCCCGCGCGAGGAGCATTACAACCCTCGGTCGTGCTCCTCACGGGTGATCATTCCATCCCCGTTGCGGTCAAGGCGCTCAAAAAGCGGCGCAGGGCCTCTGAACTCGTCCCGGCTGATCCCGCCGTCTTTGTTCTGGTCATTACGACCGGCAATGGCCTCCCAGGGAATGCCGAGCCGGCCGTCACGTTTCATATTCGGTTCGCGTTTCGGAGCCGTGACTTCCGCCGTGCTCTCGGAAACACGCGCCTCAATCTCCAAGGTTCCTTTTTTGAGCCGCTCATCAAAGAACGCGGCAACCATCCCGCTGATGTCCTGACCCGCGAAACCCGGCCCGCCGTGGCCCGCGCCGTGGATCGTGTGAAAATGCGCGCTCACACCGGTCTTCTTGAACGCTTCAAACAAAAGCTGGCTCTGGTTGATCGGCACGGTCGGGTCTTTGTCACCATGCACGATGAGGAAGGGCGGATCATCCTTGCTGACATAAGTGATCGAATTCACCCGCGCGGCCATGGCCTTGTTCTGCATCACCGCCCCACCGATGAGCTTGGCTTCAGGCGAGGAATCCGTCGCGTGGCTCTCATAACCCGGAGTGGTGACAAACACGGTGAAGTCCGTCGGCCCGTAGTAATCGCACACCGCCTGCACGCGGCTGGATTGATCCAGATTCGCGCCCACATCGAACTCCTTCACATCGCCGCTCGTGCCGAGCAGTGCCACGAGATGTCCGCCTGCGGAGCTGCCCCACACGCCGAAGCGTTTCGCATCCAGGCCGTATTCCTTCGCATGCACCCGCAGCCAGCGGATCGCCGCCTTGCAGTCCTCGATCTGCGCCGGAAACACCGCATGGCCACTGAGGCGATAGTTGATGCTCGCCACCGCATAACCGCGCTCGATGTAGCCGCCACGCAGCGGCGGACAGCCGTCCTTGCTGCCGTTCTGCCAGCCTCCGCCGTGCACCCAGATGATCAGCGGCAGCGGCCCGTCCGCTTTTTCGGGCAAATGCAGGTCGAGTTTATGCCGCTCATGCCCGCCTTCGACATAGACCAGGTCGCGATGCGATTTCAAACCCGCAGTCTGGGCAAAGGACGCATTGGCAAGACACAAACAGGCAACGATGAATTTCATGGCCGAGTGAATGCCCGCAACCCGCGAAAGTTGCGCACGCGCCTCATGGTTTTTTCACCAGCGCCCGCACCTCCGCCGCCGCGATGGCCTGATGGAAGATGATCTGCGTGCCGAGCTGCGGCGCGGCCGTCGCAGCACCATTTTTTCGACGCGCTGGCAAGGCTTGCTCGACCACAGACTGAATTTCGGACACATGACCGACGCCGTTGCCAAACTGGTCAATCAAGGCCGAGCCGCTCGATCCAGGCGCCCAATCCGTCGTGGTCTCCAACCACACGGGAGTAGGTGCTTCCACGCCTTCAGGCAGTTTATCCACCTCTTTTTTCCGCATGAACGGACGCTTCACGAAACGGCTCACGATGCCCTCGCTGAAATAACCGCGCTTCCCGCTCGGATCGCTGAAGCACCACACCGGATCGCCTGGAGACACATCAAAACCCAGCGGCAGCGATGTCAGCGGCTTGTCCGACTTCACGCGGATGATGGCGGAGTCGGTGCCGTTGTTGCAGGCGAGCACTTCGATGACAGGCAGCAGCACGTCGTCCTCCGTGGCCGCCACGAGCCAGCCTTCTTTAAAATTCGCCGGAGGCGCGATGACATGCGCGCACGTCGCCACCGCGCCATCCGCGGTGATCGCATAACCACCCGCCAGATCGAGATGCCAGCGGTCACACTTCGAGCAGAGGAAATAAGCGCCCACGCGGATGTGAGACATTCTCGCCCGCTGCCAGCGCTCACGCGGCGCGAGAGGCTGCGTGTCCGCCGGGGGCAAAACAAGGTCACAATTCGTCCGCTTCGACTGCTCACCTGCTGTCGTCATCGAGAGCAGCGCGGATTCGCCCTGCAACTTCTTCGCCTGCTTCAGCAAGGCCGCGTTGGGTCGCGAACCACGGCCTTCAATATAAACCGGCACGCCAGGAGCCTGCGCCATCACGACGTTGGCCGCAGCCAGCGTGAAAAGAAGGATGCAGGCTCTTTTCATGACGGTCAGCCGATCTTCTCGGAGCCAAAGTGGCCGCGCAGCACCTCGGGAATCAAAATCGTTCCGTCTGTCTGCTGATACGTTTCGACCAGCGCCACAAACAAACGCGCCAGCGCCGTGCCGGAGCCGTTCAGCGTGTGCGGAATGCGATTTTTGCCGTTTTCATCCTTGTAGCGCAGGTTCATGCGCCGCGCCTGGTAGTCGCCGAAGTTCGAGCAGCTCGACACTTCGAGGTAAGTCCCCTGCCCCGGCGCCCAGACCTCAATGTCATACGTTTTGGCCGAGCCAAAGCCGATGTCGCCGGTGCAAAGCTCGATCACGCGGTAATGCAGCCCGAGAAGTTGCAGCACCTTCTCGGCGTTCGCCGTCAGACTCTCCAATTCGGCCATGCTCGTCTCTGGCGTGGTGATTTTGACGAGTTCCACCTTGTCGAACTGATGCATGCGGATCAAACCGCGCGTGCCAAGGCCCGCGCTGCCGGCTTCACGACGGAAACAGGGCGTATAAGCCGCGTAATTGATCGGCAGTTTTTCCAAAGGCACGATCTCATCACGATGCAGATTCGTCACCGGCACTTCGGCGGTCGGGATGAGGTAGAGATTGTCCTCCGGGCTGTGATAAACCTGATCGCCAAACTTCGGCAGTTGTCCGGTGCCCTCCAGGCACTCCGGTTTCACCAGCAGCGGCGGGCTGATTTCCTCATAACCATGCTGTGTGGTGTGCAGATCGAGCAGGAAGCTGATCAATGCGCGCTCCAGCCGAGCGCCCGCGCCGCGATACACCACAAACGCGCTGCCGGTGATCTTCACGCCTGCTTCAAAATCCAGCATGCCCAGCGCGGTTCCAAGCACCGTGTGATCCTTCGGTTGAAACGCAAACTCCGGCTTCGCGCCCCACACACGCACTTCAGGATTCTCCTCCGCAGTGCTGCCAACGGGACAGCCTTCATGTGGCAGGTTCGGAATGCTCAGCAGCAGGTCGCGCTGCTTGGCATCGCTCGCATCGGCCTCACGACCGATTTCGTCAATACGGCTGCCAATACCACGCACCTCCGTCTCGATGGCACTGGTGTCCTGGCCGTTCTTTTTAGCGATGCCGATCTCCTTGCTGATGCGGTTGCGGTCGCTCTGCAATTTCTGCCGCTCCGTCTCCGCCGCACGTCGCTGGGCATCAATCGCCAGCACTTCATCGACCAGAGACGCAAAATCGCCGCTGCGTCCGGCGAGGCGCTGTTTCACTTGGTCTGGGTTGTCACGAATGAGGCGGATGTCGAGCATAGGGGCGTGGAGGTTAGCGGGAGTGCGCGGCTTGTCGAGTGCGGGAAGGCTTCTTGCGCCGGGACAATGAGGAACTACCATGCCCCCATGTCCACGACCCTGGAACTCGACCTGCCAGACACCGCCTTCTCGGCCCTGCGTGTGTCGCCGAAGGAATTTGGCATCGCGATGCGTCTTGCCGCCGCCGTGAAGTGGTTTGAGGCCGGAATGCTCTCCCAGGGCAAGGCGGCCGAGATCGCCGGTGTCAGCCGCGCCGAGTTCATCGACGCGCTATCGCGTTTTGAAGTTTCGTCCATTCAAGAAACGGCTGATGAACTTCGGAGCAGCCTTTCACGCGCCTGATCCTTATGAAATGGGTCGTCAATGCCTCCCCGGTCATCCTCCTGGCCAAGATCGGGCAGGCAGACCTTTTGCTACGGCTTCCTGAGCGCGCCGCCATACCTCAAAGCGCCGCCACTGAGATCAAGGCCGCGCCATCCGATGATCCAGGACGCCGCTGGTTGGAAAACCTGCCCTCCGGCATCGTCCAGGCCGACAAGCCGCTGCCGATCGAGATCGCGAGCTGGGATCTCGGCGCGGGCGAATCGGCTGTTCTGGCCTGGGCCACGGCAGATCGCTCTTGGGAAGCCGTGCAGGACGACCGCGCCGCACGCCGCTGCGCCGAAGTCATGAAGGTTTCCGTCACTGGCAGCCTCGGCGTGATCCTCGTCGCCAAACAGCGTGGCCTCATTCCGAGGGCACAGCCATTGATCTCAGCCCTCAAAAGCGCGGGTGCTCACATCAGTGACCACTTGATCCAGTCAGCCCTTCAACTCGTCGGCGAATGATTTACCTCGACGCCAACGCCACCACGCAGATCGATCCAGCCGCGCTGGAGGCGATGCTGCCGTTCCTCCGGGATTACTTTGCCAATCCGTCCGCAGGCTATTCCGGCGGCCGCACCGCCAGAAGAGCGGTGCAACGGGCCAGAGAGCAGGTCGCGGCACTCATCGGGGCCGCCGCGGACGAAATCGTCTTCACCAGCGGCGGCACGGAGTCCATCAACGCCGTGCATGCCTCGGCGCGTTCCCTTTGGCCTGACAAGCCCGATCTGGTGATCACCGGCACCGAGCACCCTGCCGTGGCCGAATCCGCGAGGCGCTGGAAAGATCAGGGCGGAAACGTCCTTTGTGCGCCGGTGCATCCAAACGGCCGCGTCGATCTCGACGCCTTGCGCCATCTCGTTCAACCCGGCAGAACCGCGCTCGTCACCATCATGTGGGCGAACAACGAGACCGGAGTCATCGCGCCCATGCGCGAGATTGTCGAGATCGCCCATGCCGCCGGTGCCTTGGTGCATTCGGACGCGGTTCAGGCCGTCGGAAAGATCCACCTCTCTGTCCATGCTGTGCCGGTCGATTTTCTCAGCCTCAGCGGGCACAAGTTTCACGCACCCAAGGGCGTCGGGGCGCTTTACATCAGCCGCCGTGCGCGGTTTGAGCCGCTGCTCGTCGGAGGCGGGCAGGAAAGAGAACGCCGCAGCGGCACCGAAAACGTTCCCGGCATCGTCGGCCTCGGAACAGCGGCGGAACTCGCCCGCCAGCACCTCGACGACGGCACGAAGGCCCGCCTCCACGCCCTGCGCGACCGCTTTGAGCACCTCGTCCACGCCGCCGAGCCGGGCATGCGCGTTCATGGCTGCCGCGAGCACCGACTGCACACCACCAGTTCCTTCTGCCTGCCAGAGATCGACGCCGCCGGCATGCTCATCCTGCTGGACAAGGCCGGCATCGCCTGCTCCGCCGGTTCCGCCTGTCACACCGGCGCTTTGCATCCCTCCCACGTCCTCGAAGCCATGGGCGTCAGCGCCCGTGACGCCGCCTGCACCCTGCGCGTCTCCTTCCACCGCTTCAACACCAAGCCCGAGGCCGAAACCGCCGCCCACACCGTCATTGAGGCCGCGCAGAAGATGCGCGCGATGCAGGCCGATTCCTCTCTCGTCAGCTCCGCCCTCTAACCGCTCACTTCTCACCTCTTACTGCTTTCCCCCATGGCCCACCGCTTCACCTGCATCGAACGCGTCCAGTTCTCCGACACCGACATGGCCGGCATCGTCCATTTCTCGAACTTCTTCCGCTACATGGAGCGCGTGGAGCATGCCTTCTTCCGCAGCCTCGGCTTCTCCATCGTCGATCCTCCGGTTGAGGGCGCGGAACGCGTCGGCTGGCCGCGTGTGCATGCTTCCTGCGACTACATGGCCCCGCTGCGTTTCGAGGAGGAGTTTGAGTGCGAACTGCTCATCGAGGAAGTGCGCAGCAAGGTCATCCGCCACATCATCCGCTTCTGGAAAAGCGACGGCGAACTCGCCGCCGAAGGCCGCATCACCGCCGCCTGCGTCTGCAAAGACCCGACCACCGGCAAAATGAAGGCCATCGAGATCCCCCAGCGCTTCCGCGACAAGATCGAGGCCGCACCGCATGAGCTGCTACGGAGGCCGGAGAGAAAGTAGCGTGATTACATCAAAGCAATCACAAGTGATTCAGACACGGTCGAAGATCCCCTCATATGACCATCATTGGGTATAGGCGAGCCACGATTATTTTGAGCATCCTCAGCACATGCCTGATAACCCTGAGCGCTTCCTTGATCGTTCATTTCGCGCCTCTCGAAATGCGATTGATGATGGCCCGCTCGCAGGTTCAGCTTTTCGACGATATGCGGGAGCAGGCGTTGCAGGCTGCCCCAGGCAGAGCAGCCGACTTACTTGATTATGTCGCTGGATATTATCCATCAGGTTCAAAGCAAATCGCTGGATCGAAGCTCGATCTGATTGTTGAACAAGCACGTTCATCAACGATTCGCGAGATCATCAGTCACCTGCGCAAAACGACTGGAGAGGATCTCGGCAACACTGCCAGACCGTGGATTCAAAAGTTTAGCTCTGGGAAGTGATCAACTGACAAGCGTCCGACAAACCAGCATGCCATAAAGACCGCTCAGACAGCACCACGCCAACGTCCCGCCTTGGCGAGGGGTGGCCGAACTGGCATGCGCATGCAGCTCAGGAGACCAGCATCGGAGCCTGCGCCATCTGAGAGCGGCTGGCGGTGAGGTCGAAGGTGGGTTCGCGGTCCTGCGGCTTCTGCACGGCTTTGGCGAGGGCTTTGCTAAGGCCGTCGAGAGAGTAGGGCTTCAGCATGATGTCCACGGGCGGCGGATGGCCCTGGCTGAGGATCATGAACTCGTCGGGGTCGATGACGAAGCCGCTGCAGACGACGACAGGCACGTCATTGCCGACGGCGCGGAGTTCCTTGAACGTGTCACGGCCGGAGAGCTTCGGCATGTAGATGTCGAGAAGCACGGCGTCGATTTTCTCGCCGCTGCGCAGGAGAATGTCGAGCGCCTGCTGGCCGTCGCCGGCCTCCAGCACGCGGTAGCCGAGGAAGCCGAGCATGTTCATGGCGATGGAGCGAACCGGGGCTTCGTCATCGACGACGAGGATGGTGGTCTGCGCACCGGCAGGGGCGTTGACGGTGGGGCCGTTATCAACCGGGCCTTCGTCCTCGATCTGCTCTGGATTGAGCACACGCGGAAGAAAGACGCGGAACTCGGTGCCGCGCCCGACCTCGCTGTCGAACTCGACCCAGCCGCCGTGCTCGCGCACGATGTCCTGGGCGGTGGAAAGGCCAAGGCCGGTGCCGGTGGTTGAGGACTTGGTGGTGAAGAAGGGCTCAAATATGCGACCGCGATGCTCTTCGGAGATGCCGTGGCCATTGTCACGCACGACGAGCATGACAAAGTCGGAGGCCTCGGCCGGAGCACCTGTCGCGGAAGGCTTCTGATGGGTGACATTTTCGACGGCGATCTCGATGACGCCTTTGTCAGCGGGCAACGCGTCGCGGGCATTGAGGCAGAGATTGAGCATGACCTGCTCGATCTGAGTGGCGTCCGCGGTGACGTAGGAGGCGTCCATGCCGCCGCGCATCTGGATGGTGACGCGGGGATCGACGCTGTGCTTGAGGAGGTTCTGCACATCGGCCAGCAGGCGCTTGAGATTGGTCGTCTTGCGAATGCTGGTGCCGTTGCTGCGGCGGGAGTAACCGAGGAGGGATTTGACCAGCTCGGCGGCGCGGGTGGTGGCGTGGTTGGCGTTTTGCAGCTTGTCACGCACACCCGCCTGATTGGTGGCCGGAGTGAGCTCGGCGAGCGTGAGATTGCCACGGATGGCGGTGAGGAGGTTGTTGAAGTCGTGAGCGATGCCGCCGGCGAGCTGGCCGATGGTTCCCATCTTCTGAGATTCGCGGAGCTGGGTCTCGAGCACACGCATGGCGGAGCGGTCCTTCACTATCCAGATGCGGCCGATAATCTCGCCGGCATCCGTGCGCATGGGGTTGGAGCGCAGGGAGAAGACGCGGCTGTCGTTGGCGACGAGCGGCGGCGTTTCGTCCTGGGCCTCGATGCTGGAGGCGGTTTTTTCGATCCAGGCGGTGATGACGGCCTTTTCCTGGAAACGTTCCACCAGAGCAGTGAGCAGGCGGGTGGCGTCACGACCGGCCAGTTCTTCCACCGGCTTGCCGAGGAAGTCGTCCAGCTTGGCATTGGAGGCGATGATGGCTCCCTGCGCATCGACGACGAGCACGCCTTCGTCGCTGGCGGCAAAGAGGCCTTGAAGGGCAGTGAATGCCTCGCGCAGGAGACGCTCGGCATTGAGGAGGCGCTGGGCTGTCTGGCAGGCGTGCTGCTCGGCGGCGTTGAGCGCCTGGCGCTGCTTGGCGAAGATCATGTTGATGTCACAGCGCAGCTTCCAGAAGTCGGAGGGCAGCCACTCGGCGGAATGGGCGTCCGGCGGCACGCCGCAGAGCACCGCAGTGGTCCCCTTCATGACAGCCGTGGTCGGCTTGAGCAGCCAGCCGGAAATAAGATAAGCCCCCAGGAAAACACCTCCGCCGAGCAGGACGCCCGAGATGCCGAAGAACCAGTCCAGAGAATGGCCCATCAGGCGTGTGGCACCCATGGCCGGCAGGAAGCCGAACAGCCAGAGGGGGAAGAGAATGCGCAGTCGCAGGGAGTTCATGATGTGGTGGGTGGAGTGGTGGGCGAAGCTGGGGCGGGTTTAATTGGCTGAGCTGGAAGCGGGCGGCGCTGTGCGGCTGATGATGCGGTGCATGCAGTGCTCCACAGCCGCGTTGAGATGGTTTTCCAGCCATGTCTCAATCTCGCCACGGAGGGTGGCGAGACCGGCAACCTGTGCTCCGCGCGTGTCGAGACGGTCGATCCGGTCGTTCAAGGCGCTCACGTTCATGGCGATGCTGAAGATGTCGTTGCGCAACTGCTCGATCTGGACCGCCCAATCCTGGGCCGGCTGAGACACTGGGCGTGAAGGTGCCTGCACCGGCGGAGGAGCCAATTGCAAGGTCTCCGCTACCAGCACCGGCGGGCGTGAAAACTCGGCATCTGATTCCAAACGCTGGTTGGGGGATGGGGCAGGCGGCAAAAAGTTCGGCACTTGCCTCTGCTGCTCACCTCCACTATGCGGGGCGCTTTCGAGCACAGGAGGAGAAAACGTGTTGCCCGGCGTTCCCAGCAGGGGCTCGGTGCTGATGTGCCCAGGAGCCTGCTGCATGATCATTTCAGACGCAAATGTAGCGCCTGCCATGTCAGGCGTGTCGCCCTCATGACTGTGGCGTTGTGTTGAGAATGAGAATGGTAAAGGCATGTGTGGAATCAGGCAATTGATGTAATTTTAACAATATTAACAATAAAATCCATAATTTTTTCATATTTATTTGAATAGTTGCTTCAGATTGAATGTCATCTTGGCCGTTTTTCCCTCGTAAAACGCCTGAGCTGAGTCCGTGTTAAAATGTTGCGTATAAGCGACTTAGTTTTTGTGACATTTGCCAGTTATCAGAACAGTTCGCACGATCTCGGCTTAAAAATCAGAGAAAATGCCCATCAAGGTTGGAGCACCGCCTTGCGCCGGGTGCCAGACTTGTCTAACCTCGCCGATTCATGGACGAACGTATCATTCAACGCTTGGAGTCACATCTGGCCAGCCAGGGGCTGCGCCGTACCAAGCAGCGCGATGTCATTGTCGAAGCCGCGTTTGCCACCGACGATCACTTCAAAGCCGAGGAACTTCTCGAAAAAGCCCGAAAACTCGACAGCACCGTGTCTCGGGCCACCGTTTACCGCACCCTGACCCTGCTGGTGGAGTGCGATCTGCTGCGGGAGGTCGATCTTGGCCGTGACCAGACTTACTACGACCCCAATTTCCTCGACAAGCCGCAGCACAACCATCTCATCTGCCTGGATTGTGACCGTGTGGTGGAGTTTGAGGACGATCACACCGCCCTGCTGCACGACTGCATCACCCGCAGGCTCGGCTTTCAGCCCAGCATGAAGAGCATGCGCATCGAGGCGCATTGTGATGAACTGATGCGGCTGGGTAAATGCAGCTACCGCGAAGCCCAGCTAGCGAAAGCCTGATACAAGCCCTCATCGGGCCTCATTCATGCCCGCCGCCAGCGCTGAAAGGTCTCAATGGCCTCGTACTCGGCCAGACCGAGTGAATCATAGAGCCGTGCGTTTTCCCGGCTGGTTTCCGGCGCCTCTTTTTCCAAGGATGACAAAGCACCGTAGCGGGAGATCGCGTTTGCCTTTCGTTCGAGCTGCAACGGGCTCATCGGAATCGCCATGTCGATCTCATGCGGCTCCAGCGGACGCTCCTTGCCGCGATACAGCCACACACTGCATGAACCGGCGAATTCCTCGCCCGCACAGGCCTGAAGCGCCGCAACGAGCAGGCGGAAGCAGATGCCGGCCACGCTGGACGGATCTGCCGAGTCGCCCGTGATGTAGATTTGGTGCGGTTTGTGATCCTGCAGCAGCCGCGACATCGCGTCGATGTCTGCCTGGGTGCTTTTGAAACGACGGTAGCGCCCTTCCTCATAGAAAGGCAGATCCGCGAAGACGACATGTTCGGCGGAAACACCAAGCGTATGCGCCGCGTCGCGCAGCTCGCCGCGCAGGATGAGCGCCTTGAGCTGGCGCAGGAGCGGCGGATCCTCGCCAAACTCCCCCTTCTCTTCCAGCAACGCCAGTGCTTCGCGCGCATACTCCACCTGCGGGCCCCAGACCTCGGGGTGGACGGCGTTCGAGGCCAGTTCCAGCAATGTGCCGGCGAATTTGTCCGCCTCGCTGTCTGGCACGCGCAAGCTGCCGGAAGTCAGCGAAATCAGGCGCACATCGTGTCCTTGCTCAATCAGGCGGTCGATCGTTCCGCCCATGCCCACCACCGCGTCCTGCGGCTCCGCGCTGAAAACGAGACAACGCTTCGGATACGGCCGGGCACGTTCCGGGCGGTAAGTGTCATCTTCATCCGGTTTGCCACCCGGCCAGCCCGTGATCGTGTGCTGGAGCTGGTTGAAGATACGGATGTTGAGCTGATAGGCCGGTCCTTGTTCCGAAAGGAGATCGGAAAGGCCGTGCTCGTTGTAATCCTCGTCAATGAGCTTCAAAATCGGCCGCTTGGTCTTGAACGCCTGCCACACCATCGCGCGGCGCGTCTCACGCGGCGTCCAGGAGGCCGGGCCGACCAGCCAGGGCAGTTTGACGCGTGTCAGCTCGCGTGAAGCACCGCTGTCGATAAAAAACCGCGCATCCTCGTGATCCTGCAGGAATGAGGCTGAAACCGCCTCGGTCATCGGTCCTTCGATCGCTTTTGCCACCATGGTGGCCTTGTTGTCTCCCCAGGCCATGAGCACGAGTTTCTTTGCGCGCAGAATCGTGCCCACCCCCATGGTGATGGCAAAGTGCGGCACGTTTTGCTCGCCCCGGAAATCACTCGCCGCATCCTGGCGCGTCACGCGGTCCAGCGTGATGCGGCGCGTGAGCGAGTCACGGCTCGATCCCGGCTCATTGAAGCCGATGTGGCCGGTTCGTCCGATGCCGAGAATCTGCAGATCAATACCGCCAACGCTTTGGATTTTCTCCTCATACTGCCGGCAATGCACGAACACCTGGTCCCCTGGCACCGTTCCGCTGGGAAGATTGATGTTCGCCTTCGGGATGTCGATGTGGTCGAACAACTGCTCCGCCATGAACCTTGCGTAGCTTTCAGGATGATCCCCGCTCAGGCCATAATACTCGTCCAGATTGAAGGTGATGACTTTCTTGAAGCTCAGCCCCTCCTCCTTGTGCAGGCGGATCAGTTCACGGTAAAAAGGCACGGGCGTCGATCCCGTCGCCATGCCCAGCACGGCGGGTTTTCCAGCCTGGTTTTTCGCCTCGATGAGTTGCTTCACCTCCTGCGCCAGAGTTCGGGCCGCCGTGGCGGAATCAGGAAAAATCGAAGTCGGAACTTTTTCGTAAATTTCGGCGTGAGAGCGGATGGGCATGGCGGATGGGTTGGGAAGGTCTGGGGGCGTTTTCGCAGACTTCTCTGCGGCACCTGATTCAATACAGGTGCGGCAGATCAGTTTTGTCGGTTGTTCCAGACAGG
>Ga0209573_1002445_pt1 | contig 23633 bp, 19 predicted proteins | sample TNRBio252014_DNA_FD_185870 | JGI IMG/M metagenome (GOLD analysis project Ga0209573, IMG submission 185870) | Wastewater treatment Type I Accumulibacter community from EBPR Bioreactor in Madison, WI, USA - TNR Reactor_6/25/2014_ DNA (SPAdes)... | ecosystem: Engineered > Bioreactor > EBPR >...
TCATTTTCTCGACTTCCAGAATGGCAGCGGTTATGCAATCACTAATGAGGAAGACTTTAATAAACCCGACGAAGAACTAAATCGGGAATATCAGATTCTCGATTCACCCGATATTCTCGCTATCAAAGGACTCGGCCAGTTTCAACGCTTCAAAGCGGCCAACGCCTTCCGGCAACTGATTGAATCCTGGCATGTCTCCGACTTTCACATTGATGCTGCACGGGGTCGCAAGGAAGTCACGGGGTATGTTGAACATCTCTCTGTATCGGGCGATAACCTGCCCCGCGTTGCTCAATACCTGTATGAAAATCACCCCGACGCCTTCCAGAAAATTCTGGCGCGAATGCGTGAGCGTGTCCCCGGCATCAGCCAAGTATTGCCCGAACTGACCCCAGACGGTTATCTGCTGCTGCGTTTTCAGGACGGCTCCTTCAAAACCCCATTTCTTGACCGCTATGTTTCCGATGGCACGATCAAAATGTTCGCCTATCTGGTGCTGCTCTATGATCCAAACCCTCATCCTCTGTTATGCATTGAGGAACCAGAAAATCAGCTTTATCCCCAGTTAATGGCTGAACTGGCCGAGGAATTCCGTCTGTATACCCAGCGGGGTGGCCAAGTCATGATCTCAACCCATTCTCCTGATTTTCTCAATGCGGCAGAACTGGATGAGGTTTTCTGGTTCGTCAAGCGGGAGGGCTATACCGAAGTGCGGCGCGCTAAGGATGATCCACAAATTGCTGCCTACATGGCCGATGGCGACAAAATGGGTTATTTGTGGAAACAGGGCTTTTTTGCCGGCGCTGATCCCCAATGAGCGAATGGGTCTTTTTACTGGAGGAACCTTCGGCGAGAGCAATGTTGGAGGGGTTATTGCCCAGGATAGCGCCCCAACACGTTAATGTTCGATACATCGTGTTTGAGGGAAAACAGGATATGGAAAAACAAATGGTCCGACGAATGCGCGGTTATCGTAATGCCGATGCTCAATTTATCATCATCCGAGATCAGGATTCAGGCGACTGCCTGGTCATCAAAACACGACTTAAGCAATTCTGCTGCGATGCAGGTCGTCCAAACGCCGTTATTCGCATCGCCTGCCGCGAACTGGAAAGTTTTTACCTGGCCGATTTAGTCGCCGTCGAGCAGGGCCTGGGAATCACAGGAATTGCCAAGCGCCAGAAAAACCAGAAATTTCGGACGCCAGACCGGATCGGTTCCCCCTCACAGGAATTGACGGCCTTAACCAAGGGGCGTTATCAGAAAATTGACGGCTCACGCGCTATTGCACCGCATCTTGATCTCGACAACACCCGTTCCCACAGCTTTAGAACGCTGGTTGAAGCCTTGCGGCGAATAGCCTTCCAAGAATAAATCAGCGCAAATTTGCTTCCGAGCCAGCGACGCTGCCCATTAGCGGCTTAGATGGGAGATGAGCAGCATCACGATAGCTCAGACTTGGCGCTTGGAGCCTGGAACCTTTGGTACAAAGCCCGCCGCTGTTCCAGAATCGCGGAAAATCCGGTGATGGCGGTAGTCGCCGACGCGGTTTCCGGCCAGTCCAGGGCGTCATTCAGCGCCGCTGATGGAATGCGGTAGGCCAGTTGGGGGAGCGCCGTGTGAAACCGCCAGTCGCGCTGGGCCAGCCAATGTGGAAGCTTCTGCCGCACCGCCCCCCACAGCGCCAGACTCCAGGTAAAGTCGGCGGTTTCAATGATCTGCGCCGCCAGACTGGCGTTATCGGTTTCAGACAGAATGTGCTGCAACGCGGCGTTCGCTTCCGCCGGGGCCAGGGTCAGGGCCAATTCAATCGCTGCCTGATGAGAGAAACCGCCGCGTTTGAGCAAGGCTGTCGTCCAAGCCGCATGGCCAGGCTGACGACTGATCGCCGTGCGGAAACCGGCCAGCAATGCGGCTTTCCACTCACTTTTCGCAATCAGGGCGAGAACGCCGTCCGGGTCGAGTTCCAGTTTTGCTTCCCACCACGCCAGCGGCGCGTAGCTGACGATTTGCAGTAACCACCATGCCCGCTCACCGAGTTTCGTATTGGCAGGCGGTTGTTCTTCAAGCGCATCCGCTTTCCATTCCGGCGCGAAGGCTGACGGCGGTTCAATCACAGTCACGGTATGCAAGCGTTTGTGCTCGCTGCGAAGGCACGGCTCCAGCCGGGCCGTCATGCGGCGGGCGAATTCACTGTCCGACAATCGCGACAGCAACGCAGCGGCAAGGGCGCGAACATCTTTGCTGCGGTCGTTAGCCAACGTCGCGGCAAGAAACAGCTCATCTTCCGCCCCCAGATTTTCGCTCAGCGCCGGCAAAAGCAACGCCCGGTCGCGGGCCGTTTCACCGCTGAACGCAGCTTCCAGCAACCGGCGCGCCTCGGCGGGAGCAGTGATTCGCAAACTGCACAAATAAGCCGCTCGCTGGCGAACATCGCCCTCATCCCAAATGCGCGGGTCAGCCAGTTCAACATTGGCCAGCACGGCGAATTTCCAGTCGGGATTCTGCGCGGCGAGCCAGGCGCCCCGATAGCCAAGCGCCTGGCGCAGCGGCTCCCGGAGGGCTGCTGACTGGCGACCCAGTTCCAAAGCACGCGGCAGCAAACGCGGCGGCAGGCAACGCCCAGCGCTGGCGAGCAGGCGACACGCTTCCGCCAACAACGGCGTCTGGCCGCTTTCAATGATACGGGCAAGCAGCGCCGTCCCTTTGGGTTCCGTAACTGGCTTGGCGTTTTCCGGTAAAGCCGGTGCGGGTACAGATTCTGTCGATGGACTCACGGATAATGCCGCCATTTCCGCCGCCGCCAGAATGCCCGCAGTACGCAGCAGCCGCTCCTCCGCCGGGGAATCCGCCAGCAACTCGTCCAACCGGCCCGGCAACGAAACCGGCAGGAACCCGCGCCCCGAACCTAACAGCGCCGCAGCGCTCAAGTCGCGCCAAATGTTCATGAGCATTCATCGCCGACGCCCGGATCAATACCCAAGGCCCGTAATTGTTCCGCCAGTCGTTCCGCACGCCGCTGTTCGGCGTCAGCCCGCTGCCGTTCGATTTCAGCCCGCTGTTCCAGTTCAACAAACGTCTCAAAGCGCCGTCCATCCGGCCGGTGCAATACCAGGTCAACCCCCTCCAGGCTAAACCGGACGCCCAGGCGCGGGCTGACCCAGCCTTCCATAGCGGTGATCGGCTCCAGCGACTCATCGCGGCGCAGCCAACCCTTGAGCGTCCCGCGATCTGGATCGTATTCGTAGTATTCCTCGACGCCATACTGTTCATAGAACTGCAATTTGCGGCGCATTTCGGCCCGGGTGTTGCCCGGCGACAGCACCTCAAACACCACTTGCGGGGCGATGCCGTCCTCACGGCATTGCACATAAGAACCCTGGTAGCCCGGCGGTCGGCCAAACACGACCATGGCGTCCGGCGCCGCGCGAATTTGAATATTTCCCTCGACCGGATACCAGAGCAGATCGCCGGCCACGAACACATCGGCCCGATCCGCGAACAATGCGGCCAGCCCGCCCTGAATCATCACAATATAGTCAAACTGCCGGGTATTGTCCGCCATCGGTTTGCCGTCGCTATCGGGATAAATCACTTCAGCAGATGGCGCGGGAAAGGCGCGAGGCTTCATCACCGAAGCCGCCAGAGCGGTTGCCGTCATATCGACCTCCATCGGATCAATCCATCATAAATCATCAACATCGCTTAAATTGCGGCGCTGCCTAAACCATGAAATCCATCAGCCCAGGCACCCAGCGCCCGCAGTTCGTTGTCGCTCCATTCGCCGCAGATGCGGAGGGGATGGCCGCCGGAAATCGCCAGTAACTCCCAGGCGTCGCGGTCGGCCATTTTTAACGGCAGTTCAGCGCCCTGTGCATCGCGCAGCCGCCACGCTCCGTTGCGGCGCAAAGGCATGACATTTTCAATGGCGAAAGGATAGATCAACAACCAGGGATTGGCGGCGAGCGCCCCGGCGCGATCCGCCAGCGTGGCGTCAAAATCAGGCAGAGCGGGAAACGGTTCACTCAGGGGAGCGGTAGACTCCGGCGGATTCACCAACAGCGCCCGCAACGGACGGGTGGAAGGATAAAAGGCTAAATCCGCCTGAAAACTTGTGCCGACGACCAAGGGCACAGTAAAGTTGCGCTGACCGTGCATGAAATCAAGGAGCAACGCCGGTTGGGCATGAGTTCGGCCCAATAGCCAGGTGCGGCGTTCCCAAAGCTGGCCGCGCTCGGTGAATACCTGCCCCAGTACGCACCAGTCATCGGTCACGCGCTGTGCGTTCGCCAAAACTTCCTCTTTGTCCATCGCCCAGCCCAGCAAAGCGCGGAGATCGCCTTGCAGCGGCGTCGGCAATATTGCAAAACGGCCCAGCCCCTCGGTAATCAGGGACATCCGGCCCAGTTGGCCGAGGACTCGTTGCGGCCAGCCGTCGCCGGAATGCGCGAAGGACTCCAGACGGGTGATCTCGTTGACCAGGCCGGGAATCTGGGCGTCCACCATGCGCGCCGCGACGCTGGTGAAATAGGTCGCCGGTTGTTGGGGATACGTTGCCAGACCGTTGCGCACCTGATCAGTGAGCCAGCGCGCCAGTTCCGCGCCGCCCTCGCCCATCCGGCTCAACCGTTTCGCCGTGCGCCGGGCCACTGCTTCGGCGTCTGCGGGAGCCTCTTTTTTCCCGGCAGCGGACGCAGCCTGCTTTTCAACCTTCCCGCGCCGCGCCGTCAACCAGTCCGCAACCCACGGCGGCGGCTCGCCAACCTGAACAGCGGCGGATTCCTCCACCGCCAGAAACAGGAGTCCCAGACCGTGCTTGCAGGGAAATTTGCGGCTTGGACAGGTGCATTTGAACGCCGGGCCGCCGAAATCGACCGAGACCTGGTAAGGCTTGCTGCCGCTGCCCTGGCATTCCCCCCAGAGCGCGTCTGTGGACTGCCCCAGGGTTGGCCATTTCGCCGAATTGGCCAGCCCGCGCCCGGCCTTCACCGATGCGGCGTCCGGCGCCAAAGCCATCACTTGTTCCGTGGTGAAATTCATGTCCCTGACCCTCCATCTTTCCACGGTCGCTCACCTTCCCGATATCGCTGCCAAACCTCGGCAAACTGGCGCTCATGAACATCGAGCCGGCACCCATACCAGCCTTCAATCACCTGCCGGGCAACGGACAGCGGTTTCAATCCGGTCTCATCCAGCAACCGCCGGGCGACCGCAATATCATTCATCACGCCCAGACAGTCCTGTAACCCGGAAAGCGCGCTCAACGTTATTTTAACTGCCGGCGCCGGATACAGACTGGCGAAAAAATCCAAGGCATAACGCAGTTCCTTGATCCGAATACGCAGGGCATGGCGCTCCTCGGCGGACAAATCCGCAAACGCTTCGCCGCGTTTTACGACCCGCCGGTGGTCGCTTTCGAGCAACGGCGTGGCAAAAGCCAAGATGGGTTCCGCCAACGGCTCTCTGGCCTCATCGCCCAAACCTTCCCGCCAGGCGCGGCCCTCCAGCCAGTCGCTAAAGTGCTGCCGCATCAAGGCATAACGGGGTTGCGCCAAAGCTTCCCGCAATGTCTGATGATGGTGCTCGCGGAGGACGCCGGCCCGTCCCCGGAACAGCAGCAGGCTGCGTTTGCGCGGGAAGTGGGCGAAAACCGGGGCCATCCCCTCTTCCAGGAACACGTCCCAATCACGAGCCGGCCCCAGGAACCCATTGAGCCAGCGCAGGTCTTCAACCAAACTGGCGCTGGCCTCGCGGGGGATCAGCGGCCGGAAGATTTTCAGGCCGGAGCGCAGCCGCCGAAACGCCACTCGCATTTGATGGACGCCCTCAATTTGACTTTGCTGTACGGCGAGCCGGTTGGCTTCGGCATGGCGCAGGCAACCGCCGATGATCGCGATGAACGCTTCCTCGCTGGAGGCGTCCGGCGCCAGCCGAATCGGGCTGGCCTTGACATGAATCAGAATTTCGGAAGTCATTGGGAAAGTCGCCAGTGGATGACTACGCTTAAGATACCGCTTCTCACAATCATTTAACCATTTGTTTGGGGAGACTGACCATTATGATTAAAACGCTCGGATACGCTGCCCAAAGCGCAACTGCGCTCCTGCATCCATTCCACTTCATGCGCCGCGAACCGGGGCCGAATGATGTGCAGATCAAGATTCTCTACTGCGGTGTGTGTCATTCGGACCTGCACACCGCCCGCAACGAGTGGAAGGGTACAACGTACCCGGTCGTGCCCGGCCATGAAATCGTTGGCCGGGTGACCGCGGTGGGGGACCAGGTGACCGGCTTCAAAACCGGCGACCTGGCCGGAGTTGGCTGCATGGTCGATTCCTGTGGAACTTGTCCAGACTGCCAGGAAGGCCTGGAGCAATATTGTACCCATGACATTGCCTTCACCTACAACAGCCCCGATCCGCACACTGGCAAAATGACCTATGGCGGATACTCCCAGCGGATCGTCGTTGACCAGCGCTTCATGCTGCGCATCTCGGAGGCGCTCGACCTGCCTGCTGTCGCTCCATTGTTGTGCGCGGGCATCACGACTTACTCGCCGCTGCGGCAATGGAACGTTGGCAAGGGCCAGAAAGTCGGAGTGGTCGGACTGGGCGGCCTTGGTCACATGGCGGTGAAATTCGCCCATGCCTTCGGCGCGCATGTCGTATTGTTCACCACCTCGCCGGGCAAGGCCGCAGACGCCAAACGACTGGGCGCCGATGAGGTGGTCGTGTCGAAAAACCCCGATGAGATGAAGCCACACCTGTCCAGCTTCGATTTCATTCTCAACACCGTAGCAGCGCCGCATAACCTGGATGTCTATCTCGCACTGCTCAAGCGCGACGCCACCATGTGCCTGGTGGGCGCTCCAGAGGACCCGCACCCGTCGCCGAATGTTTTTAATCTGGTGTCCCGGCGTCGGCGGCTGGCCGGGTCGCTGATCGGCGGAATCCGGGAAACCCAGGAGATGCTCGATTTCTGCGCCGAACACAACATTGTTTCCGATATCGAGATCATCCCCATACAAAGCATCAATGAGGCTTACGAGCGGATGCTGCACGGAGATGTCAAATATCGGTTCGTCATCGACATGGCTTCGTTGCAGCACGATCAACCCTGAACCGGATCAAGACCGGGCGCCAGCACCCAGCCCTCCATCAAGCGCCGGGCGCTGCGCCGGAATGTCACTTTTTCCGCCCGCCACTGCCCCTGTTCCTCCGTCACTGTGGCGCTGATCGCCATGACGCCCGCCGCATGGCCGATCCGCACCTCATGCCCGGAGGCGCAGCGTCCCGCTACAGCATCCCACACCAGAGTCCCCGGCAACGCCGCCGCTACCGCCAGCGCCACTGCACCCGTGCCGGTGAAAGCGTGATGCAGCGCGCCCATCGACAAAATGCGGGCGGCCAGATGAATATCCTGCGCGGCGATCAGTGCGCCGTCCGAGGCCCGATAATCATGGGCGGGAGCGACGAAGGCCAGTTTGGGCGTGTGGGGACGGCGAGCAGTGGCCTCCGCCGGGCTGGCGGCCAGTCCCATAGCTACCGCGCCGTGGGCGCGAATCGCCTCGCAACGCGCCAACAGATCGGCGTCCCGGTTAAATTCAGCCCGGCTTTCACTGCCGCTCAAGCCGAGATCGGCAGCGCGCATGAAAATTGTCGGGTTGCCGGAGTTGATGAAACTGACCTCGACAACGCCCAAACCGGCAACCTCCAGACGATCTACGGGCCGACCGGTCGGCAGCACCGCCGCCCCGCCTCCGGGATCGAGAAAATCAAGAGTCGCCAACGCTCCCGGAAAGGCTACGCCCGCCAGGTGAAACTCTCCCTCTTCGACCGGTTGCCCATCCCGCACCGGGAAGTGGGCGATGATGGTTTCCCCGATATTGGCCTGCCAGATGCGCAGGGTAGCGACGCCGTCGGCGGGCGCGGCGACCAGACCGCGACAGAGCGCAAACATGCCGACAGCGGCACTGAGATTGCCGCAGTTGCCCGACCAGTCAATGACCGGCGCGCCGATGTCCACCGCGCCAAAGCGATAATCGAGATCGAAACCGGAGCGGGTCGAGCGGGACACCAGCGCAACCTTGCTGGTGCTGGACGTGGCCCCGCCGAGACCGTCCATCTGCGTCCCGTAGGGGTCCGGGCTGCCGATGATGCGCAGCAGCAATGCATCCCGCCGCGCCGGATCAGTCGGTAGGTCGGCGGGATCAAAAAACAAGCCTTTGCTGGTGCCGCCGCGCATCCAGACGGCGGGCAGTCGAATCAGGGACATGGGCGCGGGTCTCGGTGAATAAGAAGCCTTATATGCTTCCACATTCATTTCAATAACACTACCCAGCAAGATTTGCGGCGCTGTTGTCAGAACTTTCCTGCATTACTTAGAATCCAGCAAATTGGGAGCAACCGCTATGGCTGCGGTCCATTTCAGCGTCCCCGAAGGCGTTAAGTAAACCATCAATAAAACCCTCCAGCACCGAAAACTACAAACCAGGGCGATTGATCGCATTTTAGACAAAGCTTTACACTGAAAACGAGAATCAATATTATTTGAAAGATATTTGTTGATTACTGCAAATCCAAATCCGGCGCAATGCTCATCCATTCTTCCATTCCACCCTATTCCCGGAGATTTTCATGTCTAGGCTATCCAGCCCCCGCACCGTGTTATCGACATTCTGTCTGCTGACTAGCCTGCTGGCGCCGCCCGTGCTGGCCAGCGGTGAAGTCAATATCTACTCAGCCCGCAAGGAAGACCTAATCAAGCCGTTGCTGGATGATTTTTCCAAGCAGACTGGCATCAAAGTCAATCTGGTCACTGGCAAGGAGGAAGCATTGTTGCAACGCCTGGAAAGCGAGGGCGTCAATACCCCCGCCGATCTGTTGCTGACTTCTGATGCGGGCCGGTTGGCCGCTGCGCAAAAAGCCGGCGTCTTGCAAGCTGTCAAATCCGCCACGCTCGACCGGAACATTCCCGCCGCCTATCGCGATCCCGACGGTTACTGGTATGGATTATCCGTTCGCGCCCGCCCCATTCTCTACGCCAAAGACCGGGTCAAACCGGAGCAACTGTCTACTTACGAGGAACTGGCCGCTCCGCAATGGAAAGGCAAGCTGTGCCTGCGCTCCTCCGACAGCGTCTATAACCAGTCGTTGGTGGCGGGAATGATCGCCCATCACGGCGAGGCGAAAACCGAAGCCTGGGCCAAAAGCCTGGTCGCCAATCTCGCCCGACCGCCCAAAGGCGGGGACCGCGACCAGATCAAATCGGTCGCCGCTGGCGAATGTGATTTGACCCTAGCCAATACCTACTATCTGGGCGGCATGGTCCGTTCCAGCGAGGCGGCGGAGCAACAGGCGGCGGCTCAGGTCGCAGTGTTCTGGCCCGACGCCAAGACCACCGGCGTTCACGTTAACGTCAGCGGCGCCGGAGTCACCGCCCACGCTCGCCAACGCGATAATGCGGTTAAGCTGCTGGAGTTTCTGGCCAGCGACGACGCCCAGCGCTGGTACGCCGAAGTTAATAGTGAATATCCGGTCAATCCCGCGATTCCACCCAGCGCCACGCTCAAGGCCTGGGGCGAGTTCAAGGCCGACACGCTCAATGTCGCCAAACTGGGTGAGTTAAACGCCGCCGCTGTCAAACTGATGGATCGGGCCGGGTGGAAATAGAACGCCTTCATCCGCCCAACCTTAGCCCTCCCCCACCATGGGGGAGACGATACTTCATGGGGAAACAGAGAGTTTGGGCTTGGGTATCGGGCATCGACCGCTGGACGATGCTGGTGGTGGGGTTGGCCGTGCTATTAGCTGTACCCGTGTTGACCGTATTCCTGACCGCCCTGCAACCGCCCGGCGAGGTCTGGCGACATCTGGCCAATACTGTACTCGCGGATTATGTGCTGAACTCGGTGACGTTGATGATCGGGGTCGGGGTTGGAACCCTGCTCATCGGCGTCCCCACCGCCTGGTTGACCGCCACTTGCGAATTCCCTGGGCGGCGGTGGTTTGAGTGGGCGCTGTTGCTGCCCATGGCCATTCCCGCCTATATCATTGCCTACACCTATACTGGCCTGTTGGATTTCGCCGGTCCGGCGCAAACGCTGCTGCGTGAAGCCTTCGGCTGGACCCGGCAGGATTACGCATTTCCCGAAATCCGCTCCCTCCCGGGTGCGATACTCATGCTCACGCTGGTGCTCTATCCCTACGTCTATCTGCTGGCGCGGGCGGCGTTCCTGGAACAGTCGGCAGCGGTGCTGGAAGTCAGCCGCAGCCTGGGCGTCGGGCCGTGGCGGCGTTTTCTGACCATCACCCTGCCGCTAGCGCGGCCTTCCCTCATCGCTGGGGTGTCGCTGGTGCAGATGGAGGCGCTAGCCGATTACGGCGTGGTGCAATACTTCGGGGTTGGCGCCCTCACGACCGGCATTTTCCGAGTCTGGTTTGGCATGAACGACGCAACTGCCGCAGCCCAACTAGCGGCGCTGCTGCTGCTGTTCGTTTTGACGCTGCTGGTGTTTGAACGGCTGTCACGACGGCAGGCCCGTTTCCATCACACCGGTCAGCGCACCCAACGCCCACCGCGCCTACCGCTGCGAGGCCGGTGGCGATGGCTGGCGACCGGAGCTTGCCTGACGCCCTTGCTGCTCGGGTTTCTCATTCCAGCCGGGCAGTTGACGGTCTGGGCCTGGCGCACCGCCCCGCAGGTGGTGGACCATCGCTTCGTGGAACTGGCGATGAACAGTCTGTTGCTGGCGAGCGGTTCGGCCTTGCTGATCCTGCTGTTGGCGTTGGTCCTCGGCTACGGCCAGCGTTTGCGGCCCCGTCCCCTCGTGCGGATGGCGGTGCGCGGCGCGGGACTGGGCTATGCCGCGCCCGGTACGGTCATCGCCATTGGCGTGATGTTGCCGTTCGCCGCCATCGACCGGAACGTGGATAATTGGGCGCGGGAATGGCTCGGCATGCCTACGGGACTGCTGCTGAGCGGTACGCTATTCGCCCTGATCTTCGCTTATTGCGCCCGGTTCCTGCCGGTGGCGCTGCACAGCGTCGAAGCTGGCTTGACCCGCATTCGTCCGAGCATGGACGACGCCGCCCGCGCCTTGGGCGCCCAACCGCACGGGGTATTGTGGCGCGTGCATATTCCGATCCTGCGCGGCAGTCTGTTGACCGCTTTGCTGCTGGTGTTCGTGGACGTCATCAAGGAACTGCCGGCGACGCTGATTCTGCGCCCATTCAATTTCAATACGCTGGCGGTGCGCACCTTTGAACTGGCCTCGGACGAGCGACTGGCGGATTCCGCCAGTTTCGCCCTGGCTATCGTGCTGGCCGGCATTGGGCCAGTAATCCTACTCAGCCGCGCCATCAGCCGTGCGAGACCCGGTCATGACCCCCTTTCTTGAACTGACTGACCTCGACATCGCCTATCCAACCCGTAAAGTAATCTGGGAGGCGTCGCTGACCATGCACTGCGCCGGCATCGGCTGCCTGCTTGGCCCCAGCGGTTGCGGCAAAACGACGCTGCTGCGGGCGATTGCCGGATTTGAACCTGTACAGTGCGGTTCGATCCGCCTGGAAGGCGTTGAACTGAGCCGGCCCGGCTGGACGCTGCCCACCGAACAACGGCGCATCGGCCTGATGTTTCAGGATTTAGCGCTGTTCCCGCATTTAACCGTCACCGACAATATCGCTTTCGGTCTGCGCGGCTGGAAGGCGCAGGAGCGGCGGGGGCGAGTGAGTGATCTGTTGCGACTGGTGGGACTAGCCGACTTCGCCAAGCGCTATCCCCATCAGCTATCCGGCGGCCAGCAACAACGGGTGGCGCTGGCGCGGGCGCTGGCGCCGCGTCCGAGGCTACTGTTGCTGGACGAACCATTTTCCAGCCTGGACGTGACCCTGCGGGAAGACCTGGCGCGGGAGGTGCGCTGCATCCTGCTGCGGGAGGGCACTGGTGGACTGTTGGTCAGCCATGACCAATTCGAGGCCTTCACTTTTGCTGACGAAATCGGGGTGCTGCATGAAGGCCGGCTGCGGCAATGGGACAGCGCCTATAACCTCTATCACCAGCCCGCCGATCGTTTTGTCGCCGACTTCATCGGCCAGGGCGTGTTGCTGGCGGGACAGGTTACGCCAGAGGGACGGGTGCTGACCGAACTGGGTGTGATGAACGGACCACCGCCGGCTGGCTGCACGGCAGGCGATGATGTAGAAATCCTGGTGCGGCCAGACGACGTGACTCACGACGACTCCAGTCCGCTCCAGGTAGAGATCGCGGAGCGGGCGTTCCGGGGCGCAGAGTTTCTCTACACGCTGAAACTGCCTAGCGGAGCGCGGCTATTATGCCTGGCTCCCAGCCATCACAACCACCACCTCGGCCAGCGCGTCGGCATCCGCCTGGACATCGATCATTGGGTGATGTTTCGGCGGAATCGGGCCGTCACCTGCGTCGAAGACCTACCCGCTCCATAAAAGCCATCCGGTCGGTCATAGGGCCGGATGCTGCCGGCCAAGCCGCCTCGGTTCGGGCAGTTGTTGCTGAACACGTCGATCCTGGCAAGAAAGGCGCGATATACTCCCTGACTATAAATACATAGCAATGCGCAAAGCGGATCATCTACCATGAGGAGATTCAATCAATATGCGAAATATGCGCGAATTTGATTTCATCCTGGCTCTCAAGAAACCAACTGTTCTCCATCAGCGGACGGAGTGCCTACGATGACGTACATTACCGGAACCATCGCCGATGTGGTGCATGATGGCCCTATCACGACACTGATTTTGGATACGGGCCGCCGTCATTATCATCTGCCAGCCGACTCGCAGTTGCTGACCGAGGCCCTAGCCGCGCTATTTGGCGATGACTGTGTAGGCAAACTGGTGGCTGTTCAATATGATGGCGCGATGCTCACGAGCATCGAAATTCCTGGCGTAGCCCCCGACTACGCTATTTAAGCCAGAAGCGAACGCCAAACCGTTATAACGCCAAACCGTTATGAAGCGACGTGAAACGCATGGCCTGCACGACACCCCTTCTTCTCCACGGCCCTCTCCGGGCTGGAACATTGCTCACAGTTGCCGATATACCCGGAGTGCTCGGGGTTAGCGGCCGCTGGTACCGAGTGCAAACGACCGTCGATGTCTGGGGCCGGTCGCGCACGACCCATCGGCGGCAACCGGGCCTGGTGCGGGCCTGCGCCGGGTGTGGTCAGACGCTCTGGTTTCACGACCTCCGCGGGTGCTGGTGTGAGACCTGTTGCGCCCAGCGCCGGACAGCCCGAACCCCAGCGCCTGCCCAGCGGATCGGCTGCTGCGTTCAGTGCAGCGCGCCGCATCCAGTACGGCGAACAACGTGGGCGTACTGTTCCTCAGCCTGCCGGCAGGCTGCGTATCGGCAGCGGCAGGCTGTCGATGACGCGATGCGTCGTGTTGAATTTTTGGCAGGCGCGCCCCGCGACCCCCCATCCAAATCCGCTGCGGTGAATCCGTCTACCCACGCACGAGCTGGAAAAATGCAAAAACGCACATGAAATCCCTGAAACCAAAGATCGTAAAACACGGCAGCATTTCCCGGCAGATCGCCATCCGGATGGCGATCGGGGCAACCTTCATCATGCTGCTATCGATGCTGATTTTCGGTTTGCTCGACTACTTCGACCGGGTGCAAACCGTACGGAAGACGCTCAACGAAGTCGCGTACAGCACCGCGCCGGGACTGGCCGGCAGCCTGTGGAACTTTGACTTGCGGCAACTCCAACTGCTTATCGACGGCCTCACCCAGATTCCGAGCATCAGTCATGCGGTCGTGTTCGACGATAATGGCGTCGAAATCGCCCGTTCGGGCCTGAAGATCGATCACACGCACCGACAGATCGAAAAGCGCGTCGTTCTCGTTCATCAACAAGCCCAAGAAGCTGCCACAGTCGGCGAACTACAGATTGTCGTTGATCTGCAACCCTTGACCGCCGCCGCGATCGAGCGGTTGCTTCCGCTTCTGATCACGCTCTTGATCGTCGTCAGCGTACTCGGCGCCGTCTTTTTCGTGCTTTTCAAGCGGTTGGTTACCCAGCACCTCATGTCCATCGCGAACTACTTGTCCAGCTTATCGTTCAACAAACTCCAGAAACCCCTGACGTTGCCACCGACCGCCCGGCTTAACAACGAGTTGGGTATGGTGATCGAATCCATCAACGACATGCGCCAGCAGCTTCTTGGATCGCGCCTGGAACTGGAGGACTACCGGCAGCATCTGGAAAATCTGGTGTCGCTACGCACCATCGAACTCCAGCGCCAGCAAGCCTTTACCCAGGCCGTACTGGAGAATACTTCTGACGGCATCGTCGCCTGCAATGAACACGGCAGGCTCTCCCTGATGAACCGCGCCTCTCGCGAGATTCACGGCATCGGGGAAAAAGACCTGCCTCCCGAGCAATGGGCCGAACACTATCGGCTCTATCGGGCGGATGGCAAAACGCCCATGACCACCGAGGATATCCCGCTGTTTCGCGCCTTCCACGGGGAAATCCTACACAACGAACAGATGACCATCGAACAGCAGCAGGACGGCAAAAGGCTCATCATTCTGGCTTCCGGCCAAGCCCTGTTCGACCAGAGCGGCGCGAAAATCGGGGCGGTCGTCTCGCTGCATGACGTTACCGAGCAGAAAACCATTGAGGCCAAACTGATCAAGGCCAAGGACGCAGCGGAAGCCGCCAACCGCACCAAGAGTATGTTTCTCGCCAATATGTCGCACGAACTGCGCACGCCGATGAACGCCATTCTCGGCTTCTCCGACCTCTTGCGCCGCAGCCCCGGTCTGTCCGAGGCCCAACAACAGAACCTGGCCATTATCCGCAAGAGCGGCGATCACCTGCTTGGCCTCATCAACGGCGTACTCGATCTCGCCAAGATTGAGACCGGGCACATCCAGATCGAGCGGGCGCCCTTCGATGTCGTCAACCTGATTCTCAGCGTCGTTGATATGGTGCGCGGGCGCGCCCGGGAGAAGGGCCTACAACTGACTGTCGACCAATCCCCCGACTTTCCCCGCCATATTGTCGAGGACGAGATCAAACTGCGGCAGATTCTCATCAATCTGCTGTCCAACGCGGTCAAAGCCACCGAACGCGGCGGCGTCATCCTGCGCTTGGGCGTCGAACGCCACCCCACCGAACGCCTGATCATGGAAGTGGAAGACACCGGGATCGGCATCGCCCCCGAGGAACAGGAGAAGATCTTTGACGCTTTCGTCCAGGCCGGTTCTCCGAGCAAGCAGAAAGGCACCGGCCTGGGTCTGGCCATTACCCGGCGGTTCGTCGCGTTGATGGGCGGCAAACTGACTCTCGCCAGCACCGTCGACGAGGGCAGCACCTTCCGGGTGGAACTGCCTCTGCAACGGGCGCGGCCCGAAGATCTACCCGAAGACGCGCCCGAATCGAGCGAAGAAGTCTTCGAACTGGAGCCAGGACAGCCGGAATGTCGGGTGTTGGTGGTCGACGACCAAATGGAAAATTGGCTTCTGCTCGTTCAGTTGTTGGAGAAAGTCGGTTTTACCGTGCGGGCGGCGGAAAACGGCGCCGAGGCCGTGGCGCGATTCGAAGACTGGCGACCTCACTTTATCTGGATGGACCGACGCATGCCAGTACTGGACGGGGTGGAAGCCACCCGCCAGATTCGCGCCCGTCCCGACGGGGACGCGGTGAAAATCGCGGCGGTAACCGCTTCTTCCTTCAAGCAGGAAAATGTGGAATTGATGGACGCCGGTTTCGACGCCATCGTCCACAAACCCTATAGACCCGAGCAAATTTATGACTGTATGGCGAGTCTGCTGGGGTTACGGTTTGTCCGCGCCGCGCCGCCCGCCGCTACCGAACCACCGCCCGAAATGTCTCTGCAAACTCTCGACGCCCTGGCGGAGCCCATTCGCCAAGCCCTCGCCGACGCCATCGCCAGTCTCGACGAAGCCCAGGTTAAAGCACTGGTCGCGGAGATCGGCAACGCTGACCCCGCCCTGGCCGCCACACTCAGCTATATGGTGGAGAACTATAACTATCAACCCATCCTGGATGCGCTGGACGGCCTATTATCGGCGAAGATTTGCCTACATCCCGTCACGTCGCTGGCCCATCCTTGAGCGTTGATTTCGCTCCTGCATTCATTGTGAGGTCATTGCGGAACGCCAATTCGCGATGAATAACCGATTGGGGCAACGCAGTAAGCTTGTGTCGCCATTCTGTCCCTGCCGCCGCCAGCGCTCCAACCCAGCCCGACTCCATCGGTAAATTCAGCACGCTCCATTCTCGTCCAGCAGCGTCGCGCAAATTCACCCGGCCATCCGGCGCTGCATCCTCCCGAAAACACGCCTCCAGGGTGCTCAGACCGCTGGCTAGTCCAGCGCCAATCGCCTTGGCGAGAGCCTCCTTGCGGGTCCAACAGGCGAAAAAGGCGTCCTGCATGCACTCTACAGACAAAGTCTGAAACGCTATCCATTCGCGCCCGGTACACACTCGTTCCGCCACCGCCGCATAATCAACCCGGCGATCCAGCGCTTCCAGATCAACGCCGACCTCACGACGAGCGACTGCATACAACGCCCGATCACCGCTGTGGGAGAGATTGAAATGCAGGCCCATCTCGGCCGATTCGCCCACCAACGCCGGTTTACCCCGCAAACCCTGGCGAAACTGCAACGCCGCCGCTGGAGCATCCAGATACATTCCCAATAACTCCCGCAACCCGCCGCGTCCTGCGATGAAACGATCCCGATGTTCAGGAAAACGGCACCGCGCCGCTCGCTCCCGTTCATCTGCGCTCAACGTCGCCGCCAATGTCGCCAGCCGGGCTTCTGGCGGCGTCAAACTCGCCAACCAGACATGAATTTCATCGTCAGCGACCGCAACGGCCATACCCGCTATCCTCAAACATGGTTACACTGACCTTTCGCTATTACTCATCAAAATAAGGAAAATAAGGAACGTCCACCATGAGTCACGCCATCGTCATCAAGGTCCGGGGCTATCATCTGGACTTGTATCGCCATGTCAATAACGCCCGCTATCTGGAATTTCTGGAGGAAGCCCGCTGGAGCTTCCTGGAAAGCTGGGGCAGTATCGAATCCCTTGAAAAAAGCGGCTATACCTTTGCGGTGGTCAACATCAACATCAATTACCGTCGCGCCGCCTACATGAGCGAAGTTCTGCAAATCACCACTATGCTCAAAGCCATTGGCGACCGCAGTTGCGTCATGGATCAACGGGTCACCCTCCAGGGAACAGACACGGTGATCGCCGACGCCAGCGTCACCTTCGTCCTGGTGGATACCCGGACGGAAAAAGCCGCGCCGCTGAAAGGCGAATTGCGGGCCGCCATGGAACGGATGGCGGAATAATCTGCGCAAGCCTCTAACCTGGGCGCCGCATTTCCCACTGCCAGGCGTGAGCGATGATGGTTGCCAAATCGGCATAACGGGGCGTCCAGCCCAGTTCCGTCCGCGCCCGCCGGGAATCCGCCACCAGCCGCGCCGGATCGCCGGGCCGCCGCTCGCTGTACTGCACGGGAATATCACGCCCAGTCACCGTGCGAGCAGTTTCAATCACTTCCCGAACCGAGAAGCCGTTGCCGTTGCCCAGGTTGTAAGCCGCGCTATCGCCGTTCGCCCACAACCGTTGCAAGGCCAGCAGGTGCGCTTCGCATAGATCGTTAACGTGGATGTAATCACGGATGCAGGTCCCGTCCGGGGTGTCGTAGTCGTCGCCAAACACGGTGATGTGCGGCTGGCGGCCACTGGCGGCCTGCAAAACCAGCGGAATCAGATGCGTTTCCGGGTCGTGGCGTTCGCCCAGTTCCCCATCCGGATCCGCGCCGGCGGCGTTGAAGTAGCGCAGACAAACCGACTTCAGCCCATAAGCCGTATCGTAATCCTCCAGTATCTGCTCGACCATCCACTTGCCGCGACCGTAGGGATTGATCGGCTGTTTGGGGTGCGCTTCATCAATCGGAATACGCACCGGCTCGCCAAAAATCGCCGCCGTGGATGAGAAAACGAAGCAACGTATGCGCCGCGCCACCATGACATCCAACAGGTTCTGCGTCTTGAAAACATTGTTACGGTAATACTTGGCCGGTTCACGCACCGACTCGCCGACCTGGATGTAGGAGGCGAAATGAATCACTCCATCAAAGCAAGCGTCCCGACATAAATCCTCCAGGGCGTCCCGCTCAAACAGATCGCCTAATACGAATCGGGCGCCCTGCACTGCGTCACGGTAACCGGTGGACAAATTATCCAGCACAGTCGTCTCGAACCCGCGCTGAATCAGCATTTTCACCATGTGGGAACCAATATAGCCCGCTCCGCCGACCACAAGCACATGCATAGCGTTTTCCTCGCTTTCCGACCTGATATGTGAGTTGGGCTACGCGCTGGGCGTCGATCCAACCGCCGCTTTCCGTTCCGCCAGTTCCGCCGCCTGTTCAGCGCTGTGGTGAACCGCCCGGGTCAGCAGGGTATAGGCCACCGGCACCACCGATAAAGTCAACGCCGTGCCCAGCAGCAATCCACCGACGATCACCCAGCCGATCTGCTGGCGGCTTTCCGCCCCCGCCCCGACCGCCAGCGCCAGCGGAATCGCGCCGAGAATGGTCGCCAACGTGGTCATCAAAATCGGCCGCAGGCGCAAGGTCGCCGCTTCCAGCACCGCCTCGCGCCGATCCAGTCCGGTTAACCGGAGTTGGTTAGCGAACTCGACGATCAAAATACCGTTTTTGGTGATCAGCCCCACCAGCATCACCAGACCAATCTGGCTATAGACGTTCAGCGTCCCGCCGGTCAAAAACAGCGCCAGCAACGCCCCGGTCACCGCCAGCGGCACCGTCAGCATGATCACGAACGGTGAAATAAAACTCTCGAACTGCGCCGCCAGCACCAGATAGATGAACAACAGCGCCAGCACGAAGGTGACATACAGGGTCTCGCCGGACTCGCTGAATTCCCGCGACTGCCCATCCAGCGCGGTCTGCGCGTCCTCTCCCAAGACTTCGGCGACGGTTTGCTCCATAAACGCCAGCGCCTCGCCCAGCGTGTAACCCGGCGCGACATTGGCGGAAATTAGCGCCGCCCGCTGCCGATTGAAATGATTGAGTTCCTTGGGCGCGACCGTTTCCCGGACTTCCACCAAATTGGACAGTTGCGCCAACTGCCCGTCCCGCCCCCGCACAAAGATCGAGGTCAGATCATTGGGCTGTTGCCGGTCCTGATCCTTGAGCTGCACCATCACGTCATACTGTTGCCCTTCCTGCTTGAAACGGGTCACCTGCCGTCCACCCAGCAGCGTCTCCAATGTCCGACCAATATCCTGCACGTCCGCGCCGACCGCCGCGATCTTGTCGCGCTTGAGGACAACCGACAGTTGCGGCTTGTTCAGGCGCAGGTCCGTGTCGATATTCACCATGCCCGGATATTGCCGGGCCTTGGCCAGCACCTGATCGACCATCGTCTGTAATTCTTCATAGCTGTTGCCCTGAATGACAAACTGTACCGCCGGATTGCGGAAGCTTTGGCCCAGCGACGGCGGATTGATCGGAAACGCCAATACCCCCGGCAGTTCGCCAAACATTTTGGGCGCCAGTTCCTTGGCAATATCCTGCTGCTTGCGTTGGCGTTCTTCCCAGGGCTTGAGCCGGACAAACGACAGGGCGCTGTTGACCGGATTGGGCTTCTGCAACCCCGGCGCCACGAATACGAAGTAGGAAGTGACTTCCGGGATCGCCTGATAGAGTTGCTCCAGTTGCCGGGCGTAGCCGTCGGTGTATTCCAGCGTCGCCCCTTCTGGCGCGACCACCACGCCGATGATGACGCCGCGATCCTCCAGCGGCGACAATTCGGATTTGAGATGCAGAAACAGCCAAGCGGCGCCGGCCCCCGTCAGGAAAAACAAGGCGACGATCAGCGAGCGCCAGTTCAACGCCCAGACCAGCGCCCCCCGGTAGCCGCGATTCATCGCCTGGAAAAAGCGCTCGCTCAAATTAAACAGCCAGTTATGCCGCTGTTCATGATGCAGCAGCTTGGAGCACATCATTGGCGTCAGGGTCAGCGCGGTGAAGCCGGACACCACCACGGCTGCCGCTACGGTGAAAGCGAATTCGGTGAACAACTGGCCGGTGTTGCCGGTCATGAACGCGAGCGGGGTAAAGACCGCCGCCAGGGTCAGGGTCATCGCCACGACGGCAAAAGCAATTTCCTTGGACCCCTGCAAGGCCGCTCGGAACGGGGTCACGCCCTCTTCAATATGCCGGTGGATGTTCTCCAGCACCACAATGGCGTCGTCCACCACCAGGCCGATGGCCAGCACCAGCCCCAATAAAGTGAGGGTGTTGATGGTGAAACCCAGCGCGTAGAGAAACACAAAAGCGCCAATCAGCGACACCGGAATGGTCACGAACGGAATCAGCGTCGCTCGCCAGTTGCGCAGGAACAGAAAAATCACGGCGACCACCAGCACCAACGCCTCGATCATGGTTCGGTAGACGGCTTCAATGGATTTCTCGATAAAGATGGAGCCGTCATAGCCGACAATGATTTGCATCCCTTCCGGCAGGTTGCTCGTGATGCTCGGCAACAAGGCCCGCACCGACTGGGCCACGCTCAGGGTATTCGCGGTAGATTGTTTGACAACGCCCAGGCCTACTGAGGGATTGCTGTTAACCCGCACCGCATTCCGTTCATCCGCCGCGCCGATTTCCGCATAACCGATGTCACGCAACCGGATCGGATAACCTTTGGTTTCCTTGAGAATCAGATCGTTGAATTGCTCGGGCGTGCGCAGGTCCGATTCAGTCAGCACCGAAAACTCGCGCTGACGCGATTCGATGCGTCCCGAGGGCAATTCGATGTTCTGCGCCTTCAGCGCGTTTTCGACATCCTGCGGCGTTAGCCCGTAAGCGGCCATCCGGTCATCGCGTAGCGCCGTTCCCCGCCGATGATGATGCTGGCCACGCCCGGCAGCGTTTGCAGACGATCCACAATCACCCGGTCAGCATAGTCGGTAATTTCCAGGGGGCTGTGCCGGTCGCTGGAAAACGCCAGCCACATAATGGCCTGGGCGTCGGCTTCGATTTTAGCCACCACCGGATCATCGGCCTCGGACGGCAACTGGCCGCGCACCCGCGAGACCCGGTCGCGCACGTCGTTGGCGGCGGAATCGACATCACGCTCCAGCAGAAACTCGACGGTAATCTGGCTGACCTCTTCGCGGCTGACCGACTTGATGGTGCGGATGCCTTCGATGCCGGCCAGCGAATCCTCCAATGGCTGCGTGACCTGGCTTTCAATAATCTCGGCGCTGGCGCCGGGATAGACGGTGCGCACCGATACCACCGGGGCGTCGATGTTGGGATATTCACGCACCGGCAGGCGCAGGAAGGAAATGACCCCGATTAGAATGATGGCGAGGCTCATCACCGTCGCCAGCACCGGGCGCTTGATGCAAAGTTCGGGAAGGAACATGGGCAGCTTACCCTTTTTTTGTAGCTGGCGGTTGAGTCGCTGGCGGCGGCAACACCGTCACGGCGGCGCCATCGCGGATTTTCAACTGCCCATCAGTCACGACCATATCGCCCGCATTGACGCCTTCGAGAATTTCCACCTGACCGGGCCGGCGCAGACCCAGAGTGACTGGGATCATCAATGCCTTACCGTCCGCCACCCGGTAAACAAAGGTCTGCTGACCTACCGGCACAATAGCCTGCTCCGGCACAACCAGGGCATTATCTCGCCGCTCCAGCACCAGGCTGACTCGCGCAAACAGGCCCGGACGCAGCTTGTTGCCCTTGTTCGGCAACCGCGCCCGCAACAACACGGTGCGGGTTTCCTCATCCACGCCCGGCTCAATCGCGTAAATCGCCCCTTCAAAAGACTGGTCAGGCCAAGCGTCGACCCGCACGGCCAGCGTCTGGCCGGACGCCAGCCGCGCCAGGTAAGTCTCCGGCACCCGAAAATCCAGCTTCATCGACCCCAAGCTTTCCAAATTGGCGATGTCGTCGCCGGTCTTGACGTAAGCGCCAGGGCTGACCAGGCGCAATCCCACCGTTCCGTCAAACGGCGCCCGAATCACGGTTTTTTCCAGCCGCACCCGGTTGAGTTCGTGTTGCGCACGGGCGGCGTCTAGCCGGGCGCGAGCCTCGTCGAGATTCTGTTGGCTGGTCAGGTTCTTGCGATCCAGATCCTGCAAGCGCCGGAAACTGCTCTCTTCCAGCGCGAGCTGGGCGGCGCTGCTGGCCAGTTGCGCCTTGTACTCATCCTGATCGAGCGTAACCAGCGACTCCCCCTGACGCACCGCCTGACCTTCCCGGAAATGAATGATCGCGATCCGTCCGGCGATTTCGGGGCGAACCACCACGGTTTCATCGGCCCGCAGGGTGCCCACCGCCGTCACTTCCACATTGAGCGTTTCGCGAGTCACCGATACAGCCCTAACGGGCATCGGCGGCGGTTCCGCAGATTTTTGCTGGCCCGGAACCGGGGCCGGATTGATCAGAATCATCAACACGGCGCTCAACGCCGCGTATTTCAGCCAATGATGCATGGGGATTTGCCAAGGTTAAGAAAACAGTAGCGCGCCGACGATAGCGTACAGCAGCGCCGGCAGCAAATTGCCAATATGGATCCGACCGAGGTCCAACAAATTGATGCCAATGCCCAGAATCAACAGGCCGCCGGTCGCATTGATGGCGTCCAGCACTGCCGGTTCCGACAGAAAGGCCAGTTGCCCGGCCAGCAGCGTGATGCCGCCCTGCACCAGCAAAATCGGCAGCGCCGAGAACATCACTCCAATCCCCAGCGACGAAGCCAGCGCCACCGAGGCGACGCCATCCAGCAGCGCCTTAATCAGCAACACGCCGGGATCGCCAACCGTGCCGTCTTGAATCGAGCCGACAATGGTCATCGCGCCGGTCAGGTAAAGCAGCGTGGCCGTCACAAACCCCTCGACAAAGCGGCTGGAATCGGAGCGCAGCATCTGGCGCAGCGTCTCCGCCAGATTTTCCAGTCGCTGTTCAATATGCAACAGTTCTCCGGTCAGGCCGCCCAGCAGTAGACAGGCTATCGCCAATAAAGCGTGTTGCGCCTCCAGGGCCATGCGTAGACCGATGACTACGACAGACAAACCCAGCGCTTGCATTAAAATCAGTTTGATCCGCTCTGGCAGGCGCGGCCCCACGCCCAGACCAATGGCGCTGCCCACTACGACCGCGCCCGCATTGACCAGGGTGCCAATCACCTTCTTATCCTTTCGACAGTCATTGGATATCCGCTCATTACGCTCACCCTAGTAACATTTTGGTCCCAACCAGCGCCAGAAAAACCGCAAACACCTTTTTCAACATTCCCGTCGGTAAGGTATGCGCCCACTTTGCGCCCAGCGGCGCAGTCAACATACTGACAACGGCGACTCCTGCCAGCGCCGGACCGTAGATATAACCCAGGCTCCACGCCGGTAGATTGGGCGTATTCAAGCCGGTCACGATAAAACCCAGCGTCCCGGCCAAGGCGATAGGCAAACCACAGGCGGCGGAGGTCGCGACCGCCTGACGGATTGAGATATTGCACCAGTTCAGGAATGGCACGGTCAACGAGCCGCCGCC
>Ga0209573_1002446_pt1 | contig 23631 bp, 24 predicted proteins | sample TNRBio252014_DNA_FD_185870 | JGI IMG/M metagenome (GOLD analysis project Ga0209573, IMG submission 185870) | Wastewater treatment Type I Accumulibacter community from EBPR Bioreactor in Madison, WI, USA - TNR Reactor_6/25/2014_ DNA (SPAdes)... | ecosystem: Engineered > Bioreactor > EBPR >...
GACATTGCAGCGCTGATTGACGTGATTGAAACCTATCCGCAGGATGGCGAGTTTGCGGAACTGAAACGGATTGCGCGCGAACGGTTGTCGCTCGACATTGCGTTGTTGCCGCCAGACCCGTTGCCGCCGCCCGGCCCAAGTCCCTTCTTTTCAATCCTCGACAATATCTTGTCGAAAGAGATCACCAGCCAGATCGGCCGGCCGTTCTGGATCGACACGGTGGGCAACTCGGCAGTGGTGCAGATCCGTATCAGGCTTGAGAACAATGTCTTGCAAGTGTTTGCCCGCCGCAGCCAGGCTTATGCGTCCAACACCCATATCTTTATTGTATGGATGGTCGGCACATCGCTTGTCCTTTTGATGATTGCGATCCCGTTCTTGCGCAATCAGATCAAACCGATCCTGGCCTTGGCGGAAGCTGCCGAGAGTTTTGGCAAGGGCCGGCCGCCACCGCAGAATTTCAGACCCCGCGGAGCCGATGAAGTCCGCCGTGCGGGCTACGCGTTCATCCAGATGCGCGAGCGGATCGAGAGGCAGATTGAGCAGCGCACCGCCATGCTGAGCGGCGTCAGTCATGATCTTCGGACGATATTGACCCGGTTTCGGCTGCAACTGGCGCTCACTGGATCGAAGACAGATCGTGATGCGGTGGGTCAGGACATCGATGATATGGAGCACATGCTGGAAGGATATCTGTCCTTTGCGCGTGGGGAAGCCGCAGAAGATGCGGGCATCTTCGACATCGGAGCCTATCTCTCCAGGGTTCAAGAGGAAGGGCGTCTGCGCAGGCGCACCGTTAGAACCAAACTGGTTGGCGATCCTCAGGTGTCGGTGCGGCCAAAATCGTTCGAGCGCCTGCTGGGCAACGTCATAGGTAACGCCATGCGCTACGCTGAAACGATCAGCATTCGGGTCAATCATCGCGCCGACTGGCTTACCGTTAGCGTCGACGACGATGGGCCGGGCATTGCAGCCGAACAGCGCGAAGAGGTTTTCAAGCCCTTTGTGCGCCTCGATCAGGCGCGCAATCTGGACGCTTCGGGCACCGGACTTGGGCTTTCCATCGCGCGTGACATAGCGCGCAGCCATGGCGGCGACATCATCTTGAAGGAGAGCCCCATGGGGGGATTGCGGGCGGTAGTCCGCGTTCCCGCCTGACGATATCTGGTGTTGTTGAGTTGGCGCAACGCGCTCTGGATCAAAAAAGCCGTCCGCCATTGGGAACTGCGCGCTCTATGGCTCCCAAAACGACATTGCCGTCCTGATCGGGAAAGCCAAGCGTAAGCACTTCTGACATGAATTTTCCAATCTGGCGCGGCGGAAAGTTCACGACCGCAAAGACCTGGCGTCCAACAACGCTCTCGACGGTGTAGTAGCGGGTAATCTGCGCCGACGACTTGCGAACGCCGATCTCCGGTCCAAAATCAATTCTGAGCTTGATCGCCGGCTTGCGCGCCTCGGGGAACGGCTCCGCTTCGATGACCGTGCCGGCGCGGATGTCGACCTTCTCGAAATCCTCCCAGGTGATGTGCGACTTTGGCGCCAGGTCAGGCATCGGCTCAGGCAGTCCCGTGTGTTTCAAACAGCACGCTCGAAAGCGCCTCGCGTGCTGGCGTTCCGGACCAGGTGACAAACTGAAAGGCTTGATAGTAGCATTCGCAGGCCTCCAGCGCGCTGGACAAGAGAACTTCGACCTGGGCGCTCGTGGGTTCGGCTCCGCCGGCCAGAAGCAGCGACTGTCTGAATACAATCGCTCCTTCCTGCTCCCATAAGTCAAAATGGCCGAACAGCATTTGCTCGTTGATCAGCGATAGCAGACGAACGATTTCGACGATTCGGCTGTCCTGGAGTTTGAGATCGAAGGCGCAAGCGAGGTGCAGCGCCTCGAAATCCTCCATCCAGGAGAACGAGACCTGATAATCGCTCCATATGCCGGCAACGGTGATCGAAATCTCGTCCTCTCCGGAGCGTTCAAACGCCCAGTCATTGTTGTTCGCCACCTGCTCGATCACGTCGACCGGGTGAGCTTCACGGGAATATTCGAGCTCAATCAGTTCCATTCCATTCCTGCCGTCGGTTGGGGCGTACTGCAGGCGTGAGACGCTGCATGGCCACCCCGTCGAGCGCCTGCTAGGCGGCTCCATTACATCTGCGACCCCAAAAGGGGCTGCGTTCTCGAGCGCAGTGCGAAAGGGATTGGAATCCCAGTGTTCACCCGTAGCCCCGGCATGAACACAAAACGAATCATGCAATAAATTCAGTGTATTGATGACGAGTCGCCGCGCCAGCGCTTTTTGCAGCGCACACAGAGCAAGATGTGGACAGCGCTTGCCGGCTTGATTCAGAGGAATGGCTTAAGCGATTCAACCGCCAACGAATTTCGCGTTCCGCGGTCTGTGGATAAAAATCGCTATTTCGTCGTGCGCGATGCTCTGGACGCTCTTTTGGGCGCGACCGGCGTCGATCCGGTGAGCTCAGCCAGCTTCGCTTCAAGCGCATCGACGCGCGCGGCAAGCTTTTGATTTTCCGCGCGCGCCTTGGCCGCCATGTCGCGCGTGGCTTCAAACTCTTCGCGCTGCACGATGTCCATCGTGTTGAGCATGCGTTCGGCCTGGGCGCGGAAGGCGGTTTCGACTTCCTTGCGCACGCCTTGGGCTGCGCCGGCCGCGTCGGTCATCAGCTTGGCAAGCTCGTCCAGCAGGCGATTGGGACCGGTTGCGGCCATGGTGTCCTCACATGTGAAATCGTTGAAACTTCAGGTAGGAAACCGCGACAGTGAACGCAAGCGCCAACACGACATGTCCGGCGCATGCAACTGTCCAACCAGGTTTGGAAAGCGGTTTTAGCCGCTTACCTGCAGGTTGACGGCTTTCGGTCCTTTTCCGCGCTTGTCGGGCTCGGTTTCGAAGGAGACTTTCTGGCCATCCTCAAGTCCCGGAAGGCCGGATGCCTGGATAGCTGAAATGTGCACGAAGACATCCTTGCCGCCGTCGTCCGGCGTGATAAATCCAAAGCCCTTGGCGTGGTTGAAAAACTTCACAGTGCCGGATTGCGGCATGGAAAAACTCCTTCAGTCCATCAGGTGATAGTGCACCGCGTCAATCGAGGTTGTGACGTGGGTGCGGCTTGGTGGAGGAGAAGAAACAGTTTCTGACGCTGGGAGTATTCCGAAGCGTCTGCTTTCGCGATCTTGCATCATGACAGTAGCATCAACTCTTAGGCAAGCCATTTCTGCTCTCCGGGGGGCAAAGCCCGAAGTGGAAATTAGTCCTTTATTTTGGACGGACGAGCAAGCGAAAGTTTGGAAGTCGCGTGAACGTGTTGAAAACACTGGCGCTACATATAGATTCCGTACACAAATAATCGCGCCAGAAATGAATACGGGAGCGAGAACTGCCGTTCGCGCTCCCGCCAATCGTTTGCGTTAGTCCTAGACTGCGCGCAGATTTACTGCCTTTGGACCTTTGCCCATGCGGTCCGGTTCGACGTCGAAGGTGACCTTCTGACCATCGACAAGCGTACGCAGGCCGGATGCTTCAACGGCGGAGATATGGACAAATACATCCTTCGCGCCGCCTTCCGGCGTGATGAAGCCAAAACCTTTGGTGGTGTTGAAGAATTTTACAGTACCAGTCTGGGCCATTTTGGGAGAACTCCTTCACCCATGTCAGTCTATAGTGCGGTTTTGTTGAACCGCTCCGGTGGATTTCTTGGCGGCCATGCTCAGCGCATGCTTAAGCCCCCACCAATTGCGGGGCCGTCAGATATTCACAGTCTAGCGGGGAAAGGTCGTCCAAAACGTTCCAGTCTCCGGGTCAGCAAATGCCCGAACACAAATTTTATCGCACGGCTACATTGATGTGGCAAGACCAAGGTGAAATTGGTCCAGTCTGCGTTGGTTGGATTGTCAGACGACCTGAACGCATTCCTGCGGGCGGCTCCAAACATCTGGTTGTGCCGCTCTGGCCGATAGGTAAAGATCGGAACCGGGTAGGGGCGCCACTCGAGGAGAGATGCGATGGCTTCCAATCGGACAAGGGCCGCAATGCGATGGCTGGCGGTAGCCGCCACCGCCGCAGTGTTAGCGTCATGCGTTGTGGTCGAACCGGGGCCGGGATCAGGGCCGTGGCCGCCTGGCAATGACGGTCCGCAGTTCTGCACCAGGGAGTATGACCCAGTCTGCGCCAGGGATGGACGTGATCGCAGGACGTTCAGCAACGCCTGCGAGGCGCGGAGTGAAGGATACAGGGTTCTCTATGAAGGTCAGTGCAGGCGTGCTGGCCCGGGTCCTGGCGGCGGAGGCGATGAACCGAGGTTCTGCACTCGCGAATATCGTCCCGTCTGTGGGGCCAATGGGCGGCAGATCAGAACCTTTGGCAATGCCTGCGAGGCGGATGCGGCAGGCTACAGGATCATCCGCCAGCGTCCCTGCTAATCCGCCTGGCAATGCATTGGCGTTGCCTGACGATCCGGCAACAATGCCGGACAATGGCGCGCGTCAATTGCCGGGGCGACCGCTTTTCTTTGAGCGCTTTGCGCGTTGCCGCGCGTCCGCGGGGTCTTCGTAGGAGCCGATGCCGACCTTCTCGCGTTTGACCGGTTTGGCGCCTTCCACAGGCTTCTCGGTGCGGCGCACGGTCATCTCGTCGAGTGAGTTCTTGCGGAACAAGGATTTGCCGTCGTCGGGAATCCCGAGGTCCGACTGATGTCCTTCGCGTGCAGTCTGCTTGCGGAACAGTGAGCGGTCGATTGCACCGGCCGGCGTCGCGTGATCGCCGGAGGTCCCCATGTCGTCAAGCGCCGGTTTGGCGAAAAGATTTGGCCGCGCGGACCTGACGGCCTGCTCTGCCTCGCGCGCTGCGTCGAGCTTGCGGAACCGTTCCTGTTCCTCGGCCGTCCGGTGTCTGGCCACGCCCTTGTTGTGCTTGCCCTTTTCCCGGCCCGACGCCGGGCTTTGCGTCTCTACGTCGCGCGCCATTGGATCGTCTGAAATCGCCAGCTCCATTTCGCGCAGGCGCTTCACCTCGTCGCGCAGGCGCGCCGCCTTCTCGAAGTCGAGATCGGCGGCGGCGTCACGCATCTGTTTGGTCAACGCCTCAAGGTGGGCTTTCAGATTGTTGCCCATCATCGCGCCCTGATCTTCCGCAAAGCCGGTAATATCGGCGCGGACGTGGTCGCGCTCATAGACCGAATCGAGAATGTCGGAGATGCGCGACTTGACGCTTTCGGGCGTGATGCCGTTGGCAGTGTTATATTCGAGCTGCTTTTCGCGTCGCCGGTTGGTCTCGGCCATGGCGCGCTCCATAGAGCCGGTGATGGTATCGGCATAGAGGATGACCTTGCCGTCAACGTTGCGCGCCGCGCGCCCGATCGTCTGAATCAGCGACGTCTCGGAACGCAGGAATCCTTCCTTGTCAGCGTCGAGGATCGCCACAAACCCGCATTCGGGAATATCCAGACCCTCGCGCAACAGGTTGATGCCAACCAACACGTCAAACGCGCCAAGTCTTAGGTCGCGCAGGATTTCAATGCGTTCCAGCGTGTCGATGTCGGAGTGCATATAGCGCACGCGAATGCCCTGTTCGTGCAGATACTCCGTCAGATCTTCGGCCATGCGCTTGGTCAGTACGGTGCACAGCGTGCGATAGCCTTTGGCGGTCGTCTCACGAATCTCGCCGACAACATCGTCGACCTGAGCCTTGGCGGGCCTTACTTCGACTGGCGGATCGATCAGGCCCGTCGGACGGATCACCTGCTCGGCGAAGACGCCGCCGGCCTGTTCCATCTCCCAATTGCCCGGGGTCGCCGAAACGGCGACCGAAAGCGGGCGCATGGCGTCCCATTCCTCAAAGCGCAGCGGCCGGTTGTCCATGCACGACGGCAGGCGGAAACCATATTCCGCCAACGTCGCCTTGCGGCGAAAGTCGCCACGATACATGCCACCGATTTGCGGCACGGTGACGTGGCTTTCGTCGATAAACACCAGCGCATTGTCTGGCACATATTCAAACAGGGTTGGCGGCGGATCGCCGGGCTGGCGGCCGGTGAGATAGCGCGAATAGTTTTCGATTCCGGCGCAAGAGCCGGTTGCCTCCAGCATTTCCAGATCGAATTTGGTGCGCTGCTCGAGGCGCTGCGCTTCCAGCAATCGCCCAGCCTTTTCAAGCTCCACAAGCCGACCCTTCAATTCTTCCTTGATTGACTTGATGGCCTGATTCAACGTTGGGCGCGGCGTCACATAATGCGAGTTGGCGTAGATCTTGACGCTTTTCAGGTCCATGGTCTTGTGGCCGGTCAGCGGATCGAACTCGGTGATCGCGTCAATCTCGTCGCCAAACAGCGAAATGCGCCAAGCGCGGTCTTCAAGATGGGCCGGGAAGATTTCAATCGTGTCGCCGCGCACCCGGAACGAGCCGCGCACGAAGTTGATGTCCTGCCGCTTGTATTGCTGCGCCACAAGATCGGCGAGCAGTTGACGCTGATCGAGCCGGTCGCCGACCTGCATCTGGAAAGTCATAGCCGTATAGGTCTCGACCGACCCAATGCCGTAGATGCAAGAAACCGAAGCGACGATGATCACATCGTCGCGCTCAAGCAGCGATCGGGTAGCCGAATGGCGCATGCGGTCGATCTGTTCGTTGATCGATGATTCCTTCTCGATGAAGGTGTCAGTGCGCGGCACATAGGCTTCCGGCTGATAGTAGTCGTAATACGAGACAAAATACTCGACCGCATTCTCCGGAAAAAATTTTTTGAACTCGCCATAAAGCTGGGCGGCCAAAGTCTTGTTGGGGGCAAGGATCAGAGCAGGGCGCTGCGTTTCTTCGATCACCTTTGCCATGGTGAATGTTTTACCTGAGCCGGTGACGCCGAGTAGCACCTGGGTGCGGTCGGCATTGGCGACGCCTTCGACCAGATCCTTGATCGCGGTTGGCTGGTCGCCTGCCGGTTGATAATCCGTCTCCATGCGGATTGCGATGCCGCCTTCCGACTTGTCGGGACGGGCGGGGCGGTGGGGCGTCCAGATCTGGCCATTCTTGTGCAGCGGATTGCCGGACTCAATCAGGGCTGACAGCGCCGCTACCGTGGCGGTCACGCCGGAATTGCTCAGCTTGTCGGCGTCCTCAAGCGCAATATCCAGACCTGCGACCGGGTTGAGGCCGGCAGCAGCGCGCTCGTGGGCCGAAGCAGCGCCACCCATCGAGGTGCCGCGCGCGGTTCGCGTGGGGGCGCTTGAGCGCTCCGGGACTTTCTTCGCTCGGGATTTCGGTTCGACTGGCTGATGTTCAACGAACTGGCCGTCGCGCTCGGCTACTTCGGCGATCTGGCTTGCCCAATCCGCGATTGAACCGCCAAGAGGCGAACCGGCCAATTCCGGCTGCGGCGCTTCGCCAAAGCCCGTGATGGGCTCTGTAGCTCCATGAAAATCGGTCATCGTGCTGCCGCGCGTGCGTACGGGTTCTTTGCGCGGCGTCTTTTCGGAGTTTCTGGCCATGACGCCTATTTAGGCGTATCAGGTGCGAGATAAAAGTGCAGCGTCATGATGCTTCACGCTGCCGGCTTGGATCCTGACAGCAAGGTGTCAGGAGGGTTGGCAACGCGGTGGATGAACCGCTCAGAGGCCAGTGTGACCCGCTGTGTCTTTACCGGCCCGACGTCTTGCCGAGGCTGATGAACCCAAGGTATTGGCCAATATTCACAGGTGGTGGTGATGAACACGCAAGACGTGATGCCGGAAGCGGCCGTTCTGGACGACATCAAGGCTGACATAGCGGCCTATGAAGCAGGCAGGCGGGCAAGGGAGCTCAAGGCGCGCTGGGGCCTTCCCCTGAGTTTCGCTTTGTTGGCGCTGGTGGTTTATTTTGTCGGCCACGTGCTCAACGCCAACTCTGACGCCAGAGAGTTGTGGACATCGCCCCTGCATGTTTATCTCTATTTCGCAGCACTGGTTGTCGCTGCAATCTTCTGGTTCGTGCTCAAGGTCCCCGCTCGCCGCAGCCGGAACCATGACCGCCTGCGGTTGTTTCCCTCGATTTTCCGTTTTGTCGACGATTATCGGTATACGCCGGGAACTGCGCCGGAAACGTTTGACAGGCTGCCACGGGAACTGGTCGGGTCGTTCAACAAACAATCGTTCGATGATGTGATGAGCGGAACCTATCGCGGCTTCCCGTTCGAGCTGTTTGAAGCACATCTAATTCAGAAGGAAGCAGGACAGGAAGCGACCGCCTTTGCGGGTGCGGGGCTGGTGTTTGAGGCAAGGGAGCCGTTTCCGGGCCTGCTGATCGCGGGGCTGCAGACGCCCAAGACTGTGGGCTTCCTGCGCGGGTTGTTCGGCCCGAAATCGCTGGAGGAAGTCAAGTCAGGGGTCGCCGCGCTCGACAAGGACTACATATTCCGCACCGATAATCCCGAGGCGGCCCAGCGGCTTGTTGCCGGGCCGCTGGCGCAAGCGCTGCAATGGCTGGGGTCAGCCTGGCCCGATGGTAAGGCTCTTGTGGCGTTGCAGGGTGGCGACGCCTTCGTGCTCTTGCCATCAACGTCCGATTTTTTTCAGTTGCCGCCGGACGGAGCGCCGTTACGATTCGAGCAAGACGTCCGTCCGATGATTGTTGAATTTCTCGTTATGCTGGAAACCGCAAAGCTGTTGCGGCGTATCGGATCCGCCGATGGCTCGGAATAGGCCAATGCCGCACGCTATTTGGACTTCGCAGTGAAGATTGCGCATCTGGTCAGCCACTCGTTCATCAACGGCGTCGCAACCAGCGTGCGCTCGTTAATCGAGGCGCAATTGGCGGCCGGGCATGATGTGATGTTGATCAGCCGCGCCGGATCATGGGTTGCGGAACAAGCCTATTGCAGACCGGTAACGCTGATCGAGTCGCCATTGACGTCGACACCTCGAGCATTCGGCCGGGTCCGGCGCATTTTGCTAGATTGGAAAAGCGAAGTTGCGCATTGCCACGGCAGTTCGGCAAACAAATATGGCATGGCGCTGCGGCTGAGTTCGCGGCTTCCTATTGTTATGACCGCCCACACAAGACAGCTACAGGTTCCCTGGCGGTTCGCGCACGCGGTTGTCGGCCTAAGCAAGGATACCGCTGACTACTATGCAAACAGGCTCATGGTCGCCCGGGAAAATATCCACCTGGTTCCCAACCTGTTTGACGCGACCGATCTCAGACCTGTCACGGCGCCTGACCGATCGGCAGCGCGGCGCCTGCTTCGGCTGCGTCCCGAAGCGTTCGTTGTGGGCACGGTCGGCGAGGTGAGTCACAGAAAGAACCAGGTTGAGGCCCTTCGGGTCCTCCGCAGGCTGGTTGAAATGGGCGTCGACGCCGAATTGCTGCTGATTGGGCCTGGCGTCGACGAGGCGCACCAGTTGCCCGGCTGGCTGACTGTAGTTGGCGACAAGTCTGTTACGGGCAGGCTGCATATGACCGGCCATCGGTTCGATGCAACTGATTTATTGGCTGCGATGGATGTCTTCCTGATGACTTCTCGCAATGAACAGGCGCCAGTGGCGCCGCTGGAGGCCATGGCGCGCGCCTTGCCTGTCTTGTCTACGCGTGTCGGCAATATGGCGCAGTTGCTGCCGGAAACCCAATTGTTTGAGCTGAACGATACTGAGGCCGTTGCTGCGGCGCTGATCAAGCTGTCGGATCCGGCTGAAAGAGAGAGACTGGGAGCTGCCGGGCGAGACAAAGTGGCGTCCAGCCTGTCGCCAGCAAAAATCCTGCCAGAGATTCTGGATGTCTACAGAGCCGCTGCCCGGCGAGCCGGTGCATTGTAGTCTGGCTGAAAGCGGCCACCGACTAGACGCGACTCAGTCTGGATGATTTCCCGGTGTAAAGAAGGTGGGCTTGTTGCAGACGGCCGACACGCGTGCGAAAGGCGCATATGGATTGGAGTATCCGATGGCCAAGCAATATCCGGAAATCGAACCGCCGCTTCGACGGTTTATCGAGCGCCAGCATATATTCTTCACTGCGACGGCGGCCGCCGGCGCGCGGGTCAACATTTCTCCCAGGAGCACAAACCATCTGCGCGTCCTTGGCCCTAACAGCGTATGCTATCTCGACCTGACCGGCAGCGGCAATGAAACCGCGGCGCATCTCGGGGCAGATGGGCGTATGACGATTATGTTTTGCGCATTTGAAGGTCCGCCAATGATCCTGCGGCTCTACGGAACCGGCGTCGCCCATCACCGTGACAGCGCCCCTTTTGCTGAATTGCTGGAAGCTGAATTTGGCGGCGAGGCGCCACTCGGCGCACGCCAGATTGTGGAACTCGATGTCGATCTGGCGCAGACGTCATGCGGTTATGCAGTCCCCGAGTTTGAATACCAGTCGGAGCGCACCGTGCTGGATGAATGGGCAAGCAAGAAGGGTGAAGATGGGATCGTAGATTATTGGCGTGAAAAGAACATGACCAGTATCGACGGACTGCCAACGGGGATATTCGGGGCGGAGTAGCCGCTGCGGCGTGGATCACGGTCCGTCAAAACAGGAGCGGCGCCAGGATTGCTCCCGGCGCCTCCCTGTCAGCGATAAATCGGTCGTCGGCGTCGCCTCGAAAGGTTTCGCGCCAATCCAATCGTGTCGTTGACGATCCTCACAAACTTCCATCTTGCGATGGACGCCTGCCTGGACCCCGCATTGACCAACCCTTGCGGATTGTCATTGCGCACCATCAAAGGTCTTTCCCGGCCTTCATGGCAGCATCGGTCCGCCGTTTGCGTTGCCGCTAGGACGATACCGCAGGTCTCGGCACATTCTCCTCATCAGGCGAGCCTGTCTCGGGTCAGGGCCGTACGGTCTCCCAGTTCTCTGGCTCTTCGTCCACCTTGCGGCTTCCGCGATCTCCATGTCCACTTGGGATGGGTGAACTGTAGGCGTGGTTCAGTCGAAACTAAACCCCGGGCGGCCTGTGGATAGCGGGTTTATCGGGCATCGTTGCAGTGCATGAAATTGTGCTGCGATGCACATGGTCGATCGGCAGCCAATCGCTTGCATAGCGTTGACTGGCGCTGTTCAATACGGCGGCGTTCGGTCTGGGAGGACAGTTTGAAAGCTGGCGTAATCCTCAATCCGATTGCCGGAGGCGGCGGTTTGCAGCGCCAGCGCGCAACGCTTGAAGCGGCGCTGGCGAGGCATTTCGCCTCGTGGGAAATCCGGGAGACACAAAAGAGCGGCGACGGTGAGCGACTTGCGATCGCCTTCGCCGCCGAGGGATGTGACGTAGTCATTGCCGCTGGTGGAGACGGCACCGCTAGTGAAGCGGCCGATGGTTTGCTGCAGCTGAATGCCGAGGGCGGGCGCTGCTGCGCGCTGGCTTTCCTCCCATGTGGCACCGGCACCGATTTTGCGCGGGGGCTCGGGATATCGCGCGAGATTGATGTGACGATCAGCCGAATTGCGACGGCCAATCCGCGCAAGGTTGACGCCGGGCGCATTTCCTATGTCGACGATGGCGGCCGACTGGCCAGCCGGCATTTTATCAACATCGCCAGCGCCGGCCTTTCCGGCGCCACAGATCGCGCCGTCAATAAAGACAAACGCAAGGGTAAGGTCTCGGCCAAGGCGCTGTTTTTCTGGCGCACCGTTGGCGAATTCGTCCGATACCGCTTTCAGACAGTGCGTATCAGGATTGATGATGGCGAGGCGCTTGAAGCGCCTGTCGCGCTGGTGGCCGTATGCAACGGGCGCTTTTTCGGCGGCGGCATGATGGTGGCGCCCGACGCCGAGCTTGATGACGGGCTGTTCGATGTTGTGATCGTACGGGCGGCGAGCAAGCTTGGCCTGATCAAGGATCTGCGGCTGCTCTATGGCGGTCGCCACCGCAATCATCACGCCATCAAGATTATGCGGGGAGCCAGGATATCCGTCGAGCCGGTAGGCGATGCCGGAGCGGGCGTACTGGTCGATATCGACGGAGAATCACCGGGACGTTGCCCGGCGACGTTTGAGGTGCTTCCAGACGCAATCACGTTGATGTGTTGAGGGCCACCGTAACAGGGCATGCGTCGCGCCGAATTGGCTGATGGGGCCAGAGAGCTCCGGACACCAGATGAGGACACGATAATGCTCAACAAGATCACTTTGGCCACGCTGCTCGGCCTGGCATTCGCCAATCCGGTTTTTGCACAGGACGCCATGAAGGCGGATCCAATGAAGCCGGACGCAATGGCGACCGAAATGAAATGCGACGACGCTGCGATGATGAAGGTTCAGGGCGAAATCGACGCTATGTCTGACGCGATGATGAAGGAAAAGGCAGGCAAGGAAATGGCCATGGCCAGCGACGCCATGAAGGCCAACGACACCGAGAAATGCCTGATGCACATGGACGGCGCCATGAAGGCAATGCACGGCATGTGATGTGCCGCTGGTGGGCCGGTTCGGTCAGGCTGGCTGGCTCACCCATCGAATCAAGGACTTGGGAGGTGATTCACCTGAGTCCGGTGCTGTGGCCATCGATCTGAAAAGGCAGGGCTATTGCGGTCAGACAAGCGGCATCGGGTGGGGTTCCAGATGCAGCAGTTCGCCAGAATAAGGATGTACCTCGCAGATTGACTCGTCGATCTCGACGCCGAGGCCGGGTTCTTTTGAGGGAATGGTGTAGCCGTCCTCGAAATCTATTTTTTTCTTTAGCAATTTTGCGTGCAGGCCGCCCCAGTCCTTGATCGCTTCGAGAATGAGGAAATTCGGCAGCGTGACCGCAAGCTGAATGTTGGCGGCGGCGGCGATCGGCCCGCAATAGCAATGAGGCGCAATCTGGATGTGATGGGCCTCAGCCATAGCGGCGATCTTCTTGGTCTCCAGCAGGCCGCCGGAGCGACCGAGATCAGGCTGGAGTATGGTCACTGCGCGCAGTTCGATCAGCCGGGCGAAGTCCCACTTCGTCGTCAGTCGCTCGCCCGCGGCAATTGGAATTCTTGTGCCGCGCGCCACCTCGGCCATCATCTCTGGCGCATCGGGCGGTACCGGCTCTTCGAACCACAGCGGATCGTAGGGTTCAATCGCCGCCGCCATCCGTAGTGCGCCTGAGGCGGTGAACTGGCCGTGCGTACCAAACAGGATATCGGCGCGCGTTCCAACTGCAGCGCGGATGGCCTTCAACATGCGGACCGAAAGATCGATGTCAATCAACCGGGGCTGGCGACCGTCGAAGACGCCCCAGGGACCAGCGGGATCGAGTTTGACCGCCGTGAAACCCTGATCGGCATAAAGCGCGGCGCATTCGGCGGCGAGATCAGGATCATTGTAGACGCTTTTGCCGCTGATCTCGGCCGGCACAACGCTTCCTTCGTGCGGGTAGAGGTAGGTGTAAGACCGCAGGCGCTCGTTCACCACGCCGCCCAGTAATTTGTAGACCGGCTTGCCAGCCTCCTTGCCGATGATGTCCCAGCAGGCCATTTCCAGCGCCGAGACGCAGCCCATCATTGTGATGTCGGGTCGCTGCGAGAACCCGGAGCCATAGGCGCGCCGGAAGAACGTCTCGATGTCGTGCGGGTCCTTACCGAGGAGATAGCGCGCGGCGCAATCTTCGATCAGCCGGGCTGTAAGGTGTGGATCAAAGGCGCCGTTGTAGCTTTCGCCATATCCAACAACATTGCCGTCGGTGGTCAGCTTCACAAAGATAAAATATCGCCCCCCAAGACCGGGCGCATTGTTCACGACGAAGGTTTTGACCTCGGCAATCTTCATTGCTGATCCTCCAGCACCATTTCCGCTCCCCTCCAGCCGACCATAATGGACGGCGCATTGGTGTTGCCGGCGATATTGTTGGGAAAGATAGATGCATCGATAATGCGCAAGTTAGCCAGTCCGTGCACCCTGAGCCGAGGATCGACGACAGCGCTGGCCGGGTCCGGGCCCATGCGGCAGGTCGAAACGGGGTGGTAAACGGTGCCGCTGCGCTTTCGGAAATCCTGAATCAATGCGTCGTCGGAAGTTACTGACGAACCGGGCAGAATTTCTTCTACGATCATCTCTCTCATGGCTGGTTGCGCCGCGATTTTGCGGACAAATTTCACTGCCGCCAGCATCTCCTGGGTGTCGTGCTCGGTCGACAGCGCATTGGCGATAATCTTTGGATAAGCGCCTGGATCGGACGAGCGTATCATGATCTCTCCACGACTGGTGGGCCGGCAATTGGAAAGGCCAATCGAAAAGCCGGGCCAAGGGTCCGGCGTCAGGATCGGGCGTTCGCCGGCTTTCGGGATGACAGTCGAAAAAGCCTGAAAATAAAGTTGCATATTAGGCCGGTCGAATGACGGGTCTGTGTGGAAGAACCCGCCGGCGCCGTTCATCGACAGCGACAGCGGGCCGGACCGGAGCAGCAGATATTGAAGTCCAACCAGCGCTTTGCCCCACCATGGACGCAGCAACTGGTTCAGCGTCGCTTCGCGGCCCTTGAAAGTATAGTTGATGCCGATGTGATCCTGCAGGTTGAGGCCGACATTGCGGTTCTCATGGACCACTCCGATGCCGATGCCGTTCAGATGGACAGCATCGCCGACGCCGGAGAGCTGGAGCAGCTGTGGCGTGTTGATTGACCCACCGGACAGGATGACTTCCCTGCCAGCGCGAACCCGATGTGTTTGCCCATTCTGTTGGTATTCCACGCCGATGGCGCGTTTACCTTCAAACAGGATGCGGGTGACGTACGCGTCTGTTTCCACATGCACATTAGGCCGCTTCATGGCCGGACGCAGGAAGGCACGCGCCGCCGACATGCGGCGGCCGTTTTTTGTCGAAATCTGGTAGATTCCTGCGCCTTCCTGATCCCTGCCGTTGAAGTCGGGGTTCAGCGGCAGTCCGGCCTGTTGCGCGGCCTTAAGATAGTGGCGCGAAAGTGGATGAACCTGATCCTCGCAAGACGAGACATGCAGCGGGCCGCCAATGCCACGCCAGTCGTTCGCGCCTGCCTGATTGTCCTCTATCGCCTTGAATGCCGGCAGGACGTCGGCCCAGCCCCAACCTGGATTTCCCTGCGCGGCCCATCCATCATAGTCGGCGGGATGGCCGCGTATCCACACCATAGCGTTGATTGAGGAGGAACCGCCCAGCAGTTTGCCGCGCGGCCAGTGGTCGGAATTGCCGGCCAGGCCGGGGTCCGGCTCTGTCTTGTAGTTCCAGTTGACGGCGGGGTCGAAAAAGCATTTGCCGTAGCCGAGCGGCATTTGGACGTAAAAGCGCCGGTCTGTGCCGCCTGCTTCCAATACCAGAACAGAATGCCTGCCGCTGGCCGAAAGGCGCTCGGCCACAACGCATCCGGCTGAGCCCGCGCCGACAATGATAAAATCGTAAGTCTGGTGGCTCATGCAGCACAGCTTTGTTGCGCTCAACGAAACTATGACGCGCAAACCGCGCCGTCATCAAAAGATGCGCCAGCCCCTATTGAAATTGCGACAGCGCTGCCGTTCTACGGGCTTGCGGGTTGGGTCTTGGCCAACGCGCTTGCTCTTTTGGCGACAATCCAGCCGATGATTGCGCCTGCCAGGAGGATCGACGAAGCGATGTAGAAGGAAAGACCCGACATCGCGATGTCCATGCCGGGTTGGACGGTCCAGGCATAGACTGCGCCGAAAAATATTGGCGAGGCGATGCCTGCAATGGAGGCGACACTCATGGTAGCGCCCTGCAATTGACCCTGCTCGGATTCGGAGACCAGCCGCGTCATCAGAGATTGTAACGTCGGCATGGCCAGTCCCCATATTGCGTTTGGCAACAGCGCCAGCGCAAAGCCCATACTGGTTGACGCCAGACCCATTGAAGCTATGCCAATTGCGCCGCCGAACAGGCCAATGACCATTGTACTGCGGTCGCCCAGCCGTTTGGAGATCGGTCCGACCAGCAGCCCCTGCACGATCATGTCGAGGACGCCGACGGCTGCCAGCGCCAGACCGGTTTGCCAGGGCGTCCAGCCATAGCGATGCATGGCGTAAAGCACCCACACCGCTGAAAAGACGTGGTGCGAGAAATGCAGCAGGAAGGTGACGACTGCGAGGCCGGACAGTTCGGGATGTGAGCGTAGAAGGATCATCGCGCCGACCGGATTGGCTCGCTTCCACGAAAAGGCCATGCGTTTTTCGGGCGCGAGCGATTCCGGCAAGACGAACAGACCGTAGAGGAAGGCCAGTCCGCTGAGACCCGCTGCCGCCCAGAATGGCGCGCGTGGCGAAATCTCGCCGAGAAAGCCGCCCATGACCGGGCCCGCGATAAAGCCGGCGCTGAAGGCCGCCCCAATCAGACCGTAAGCCTTGGCGCGGCCCTCCGGCGGGGTGACGTCCGCCATGTAGGCAAAAGCAGTAGTGAAGGCGGATGATGTGATGCCGGCGATGATGCGGCCAAGCGCAAGCCACCAGAGATTTGGCGCCATGGCCATCAGCACATAGTCAGCGGCGAGACCGGCGGCTGAAAGAAGTATGACGGGGCGCCGGCCGTATTTGTCGGACAGTGAGCCGATGATCGGCGAAAAGATGAACTGGAACGCCGCCCAAAGGGCTACGAACAGGCCGTTGATCCAACCTGCGTCCGCCTCGCTGCCGGTGAACTCGAGGATCAGTTTCGGCAAGACGGGTATGATAATGCCCATAGCCATGATGTCGATGATGGCAGTGACCATGATGAAGGCGAGCGCTGCCTTGCTGGTGGTCTTGACTTTGAACATGAGTATTCCTCTGGAGGCGCGCTCTATAACGACAGCACAACGCAATAGCCACTGGCTGCGGCATGACTGTTGACAGACCATTGTCAGCAGTTGTTGACGCGACGCGGGCGGGCGGCGATACGAACGCAAAATATCTCGAAAGGGAAATCATGACCCGATTCAATGATGATTTTCGGCCCGGCGGAGAGCTGACTTTGAGGACTCTCGCCATGCCGTCAGACGCCAACGCAGCTGGCGACATTTTTGGCGGCTGGGTCATGGCACAGATGGATCTTGCCTGCGGGATAAGCGCAGCGGAGCGCGCCAAAGGGCGCGTTGTGACAGCCGCCGTCAACGAGATGTCCTTCGCCAAGCCAATGAAGGTTGGCGACACATTGTGCATCTACTGCGATGTTCAACGGGTCGGCCGCACGTCGATGACGCTGCGGGTCGAGGCCTGGGCCCAGCGCTATCTGTCCGACTTGATGGAACTGGTCACCAAGGCCGATTTTGTCATGGTCGCGCTGGATGAGAATGGCAAACCCAAGGCCGTGCCGCCCGTATAGCGATTTTCCCGGCGCCACCGCCGCTGCGGTATCAGTGAAATTCCCTGGTTTCAAAAAAGTGCCTTCTTGAAAGAATTGCATTGGTATCAAATATAGTGCGGGTTACTAATGGATACTGTCCCAAGGAGGGGATTATGTCGAAACCAAAGATAGGCATTGTCATAGGCTCAACCCGCGAAGGCCGTTTTGCGGAAAAGCCTGCGCAGTGGCTGTTGGAACTTGGAAAAAAGCGTACCGGACTCGATTTTGAGATTGTCGACCTGCGTGACTTTCCGTTGCCGTTTTTCGGTGAGCAGGGCTCGCCGGCGCATGTTGGTCCTGCCAATGAAGCCAGCGCCTGGCGCAAGAAGCTTGCGGAGCTTGACGGCTTTGTTGTCCTTGCAGCCGAATACAACCATGCGCCCACCGCTGTCCTGAAGAACGCGCTCGATCATGCGCGCTCCGAGTGGGTGCGAAAGCCGATCGCATATGCCGGCTATGGCGGCGTAGGGGCTGCTCGCGCCATCGAGCAGCTGCGGATGGTGGCGATTGAACAGCAGATGGCCCCGATCAAGTCCGCCGTTCATATTCTTTGGCCAGACTATATGGCGGCCAACAATGGCGCTGACCTTTCCAGCATGGAGCATCTCAACCAGGCCGGCGACGCAATGTTGGCCGATCTTTCCTGGTGGACGATTGCGCTCAAGAATGCGCGGGACGCCGAGAAATCATTGGCGAAGGCGGCCTGACCCAGCTCGGATCATCGCTGCCCGCTGTCAAAGCCGGGTGGCGATGACCTTGTCGATCCTGCGCCCGTCGAGATCCACGACCTCGAAATGCCAGCCTTGGGCCTCGAATGTTTCGCCGGTGATAGGAATATGGTTGAGGTGCGACAACACATAACCGGCGACGGTCTCGTAGTCGCGGTTATCAGGCAGCGGGATATTGAGAATTTCGGCCATTTCGTCGGCCTGCATATAGCCAGCCAGCAGCCAGGAACCGTCCTCGCGCTCGACGGCGTTTTCGGGCGCATCGTCCTCATCGAGATCCGATTTGAAGACGCCGGTTATGGCCTCGAGAATATCGGCAGGCGTCACAATGCCTTCAAAATGGCCATACTCGTCATGAACCAGCGCGACCGGAACCTCTGACTGTTTGAGCATCGTCAGGACATCAAGCGCATCGGCCTGGTCGTGTACAATCGGGGCCTGCATGACATGTTTGCGTGGCTCAAACGGCTTGCCTGCCAGCAAAGTGGCCAAAAGATCGCGCGTCTGAAGCACGCCGATCATGTCGTCGATCGAACCTTCGCCGGCTGGAAGACGCGAGTGCGGCGTCTCCATCAGGGTCTTGCGGATGTCGTCATCGTCATCTTCAAGGTTGATCCAGTCGACCTCCGTGCGGGGCGTCATGACAGCGCGCACAGCGCGATCGCCTAGACGCATGACGCCGGCGATCATTCGGCGTTCATCAGATTCGATGGTGCCATGGTGTTCTGCCTCGGCGACCAGCATCTTGATTTCTTCGTCGCTGACACGCTCCTCGCGCTCGCCGCTTTGGCCCAGCAGCCAAAGTACGCCCCGTCCCGATATATCCAGCAACCAAACTAGTGGCGCGGCGATCAAGGCGAGCCAACGCATGGCTGGCGCCATGATTACCGCGATTCCTTCCGGGTCGCGCAGAGCGATCTGTTTTGGTACTAGCTCGCCGATAATCAGCGACGCGTAGGTGATGATTGCCACCACGATGCCGACGCCAAGCGGGTAGGCGAGCGAGGCGCTGACGTTCAGGCTGATCAAAAGGCCGGAGAAGCGGTCGCCGAGCGTTGCGCCGGAGAATGCGCCCGAGAGCACGCCAACAAGAGTGATGCCGATCTGAACTGACGACAGGAATCGTCCAGGATTTGCGCCAAGCTCGAGCGCGCAGGCGGCGCCACTGGCGCGCCGTTCACCGCGCTCGATCATCGCCTTGAGGCGGGCCGGCCGGGATGAAACGATTGCGAGTTCGGACATCGCAAGCAGGCCGTTGATGAGAATCAGGACAGCCACAATGCCGATTTCAATGTAGAGCATTGTTCTGCAATAGCATCTTGTTCGGCCTGCCGTGAATGGGCTATCGCATAGAAATCAATGGCAGGCGCGATGGCCGTTGCGGCGTTCCATCAGGTCAAAATGGAAGTGGTCGCGGTGGTCATAGTTGTAGCCTGGCCCTAGAACGGTGGTGAAATAGTCACAGCCGTCGCCTCGAACATTGTTGAGCAAGCCTTTGGCGCGGAAGGCGAAAAAGCCCTGCTTCTTGACGTCGATCTTTTTGCCGTTGTTCAGCTCGATGGCCATCACGTCCAGCGCCATGCCGCGCGAGTGGGCCGATGGGTTTTTTGATCCGGCGATGCGGCGGCAGGAATAACTGGAGCCCTGGCGAATCGTCTTGACGCCGGAAAGGTAGCGAAGTCTGGCTGCAGGATTGAGCTCATTTTTGGTCCAACGGGCGAAGGTCAACGCCATGCGGCAGTCCAAGGTGGCGGCGGGTTGCATGACCACGGATCCGATTGCGCTTACCTTGACAGGATGATCTATGGAACAGGTAGCGCTGTCGCGGATAGGGCTTGTTTCCTGAAATGAAACGCCGAGTTTTTTCAGCTCGCGGCGGCAGGCGACCTGTTCGGAGTCCATCGTGGCAGGCGATTGAAGACGCGGATAGGCGACCTGCGTTGACTGTGGCTTGCGCGGCGGCAGCGGCGAGATATCGATGGGGGCTGGTTCGACCGGTGGAGGCCGCAGGACCTGTGGCGCGGCCGGTTCGTCCGGGATCGACATAGCGACGTTCCCGGCTACCGGCTCATCTGGCAACGACATAGCGTATTCCTCGCCTTGAGCTTCGGACAAATCGGACGCCAAACCGATATCAGCTTCTTCCTGCGCCGACATCGGCATGATCGGCGGCGGTTCCACGACAGTCTCGACCTGCCGGTAGACACCTTTGTCAGTCTCTTGAAATGCCGGCGCCCGGTTAATGCCGGCGGTCTGCTGACCAATGTCAACGGTAGGGCGCACGTCGAGAACCGAGTCCGTTGAACATGCGGCCAGCGTGGCGGTTATCGCGGCGAAAGCAAGCACACGCCGAGGCGGACAAGCCGCGATGATGCCAAAAATTGCCCGCATGGGCCGTCATTCCCTGTCCAAATCCGCCGAACAGGCTAGGGCCAAAGCGTAAACGAATGCTCAGCGGTCGCTTTTACGATTTGAGGCCAATTATTTGCAGTAGGTTCCGCCGTTGCGGCGCTGCGCCAGATCAAAATGAAAATGCAGCTCATGATCAGCGTTGCTGCCGGGTCCCAGCACCGTCTTGAATGGGCCGCAGGCCGCGTCGCGCAAATGACGCAGGAATTTCTGGTTTAACGCTGGCGGCGCAGGCTCAACCGCAATAACCGCGCCATTGGCCAGAGTGAAGGACGCGATATCGATGGCGTTGCCGAAGGCGTGCTCGGATAGCTTTGTTGTGCCATTGCGCGGCCTGCAAACATATCCGGACGCCTGATTGAACGATTTCAGCTCCGAGCCGAACACGGCCTTGGCCGCCGGTGAAGCGACCTCGTTCATGAACCTTGAAGCCGCTTCTGCGGTGGCGCAGTTCAGTGTGATCGGGGCAACGACGCCGATCTTGTCCGACATAGCGGAAAGTTCGATCGGGAAGGGTAGCAAGCACCCGCCTTTTTCTTCAATCTTCGTCTCCCTGAACTTTGCGCCCATGACAGTCAAACGCGTGCGGCAGGCTAGTTCCTCGACCGATGGCAGCGTGTTTTTAGGTTGGGCCGGCGGGCCTTCCGTTACTGGCGTTGCTGGTTTGTCGCTCAACTCCGGCGGCGGCGATGCGGGCAGAGTAGGGCGCGGCTCCGGCGGGGTCACTGCATCCGGCAATTGGTCCGCGTTCCTTTTCGCAGTCTGCGGCTGTTTCAGTACAGGGGCCGGCATGGCCTCGGGCAGGGTGACCCTGCCAAAAGCGATGCCGGGCCACATAAGAACCAGTACCCAAAAAATCGCCTTGAGGGGATGTTTTGCCGAGATCACCATCGGGAGCGATAACGGCCTGATGGCGTGCGGGTTCCCGACTTAACAGGCTCAAGCGCCAATCGCTTCCAGTCCATCCTCAAGCCAGTCGCCCAGCATTGGCATATTCATGAGATAGCTGGAGGTCTTGTTTTTGGGCCGTTGTCGCGCCTCGGCAACGGCTTCGTTCCATTCGCCGGCGTCGAAATCACCCCGCCCAATCCAGGCAAGCGCAATCAGTTCCGAAGCTTCATCGACGTTGAGATCGTCGATCAACGCCTTGAGTTCGACGGCCGTGAGATTCTGGGCCTCTTCTTCCTGCAATCCGTCGTGATGGTGATTGTCGCGGCGGTCACCATCATATTCAACCTCGTGCTCGGCGCCGTCTTCATAATCCTCGTTGACCGCGGCGCTGACTGCGTTGGCCTTTTGCGCCAGTAGGCGAACCGTGTCCGGGCCTATGGTCAGATCCCACTCCTTTTCGGCTCTCCTCAGCATGCTGGTCCTCCGGAATTCACCCGAGGATAGCCGATGTTTCACGCCGCGTCGAACTGGTGCGCACGGCAGTTGACAGCCGCTGCGGACACTATCAGACGATGCGCGCCGGAGTGCGCCATGGACCTGATTCTTTCGCCGAGAATTTTGCCGATCCTGCTTCTGGTCGCGTCGAATATTTTTATGACATTCGCCTGGTATGGCCATCTTAAATATACAAATTCGCCGCTCTATGTCGCTGTCCTGGCGAGCTGGGGCATAGCCTTCATAGAATACTGGTTTGCGGTGCCAGCGAACCGGATTGGCCACCAAGTCTATTCGGCGGCGGAGTTGAAGACGATGCAGGAAGTGATCACCTTGCTGGTCTTTGCGGTCTTTTCGGTGCTCTATCTGAAAGAGTCGTTTACCTGGAACCATGTCGGCGGTTTTGCGCTGATTGCGCTTGGGGCTTCGCTTATATTCAGGGCGTGATCTTTGCGGATGAAAATGACTGACGGAAGCGTTATTGTCATGTCGTCCGCACCAGAAGGAGCTTCGCGCATGAAACGCTTCGCCAAAACGCTACACGTGTTTGCTATCTTGCCGTTCCTTGCCGCTCCGGCCATGGCCGCCGGTGATGGCGGAGGCAGCTCGGACAAGACCCCGACATGTGAAACCGGAAAGGTCTGGGACAAGGATAAGAACAAATGCGTGCCGAAAACCAGCGCGCTGGATGACGAGAGCATCTACGAATATGGCCGCGACCTCGCCTATGCAGGACGTTATGACGAGGCGATAGACGTGTTGACCCTGGCGCATGACAAGACGGACGCGCGCATCCTGAATTTTCTCGGCTATGCGCATCGCAAGTCAGGCCGCATCGAGGTCGGGCTGGGCTATTATCAGGAAGCGATCCGCAACGATCCAAACTACACTTTGGTGCGTGAATATCTCGGCGAAGCCTATCTTCAGCTCGGCGATATCGCGTCGGCGCGCGGACAGTTGACCGAGATCAAGAACCGCTGCGGTGTTGAATGTAGAGAATATTCATTGCTGGCCCGGCAGATAGACGTCTTCGTCAAGGGATAGCTGGCCGTGTAGACGCAGCGCGCACTTTTTTCGTGAAATTGCGCCAATCGATGCTATATTGCGTTGAGTGAGTTGAGCAGGTCCGGTGGCAATGCCATCGGACCGCTATTTTTTTGTGCGCTGCGCCCCTAAGGGCGAGAGAAAGAAGGACTGTTCGATGAACAAGGTTCCCATGACCATCGGCGGCTTCGCCACGCTGAAGGAGGAACTGCGCTGGCGCCAGCAGGAAGAGCGGCCGCGCATCATCGAGGCCATTTCGGAGGCCCGTTCACATGGCGATCTTTCGGAAAACGCCGAATACCATGCCGCCAAAGAGCAGCAGAGCCTGAACGAGGGACGCGTCAATGAGCTTGAGGACTTCATCGCGCGCGCTGAGGTCATCGACGTTTCCAAGCTGTCGGGCGACAAGATCAAGTTCGGCGCGACTGTCGAACTCGTCGATGAAGATACCGAAGAAACGAAGAGATATCAGATCGTCGGAGACCAGGAGGCCGACGTGAAGTCGGGCCGCATTTCAATCTCGTCGCCGATTGCCCGCGCGCTGATCGGTAAGGAAGTTGGCGACGCCATTGAAGTGAATGCGCCGGGCGGCGCGCGCGGTTATGAGATCGTCAAAGTCCAGTTCGTCTGACCAATGACCGGTCATGACTGATCAATCGGCCAATGTATTGACCGTTCCCGTGACGGTCGATCTGCGCCGTGTGGAGGTCATTGCGCCGAACTTCAAGCAGCGGCTGTCGGGCGTCACCAGCACGATTGTCCAGCTTGTGCCGCTGCTGTCCGGGCGCATCGGTATTGCAACTCTTGGTCCAGGCTTGCCT
>Ga0209573_1002447_pt1 | contig 23631 bp, 19 predicted proteins | sample TNRBio252014_DNA_FD_185870 | JGI IMG/M metagenome (GOLD analysis project Ga0209573, IMG submission 185870) | Wastewater treatment Type I Accumulibacter community from EBPR Bioreactor in Madison, WI, USA - TNR Reactor_6/25/2014_ DNA (SPAdes)... | ecosystem: Engineered > Bioreactor > EBPR >...
ATAAGACTTTTAATCAGGTTAAATGTAGCTTTTTTAATTTCCTCAATAAAAAGATTTTTAATTTTGAAAAACCTCATTGGTACTTGAATACTCCACAACCTGTATAGGGATGCTATATACTTGACATCCTAAAAAACAACCAACATAAAATTGGTTAATATTTTGATTTATAATGATTATTTGATATAAACTATAGTTTTCAACTCCACTTTCTAGCGTGCCATGTCCCTCAACGAAGCCGATACCTGCCGTGTCTATGTGACCCCGAAGTTGCAGGAAGCCGCTTGGGAAATTCCCCCCCACTCCATGACCGAGCAGAAGGTGTTCACTGACGGGCGGGTGTTCACCACGAGCGGGAAGCCGTTACGTGGGGAGAGGAAGCGGGCGGATTACCTGCTTCACTACACCCGCGACTTCGCGTTAGCCGTGGTGGAGGCCAAGCCCGAGGCCGAACCCGTGGGAACTGGGATGCAGCAGGCGAAGGACTATGCCGAGATTTTGGGCCTCAAGTTCGCCTATGCCACCAACGGCCATGAAATCTTGGAATTCGACTACACCACCGGTTGCGAACAGTTGCTATCGGCCTTTCCTACCCCGGAAACGCTGTGGGAGCGGCTTAAATCCGCCGAGAATCTGAGCGATGAAACCGCCAGCCGGTTGCTCACCCCGGCTTACCTCATCGGCATCAAGCCCCGCTACTATCAAGAAATCGCCATCAACCGCACCGTGCAGGCGATCTTGCAAGGCCAGCGCCGTAACTTGCTCACCATGGCGACCGGCACCGGGAAAACCGTGGTGGCGTTCCAGATTTGTTGGAAGTTATGGAACGCGCGATGGAACCGCACCGGCGAACACCGCAAGCCCCGCATCCTGTTTCTGGCCGACCGCAACATCCTGGTGGACGATCCCAAGGACAAGACCTTTGCCCCCTTTGGCGAGGCCCGGTTCAAGATTGAAGGCGGAGAGATCAGCAAGGGGCGGGAGATGTACTTTGCCATCTACCAGGCGCTCGCCAAGGACGAACGCCGCCCCGGCCTATACCGGCAATACCCCAGAGACTTCTTTGATTTGATCGTGGTGGACGAGTGCCACCGGGGCAGCGCCCGCGACGAAAGCAATTGGCGGGAAATCCTCGACTACTTTGAACCGGCCTATCAGTTGGGGATGACCGCCACCCCCTTGCGGGAGGATAATCGCGATACCTACCGCTACTTTGGCAAGCCGCTCTATACCTACAGCCTCAAGCAGGGGATCGCGGACGGATTCTTAGCCCCTTACCGGGTTCACCGGGTGATCACCACCGTGGACGCGAGCGGCTGGCGTCCCACCAAGGGCGAGCTGGACCGTTACGGGCGAGAAATCCCGGATGGCGAATATCGCACCGAGGATTTTGAGCGGGTGGTGGCGTTGCGCTCCCGCACCGAGGCGATTGCACGCCATTTAACCGAGTTCATGAAGCGAACCGACCGCTTCGCCAAGACCATTGTGTTCTGCGTAGACCAAGAACACGCCGATGAAATGCGCCGGGCGCTGGCGAACCTCAATCAGGATTTGGTCAAGCAGTACCCCAACTATGTGGCTCGTGTGACTTCCGATGAAAAGGACATTGGCCGGGGGCACTTGAGCCGGTTTCAGGAGCTGGAGACCACCGCGCCGGTCATCCTCACCACTTCCCAGTTACTCACCACCGGGGTAGACGCGCCGACCTGTAAGAACGTGGTCATCGTGCGCATCATCAACTCGATGAGCGAGTTCAAGCAGATCATCGGGCGCGGCACTCGGATTCGAGAGGATTACGGCAAGCTCTATTTCAACATCCTGGACTACACCGGATCGGCCACCCGGCAGTTTGCCGACCCCGGCTTTGACGGCTTTCCCGAGTTCGCCGAGGACATCACCATGGACGCCGAGGGGAACACGGTATCGGAAGTGGAGACCACCGAGGCCCAGGATGCTGAAGCCGAGCCCAGCGAGGAAGCCGCCCTTGAGGACTGTCCTACCCCAGCCGATTCCAATAATGACGATGAGCCACATAACCCCCGGAAATACTACGCGGACGGCGGTCAGGTGCAGGTGATCGGCCACCAGGTCATGGAACTGGACGCCGACGGCAAGCAGCTCTATACCGTGCAATACACCGATTACACCGCCGAAAAAGTCAGGACACTGTTTCGTTCCGCCGATGAGCTTCACGACCAGTGGGCGAACCCCCTCACCCGCGAAGAAGTGCTTCTCACCTTGGAAGCGCAAGGAATCACCTTTGAGGCGCTCGCCGACGTGGCTAAGCAACCCGAGGCCGATCCGTTTGACTTACTGTGTCATGTCGCCTTTCATACCCCGCTCCGCACCCGCCGCGAGCGCGCCGCCCGAGTGCGGAGCCACGAGCAGGCGTTCTTTGCCCAATACGAGGAGAAATCCCGAGCGATTTTGAACGCTTTACTGGATAAATACAGCGAGCACGGCCCGGATCAGCTTGCGATTCCCACCGCCTTGCAAGTACCCCCGATCTCACAGTATGGAAACGTGATGGAGATCGCGACCCTCTTTGGCGGCGCAGCGCCGCTTAAGCAGGCCGTAGACCGGCTCCAAACCCTCATCTACACCCTGTAAGAATAACCAATAGCCACTACTGAACCCCCTCATGGCAAGACCCAAAAAGTCCGACCCGAAGCCCGAAGTAAAAAAAACCGCAGCAAAGCCACCCGCGCCGCCCGCGACCACTACGCAGCAGCTTGGCAGCTTGATCAAGTCCGCACGGGACATCATGCGCAAGGACAAGGGCCTAAATGGCGACTTGGATCGCTTGCCGATGCTCACCTGGATTCTCTTTCTCAAGTTCCTGGACGACCTGGAGCAGGTGCGGGAGGCCGAGGCCGTGATGAAGGGGAAACCGTTTCAACCGGCGATTGTGCGGCCCTACCGCTGGCGGGATTGGGCGGGTCAGATGACGGGCGAGGAATTGATCGCCTTCATCAACAACGATGAAGCGATCCGCCCGGACGGGAAGCGCGGAGCCGGACTGTTTGCCTATTTGCGCAGCTTGCAGGGAGTGAACGGCGGCGACCGCCGCGACGTGATCGCCACCGTGTTTCGCGGCGTGCAGAACCGGATGTTGAACGGCTATCTACTCCGCGATGTGATCGACAAGGTGAGCGGCATCCACTTCAACGCCAGCGAAGAGATGCACACCTTGGGGCATCTTTACGAATCCATGCTCAAGGAGATGTGGGATTCCGCCGGCGACAGTGGGGAGTTCTACACCCCCCGCGCCGTCGTTCGCTTCATGGTGGAAGTGACTCATCCCCGACTGGGCGAAGTGGTTTTAGACCCGGCGTGCGGCACAGGCGGGTTCCTGGTGGAGGCGTTCACCCACTTGGAAGCGCAGTGCAAGACCGTCAAGGATCGCGAGACCCTGCAAGAGCGGAGCATCCAGGGCGGCGAAGCGAAGTCCCTTCCCTACCTGCTGGCGCAGATGAACTTGCTCTTACACGGCCTGGAAAACCCGAGGATCGATTCCGGGAACAGTTTGCGCTTTCCCTTGCGGGAAATGGGCGACAAAGATCGGGTAGACGTGATTCTCACTAATCCGCCGTTTGGCGGGGAGGAAGAGAAGGGTATTCAGGGCAATTTTCCCGAGGACATGCAGACCTCAGAAACCGCGCTGCTCTTTCTGCAACTGATTATGCGCAAGCTCAAGCGCCCCGGCGGGAAATCGCCCCAGGGCGGACGCGCCGCCGTAGTGGTTCCGAACGGCACGTTGTTTGGTGACGGGGTATGCGCCCGCATCAAGGAACAGCTTGTGAAGGAGTTCAACCTCCATACCATTGTCAGGTTGCCTAATGGGGTCTTTGCGCCCTACACACCAATTCCGACAAATCTCTTGTTCTTTGACCGCAGCGGGCCAACCGAGGCGATTTGGTACTACGAAGTGCCACTTCCAGAAGGACGGAAGAACTACACAAAAACCCAGCCCATGCGCTTTGATGAGTTCGCCGAGTGCATCGCCTGGTGGCCACAAGACCAGCGCAAAGAAAATGAACATGCTTGGAAGGTTCCCGCCAGCGACGTGCTCAAATACAACACCGAGGGAATACTCCTATCGGTGAATCTGGACATAAAGAACCCGATCAGCGCTGAAACTCTGGAACACTTACCACCGGAGCAACTGGCCGAGGACATCATCAAAAAAGAGCGGCGGATTCTAGAATTGATGGAAGAAATCAAGGCTGAACTGGGGAGGATATAGGCATGAACAAGGCATGGCCGCTAGTGAAGTTGGGGGATGTACTAACCGAGCGCCAAGAAATTCCCGATCTTATTGACCTACAAAAAGGAACAACAAAAATTATTTCAAAGATAAGCTTTAATACTGGAAAAATTGATTTTCGTACTGAGGCTCAAACGAAGACAGGTATGATTTTAATTAGACCTGGAGATATTGTCATTTCTGGTATCAATGCGGCAAAGGGAGCAATCGCAATATACAGCGAGAAACAATCAAATACAGCAGCAGCTACTATACACTACGGAGCATATTCAGTTAATTGTGAACGAGCAAACATAGATTTTCTGTGGTGGCTTTTGCGTAGCAAGACCTTCAAAGAAATTCTTAATAACAACCTACCGGGTGGCATAAAAACAGAATTAAAAGCAAAAAGACTATTACCTATAGAAATCCCCTTACCTACTCGCACAGAACAGCAACTAATTGTAGCGAAGATTGAGCTATTAGCCAACAAGATTGAGGAAGCGCGTAAAATCTCTAACCAATCTTGTGCAGAAGCAGATATATTAACCAGACTATACCTTAATAAATTAACTTCCAGCTTCTCTTCTATCGGCCAGCTTAAAGAGGTTCTTATCAATAAGCCTAGAAACGGCTGGTCTGCAAACTGTGACAATGCAGATGATGGGATAGCTGTTCTAACACTTTCCGCTATTACTGGATTCCATTACAATAGTAGCGCTCACAAAAAAACCTCCATGATCGTTAATAAAAATGCCCATTACTGGCTCAATAATGGTGACCTGTTAATCACAAGAAGTAACACACCAGAATTAGTTGGACATGCTGCAATATACAATGGCGCTCCAAACCCTTGTATATACCCAGACCTCATAATGAAAATAGCTATTAACAAAGAAAAAGCGGATACACAATTTGTTTGGTACTGGCTACAAAGTCAAACAGTACGCAAATACATTATGGAAAACGCAAAGGGCACAAGCCCGACCATGAAAAAAATCGCTCAAGATACAGTAATGAATATCCCTTTCCCAATAGGGATACCAATAGAGAAACAGCGACAAATCGCTTATCGTCTTAATGCCCTACAAAAAAAGACAGAAAGCCTGAAATCCACCCAAGCCAAAATCACCACCTCGCTTGACGCCATGCTCCCCTCCATTCTCGATAAAGCTTTTAAGGGCGAACTCTAACCCCGCAAACATCAAAGGGGAAGCTTCAGAAAACGGAAAATAAAGCACGTTAAGCCTTCGGTGTTTCCGCTAACGCTGCGTCATACTTTAAGGGGTAGACCCAACAGTCGTGTCACCAACCGCCATTTAGAAGGTCAGAGTGCAGGAGCTACCGGCCTCCAGTGTCCAGTTGAAGCATACTTCAATCTGATGTCAGCCGTTGGACGTCAATTGCGCCAGAGTAGGGTCTATTTCGTAATTATCTGACACGTTGGGTACAACCTTTTAGGCTTCAACCTGACAGGGTTGCCCCTTAGCGTGCTTTATTTTCCGTTTTCTGCGTTCTCCCCTCAAACATTCACCCCGCCACCTACACTGACACCGCCCTCCGCAGATCGCCCGAACGAGCCCGGCAACAACCGGACCCCGCAGTGTTCTTGGCCTGGCTCTGACTTCCATTACAGCACTAACCAAAAGCTCCCCGAACCGGGCTCCCCCAACCAAGCTGATACCGCCCCCCACAGATCGCTCAAACGAGCCGTGCAACAACCGGACCCCACAACGGTTGTTGCACGGCTCTGACGGTGGTTCCAACACTAACCAAAAGCTCCTCAAACAAGAGACCCCAGAAAGGCGCTAACAAGCACAGCAACTTCGGGCAACCACCAGCGGGCAAGCCACGAAAAAACCCCGAAGGCTACGCCACTAGTAATACGCACGGACTTTACACACTATCGGTAAAGATAATTTTTCACGGTATCCCGACTCACCCCAAGTGCATCAGCAATCTGTTGTAAGGATTCCCCTTTTGCCCGTCTGAGCCGAGCTTCTACCCGGCGCTGTTCAGCGGTTTCCAGATAGCTTGCCCGGTCAGTAGCCCCCGAACACTGGCGGCGCACTCGCTCTCTTTCAGCATGGCGGACTTGAGCCGCTTCCGCCGAGATGATGGTCTTGAGGTGCGGGGTTTCCGCATCCTGGATCTCAAACAGTTCCTGGAGCGTGCTGTTCTTCGGGGTATAGAGCGGCGGATACATCCGCCCGCCGAACTCGATCTTCTCCCCGGCCTCGTAGGCTTGCGCCTTGCGGTACAGGGTCGAGAGGATGGAACGGACCTCCTTGCTAAAATCGGGACAGACTTCCCGAACGAGGGCTTGGGCTTCCTGAAACAGTTGGCTGGAATGCACCGCCCCGGAGAGGAGGAGGAAGTTCAGACACCAGTGCAGGTATTTGGAACGGTAGCCGTGCGGAACCCCGCTCTCCATCCAGCCCCGCAGCTTGGCGAGGGTGCGCAAATCTTCCAGCCGATCCCAGGCCAGTTGCCGCCCGGAGAAGGCGCGCAGGTTCCCGGTCTTCCCGCCCGGCAGTACGGTCAGCCGGGCGCGGCGTTCTGCCTTGGCCTTCCGATCATCGCGGATCGTTTCCCGCGCGAGCGGCAGGAGGGTTTCGGCCAGATACTCGAAGTTGTAATGCTGGATTTCGCCTTCGTGCTCATTCACCCAAAGGACGCGCACCCGCTCACCGGAGCGGGTGTTGACGGTATCCACCAGCCGCAGCAGGCGGCTGGCGTCCCGCGCCCCCGGATCGGCCCCGAAGGGAGCCAGGCGGGCGACCAGTTGCTTTTGCACCGCGTTCCAGCGCGGCAAGGCGGCGCGCGGTAACGGGCGCTCCAGCAACCACTTCACTTGCAGACCCCGCCCGCTGTAGAGAATCAGCGAGGGAGCCGGGATGCCTTCATCCAGGCAGTAGCCCCACACCCGGTGAGAGAGCCATTCGGGAGGATTACCGTTCCAGGGGGTTTTATAGGTGTCGAGATCGACGAAGCAGAGGTTCAGCCGCAGCAGGTAGACCACCCGGCGATTAGGCTTGATGAACTCCGCTTGGGAAATCCAGGTGTCCCGTTCCTGATCGAGCGCCTCAATCACTGTGGGCAGGTCGCTCAGGCGATAGGCGCGCTGGATTTTGGAACTGAGGCGCGGCAGCGCTTCCAGTTGCGCCCGCAGCTCATCAATCTTCAGCGCCGGGGGATCAAACAGCGTCAGTGGCGTTGCCAGTTGGGCGACCAGTTCGAGTTTGAGTTGCCGGCGTTCGGCGGCCACTCGCCTGGCCCGCGCTTCGTGTTCGGGATCGACCCAGAGCAGGGTAAAGAACCCCCGGTCCCCGGCATGGTGATAGAGCGCAGCCTCTTCCGGGCCGGTGAGCAGCGGAAATGATTCAGGTTCGGCCTGCATGACCGGTCCCCCGCCCTTGAATCGGCGATAGGGACTGGCTACTATTAAAAGCGCCGATGCCCCACGTTATACGCGAACTCGGTACAGTGCCTCGTAACCTTCTGCCGACCAAAGCTTTGGGGTTACGGGGCGCTGGCGTTTTAGCACCCATGATGCGTGTCCTTTGTCGTTTTGTCTTTCGTTACAAGATAGTGACTGGCCGACGAAACTGCCACTTTTTACGGTGTTTCCGCTTTGCCCCGCGCCTTGCTCCCAACGCTTCCCCCAGCTTATGCCGTTATAATGATATTAAAATAATATCATTATAATCTTAATTTAACTTCAAATAGGGTTTGAACCGTTACGAGGTATTCATAAGGTATATATACCTTATGAATGCCAGCTACCCCCGAGCGCCACATCCTAGCTAACCCATTAAAATAACAAGATAAAATCTAAGAGGTGGCTTTCTCTTAGTCCATGGTATATATACCATGGACTATGGTTAAGAAAATTGACACCGCACTTCCCGCGATGACGGCCTACCTGGATCAGTTACCCCAACGGGTGTTCCAACCCCGCGAACTGACGCGCCTCTTGGCCGCCCAGGTCGATCAGTGGGGACTCCCCACCACAATCAGCTCCCGCCAGTGCCTGGAGCGCTTGACCCGCGAGGGTTCGCTCCAGCGGGTGATTCTGGCATCCGAGGACTATCCGCCTCTCACCCGCTACGTGTGGCGCGAGGCGTCGCCCTATGCGCTGGCGCTCTCCATCAAGCCAGGGGCTTTCCTCTCGCACGGTTCCGCCGTGTTTCTCCACGGCTTAAACGATCAACTCCCGAAGACGATCTACGTCAACAAGGAGCAGAGCGAGAAGCCCTCTCCCAGCGGCGAACTCTCACAAGGCGCAATGGATCGCGCCTTTGCCAGCCCGCAACGGCGCTCTCGCTACGTGTTTGTCTGGGGGGATAACCGCATGGTGGTTTTAAGCGGCAAGCAGACCCAGCGCTTGGAAGTCGGCACGGTGACGGGACCGAACGGGGAACGGCTGGAGGCCACCACCGTGGCCCGGACCCTGGTGGACATTGCCGTGCGGCCAGACTACGCGGGCGGGGTCTATCAAGTGCTCGCCGCCTATGAGGGCGCACGCGAGCGGGTGAGCGTGAATGCGCTCATGGCCGTGCTCAAGAAGCTCAACTACCGCTATCCCTATCATCAGGTCGTGGGGTTTTATCTGACCCGCGCCGGCTATGAGCCCGCCAAGGTGGCCCGGCTCAAGAGCTGGGGACTCGATTTTGATTTCTATCTCGATTACGCCATTCCCGCCGACCAGCGGCTTTATGACTCAGAGTGGCGGCTCTTTTTCCCAAAGGGGCTTTAGCTTAGCCAGTTGCTGGACCACGAAGGCAAAGTAGTCGGCAAAGTCCCGACCGCCACTTCGAATGGCATCGCGCACCGCCGGCCAGTCTTGGGCGTGAAAGCTTTCTTGCGCCGGAATTTGGGCGAGGAACGCAAGCGGCACGTCCTTGGCGGCGAACATGTGGCGCACCAGGTCATGAAACTCCGGTCGGGCGAAGTCCAAGGCGCGTTCCGTGGCAATGGCGTAAATGTCGTAGAAATCCCGAGCGCGCGGGCGCGGATGCGCGGTTAGCGGATAGCCGTCCATTTGCTGGCAAATCGCCCGGAGCTTTTCCGCCGCGATCATCGGCAGGGTGTAGACGTAGCACAGGTAGTCGTCAATTTCGGCTTCCGCCTTATCGGCGACATACTCAAACTTGCTGATCTCGATCCGAAATTTGCGGCTCTGGCTTGAATCGCCCACGGCTTCCGCCTGACGGCGAAGATCCTCAAGGTTGCCGTTGAGCGCCTGATGCTTGGCGCGGGCGATCAGCTTGAATTCCACCAGGTAACCGCCCCAGTGCGGGTTGAGGGGCGAACGCGGCTTGGGGCGCAAGTCTTCATCGAAGACGACCAGGCCCTGGGTATCGAAGCGTTCGCGAAGGGATTGAAACAGGCGGCGGCGGGCATCCTCCACATCGGCGAAGTCGCTCTCCATCGAAAAATCAATATCAATCGAGGAGCGCTGGCCGACCCCGTGAATCAGGCTGAGCGCATTGCCCCCCTTGAGCACCAAGGTATCCAGGAGCACATCATCGGAGCAAACCGCGATGATGATCAGCCGCCGGATTTCATCAAGATTCATAGGCTTAGAATTAGTAGGTTATTGTTTTAGCAGGCATCTTAGCATGACATCCCCGGAGTGGCACCCTTCCCCTTCCACCCTTTTTCAAATATCCAAAAGCGGTCATTGACCGCACAGGTTCAATGGAGGAGCCAAGGGGGGAAAGCCTTCCCCCTGACTGCAACCAGCCCGCTGGTTTCCGTACCCCCCCATCAGCGGGGACACCCCGCAACGCCCCGGATCGACCCCGAGCGAAGCCGCAACGCCAGGGATGGCGCTCTTGGGGCGGGCAAGCTTGCTTGGACGCCCCAAGTTGCGGCCCCGCCAGGAGGGCGGAGGGTTTTCTCACGCCCAAACTCCCCGGCCTTGTCCCCTTGTATGGGATTTTCCTTGGTCAGGGGTTCCCCTCCATGAGGGGTTACCCCACCCAAGGGAAACCGGCGGAGCGCGGGCGCAAGCGGCCCGCCGCTTGAACGATGACCGGCACGGGTCTTGGCGGCGGGAGCGCCCGCCGATCCTGCTGCTAGCGGACGCGAGCCTGGATTGCCGCAGGAGCGGGGTTTGCGGAAAAGCCTCAGTCAGCGGAAGCCGCGTTCCCGCTACCGACTCTTCCAGAGTGGCCACGGCCAAAGCGGCGCGCGCGCGCCAGGCCGGGCAGACCGTCCAGGGTCAGTTCGGGTCGAGGCTTTGCGGTAACGCTCGAAGCCACCCGACGCCCGCAGGGGCAAGGGGTCTTGGCGGAGGTTAGCGCGGCCCCTCTCTCCAGGCGCGGCGGGCGCGGCGACGCTCCCTGCTTCCGGGTCTGATCCGGGGCGCAGCCGGAGCGGTCCGCCCCCCGGTCAGCAAAACCCGAGCGGTGGCCACCCACGCTTGGGCTGCGTTTCGTTCACCGGTCTTCCCCCGTCCTTGAAGCGGTCGCGGAGCGTTCCCCCTTGCGCCGCGCGCCGGCCTTCCCCTGAAGCGCCCCGGTCCGGCTGGCCGGGCTGGGCTACCCACCGGGCGACGCCCCCGCCGGTTTTCCGCAGGCAGGAACCGGGCAGCGGTTCCCTTGCCAAGGCCAAGGAGAGCGCCCGCTTCCAGCGCGGCGAGGCGGTCATCTTTTGGTGATGGGTTGGATGGAGTGGTCGGAAATCTCCTTGATGGCCCGTCCCAAGGGGCCATTTCTTTACCGGCTTGTGGCAGTCGCCGAGTCCTTTGCAATGGATTTGCCGCGCCGTTTTTTCCCCTGAGAGTCAAGGACTCTCATTCCTCGCGGTCGCTGCGCTCCAAAAAACGGCGCGGCAAACCATCCGGCAAGGTGCAAAGGCCCCGTTGCGCCCGCCCTTTCCCAGCCTGAAACGGCCGCATGGGGCGGCCCGATAATGAAAAGGGAGATTTCAATCATGACCACTTATCCATCCAACCCAACCGTCTATCAAAAGATCACCGACCAAGTGATCGCCGCGCTGGAAGCGGGCGCGCTCACCTTTGAAATGCCTTGGCATCAAGGCAACCCCCGCCCGGTGAATATCGCTTCGGGAAAACCGTATCGCGGGGTGAATACCGTCGCCCTGTGGGTAGCCCAGCACATTCACGGCTACGCCACCGGAACCTGGGGCACTTACAAACAGTGGAATGCGCAAGGCGCGCAAGTGCGCAAGGGGGAACGCTCCACCACCGTCGTCTTTTACAAGGACGTGGAACGACCGGTGGAAGACGACGGGGAAACGCCGTCCAAGCGCTCTTTTGTGGCGACCGCGAGTTGGGTTTTTAATGCCGACCAGGTGGCCGGTTATACCGCTCCCGATGCGTGCCCCCTCGTGGATAAGACCCAGATGTTGAAGCAGGTGGAGGCGTTTGTCGCCGCGACCGCCGCCCACATTGTGGAGAAGGGCCAAAGCGCCTGCTATCACCTCACCCAAGACACCATCTACCTGCCCCCACGGGCGCTCTTTACGGGCAGCTCCACGAGCAGCGCCACCGAAAGCTATTACTCGACCCTCCTCCATGAACTGACCCACTGGACGGGCCATCCGGCCCGGCTGAAACGCGAGCTGATGAACCGCTTTGGCGAGGCGGCCTATGCCTTGGAAGAGTTGGTGGCGGAACTGGGCGCGGCGTTCCTCTGCGCCGACTTGGGGATTTCCCTCACCCCCCGGCCCGATCATGCGGCCTACATCCAAGGCTGGCTCACCGCCCTGAAGCAGGATCAGCGCGCGATCTTTACCGCCGCTTCCAAGGCCAGCGCCGCAAGCGATTATCTGTTCAAGCTGCAACCCAAGCCGCTTGAGCAAGCGGCCTAGCCGCCCGGTTCCCCCTTGCGGGGAAACCCCTCACGGAGGGGAACCCCTACCCAGAATTTCTGGGGTAGGGGTTTTTTCATGCGTTCTTCTCCCACTCCCTCTTTATCGGCCATGCGGGGTTCGGGTCATGGGGAGACGACTTCGATTTTTTTAGGCCCTGATCGGGACGAGGGTTGCTCCAAGAGAAGTAGCTGTTAAGGGGGGAAAGCTTTCCCCCTGACCTCAACCGGCCAGCCGGTTTCGGCACACCCCCTTCTACGGGGACACCCCGTAACGCCCCGCGCTAAGGGGCTCCTGCCCCTGGCGCACGCAAGGCCGAAAGCAAGGGGTATCCCCAACTTTCGCTCGAAGCGCGCTGCAAGTTGGGCGATTCCCCTCCCCTTGCTTTGACCTTGCGTTTGCCTCCCCGGTCTTCGCCAGACCGGCAGAAGGTGAATTGAATTCACCTTCAACCTAAAAATAAGAATAAGGAGGCAATATGAAACTGATTGATCAAGAAGTAGCGAAACAAATCCCAGCTCTTTACTCCCAAGAGCACAACAAAGACCCTATAGTCTTTGCGAAGTTTTTTACTCCGTGGAGCGACTGGACTTGGTATGCTATCGAGTTTGACGGAGATGATCTTTTCTTCGGATTCGTTCAAGGCTTCGATCATGAGTTTGGTTATTTCTCTCTCTCTGAAATGGAAAGTGTCAGAGGCCCTGGAGGATTAAAAATTGAACGTGACCTGTATTTCAAACCCCAACCATTAAGCCAATTTTTAGGCAGGGATTTATTGATCAACGAAGAAGATTAACAACGAGTGGAGAAAACACGATATGGATATTATTTGCACAAACTGCGGAGAACCTTGGGATGTTGATTATGTGCGCCACGAAGAACCCGATGCGTTTGAACGACGAGGAGGAGTCATCACGGTTTGCCCGTGTTGCGGCAACAAGCCCGTTAAGCTCTCCAAGGGAACGAAGGAAAGACTGGCAGCAGTGCGAGAAATTGCTGAGCTTTTAGGCGATGACATTGACGGCCTTGCCGGAACGCTTGAGGATTTTGATTTGCTGTAAGTTTTAATCGGCAGGGAGAGTTCAACTCTCCCTGTTTTCGGCCCCAGCGGACACGCCATCCTTGGCGTGACGTGGTTTGGATTCGGGCTTGAAGCCGATTCCCGGCTTCGCGGGAAATCGGCGCCGCCCGGCCCGCGCCCTCAAGTTTTCACGAACGGGCGGAAGGGCGCGGGAAGCTAAGCCGCGCCAAGCGCGGCACGTTCGATTGAGACCCTTGATCAGGAAAAGCCAGTAAGGTTGTAAAAACCTTCAGCGCCAAAGCTTGCCTTTGGCGCTTTTAGGATTACATCAGCCCAGATTCCACCAGCGAGACGCAATTCTCACCGACCACGATATGATCGAGGAGCCGCACATCCACCAGGGCCAGCGCCTCTTTCAGCCGCAGCGTGATCGTTTTATCGGCGGTACTCGGATCGCTCTTCCCGGAAGGATGATTGTGGGCCACGATGACCGCCGCCGCGTTTTGCTGTAAGGCCCGTTGCGCCACCACCCGAGGGTGAACCGAGGCGGAATCAATCGTACCGGAAAAGAGTTCTTCGTAACTAATCACCCGATGCCGGTTATCGAGAAACAAGGCTGCAAAGACCTCGTGTTCGCGCAGCGCGAGTTTCTGGCGAAAGAGCGCTTTGGAAGTGAGAGCGGAATCCATACAGGCCCCGCGCCGGTAGCGGTGAGCGATCACGCGATCAGCGGCGGCGAGGATTTCTTGCGGCGTGGCGGGCCGATAATCGCCGAGTAAATCTTGAACCGTGAGTTGCATGGCTATGACTCCCCGACTGGAAACGACAGAGAACGGGGTTTGCCCGTCATCTACCGTTTCCGGCCTTGGGTACAAGCCTGGCATAGGAATGGAGAAAACCCTCTTGGAATGCCTTTCTACCCCACTGGACTTCTTCAGCCTGTTATCCACCGTCAGCGCTTTCTTCACAACCCGATAAATTGTTTTAATCTCTGAGGGGGGAAAGCTTTCCCCCTGACCTCAACCGGCCAGCCGGTTTCGGCACACCCCCATCAGCGGGGACACCCCGCAACGCCCCGGACGACGGCGCAGGTCACAACGCGGAGATTGATATTAAGATGATATTATCATAAGGTTATTATGATTCTATCATAAGTTTATTTGAAGTTTATTTTAATATTATTATAAGTTCACTAGCCGCAGATCGTGAGGTACGGTAAATCACCCCACAGACCAAAGCGGAGTAAAGAAACAGGAATGGAATCCACCACAATCGACAAAATTATTTATGAAATTTTGGCTATGGAAGCTCAAGAAGCCAAGGAAGCCGGAGCCTTGGGCTTCATGGCCCGCACCTTGGTTCAAGCGACCATGCCGCACAGCAAACCCGACAGTTTGGTATTTGAACGCAAAAATGGCGTGGTCAGCCTAACCATTATGGGCCACCCTCATGCGGGATTACCTTATGGCAGCTTGCCGCGCCTGCTGATGGCTTGGATAACCACCGAAGCCGTCAAAACCAAGGAACCGGTTTTATTGCTTGGCCCTACCCTGTCCAGCTTCATGGAACAACTCGATATGACGCCTACGGGAGGACGCTGGGGAAGCATCACCCGACTTCGCGAGCAGATGAAGCGACTGTTTAGCTCCTCGATCAGTTGCAGTTACGACTCACCCAACGCAGGACAATGGACGGAAATCGGCTTTCGGATCGCCACGGAGACCAGACTTTGGTGGGACCCCCACCAGCCAGAACAAGCCGCTCTCTGGGGATCAACGGTAAAACTGAGCAGTGAATTTTTTCAGGAGATCGTCACTCACCCCGTTCCCATAGACCTTCGCGCTCTCAAAGCCATTAAACAATCCCCCATGGCCATCGACATCTACTGCTGGCTGACCTACCGCATGAGTTATCTGAAAAAGCCGGTAGCAATACCTTGGGAAGTCCTCAAATCTCAATTTGGGGCCGAATACGGCAATACCAAACAAGGACGCTATGACTTTAAGCGCGCTTTTACCGGACAACTCCGAAAAGTGATTTGCACTTACAAAGAGGCGAAATTGGATGTTAATGATGCCGGTTTGCTGTTGAAACCCAGTAAAACCCACATCCCAATCCTTCCATCTTGAAGGGACTCTTCCTATTAAAGATTAGCTCGATTTCGCGCATAGCCACTCACCATTAACGACTTTCCCCATGCGCCAAAGAACGGGCTAAAACTGTGGACAACCCTGTTGAACTGAAAAGTTATCCACGCATAAACGGCCGACCAAAAACCCGATTTTACGCATAAACGGCCGACCTTCTGCGCATAAACGGCCGACCCTCCACGCATAAACGGCCGACCGGATCGCCTTTTTTCTCAATCCTTTCGAGGGGTTACAAATCCACATATTAACCTATATGTACCTTTAAGTACGTACCGATATTAGGCCCCACCTCAACTGTGGATAACTTTTCCTACGGATTGAATGAACTCTTTCGACTCGGCTACGCCGAGGCTATTTCGGTTTGATTGAGGGGCTTTGCCCCTCTTGAGCGCGTCCCGCGCTCAATTCACCCCAGGATATTTGGAAAAGGATGGAAAGATTTGTCGCCTAGTCCGAAAGGTCTGCCTAGAAACGCCATAAACGGTCTATAAACGGCTTTCTGGTCTTGAGGGAGAAACGGTGGAGAGCGATGGAGAAGGCGCAGCCAGGGGGCCGCCAGGGCCGTTAAAAAGAAAAGGCCAGCGTTGCCGCCAGCCCCTTCCATCCTTTACGGTCATCGGCGTCCCCGCCTGTACCGTGATTCTGTTCATACCTCACACTCTTCAGAGGATTCAAGCCAAAATCGAACGGTCGGTTGCAAATATATCAAATTAAGATTAAAATGATTTTATCTTTATATCAAAAAAAACTTATAATGATATAATTATAATATTAATTTAACATTAAACCAACTGGAAATCACGCCATGAACATTGTGGTAGGCGGCATCAAGGGTGGATCGGGGAAAACCACCGTGGCTACTAATCTAGCGGTTCTTTGCGCGCGGGAGCACGACGTGCTGCTGATTGACGCCGACGACCAGGAAACCGCAACCGACTTCACCGTTCTGCGTAACGAACGACTCCCCGAGGGCGCGGGCTATACCAGCATCAAACTGAGTGGGGCGGCAGTCCGCACCGAAACCCAGCGCCTTGCGAGCAAATACGACACCATCATCATCGACACCGGCGGACGCGACACCAGCAGCCAGCGCGCCGCGCTGAGCATCGCCGACGTGCTGCTGGTTCCCTTTGTTCCCCGTTCCTTCGATATTTGGACCCTGGAAAAAGTCTCCGCTTTAGTCGGGGAAATGCGAACGGCCAATCCCGGTCTTGCCGCCTACGTCTTCATCAACCGCGCCGATCCGCGCGGCCAGGATAACGACGAGAGCGCCGAAGTCCTCAAGGAAGCGGGCGGTTTGGAATTCATCAACACGCCCTTGGGCACGCGCAAGGCGTTTAGCAACGCCGCCGCCCAGGGCTTGAGCGTCTTGGAACTGAAACCCCAGGACCCGAAAGCGAGTGAGGAAATTCTCATGTTATATCAACGGGTATTTAATGCTCATTCCACCTTGGATATCGAGGGAGAACCAACCGCATGACTATCACCAAGAAACCCCGAGCTTCCGAGACCCTTCCCGCTATCCCCGAGGCCAACATTCAAGCCCTGATCGAAAAAGGAGGGAGCGTGGCCCGCAAAGGAGAAGAGAAAAAAAACCTGGATAAGCCACAGCTTCTTCAGATTCGGATTGACCGCGCTTTTCTCAACCGGATTGATGCCGCGCTCCACCGGCGTAAAGTAAAAACCCCCCGCCACACCTGGATACTGGAGGCTCTCTATGAAAAACTTGAACGGGAAGAGAGCGCTTAGCCTATCTTTTTAATGCCAAACTAGAGTTATAATGAGTTAAGTATAATATCAATTTAATATTATACTTAACTTAATTTAATATCTCTTGCCCGGACGGATCGGAAGGTGGCTCGAACGGGCGATAAATCCGCCGCTTCATCCGCAGGGCCGAGTAGGGGAGGGGATCGAAGCCCGCCGTTTTGCGCTTGTCGTTGACCGCTTTCCAGATAGAGAAAATCTGTCTGTAGACCGGAGCGTACGGTTCAAAGGGGATTTTGCTAAATTCGCGCGCCAGGGTTTCCGCCTTGCGATGCACGGCGAGTTCCAGAAAGTAAGCTTCCAGGTTGCGGTAGGTTCCCCTGTCCAAGCCGACCAGGGCATGACCGTTTTGGTAGGTGAGGGTATAGCCGAACAGATGGATGGGAAACCGCCGCGCATCCCGGATGCGATGCTCTCGGGTAAAGAAAGGATGAGCGCCGGAAGTGGCGAGCAGGAGAAAGGTGTTCTGATAGCGGAGGTATTGGACGCTGGCTTGTCCGCAGTGCTTGCGGCGGCACCGCTGATATTTGGAAAGATTGATCTCGTATTTATCCAGCAACAGGCGGTCAATTTGAGTGGGGTCTTTTTTCGGAGGAATGTCCCCGGTCACGTAAAACCAGTAACCGCGCTGAACATAGCAAACGGCGGCCTGCTGAATAAACCCGCCGATAGAGTGAGCCAAATAGCGATAGTCCATAATCCCTCCTTGGTTGTTGGTTAAAGAGGGGATTGTTTGAGGCACAATCCCGAAGCCTGAACCGTGTTCAATAACCCCATCGCCGCCGAGGGGTAGAATCCTTCTCGGAACCTCTGTTGAAACCGCAGTGAAAACCTCACCGCAGCGGCATTTAACCCCAGAGGTCACCATTCATCGTTGTCTCATAGCAAGAGCGGTCAAGCTCTTGCCATGACACCACGAAGCTTCCCGTCAAGGAGCCAAGCGCGTTCCGCCGTTCCCGCGCCACCGTCCAGGTGAGCGCAGGAAACGGGAGATCGCACCCGCACACTGTTGATACGCGCTAAAGCGCGTCGCTTCTTTCGTCGTCGCCGTGCTCTCGGACACCACTCCGGGAGCGCGAACGAGGCATGACTGCCTTGCCATGCCATCGCTTGGCCTGAACCCGAGTCAATTTGGCGCTTCGCGCCAAAAGAATACTAGGCTCTTTGTTGTGGTTGCGTACTTACTAGTGGTTGCGCACCGCCCCCACTCAAAATACGCGGCTTCACCGGCCAACTTCTACTCAAAGCACACTCCCACACACCAGCATTTGAAGCACTCGCCTTGACGTTGAGCGAGCACCGGTGGCTTAGTCCGGCCGCTAGTGTGCTTCCCGGATTATTGGAGTTCTGGATTTCTGAAGTCACGTCGCTAGAGCCTTTCGCCCAGCCCTTCAACCTATGTGCCCGGCTTCCGCCAGACCATACTTTCGCTTGAATAACCTGAAAGAGGTTATTCAAGATTTCAGCCAACCGAGCCTAGAAGCATTGGCTTACCGGCGGTTGAAGGCTTTTCGCAGTTCGGCACCGTCTCTTCAGAAACTCACTGGCAAGCCCTTCCGGGCCTCTCATGGTTGAGCTATTCGCGGTCTTGCGTTTGACAAGAACCCCGGACTTGTCAGGTCCGGTCATTGTGGTCGCCAACAATGAACTCCCCACGCCAGCCAGGTTAAGCGAGCCTTGGAGGCCCGAATCCCCTGGACGGGATTTAAATCCCCTATGGGATTTGCACCCGCTTGGAATCTCCACGGCCCTGGATGGACATCACGCCCATCCAGGGTATTTCTCCGTCGCCCAGGCACAACCTTGATGGAACCTGATAAAAGGGAAAAAAGAACTATCGGATAGAATGTCGGGATTACTCTTCAAGTTTCCATCCTTGAAGGATTACTCCGGCAAGCCTCCGTCGATCCGGACAAGCACCTCTCGATGCATCCGGCTCTACGCGCGCAATACCTCATGGGGAGCCACCCCCACGCCCTTAGCCGAACGGGTGAAGTTCGGTTTAGCGGGTGTATTGGCCCGTATCAACAGTGTCAGCCACGTTGTCCTACATGATGACGATCCGAGCTTTAATGCGAATGGAGGCGAGTAGGGAAGAGGAAAAAAACGGGAGGCGCTGTTTTTCTTCAGCAGAGAAAGTTGAAGAAAATATAACAAATTATGGCCATTCACCGGGGATCGGCCTTCGCTGGGGGAGGGGAGAAACAACCTTATCGTAACATCATGATAAGGTTATTTTGGTATTTTTCTAATATTAACTTGGCATGTCGATGCGGCGGCGGAGACCGGTCAAAATGGCCTCATTCTTTGAATCTTCGGCCAATAAATCAGCTTCGGAAATAAAATCGGTTTTAATCTGGTCTTGACGAATGTAGATGACATTTCCTGCAAAGGGTCCATTCACGTTGAGTCCAGAAACAACGCCACTCAAGCTGCTAATTTCACCCTGCTCATTCAGGACAGAATCATAAATAACGGTGAGTAAAAGCCCGGTGACTTCTAAATTTTTTCTTATTCGAGTTAAAAAATAACGAATGCCGGTATGGGCAAGATTGACAACACAAGCTCCTTCAAAATCTTCCTTAGTCTTGAGCATTTTGTTCAAGACAGTTTCCTTGGTTAAAAGCACATTCTTTTCTTTGTCAAAGGTGATGGTTAGTTTGAACCGGATGACATATCCGGGTCGAGCGATGGACAAGCGGTACCCCTGGTAATCGCCAACCATTGGATCGGCGATAGATTGAATCGAATCCGATTTTGGATCAATAAATTGCTGAAGTTCAGGAGGGAAATTGATACCACTTTGTTTTAACAAAGTGTTGTAATCTTTTTTGAGGTATTTATTTTTATAGCGATCAATCATCCAAATAATCGCTTTGTAAGTGTTGTCCCTCATACCTTCGACTGAGTAGTTGCCTCCTAATATACGGTCTATCGTATCCTCTGTAATAAGCGTCTTAGGACGGTCTTTCTCATTGAGCAACTCGTTAAATGTTGATTGCCAAATGGTGTCTTTCCATAGCTCGCACAATTCACGAACCGCCTGCTCTTTGTCTTCTTTGGTGTATACTTTCGTTATCACACTCGCTTGAGCCATCGCTGAACCCCCCATATTGACTGAAAGCATTGTTTTTATTGATAAATAGATTTGGTTTATTCTCGAAATGCGCTGAAATATGCCGGAATGTCGCCCGTTTGCCGCAAATGGGGGGAAATATACCTGATTCTCCCTGATTAATGCTCTAAATATCTCGTTAAAAATTGGGGCCATGACTGACAGTGGAGTCAGTCATACAGGAGGCCCCATTGGCGAATCAGTGCGGGAACAAATCAGACCCCAGCAGACAAACGCCGAGCCGCACAGCGCTCGCCGAGGCGGTGACGGCAGCCATAGACAACGCCGGCTTGCGCCTGGACTTAGCGGCGGCCGTGTTGAGCGGGCTACTCAGCCATACCCGGCTGAAGTCCGAACTTGCCCAGTTTTTAAGTCAACCCTATCCGAATTCGCCCTACACCTTTGCGGATCTGTATAGCGCCGCCTTTGGCCGCCATGCGCCCGAAGTCTTGCAGGTCTTGGGCGCTCTTTCCGGGGCGGCCCTGGCCTATGCGGCCGCCCGGCTTCTGATCAGTGGCTTCCGGGTTGCCTTCCCCGAAGTCCAGGCGGTTGAAACTTCTCCCCCGCTGCTTGTTTATCGGTTGCCGCCGTGGCCGGAGGCGAACGCTCCCCAGTTTGTGATCGGCGAGGAGCACCACCGCGACGGCACGTTGTGCAGTTCTCCCCGCTGGGGGGTGATCCCCCAGAAAGGACTGCAAGGGAGCGTGCTGGCGGTGGGAGCGCCTGGTTCGGCGAAAACCGCCGCCGTCATTTTGCCTTTGCTCGAACAACTCACCGAGTATCGGGCGCACGACCCGGCGCGCAAGGTGGCGCTGTTTGGGCTGGATCGCAAGGGCAGCTTGGCCGGGGAGATGCAAAAGATCGCCGCTCGCCACGGACGCGCCCGCGACGTGGTGGTTTTGCGCTTGGGCGGCCCCAAGCTCAATCTGCTTTCCGACGCCTTGCCCGCTCCCGTTCTTGCCAGCGCCCTGGTAGCGGCCAATAGCTTGCGCCAAACCAGCGCCAATCACGACGAGCCGGAATGGATTAAGAGCGGCGTCTATCGCATTTTCTGGCACGCGATAGGGATTCTTCGCTTGGCGCACGGCACGGTCACGCTCCGGGATTTAAGCGAGATTTTAAGCGGCTCCTTGCGGGCCGACGCCCCGCCGGACGATCCCAACGCCGTTCCCCAGGCGCTGGCCGACGAACTCGCGCGCTACGACCAAGCCTTTCAAACCCGCCTGAACCGGGGCGATTTCCCCGACCGCGCCGCCGCCGAGGCGGAATTCGAGTGTCACGCCTCGTATTTTGAGCGTCAGCTTGTGCGGATGAACCCGCGCAACAAGGCGACGCTGATCGACGCCGCGCTGGACCTGGTGGAACCGTTTGCCAGTCCCGAGTTGGCGGAGACGTTTTGCCCGACCGTGAGCGCGTTTCCGGGCTTGAGCACGCTCATGGAGGAGGGCCAGATCGTGGTCTTTGCCCCGGACGAGCGTTTGGGCCGGGCGGCGATCACCATCGCTATCCTGCTCAAGCTCGAATTCCAGCGCGCGGGATTAGGCCGCATCCAGCGGGCCGAGGCGACCGGGGAGCCGATCTCCCGTTTGTGGGCCTTTGTCGCCGACGAATATCAAAGCTTCGTCACCGTGGGAGAGGAGGGTGATGACGCCTTTGTCGCCTTATCCCGCGAGGCCCTCATCACCAATATTTTTGCCACCCAATCGCTGGCCGGTTTGCAGGCGCGAATCGGCGAGGCGCGCTTGCGCACCCTCTTGGGCGCGATTCGGAGCAAGCTGTTTTTAACCCTCACCGATCCCACCGACTGCCAGCTTGCATCCCGCATCGCCGGGGAAATCTACCGGCAAGTGCAAACCACGTCCTTTTCCGAAGCGAACAAAGACGCCCGGCTCAATCCGCTCACCGACACCCTGCAAGCCGGTTCCACCACGGTGAGCGAGCAGCGCAGCTACAACGAGCAGTTACGGCCCGATTTTCTCCCCGTGGCCTTCAGCCGCCTGAACGCTTTTGAAGCCATCGCTTGCCTCTATGACGGCGCGCGCCAGCGCCCGCCGGTGAAGCTGTATTTGAAACCCGCCTTTTTGCCCCGCGAATTGCCTCACAACCAGTTTCCCGCCCACTTGGAGAAAGAACCATGACATTGATATTAATGCTGTTTTTAGTTTCCGGGATCTATTTCGCCGCCCAGGCGTTTGGGGCCGCATATCCGATTTACGGGGCACTCTCGCAGATCACCTTCTACGGGGTGACTGCGGTTTACCTGTGGCACCTGCTGGTGAGGGGACGGCGATGAACCCGCAGCCGACCTCAAAACCCGTCTCGCAGCCCATTCCCCAACCCTTAACGGCGAGACCACAACCTCTCCTAGCGCCCCGGTTCCTCTCCAAGACGCGCACCGCGTTTCGCCACAAACCGGGTTGGATCGCCCTGGCCTTGGGCGTGGTCGCCGTTACCGGAGCGCCGCTCTTTTTCTCCGCTACCGAGGAGATGACTCCCGCCAGGGTGCAGGAGCGGCAGGCGGCGTTTGAAGCCGCCGGTCCCTTGCCCCTTCCGACGGTCAATCTCGCCGACCCCGCCGAGCGCCAGGAAGCCTTTCAATCCATGAACCTGAATCCGGATCAGGCCAAGCAATTACAGACGGACTTAATGCAGCGAGCCGGCCATTTAGTGTGGCTCGATGTGTTTGATGATTGCCAGGAGGACGGGGACATCGTGGAGATTCGGACCTTTTACTTCAACCAAGAAATTCCGATTTTCCACGCGCCCCACCGGGTGGCCGTCGCCGTTTATTCCGATGATCGGGGAATCGCACTGGAGGGCATTCGCGATGGCGGCGGCGGAATTACCGCAGCCGTTCGAGCGGAGGGCCGCTTAATCCCATTACCCCGTCTTCGGCCAGGGCAAACCGTGGTGATTCCTATTTTGTAAGGGAGGGATGTTGATGACCGTGCGGTTAGAGCGATTCAAGGAGGTTTTCCATGACGGGCCTGCTCATGATCGTCATGTATTTACTGATGCTGCTTCAACTGCAACCACACATGCCGTGGTTGCCATGGTGTGTTCTTTTGGCTCTTGGCGTGCGTTACGCCATCAAGATGGGAGTTATTGATATGTCCAAATACCGCGCATTGACGAACTTTCCTGATGTCGTCAAGACGATTGAAAGCCCTGAACCATCGGTAGACCGCATTTTTACCGAGGAGGTCTTTGTCGCCTTGGATCAGATTGGGGAGAATGAAATTTTTGGGCAAGAGCATGTCATCAAACCGCTGATTGTGAAGATTCGGGCGAATGCCGAAGTGCCGGGGCGGGAGCGACCCTTTATCACGGCTGCTTTTTTCGGGCCTCCTGGAGTGGGAAAGACCCAGCAATTCCCGGTCTCCTTATTTAACCCTGCTTTTTAAATAGGCCAAGCAATCATTTTTCTACCTAATAAAAAAGACAAAAAAGCCTCTTGAGCGTTTAAAGACGCCCCATTAACTATTATAAA
>Ga0209573_1002448_pt1 | contig 23619 bp, 19 predicted proteins | sample TNRBio252014_DNA_FD_185870 | JGI IMG/M metagenome (GOLD analysis project Ga0209573, IMG submission 185870) | Wastewater treatment Type I Accumulibacter community from EBPR Bioreactor in Madison, WI, USA - TNR Reactor_6/25/2014_ DNA (SPAdes)... | ecosystem: Engineered > Bioreactor > EBPR >...
TCCCGATTTTCTGAAGCGCGCGGCGAAGATGATCAAGATCATGGATGCAAACAACGCAGCTGTACAAATGATGGAAGCGTGTGACAAAGCGGAACTCATGGGGGCGCTGGGCGATGTGCTCAAGGAAAACCCGAACGATGCCTTTGCGAAAGATGTGCTTGCACTGGCGGAAGGAGTGACGCATTTAGAGCATGAGACGTTTCTTCATACGCTGAAAGGCAATCGGCGGGATGTCTTGGTCTCCTTAACGCTGCCGCAATGGTCGGGTGGATATTCGCGAGTGCTTGTCAGTACGCTCGATATCACCGAACGAAAACAGGCAGAACGGGCGTTGGAGGAAAGCCGTTCGCGGCTGGAAGGCATCATCAATACGGCTTTGAATGCGATCATCACCATCGATAAAGATCAGCGCATCGTGCTATTCAACCCCTTTGCGGAGAAAACGTTCGGATGCCCGGCAAACTACGCGCTTGGCAAACCCATCGATGTTTTTATCCCGGATCGTTTCCGGTCGTATCACCGTGAGAATATAGCCAGGTTTGGAGAGACGAACGTGTCCAGCCGGGTTCACGGACGGCTCGACTCTTTGTATGGCAGGCGCATTACAGGCGAGGAATTCCCCATGGAGGCGTTCATTTCGCAGCATGGGTTTGGCAATGAGAAATTCTACACCGTGATCTTGCAGGATATTACAGAGCGGAAACAGGCGGAGGATACCCTAAAGCGCCGGGCGGATGAACTCCAAACCCTTGTGATCGTGTCCTCTGCTTTGCGGACGGCGATCAGCGTCAGCGAGATCATTCCGCTGGTGGTGCGCCATGCTGTGAACATCGTCGGCGGCGATCTGGGGACGGTCTATCTGCTCGAGGAATCCACGGGCAATCTGATCTCTCCGGGGTGGTACTCTGTCGAGCAGGGCGAAGACATCAAGGTCCGGGGAGAAGCGGTCTTGCGGCACGTATCATACAAAGGCATCACCGGGCATGTCGCGCAGACCGGTCAGATCTACATCACCGAAGACCTGCACAACGACCCGCTGGCGGTCATTCTGCCTTTGGAAGCGGAAACCCTGCGGTCTGCCCGCAGCGGGATCTCCCTGCCCCTGCTTTCGCGCGAGAAGGTCGTGGGTGTTTTGCACATCCGCTTGCAAAAGAAACACATCTTCACCGAGACTGAGACCCGCCTGCTGACCGCCATTGCTGAAATGGCAGGGAGCGCCATTCAGCGCGCCAAATTGTACGAACAGACCCATCAGCAGGCAGATGAACTTGCCCAGGCGTATGACAGCACACTGACAGGTTGGGCGCGCGCGTTGGAACTTCGCGACGAACTCACAGAGGGGCACACCCGCCGCGTGACCGAATTGACACTCGAACTTGCCGGGCTGTTTAACATCCCCGAAAATGACATGACACAGATCCGCCGCGGCGCGATCTTGCATGATATCGGCAAAATGGGCATCCCGGATTCCATCCTTCACAAACCCGGACCTCTCACCGCCCGCGAGCTGCGTATCATGCAAATGCACACGGAATACGCCCATGAAATGCTTTCGTTCATTCCGTTTCTGCGCTCTGCACTCGATATTCCCTATTGTCACCATGAACGCTGGGATGGCACAGGCTACCCGCGCGGGTTGAAAGGAGAGCAGATCCCGCTGGCGGCGCGGATCTTTTCGGTGGTGGATGTTTGGGATGCGTTGACGTCAGACCGCCCGTATCGCTCTGCCTGGTCAAAAGAAAAAGCCCGCGATTACATTCTTGTGAACTCGGGCACTCAATTCGATCCCCGCATTGTGGAAAAATTCATCGCCCTGCTCGAAGACAGGCTATAGTTTCTCGTCTCGCGCACATAGATCGCCCGGTGTTTCGCGGTGCTGGATGATCTTCGCCCGCCCCTCCTCCAGCCAGAGCACCGTGGGTTTGCGCGCCCCGTTATAGTTCGACGCCATGCTGAGGTGATACGCCCCGCTCATTGGAACTGCGATCAGATCCCCTTCGTTGAGATGCGGCATGGGCAGGTCTTCGATGATGACATCACCCGACTCGCAGTATGGTCCTGCGATTGAAACGACCTCGCTTCTTTCCCCGCCGATAGCGGTCACCGCCAGACAGGAATATCTCGCCCCATACATCGCGTGCCGCGGATTATCCGCCATGCCGCCGTCGATCAACACCCAGACCTTATCGCCCCTGCGCTTTATGGCACCCACACGATATATTGCCACACCCGCCCGCGCCGATATGCTTCGACCCGGTTCAAGGTGGAGATGCGGCAGATCCAGCCCGCGCTGCTGGCAGCCGCTGAGAACAGATTCGGCGATCCCGCGCACATAACTTTCAATCGAAGGATGCGGCAGCTCATCTTCATGATATGCCACGCCCCAGCCGCCGCCGGGACAAAAATGCCATTCGCTTGAAAACCCGATCTCTTTGGCGAGGTCAAGCGCCAGGTCAATGGCGGGAAGCAGCGGCTCCGGGTCGCGGAAGTTTGACCCCTGGTGAAAATGAATGCCGTTGAGTGGGAGGTTGTTCTCCTTGCAGAATGCCGCTGCTGTACGAATTTCGTCGGCGGTCATGCCGAATTTGCTGGCATGATGCCCTGTCTGGGTGTGGGCATGATGGGTGGATACGGTCACGCCGGGGAGCAGGCGCAGCCAGAGAGTTGGGAGATCGATAACTGGCATGTTGGCAATTCGGCGTAATTCGCTATGATTATCCACGACGAGAATCCCGGCATATTGTGCAGCGGCTTTCAGATCATTGTTCGATTTATTGACCCCATGCACAAGGATTTGTTCGCGCGGCACACCGCCTGCCTTGGCGATGGCGATCTCGCCTTCGCCGGTGCAGTCCACAAGCAAGCCTTGGGTTTGTGACCATTGTGCGATGGCTTTGCACAGGAACGATTTCCCGGCATAGGTAATGGAAAAAGGCATCGGGTAGAAAGAAGCGAGCGCGGTCTTGTATTCTTGGGTTATGGCATCCAGGGTTGCCCGGTCGTACACATATAGCGGCGTCTCATATTCCTCTGCAAGGGTGGCGATGTCGACCCCTGCTATGGTGAGACGGTCTTGAATCACTTTGGTAGTGATGGGAAAGAGATCCAGCCGGTTCATGGGTTCAGGTCTCTTGCCAGTTGGATGCGATTCTTGCCGAGATGTTTTGCCCGCAACGCGGCGTTGTCGGCGGCGATCAAGAGCTGTGCCTGTGTCTCCGCATCTGTGGGGAAGGTGGCGATGCCCATGCTGAGGGTGTAGCCGGGATTCCCCAACCCCTCACACGGTGGCTCTTCCGTGCCAGCCTGTGCAGCCTCGTGGAGCCGCTTTGCGAAGGCAAGCGCCTCCTGCTCATCTGCATTGGAAAGGATGATCGCAAACTCATCGCCGCCGTAACGCGCAGCGATGTCGTATTTTCGTAGGCATTTTTTGATCATGTCTCCCATGGCTTTCAGGCGCGCATCTCCGGCGGGATGCCCCCATTTGTCGTTGTATTCCTTGAATGAATCAATATCGAAGATGATGAGCGAGACATGGGAATTGTTCCGCTGGGCACGTTCAACTTCGGCGGTGAGGGTCTGTTCGAAGACGTGCCGGTTTGATAACCCGGTCACGGCGTCGATGGTGGCGAGCCTTTTGATCTGCGCATGCAGGTAGGCATTATCCACTGCCACGGCAATGGGACTCGCAATGATGGTCAGCAGGTCCACATCTCTGTGGCTGAGCCTGCGGCTATTGTTTGCTTCGATGTTCAATATCCCCAGAACTTTATCTTCTTTTAAAAGCGGGACACAGATCTCACTGGTGATGTTATGGTCGGCTTTCAGGAATACATCTTCTCTGGTCGTGTCTTCAATGAATTGCACGGTTTTGGTGCGGATGCTCCTTCCGCTGACGCCCTGGCTGATATGGATTCTTGGGATGACCATATCCTTGGGGTAGCCCACTTCTCCGGCGAGGCGCAGGTAATCTTCCTCCAACAGGTACATGCTGACGTGGGTGTATCCGAATGCCTCTTGCAAGCCATGCACTACTTTTTCAGCGATGATGCCCATGTCCAGTGAACTGGATATGGCTTTGGAAATATTCTGAAGGGTGGATAGTACGTTGATGTTCTGCTGGGTTTCGTCATATAACGCCGCCCGGTGCAGCGAAGCTGAGATCTGGCTGGCAAGCGTTTCGAGGGTTTTGATGTCCACTTTGTCGAAGGTGTTTGGCTCGAGGCTTTCCACGTACAACACGCCATAGAGCGCATCCTGCTTGAGGATGGGGGTGCTGATGGCGGAACCGGATGTGCTTAGCGAAGAATAATAATAAGGATCCTTGGATACGTCATTCGCAATATAAGTCATTCGCGTTGTTGCGGTATGACCGATGATCCCTTCGTGGATGGATTGCCGATATCCGGGCTTGTATCCGAAATCCTTGGTGCCGCCGATCACCTTGACCTCAAGAGTCTCTTCCGAAATGAGGACGGAGATCGAAGCGAGGGCATACCCAAAACGCTGGATGATGGCGTCGATTGCCCGTTGGAGGATCTCCTTCTCGTCGAAACTGTCTGCAATATTCCGACCGATCTCTTCCAGCAGGTTCAGTTGCTGTGAGCGCCGCCTCTCAGATTTGAGCAACTCCTGCGCCTCGGTGATGTCGTGCAATACGATCACATGCCCAAGCGGCTCATGGTCGTCTTTTTGAAGTGGCGCCACCCTGGCGTCGAGCCATTTGTTTTGTCCATCCTGCGTCCAGCCCATTTTCAAATGTTTCTCAGGAGATTCCCAGATGGTTTTCAGAAGGGTTGCCTGCGGGAACAAGTCGAAGATGACGGTTTTTTGCGGGGGATCATTGATCTGGAGCAGGCTTCTGGCAGATCGGTTCATATCGGTCACTTCGTTTTTGAGATTCAGGACGATAATGCCGTCTTGAAATTGGTCGATCACCAACCGGGCGGTCAGCGGCAGGATGCTCGAAGCGCCGGCGCGGAAGTAGCCAAATGCCATCAATGGCGCAGATAATAAAAACGACAGGGGAGTGGGGTCGATCTCCGGGCTGATCTCTGCGAAGAGAAAAAGCAGGTTGACGATTGCGGAAACTGTCACGCCTGCCAGCATGACGCCGGAACTGAAATGGTCGCTTCCTGTACTGCGAAAAAAGACACTTAAATAAACCAATATCCCCAGTCCGATCATGGTATAGGCAAAACCGGTGATGATCCAAAAGGCAGGTCCTGCCGCAAGATGCAGGGCGGTGTAGCGCCCCGCATCTTGTTCGCCAGGTACCCAAATGAGGTGGTGATGTTCGTTGGTGAGCGCCAGAAGAAATGCCAAGATCCCGGGCAGGGTTAAGATGAACATCCGCCCTTTTTGCAGCCACCATTTGCTATAGTTGATATACCGCAGGGCAAACCCCAGCCATAATGGCGGAGATAGCACCATGCCTAAATAAAGCAATTTCCTTGCTGTCATCTTTAACGGCAGCGAGGGAGTGAGGATTTCCAGCATATAGAAGCCAGCCCAAACCACCATGGCGAGCATCAGCAATCCGAACGTCCGTGACCCTGGCTCCCGCCATTGGGCGAATGCCCGAATGGCAAACACCGTGGTCATGACGATAAGAACAAAGAGGCAGACCAGATAAATTGAAAGCCCAACTTCCATGAAGGGTGTGATCGGTTTTATTTATTGAAGAATAGCGTCCACCAAATTTCCCAATTCTGCATCGGAGTTGGAACTGGTACAGGGGTGTTCACAATGGCGGGTTCACTGCCCGGCACTCCCACGGGGATGACCGGTTGATCGCCTTCTTGCATGTAATGACCCTCCGTACGTGCCCATTCCTCCACCGCCTCGGTCGAACCGGCGTATGCGACCTGTGTCTGCAACGCGACCTGGGTTTGCATCGCCTGGGTTGCCTGCGCACGGACCTCTTCACGTTGCTCATTGAGGCGGTTGAGTTCTTCGAGGCGCGAATTGAATTCGATCACAAATAAGATCAAAATAAAAATCCCGGTAAAAGTTGCCACGCGCCTGGCATTAATGGGAAACTTGAACATGGCTTCAATCTTATCGTACTTTTCCGCCTTGGAAAACCCTTTTGTGGTAAAATACCGCGCCGCGGGTAAGAATCCCGCCATACCGGGCGTAGTACCCTTCGCCCATCATCTCATTGCCAGAAAGGGCTTAAACAAAATGAAAGTATTGCTCATCAAGGACGTTTACAAACTCGGTCGCGCCGGGGATATCAAAAAAGTTGCCGATGGCTACGGACGCAACTTCCTCATCCCGCAGGGCTTGGCGGTCCTCGCCACCGCAGGCGCACTCAAGCAGGTGCAGAAGATCAAGGCACAGGCGGAGATCCGCCGCAACACGCAGAACGAGGAACTCAAAGGCGTCGCCGACCTCATCAAGGATGTCACCCTGATCTTCCCCGCCAAGGCTGGTGAAACCGGCAAACTCTACGGCTCCATCACCACCGGCGATATTGCCACCGCGCTGACCGAAAAGATCCGCTTCGAGATCAAGCGCCAACAGGTCGATACCCAGCCCATCCGCACGCTTGGCGAATTCACCGCCCACGTGCGCCTGACGATGGACCTCGTACCCGAACTCAAAGTCATCGTCCACCGTGAAGGCGAAAGCCCTGAATTAGCCGGGCACGCCGAGCCCGAAAAAGCGGGGGAAGCCAAGGTTGCCGAAACCAAGGCTGAAGAACCCGCCGCAGAAACCCCCGCTGAAGCAGCCTAATACAACCCCAAACATCACCGGCTTCCAGTCGGTGATGTTTTCAATTAAGTTCGAAGTAAAATACATCCATGCATGAAACCATCGGTCAGCGCCTGAAGCGCGAGCGCGAAGCCCGTTACCTCACATTGGAACAAGCCGCGGCAGACACGCGCATTCGTACCGTCTTCCTTCAAGCCCTGGAAGCGAACGATTACTCGGTCATGCCATCTGCCGCGCAGGGGCGTGGTTTTTTGCGCAACTATGCCGAATACCTCGACTTGAACATCGACGAGATGATCGCCGAGATCCAGCGCAATGCGCCGCCTTCCGAAGTAAGCGGACCGTTGCCACAGGTCAATCTTGCCGAGACAGATCTGCCGCCGCTGACCGACACGCAAGATGAAAAACCCGCTTCCTTCCTGACCCGAATCTTCTCCCGCCGACCCAAAGCCGATGCCACGCCGGAAGCGATCCAAGCGCCCGTTGAACCAGCTGCCAGCGAAGTGGAATCCACGCCGGTGGAAGCCGTGCCTGATGTCGTAGAAGAAACGCCCAAACCGCGCAAGGGACGAAAAAAGAAAACGGTGGTGACAGAAGAAGCCCAACCGTTCATAGAGACCGAGATACCCCCCCCGGCGGAGAATCCGTTGGAAGGGGTGGAATCGCTCCCGGTCCCGGAAGAAGCGCGGGCAGGCTGGATGCAGCGCCTCCAAGCCATCTTTAAACGTCAATCCAAATCGCCAGACTCCGAATCCATCTTTAAACGTCAATCCAAATCGCCAGACTCCGAATCCATCCTTGTTACAGAGGAAGAGGAAACGCTCGAAGAAAAGCCGCCGACCCCGGCAACCCCTTTGCTGCCTGCGGACATAATCTTTGCTGAAATTGGGGTGCAACTGCGCCAGCGGCGGGAACTCATCAGCCTGACGTTCGAGGAAGTGGAGCGGCACACCCATTTGCGGACGGTGTTTGTGAAAGCGTTGGAGGAAGGCGCGTTCGATAAATTGCCTTCACCCGTGCAGACGCGCGGTATGTTGGTCAATTATGCGACCTTCCTCGATCTGGATGTGGATGCCATCCTCTTGCGTTTTGCCGATGCGCTTCAGGCGCGGCGGCGCGAGAAATATGCCGAAACCCCGCGTGAAAAGATCCAGACGCAGGTTCGACCATCCATGCCATTTTTGCGGACATTCATCGCCAGTGATCTGATCTTTGGTTTGATGATGATTGTCGTTTTATCGGCGTTGGCGATCTGGGGGGTGGGGAGTGTGATCCGCATTCAGGAGGAGCAGGTGGAACCGACCGCACCTTCAATCGTAGAGGTGCTTGGGGATGCCTCTCTGCCGACGGCTTCGCCGGAAGCGACCTTTGTGGCTGTGGAAGACCCGGGCCTGGCGACCTCTGCGGCGGGTGGGGTGGAAATTCCAGCGGTGGAAGCCACCCAGCCGGATTTCAGCGCAAATGTGACTGTGAGCGTCTTTGCATTGGAGCGAGTCTTTGTAAGGATTTCGGTGGATGGCGAGATCGCTTTTGAAGGGCGTTTGGCTCCGCGCGAGACGCGCGTATTCGAAGCGGAGGAGCAGGTGGTCATCCTGACCGGTGACGGTTCTGCTTTGCGAATCACGTATAATGGGCGCGACCTGGGCTTGATGGGCGGCATTGGAGAAGTGGTGAGCAATGTGTACACCGTTGCGGGTGTCGTGACGCCCACTGCCACCATCCCGCCGACGCCGACCAATACGCCGCCGGTTACGCCGACTTTCACGCCTTCTTCCACACCGACGCCCACGGCAACCACGGCATCGAATCAATAATCAACTTATCGTTAGGATAAAACGTGTCTAAACATACTTTCCATTTGGTTTCTCTTGGTTGTGCAAAGAATACAGTCGACTCGGATTCGATGGCGCAGCTGCTCCTGCGTGACGGCTATCGCGCGGTTGAAGACCCTTCCAAGGCGTCGGTGTTGATCGTGAATACTTGCGGGTTCATCGGTCCCGCCAAGGAAGAGTCTTACCGTGTATTGGGGGAGCTTGCCGAAGCTAAGAAAAAGAATCAGGTCTTAATTGCGGCGGGATGCCTTACGCAACGCTATGGCGTGGAAGTGGCGCAAAAAGTCCCCGGCATCGATGGCATCCTCGGCACGCGCCGCTGGATGGATATTGTGCAGGTGGTGCATGAAACCCGCAAGGGAAAACGCCCCGAGCCCATTTATCATTTGCCCGAAGCCCCCACCGTCGGCGCGGACGAGAACGGCGCGCTGCGAGTCAGCGTGGCAGGTGCAAGCGCTTACCTGAAAATTGCAGATGGCTGCCGCCGTCCGTGCGCGTTCTGTGCCATTCCGCTCATCAAAGGCACGGCGGTATCGCGCCCGATCGAATCCATTATCCATGAAGCGCGGGAGTTGCGTGACGCGGGGGTGCGTGAGTTGATCCTCATTGCACAGGATTCCACCGACTACGGTCACGATCTTGGGATGAAAGATGGTTTGGCAACTTTGCTCGAAAATCTAACCGACTCCGTGCCGGATATGGATTGGATCCGAATCATGTACGCCTACCCTGGGTACGTTACGGATCGGATGATCGAAGTGATGGCGACTCGCAAACAGATTCTGCCGTATCTTGATATCCCGCTTCAACATGCAGACCCGAAGACTCTCTACCGAATGAAGCGCCCCTCCAACATGGAGTGGGTTCACAAGACACTTAACAAGATGCGTAACGCGATGAGCGATCTGGCCATCCGCACGACGTTCATTGTCGGTTACCCCGGCGAAACAGATGAAGAATTTCAGGCACTGTATGACTTTGTGAAAGAAACGCGCTTCGACCGTGTCGGAGCTTTTCAATTCTCCTTCGAGCCGGGGACGACATCCGCGCCGTTGGGTGACCCGGTTCCAGCCGAGGTCAAACAGGAGCGCTATGAACGGCTGATGGAACTCCAGCAGTGCATTTCGTTGCAAGTGAACCAGTCTTATGTCGGCAAGACGTTGGATGTGCTGGTGGAAGGGTATGACAATGGCATTTCCATTGGCAGGTCGTACCGCGACGCGCCTGAAATTGACGGCATGGTACTGATCGAAGGCAAGGCGGAAGTAGGTGAGATCGTCCCGGTGCGAATCACTGGCGCGATGGCATACGATTTGACCGGGGTTCTCGCGGTGCAACCCTCGTTGCTCAAACTATAAAAATAGACGAGTGACTCCGAACGCTCTGCTTTCGGGATACTTTCCTGAGGTAGAACTTCAGGTTCCAAATCGCAAAAAAAAGACCACTGTTTTAGGGCAGTGGTCTTTTTTGATTGTTTACGAAACTCTTGCGAAAGCGGTCGCTCCGAGAATAAGGATGGAGAGCGCCAGATTTACCCGCAGAATGAGCAATTCCTTCTTTTGCAGCCTGGCAAGTTCTTCTTCGCTGGCTTGATCCTTTTTCATCAATGTGCGCTGAATCGCGGGCAGCACATCCCAGGTTTGAATGGCGCTGACAACGACCATGATGACGGCAAAGCCATGTTTGACGAGGATGGATAGCGACCACTGCGTACTAATGGAGAGGAATCCGTTGTAGTGCGGGCTGGTGCTCATTTGGAACAACCCGGTTACGACCAGGATCCCCATGCAGAACCATGCCAGCGGCTCGAGGCGCTTTTGCAGGGCGGAGATAAAACTCAATTGGTCCGCCAGTTTCAAGGTCCGGGTGGAAGCGGGTAACACCAGCAAATTGATCGCCGCCAGGCTTCCGATCCAGATCACTGTTGCCAGCATGTGCAGCCAATAGATGACTGCCAGGGTGGTTGTGGAGGGAGCACTCATCAGCGAAGATTACGGTGTGGCGGTTGGCCCGGCCGTTGGGGATTCCGTCGGCGCATCGGTTGGAGGTACGGTGGGCGTGATCAGCGTGTTCGGATCCACCGTCGGCGTGGCTGGATAGCAGATGGTGAATGCCTCTGCTGAGTTATTGGCGGAGGTTCCATTCAGTTGCCCGTAGGCAGCGGCTTTTTGATAGACGTCATACGCGCCGCAGTAGTCTTCTTTGGTGAAAAGTTCATCACCGAGGCTGACGAGGGCGGTAAAGTAGCGCTGTCCGGCGGTCATGGTTCCATCCCATAACGAGGGCCAGCCTGCGGCGACCTGCGAAAAATATTCGACGGCTTGAACCCAGTCCAGTTCCCAGAAGCTGGCGCCGGTGAGGTAGGCGCGCGCGCCATCCCGCAGACCGATGGAGGTGTTATCCAGCGGACCGAAGCGTTCGGCGAGGGTCAGGTAATAGATGCCGCCTTCAAGATTGCCTTGTTGTGTGATGAGAGCGTTGCCGTAATTGCGAAGGGCAAAGTAGTACATGCCGTCCACTTGGGCGGTTTTGTAATTTGGGTCCAGTTTGCGGATGGTGTCCAATGCGGTGAGTGCGCCCGCCCAATCCTGTGCGCGGATGAGTTCCTGGGCGCGGGCAAAGGCGCTTTCTGCGCCGCTAAAGTCGGGTGTGGCAGTGACGGTGGGCACGGGGGTGGCGGTGGGGATCGTGCTCAGCACGAGCACTTCGGTCAGTTTTTCGCGCGCTCCGGGGAAGTTGGGGTCTTTGGAGATGATGAATTCGAGGCGCTGACGGGCGTTTTCGTAGCGTCCGAATTCAATGTCCACAATGGCGAAGGAAAACTGTTCGGTGAGCTGCTGCGCGAGGATGGATTGCTCTGCGTTCTGACGTGCGCCTACGCCAGAGGCGTAACCGCCGAACCCGCCCAGACCGATCAGCAGCAAAAAACCGAGGATGCCGATCAATGTGGATTTCCACCTTGAGGGTTTGACTGGTTTTATCGGCTGTGTGTCACTCTCCTTGATCGGCGGGGTGGTGGGTTGGGTCCCGTTTCCGTCCGCAGGAGCATGAGGTTGTGTGTTTTCTATTTCTTCAGACATGGCGACGATTATACATCTCTTTGAACATTGACGTTTTTTTCTTAATTTGGATTCATTAGAGCCGCAGGAGCAATTTCATTTCAGACCAGATGATTGCCAGCGAAATTCCCCCGCCGACTGCCATGCCGATCAATGCAGTGACGATGGCTCCGCCGGGCAGGTAGAGCGCGATGAGATAGGTCGTCACGCCGCCAACCGCAGCAGACAGCAACCCCTTGAAAACGGCATCGTTCGTTTTGAGCGGTTCATGGGTGCGGCGCGAAAGCCAGACGAGCAGAATGACCGCTTCAATCAGCAGGGCAAGTTCTGCCAGCGCAATGATCGGCGCACCGACTTCGGGGAAGAGCGTAACGCCGAGAATGCCAATTCCCAGAAATAGTGCAAGGCGCAAAATGACAGCATAGAACGGCACCATCGGTTCTTTGCGGGCGTAAAAGGCGCGGACAGCCACTTCGTGGATGACATACCCCGTCAGCGTGGCGAGGTAGGCGCGGGTCGTCCATGTGATGAGTTGGGAGACGGTTTCGTCGAAGCCGAAAATTCCGCGCACCAGCGGGTTGATTCCCGCCGCCATGACCGCCGCAATCGGCAAGGTAAGTGCGATCAAGACTCGCAGAGAGCGTTCGACCGTAGCGCCGAATTCCTTCCAGTCTTGTTTTGAGGCGAGTTCTGAGAGCGTCGGCAAAAGCGCGGTGGCAAGAGCCGTTCCCAGAATCGTCTCCGGCACTTGCATGATCATCCAGCCATACGTCAGCGACGTAACCGCGCCGACTTGATCCAAACGTGACGCGAGATTGTCGCGCGCGATGAAGATCAGTTGAATGCCTGCCATCGTGAAAAGACGCGGTGCCATTAACTTAACTGCTTCGATCAACCCCGTGTGACGAATATCCAACGCGGGCGTCCAACGGAAACCGAACTTGAACAGCATGGGCAGTTGCACCAGCAAATGCAGCGCCGCACCGAGGATGACGCCATACACCAAACCGTAAATGCCGTATCTCGGCACCAACACCAACGCGCCGAAAATGTGACCGACGTTATACAGGCTGGGCGCAATGGCAGGCGCGAGAAAATGCTGGTTCGCCTGAAGCGAAGCCATTACCAAGCCGCTGATGGAAAAGATCATGGTGGCGATCAGATTCAGCCGCATCAACTCTGCCAACAGCACGCGTTGTTCCATATCGAAGCCGGGCGCAATGCCGATCTCAGCATCCACGATCTGCTGCGCGAAGATGGCGACCAGCAGCGCGAAGATACCCGTCACCACAAACCCGAAATTCGCCACACGTGAGAACAAATCCCATGCGGCGGCTCGGTCTTTGGTGGTCAGGTATTCCGTCAGCAATGGGATGAACGCCATCGCCAATGCGCCGCCGGAGATCAACGCAAACAGAAGGTCGGGCAGGTTGTTCGCCGCGTTGAACGTATCCAACAAATACACCTGGTCTGAATAGATGCGCGAAACGATCATCGTTTCCACGAACGCCAGCGCCTTGTTGATGAAAAAGAAGAACGCAACGATCAACGAGTTGCGCGCCAGTGGTGATAACTTACTCATGCGCAGTTACTTCCATACCGGGTAATTTTTCTGCCAGTAGATGTGTTTTATGAATCAGAATCGGCAGGCATTGGGCGCACAGATGTTTCGTCTCGCCTTTGAATGTTAAAACGATCAATGGCGTCTTTTCTTCACTGCGATTGCAATTCAAACAAACCTTCATTTCACTCATGAGTTTCTCCAATCGTTAATCTAAAATATTAAATCTTCTACAGCGTGCCCTTGTACGAGCCGCCGTCCACTTGTAACATGACTCCATTAATATAAGATGCGGCAGGGCTGACCAAAAATACCGCGGCATTTGCAAACTCTTCAGGCTGACCCATCCTCCCAAACGGAATCTCCGCCGCCTGCCGCTGCGCCTCTTCCTCCGCCGAGGTTTGGTTCGCGGTTGCCCGGGCATTCATCAACTCTGAGACTCGTTCCGTCTCCGTCCAGCCGGGCAAAATCGAGTTGACGCGTATTCCCTCCCGTCCCAATTCCAACGCCAGTGATTTTGTCAGTCCCACCGTCGCCGCGCGGACGCTGTTCGAGATCAGGAGGTTTTGAATGGGCTGCTTCACCGAAACCGAAGTGACCGTTAGAATGCTCGCCGCAGCAGACTTTCGCAGGTGCGGAAGCGCCGATTTTATCAACCGAACATGCGCCATCAGGCACAGGTCGATGCCGGTTTGCCACGCGGCTTCATCGAGCGAGTCGATGCTGCCGGGCTTGGGTCCGCCGGTGTTGGTGATGAGAATATCCAACCCGCCAAAAGCCTCTACCGTTTGTTGAATCAATTTTGCGGGCATATCCGGCAAACTGGCATCGCCGACCAATCCGAGTGCTTCTGTGCCTGTTTCCTTTTTCACTCTTTCCACCGCATTCTTTACCCGCGCTTCATCCCGCCCGTTGATGACAACCTTGCAGCCTTCTTTTGCCAGTTGCAGCGCGGTCGCATAGCCCAATCCGCGTGAAGAACCAGTAACGAGAGCAATCTTGTCTTTGAGGCTTAAGTCCATTGTTGTTCTCCTAGTTTGTTACAGGTTACAAGTTGAAGGTTGAAGGTTTTGAACCTTTTACCTGCAACCTTCAACCTTCAACCTTTACTACAGACCCATCTCGATCTTGCTGTCCCACACATCCCCATCGCGCCAATTCGCTTCTGCCCATTTTGCCACAGTTTGCAAAGCAGATTGCAGGAAGGCGGCGTCATTTCCAACCATCGCACAGACGATCACGGCTTCATCCCATTTGTCGTGCAGATCCATTTCTGCGATAGAGACGTTGAACTCGCGATGCAAACGCGACATGAACGGCTTGATCCACCCGCGTTTTTCTTTGAGCGAGGAGCAGAGGGGCAGGCGTAGATGTAGGGTGAGGGTGGCGAGCATGGGTAATTTTTGATTTGCTATTTACGATTTTAGATTTACAATCTCAAGCATGGACATAGAAACCCGATACAACCAAGCGTTAGATTACCTGTATTCCTTCGTGGATTATAGCCTCAAACATTCCTCCGAATTAGCCAAAGCGGACTTCAACCTGAACCGCATGTTCGCGTTGATGGAGTCTTTGGGCAACCCGCAGATGAAGTATCCCATCATCCATGTGGCGGGGACGAAGGGCAAGGGCTCCACGTCCGCGTTGTGTGCGGCGGGGTTGATGGCGGCGGGGTATAAGACCGGTTTGTACACGTCTCCGCATTTGCTGGACTACACCGAGCGGATTCAGATTAATGGCGAACCAATTACCCATGAGCAGTTGGTCGAGTTGGTGGAAGAGATTCAGCCGCATGTGGCGAAGATCGAAATGTTGACCACCTTTGAAATTACCACTGCGCTGGCGTTCATGGCGTTTGCCAAGTACGGCGCGACGGCGGCGGTTTTTGAAGTCGGCTTGGGCGGGCGGTTGGATGCGACCAATGTCGTCATGCCCAAGGTGTCGGTCATTACGTCGCTTTCGTATGACCATATGGCGGTGCTGGGCAACACACTTGCATTGATAGCAGGGGAGAAGGCAGGCATCATCAAGGATGGTGTTCCCGTCGTCTCTGCCCCACAGAAAGACGAAGCCCTCGAAGTTTTGCTTCGCGTAGCCAAAGAGCGAAATTCTGATATAACTCTTGTGGGGCGGGATGTAGAGTTTGAGCGGGTTGGGTCATCGTTAGAAGGTCAAAGGTTGAAGGTCGAAGGTCAAGCGGTCAACGGTCAGCGGTCAGTTGTTGAGTTAGAGATTCCTTTATTGGGAAATCATCAGATCGAGAACGCTGCTACTGCTTATGTTGCCTTGAAAGCCAGCGGCATCCCGATCACGGATGAGCAGATAAAAACCGGCTTTTCTCGGGTACAATGGCGCGCCCGCTTTGAGGTGGTGCAACTCGAACCGACTGTGATTTTTGACTCGGCTCATAATCAGGATTCGTTTGAGAAATTGCGCGAGACGCTCGAAGAATATTTCCCCGGCAAAAAGGTCTATCTCATCTTTGGCGCGTCGGAGGATAAGAACATTCCCGGCATGTTTGCGGAGATGAAAGCGAAGATCCAAAAAATCATTGTCACACGCGCCGATCATCCGCGCGCTCTCAGTGTGGATCATATTCAGGGTCTCGCCGATCAGGCTGGGGTCGAGTCTGAAGCGGTGGTTCCCGTCAAGGAAGCCCTGCGGCGGGCGCTGGAATTGTCGTCAAAAGATGGTAGCATTGTGTTATCCGCTGGTTCGATGTTCGTGACCGCGGAAGTGATGAGAGAATGGAAGTTTTTGAATGAGTCAACCAAACTGGACTGAAGAAGATAATTTCGACCTGACGCTTTCCCAGCGGACAGAGGAACTGTACCGCATCCCGAACATGGAGCCAAAAGCGGATGGTTTGATCGAGGCGGTGGTGCTGCCGCTGCGGGATATGGTGATTTTTCCGCGCATGGTCTCGCCGATCTTTGTCGGGCGCGAGGCGTCGCTGCTGGCGCTGGAGGATGCGCAGCAAAAAGAACAGACGGTTATCGGGCTGACGCAGCGCGACCCGGATGTGGACGATCCTAATACCGAAGATTTTCTGCCCATCGGTGTGGAGATGGCGGTGGGGCGTTTGCTCAACATGCCGGATGGTTCGCGCTCGGCATTGGTGCAGGGACGCAGGCGCGTAGAGATCGTGGAATTTTTGCGGCTCAAGCCGTACATCAAAGTGCGCGCACGCATTATCATCGAACCGACGACGGCTGACCGACAAACCCAGGCGTTGATGCGCTCGGTGTTGAACCTTTTTGAACGTTGTATTCAATTGGACCGTTCGATCCCCGAAGAGTCGCATGTTTTTGCGTTGAACATTTCCGAACCCGGCTGGCTGGCGGATATGGTCGCCACGTCGCTGGCGTTGACCTACGAAGCCAAGTTACGCCTGCTGCTTTTACTCGACCCGAAGGCGCGCCTTGGTCAGTTGAGCAATCTGCTGGCGCAGGAAGTGGATGTGCTGGAATTGGAAGACGAGATCCACGCGCGCGTGCAAAACGAAGTGGATAAAAGTCAGCGGGAGTTCTATCTGCGTGAGCAGATGAAGCAGATCCAGACCGAACTTGGCGAAGGGGATATCTTTACCCGCGACGCCGCCGACTTGAAGAAAAAACTGGAGACAGCGAACCTGCCGGAAGAAGCGAAGAAGGTTGCTTTCAAGGAATTGGAACGCCTCAACCAGATGCCGCCGATGGCTCCCGAAGTGGGCATCATCCGCACTTATATTGACTGGATTTTGGATCTGCCGTGGCATAACTCCACGCCGGATAATCTTGATGTGAAACACGCGGCGAAGATTTTGGAACGCGACCATTTCGGTTTGAAGAAAGCCAAGGAGCGCATCCTCGAATACATTGCAGTCCGCTCGCTCAAGCCGAAGAAGGAACGCCAGCCGATTTTATGTTTTGTTGGTCCGCCCGGTGTGGGCAAGACCTCGCTCGGACGTTCCATAGCGGATGCGCTTGGGCGCAAGTTCGTGCGCGTGTCGTTGGGCGGCGTGCGCGATGAAGCCGAGATCCGCGGACATCGCCGCACGTACATTGGTGCGCTGCCGGGGCGTATCATCCAGACAATGAAGCGGGCGGGGACGTCCAATCCGCTGTTTATGCTGGATGAGATCGACAAGCTGTATTCCGATTTTCGCGGTGATCCGGCTTCGGCAATGCTGGAAGTGCTCGACCCGGAGCAGAATCATTCCTTTAGCGACCATTATCTCGAATTGCCATTCGACCTTTCCAAGGTCATGTTCGTGACGACGGCGAATTCGCTGGGAAGTATCCCTTCTCCGTTGCTCGACCGAATGGAAGTGATCGAGTTCCCCGGTTACATCGAAGAGGAAAAGGTCGAGATCGCCAACCGCTATCTCATTCCGCGTCAGATCGAAGAGAACGGCATCGAAGAACTCGGTCTGACCCTCGAACCGCCTGCTTTGCAGCGCATCATCCGCGAGTACACCTATGAAGCGGGAGTCCGCAACCTGGAGCGTGAGATCAGCCGAGTGTGTCGGAAAGTGGCGCGCCTAAAAGCGGAAGGGAAGAAACACCCCACTTCCATCTCACCTGATATGGTCGAAAAACTACTCGGTCCGCAGCAGGTCTTCCCCTCCGAAGCCGAGCGAACGGATGAAGTTGGTGTGGCGACCAGCCTCGCATGGACCGAAACCGGCGGCGAGATCATGGCGGTGGAAGTTGCCATCATCGAAGGCAAAGGCGGGTTGCAAATGACCGGTCAGATGGGCGAGGTCATGCAGGAGTCCGCGCAGGCGGCGATGACTTATATCAAATCTCGTGCAGAGACCCTGAAAATCGATATGGAAGTCTTTGAGCGCATGGATATCCATATCCACATGCCCGAAGGCGGCATTCCCAAAGACGGTCCCTCTGCGGGCATCACCATGGCGACGGCGATCATCTCCGCGCTGACGGGGCGTCCCGTTTTCAAGCATGTCGGCATGACGGGAGAGATCACCCTGCGTGGACGCGTCCTGCCAATTGGCGGCGTACGCGAGAAAGTCCTCGCCGCGCATCGTGCCGGACTGAAAACGGTCATCCTGCCGGAGAAGAATCTCAAAGATTTGGTGGAACTTCCCAAGACGGCGAAATCTGAAATGAAGATCATCCCGGTCAAGCACTTGGATGAAGTGCTTGAGATCGCGCTCGGTAAGCAGGCAGTGGTCAAACCGCCCAAGCCGAAGAGACAGCCGAAGGAAGAATCACAGGAAGAGTAAGACTGAACGCGCACTAAAAAACTTAACCCGCCAGGTGTGTTGAGAACGTAAACGGAAGTTTTGCGGTCTTGGCAGGCTTGGCGGTGGATTTTTAAAAACGGGGAACTGGAAGTGATTTTTAACGGGTTTCGTTTTAGAATTGAAATGGAACAAGCCATCTCAACCCACTACAATAGGCGTCGCCATGAACCTCTTCCCCATCTCCCTTGAAAACAAAGTCGTTCTTATAACAGGCGCCTCCTCCGGCTTTGGCGAGGATGCCGCCTGGCTGTTCGCCGAGGAAGGCTGCAAGGTCGTCCTTGCCGCCCGCCGCATCGACCGTTTGCGCCGTCTCGCCTCCAAAATACAGGATGCAGGCGGCGAAGCCATTGCCGTCCCCGTAGACATTGTCAATGCCGACGACGTGGACAATATGGTCAAAGCCACGCTCGACCTGTACGACCGCATCGACATCCTCTTCAACAACGCGGGCATCGGGCGTGTGGGTTGGTTCGAGGAACATTCCGTTGACCGCGACATCAACACATTGATCCAGGTCAATCTTGTCGGCATGATGCAAGTGACCCGCATGGTACTGCCGCACATGATCGCCCGCCGTGAAGGGCACATCATCAACATGATCTCCGTTGCTGGTCTCATCTCTCCACCGCTTATCTCCAGCTATTCCGCCAGCAAATATGGCGCCAAAGCCTTCACCGACTCGCTGCGCCGTGAGATCGCACCATTCGGAATCAAAGTCAGCGGCATTTACCCCGGTCCCGCTTCCACTGAATTTGGTAGTCACATCGGGCGCAACAAAGCCTATCAGTCCATCCGCAACTCGCTCAACATCCGTATGACGTCGGATTACGTCGCTCATTGCGTGCTGAATGTCGCCAAACGCCCGCGCCGCAGCCTGATCATCCCGTGGTGGTTCCGCATCATCACCACCTTCGACACACTCTTCCCGGTCTTGGTGGACTGGATTCTATATCTCTTCTCGCGCATCAAACATAAATTGGATTAGGAGACGTTTGTGACTCATTCCCGCCTTGAAAAACTCACCGCTTCACTGCTGACCTCAAAACTGGATGCGGTTATTCTGAATCCGGGTCCCACGCTGAAATATCTCAGCGGGCTGAACTTCCATTTGATGGAACGTCCGGTGGTGTTGTTCATTGCGCCGGGCAAAGACCCGCTGCTGGTGTTGCCCGAACTCGAACTCCCCAAAGTGGACTTGTTCCCATACAAGGTCACGGCGGTGGCATATGGCGAGAATCCCTCCGAGTGGGATGATGCTTTCAGAAAAGCGTCACAGGCTCTCGGTCTGGATGGGAAGCGCATCGGGGTCGAGCCGCGCCAGCTGCGGCTGATGGAATTCCGTCACGTCAAGGCGGGCGCGCCCGAAGCCGACTTCCCCGATGCTTCCGATGTATTCGCGGATCTGCGCCTGCGAAAAGACAAAGCCGAAGTGGAGTTGATGCGCACAGCCGTGAAGATCGCGCAGGATGCGCTGGAGGCGGTCATCCCGCAGATCAAGATCGGCATGACGGAAAAAGAAATTGCATCCGAGTTGGTGGTGCAGTTGTTGAAGCATGGTTCTGAATCCGAAATGCCATTTGCGCCCATTGTCTCGGCGGGACCGAACGCCGCCAACCCGCACGCTTCACCCACCGATAGAAACATTCAGGCAGGCGACCTGCTCGTGGTGGATTGGGGTGCGACGCATGATGGATATATCTCCGACCTGACCCGCACATTTGCGGTAGGCGAGATTGACGAGGAATACCAGAAGATCCATAAGATCGTGCAGATGGCGAATGCGGCGGGTCGAGCCGCTGCCAAACCGGGAGCCCCGTGCGCGAACGTGGACAAAGCTGCGCGTGAGGTTATCGAAAAAGCGGGGTATGGAAAATACTTCACGCATCGTACAGGTCACGGCATTGGCATGGAAGGGCATGAAGCCCCATACATGCGCGGTGATAACATGCAAATTTTAGAGCCGGGTATGGCATTTACGGTTGAGCCGGGCATTTATCTTGCCAATCGCAACGGCGTGCGCATCGAAGATAATTTGGTCATCACCGAACATGGCGCAGAAAGCTTGTCTGATATGCCGAGAGAGATACGGGTGGTAGGGTGATTTTTTGGCCGCGGATATGAGGAGGTAGTTTTCCATGAAAAGTGAAATCATAAAATCCTATCTCGACCTCATGGATTTCCAGCGTGAAACCGTCCTCTCCATGTTGGATGGCTTGTCCGATGAGCAACTCTGGCAGCGACCCGCGCCGAAAGAGTGGAGCATCGGCGAAATTCTCGATCACAATTATTTGTTGATGGCTTCGTTTCTTCCAGCAGTGAGAAATCTTTATGGATGGTTTGGCTGGTATGGACGTTTACGCCGTTCACGCACATACGCAACCAAAATCGAAGATGTGTACCGCGACCCGAAATTCCCGCAATGGGTCGGCTTTCTGTGGACGCCGCGTTTTAACACCCGCAAACCCGTTCTACTGGAAATTCTCAAAGCGGAACTGCGCGGACTTCACTCCGATATTCGCCAATTCTACGAAGACAAAGAAGAAGACATCCTTGGTAGCTTACATCTTTATGACCCTGTTTTTGGCTGGATCAATCTGATCGTCACCCTGCGTATCGGTATCTATCATGACCAATTACATTTCGATGATGTTATTAAACAATTCAACGAGATAAAACGGATGGAGACACCATGACTACTTACTGCGATTACTGCAACTCACATCCGGAGGACACGTTCAACAAAAATTACCACGATACCCAATATGGGTTTCCCATCGCGGACGACGATCTCCTGTTCGAGCGCCTCATTCTTGAGATCAATCAAGCCGGACTTTCCTGGATCACCATCCTGAAAAAAGCGGAGAACTTCCGCAAAGCCTACGACAAATTTAAACTTGAAAGAGTGGCGAAATACACTGAAAAAGACCGCGCCCGTTTGCTGGCGGACGCGGGCATTATCCGTAACCGTTTGAAGGTCAATGCTGCGATCGTCAACGCGCAAAGAATCCTTGATCTGAAAAAAGAACATGGCTCGTTCAAGAACTGGCTGGATGCACACCATCCGCTCACGAAGGATGAGTGGACAAAACTTTTCAAGAAGAACTTTGTGTTTACGGGGGGTGAGATCGTCAACGAATTTTTGATGTCTACAGGATATTTGCCCGGTGCGCACACCAAAGATTGCCCGATCTATAAAAAGGTTGCCGCGCAAAAACCAGCCTGGATGAAAAAATAGAACGGTCATTTCGGCGGAATGGGCAAAGTGACCATCCCCTTTTATACTTGACATATGACACCAACCTTTGCCATCGCCGGAAAACTCACCCGTGAATATCTCCTTCCGCCGATGGGCAGTCCCAGATTGGATGCTCCCGGCGGAAATCTGCTGTATGCAGCGGGCGGTCTCGCTGTGTGGGATACGAACATGGCATTGATCGCGCGGGTCGACTCCGGTTACCCGCGTGAATGGCTGCAATCGCTTGAACAACGCGGTTTCGATGTTCGCGGCATTCACACCCTTCCCAGACCGGCAGAGCTCGATCTGCGTAGTTTCATCGCCTACACCGAAGCGAACGAACGCAGTCAAACCAGCGCGGTTTCGCATTTTGCCCGCCGCCAAATGACCTTCCCTAAATCGTTACTTGGTTATCAGCCGCCCGATGAAACACACAGGGACATCCGCACACCAGACCCGGATTCGCCCGTTGCCATGGATGTGCCCAAAGCGTGCCGGGAGATTCGATTTGTGCATCTATGCCCCTTTGACTTTACCAGCCAAAGCCAGATGACGCATCTCTTCAAGGGCGGTTCAAACCAGACCGTAAGCCTGGATCCTGCTCCGAGTTACATGAAACCCACCCTGTGGCGGAATCTGAGAGTCGTCCTGCAGGGTGTGACCGCTTTCCACCCTTCGGAAGAGGAGTTTCGCGCACTCTTTTGGGGCGAGACCAATGACCTTTGGGAAATGGCGCATCAGATATGCGAGTATGGGGTCGAGATCGTCGTTATCAAACGCGGAGCGCAAGGGCAGATGGTGTATGATTCAAAGGGCAGGCATCGCTACGAGATCCCCGCCTACCCTTCGCGGCTTGCCGATCCCACCGGCGCAGGCGATGCGTTCTGCGGCGGCTTCCTTGCCGGTTTCCAGCAGACGAATGACCCGCTCATGGCAGCCTTGTACGGCAATGTCTCTGCTTCGCTCAAAGTGGAAGGCAGCGGACCGTTCTATCCGCTGGAGGTGATGCCCGGGCTTGCTGAGGCAAGACTGCATGCGCTGAAGGAAATGGCAAGAGAAGTCTGACGATCTTTCGCCTTGTGACAAACCACCCAACTGGAATCTATCATGACATTCACTGACAACCTCCTCGACCTTGCCATTCAGATCCAGCAGATTCCCGCGCCAACGTTTGCAGAAGGTCCGCGTGGAGAGTTTGTGCGCGGGCTCTTCATCAGGGAAAATCTTGAAGATGTGTTCATGGATTCACTGGGGAACGTCTATGCGCGGCTGCCGGGGAAACAGAAAAAGGCAAAGGCGTTGATCGTATCCGCTCACTTGGACACGGTCTTCCCGCCGAGTATCAACCTGCAGGTTAAGAGAGAAGCGCAGCGCGTCTTTGGTCCGGGCATTGGGGATAATTCCATCGGTGTAGCGGCGTTGTTTGGAATCCTGTGGGCGTTGCGTGAGCGCAAGGTCGGAACAAAACGGGATATCTGGCTTGTGGCGAACGTGGGCGAGGAGGGCTTGGGTGACTTGCGCGGGATGCGCGGCGTAGTGGAGCGCTTCGGTGCGGATGTGTCCGGTTACCTCGTGCTCGAAGGGCTGGCGCTTGGGCATGTCTATCATCGTGCCATTGGGGTGAAACGCTATCGCATCACAGCGCGGACGAAGGGCGGGCATTCGTGGTCTGATTATGGGCAGCCTTCGGCGGTGCATGAACTGGCAGGGTTGGTGACGCAATTGACGTCCATTTCGCTGCCGAGGCATCCGCGCACGACGATGAATGTGGGTACGATCCACGGTGGGACTGGCGTGAACGTGCTGGCTGCTGAAGCCAAATGTGAATTGGATCTGCGCTCGGAAGACCCGTTGACGCTGGGGAGGTTGGTGCATGAAGTGGAAAATATTTTGACAGATGCCGGACGCGAGGGGGTGAAGATTCAAGCCGAGGTGATCGGTGAACGCCCTGCCGGGGAGAT
>Ga0209573_1002450_pt1 | contig 23613 bp, 15 predicted proteins | sample TNRBio252014_DNA_FD_185870 | JGI IMG/M metagenome (GOLD analysis project Ga0209573, IMG submission 185870) | Wastewater treatment Type I Accumulibacter community from EBPR Bioreactor in Madison, WI, USA - TNR Reactor_6/25/2014_ DNA (SPAdes)... | ecosystem: Engineered > Bioreactor > EBPR >...
CGTTACTTCCTGGTTCCTTTTCCATCTCGAGTAGAGGTCCCGGGGCGGGGCGGCTGGGGGGGAGGTTCGTTCTTGGCCATAGCTGCGTCCTGCATGACTCACGTCGGGATAGAAAACTGCGAGTTAGTATCTCGATCTCCGCTTAAATGTCCAGGTCTTCCGGGTGTCGCGACACCCGCAACGATGATTTTCGAAAGTTTTCCTGAACTGCTGAGCAATGCGAAAACCGCATAAAACAAAGGAAAACTGGCATTCGCGAGAGTCTCCAGGTAGCCTTCGGAGGCCGACACTCTATCCAATTGAGCTACCGAGACGTGCGCGGTGCTGAGTCGATCGCCGGAACGCTCAGGCGGGGCCATCAAACCCTGCGGACATGAATGTCCGGGAACAGCACGCGAGATCTCCGCAGTCTAAAAGAGGGATATCCCGTTGTCCACGTAGCGACAATCCGAATGTGGGCTGAATTCTGCCGGGGATCGGAGCAGATTCCCAGGGTGCCGGGAAAACATGAAGCCTCGCCGGAAAAATTGGACCGGACTTACAGAAAATGTCTCAGCCTGCGAAGACCGGGGGAGGGCGGAACTGTACCGTAGTGTGTCTCGCCTGCGATCTGAGTGCGGACAGGTGAAGTGTTCGCAATCCCCAGCCATACGCATCGGAGTTCTTTATGAAGCACATCATGAGATGCCTGTTGAGCCTTGCCGCTCTTGTCCTCGTTTCCCCCGTCAACGCTCAGGAACCGCAGTCTCCGGGTCAGGAACACAAAGACCTGATGTCCCTGGAAGGCACATGGGACGCCACGATGAAGATGCCGGATGGCGCTGAAATAAAGTGCGTGTCGGACTTCAAAGCCATCTGCCATGGAATGTGGCTGGAATCGGACTTCAAAGGAGATTTTGGAGGCCTGCCGTTTCATGGTCGCGGACTGGATGGCTATGACCCGGCAAAGAAGCAGTACGTCTCGGTGTGGGTCGATTCGATGACGGGATCGCCCCTGGTCCTGACCGGCACACGAGAAGGCAAAGTGACCACAATGACCGGAGAAGGCGCAGGCCCCGGCGGCGTTACAAAGTACAAGACGGTGACCACCAACGATTCTGCGGACAAGATGACGTTTCGAATGCTGACCGTTCAGGATGGCAAAGAGACGGAAATGATGGCCGTCACCTATGTTCGACGGAAATAATCTCCGCAGCCGACGCTGAACACGGTCGCTGGGTTGCAGATCAAAACGACGGAGCTGGCTGAGGAATCGACCAGCTCCTTTATTTTGCAGTGATGAGTGTTGTGGGCGCTCGATTCAACGCTGACGAACCGACGTAATGTCCGAATGTCGCAGGGTGTTGATGACCAACCACTGACGGTTTGCCGAGAGGCACAGAGCAAATAAGAGCATTCACTGCGACGCAGCGTGAAACTGGATTTCACTGGTGACCATGGCGCCGCGGTCGTCGGTTATCGAAATGAACCACGTATTGGCATTGCTCGGTGGAAGCGGACTGCTGACGCGTTCCCTGTCGAACGTGGCATCGGCGGAGGACCAGGATCGTTCGGATCTCAGACCCTCATCCGTCGTGAAATGCAGCATGGCGTTCTTCAGTGGAACAGCGCTGGAATACGGCATCTCTATGCGGTCGGCGGTCACAGCAATTTTCCCAGGTTGCGGCAACGGCTGGCCGTCACGGCAATGGCTGTCGATGAACAGACCGATCTCCTGAGGTGCCCAGCCAGGCGGATGTCCGTGCGGCATGTTCACTTCGATTCTCAACTGTTTGTCGGACATCACGGTTTCAAAAGTTCGCTGATAACTGTCCAGCGGATAATGCACGTCGTTAGTCCCATTCACGAACAGAATGGGGACTTTGCAGTTCGGCAGCAGACTCGATGGATCGTAGGTCCGAACCCACTCGTCACGACGTTCGGCCAGCTTGTCGATGGAGGGCTTCTGGACGGATTCTCCTTCAAACAGAAATCCACAGCCATACACCGGCACTGCGGCTTTGAAGCGATCGTCGAGTGAAGCCACCAGGCAGGTGGTGTATCCGCCCCAACTGATTCCGGTCACGGCCGTCCGATCAGGATTTACTTCCTGAAATGATCTCAGCAGCGAATGACCGCGGATGACACTCGCGGCGGCGTGATAGGGCCAGTCATCGGAGTGATCGCCACCAATACTGTCGAACTTCTCCGGGTGTCCCTGTTCCGGGCCGCCATTGGCAAGTCGAGTGCGAGTGTCGGCTTTTGCTGCCTGTCCGTGAATGGGTACGCCTGAGGAATCGTAGACGGGGCTGATGGGCTGACGTCCAGACAGGTCCATGGCCAGCGCTGCATAACCTCGATTGGCCCATAACCAGACCCATTCGGCCAAGGCCGTCCCACCACCGCCGTGAATCAGGATCACTCCTGGAAATCTCTGATCGGCCGAGGCGCCTCCCAGCGTCGCAGGCGACGCATAAAGCGCGAAGACTTCGGTCTCGTGCCCCTGGTATGGTTCGCCGCGATACTTCAGCGAATGAATGGGGCCTTCCTGAGACACCCAGGTCATCGACGGCACCTGCTTCAATTCTGTGACATTCCAGACGCCGATGATTTCCACTGGCGGCGAGTCAGCCGGCTGATTTTTCCCGGCTGGCAGCTGCTGCGGTTTGTCGTCGTCAGCCAGCAGGGGCGAAATCGTCAGTCCAAACAGCATCAGCAGAGACAGAACACGCATACGGGTCCCCTGAAAACGATCAGATGTTTTCTTCTGAACCGATGGATCATGGAATCGAGATCAGACAGGAAATCCGTTTCCACTTTAATCCCGCTTCGAGACGCCCCGAATTCTGTCGGTCAAGCGATTTCGAAACACACCAGCGGGATCAGGATGCTGACAGACCTGTCGGAATTCGTCCAGCTTCGGAAACTGATCTCGCGATGCTGAGTACTCGTCAGGACACCATTTGCCCGGGTGCAGTCGAGCAGTTGCGGTCCAGCCCGCGGCCATCAGCATCAGAGTATCATCCGAACGTATTCTGCGAATGCAGATCGGATCATGGTCACAGCAAGTCCCTGCCAGCTTCTGATGATTGAGCCGAACGTCGACATCCTTCACAATCAGCGAAGTATTTCGCAACACGAGTCTGCCTTGCAAGGACTATGTCGCATGGTCAACTGCCATCGAATGATCCCCATTCAAATCGCCGCGTCACTGGTCTTTTTCTGCGGACTGCTGCTGTCAGAAGGCGCGGCCGACGAACCCAAAACCAGGCGACTGAACATCCTGTTTGTCCTGGTTGACGATCAGTCGCCCCTGGATCTGAAGATTTATAATGCCGCCTCGCCCCTGCAGACACCCACCCTCGATCGGCTGGCAGAGCAGGGCGTCGTCTTTGACAACGCCTGCCACATGGGGTCGTTTTCGGGAGCCGTGTGCACTCCGTCCCGGCACATGATCATGACCGGGCGGACGCTGTGGCATCTGCCGATTTCACCGCGAGCCAAAGTCGATGGACGCTGCCCGGATCAAATCGAACAACAAACGCTGCCCGCCATTTTCAACCGAGCCGGCTACGACACCATGCGAACCTGCAAACAGGGTAACAGCTATGAGGCTGCCAACCGCCTGTTTCAGGTCCGACGAGATGACACCAAACGAGGCGATACGGACGAAACCGGAAGTGCATGGCATGCGGAGCAGGTTCTGGACTATCTGGCAGCTCGGGCCACGTCGCAGGACACCGATCCGTTTCTGATTTACTTTGGCTTTTCGCATCCGCACGACACTCGGGACGGCAAGCCCAAGTTTCTTCAGAAGTACGGCGCTGTCAATCATGCAGATCCCAGCGTGCTGCCTCCGGCCAATCCATTGGCTCCGAAACTGCCTGTGAACTATCTGCCAGCGCATCCATTTCATCATGGCCATCCCAATCTGCGAGATGAAGTCGATGTCAGTGGGGTGTGGAAGAATCGCGATGAGCGCACCATTCGCAACGAACTGGGTCGCGAGTTCGCGTGTTCGGAATACATCGATCAGCAGATTGGCCGAGTCCTGGAGAAACTCAGCGACATGGGCGAACTGGAGAACACCTGGATCATCTACACGGCCGATCATGGCATGGCGATCGGTCGTCATGGACTGCAGGGGAAACAGAACCTGTATCAGCACACCTGGCGAGTTCCGCTGATCGTCAAAGGTCCTGGAATTCGTCCCGGACGAGTTGAAGGGAACGTTTACCTGCTGGACGTCCTCCCGACCCTTTGCGACCTGGCTGGGATTGCGGCTCCCGAGACGGTGGAAGGAGTCAGTTTCCGGCCTGTGCTGTCACAGACACGTTCCACCATGCGCGACGTGCTGTATGGAGCTTATTGTGGAGGCACCAAACCAGGCATGCGATGTGTACGGAAAGGCGACTGGAAGCTGATCAAGTATGATGCGATGGGTGGAACAGTCCGCGAAACTCAGTTGTTCAATCTCCAGGAGAACCCTGAAGAGTTCCTTGCTGAGCATCATGCGCCCGAAGTCACTCGTCTGACTGGGATAACGCCCAGGTCAAATCAGGTCAATCTGGCGAACAACATTGAGTATGCTGGTAAGCTGAACGAGATGGAGTCCCTGCTGCTGGAAGAAATGCGCAGACTTCATGATCCGTGGCGATTGTGGAATCAGCCGGACGATGGATTGCCCCCTGTCACTGAAGACCGAGCACCCAAACAGAAAAAGAAGCAACTGTAATCAGAGCCGAATGGAGGGCGATCCTCATCCGGCATTCTGCCACGATCTCTCTGCGAGGGAAGAAGGGACAAGACTTCGCAGTTGCAGGAGGGAACGTGACGGATCGAGCGTTGAAACCACTCGTGTTGTTGGCTTGCCCGGCGACAGGAGCGTGAAGACGTAAACATGAAATTAAATCAGGCCTGACAGAAGATTTTTGCCATGAATACGGATTCCCAACCATTGCATTCGGGGTCATCCCCTTCCGGTTCTGAAGTTGCGGTGGACGTCGGCATTTCGGATCAGTTGACGCGGCTGGTGCTGCGTTCGCAGAACGTGATGGCTCATGCCTGGATGATTCGTACGTTCATCAAGCATTCCGATGAAGTGGAGGATTTTCCGGAACTGAATGAAATGGCACGGACAATTTTTGATGCGTTTCGAGCCGTGGAGACCCAGGTGAATGATCCGGTCGCGTATTTCAAAACGGTCCGGAAGAAGATTGGAAAGCTGCGTTCGGCCGCCGAACAATTTGAAAAAGACGCGTGGCATGCGTCCACGCATACAAACTTTCAGCAGGCGGCCATCGCCTCGAAATTCCTGGGAGAGCAACTGCAGGAACTCGTTGAGCAGGCCGAACGTCTGATCCCTCGGCCGGTGGCGCCAAAGTTTGTTCTGCCAGTCAAATCGTCAGCGTCGGGTCCGCTGACCCAGCAATCCGAATCCGACAATTCGGCAGATTCCAATCCCGGCGAAACGGCTGAAAGCTGATCACGCGCACCAGGGTTTCGAAGCAAGTCCTGTCGGTTCTGCGATGCAGATCAAATGGCGGGTGACATGGACTTCGGAATTCAGGAATCTTCCTGAACGGGCTGTTCTCTCGGCAACCCGATTTCGTTCGACTCGATAATCAGTTCGGACTTCTGTGCCGACAGGCATCGCGGTCTGCTTCTTCTGCCTGATTTTCCTGATTAGCGTGTCTTATTGGTCGGTACAGAGACTGGCATTCGAGTGGAGTAATCCGACCACGACGAATGCACCGTGACAGGTCGCGTTGCCTCCGATAATCCGTCCTGATCCGGAAATCCGCAATCTCACGGAAAATTGGGCGTGTTACAGTTTTGCATCATGACGGCATGATCTGCCGCCACTATTCTGAATTAAGACGACACCGGGGGGCGTCGGCGGCGGGCTGGGGAGCCCAATAGCTGCCGGGCGATGAGCCAGATCCACCGGGCAAGTCTGGGTCGAAAACAGCCATTGCTGTTTTATGCAGTTCGTCTGCGCAGAAAGCGTGACCATGAACCTTTCGGGTCGAATGGTATGGGTATTGAGGGGCCTTTGCGCCGCAGGGCTGGGGATCTCTGCCTACCTCGCCTGGACCGCCCTGAACATGAAAGAAGTCTATGGCTGCAGCGGCAGTGATTTTTTTGACTGCAACCATGTGCTGAAGAGCAAATGGTCCAGGGTGTTTGGCCTGCCGGTCAGTATTCCGGCCTGTGGCCTTTATGCCAGCCTGCTGGTTTTGCTTAGCTTTGCTCGTCGACCAGCTCCGATTCGCCTTCAACAGATGTTGTGGAACTGCATTACGGTCGCCACCATCATGGCGGGATTGGCGGCGTTGTGGTTTGTCGGATTGCAGGTTTTTGTCCTGCGACATCTATGCCCCTATTGCCTTGCAGTGCACAGTTGTGGATTGACTCTGGCCGGATTGCTGTTTCTGAATCGCATCACCACGTGGCAGCAGAAAAGTGCCATGTCTTCAGTTGCCGTCGCTGCAGTGGGCATGATGATTACGGTTCAGGTTGTGTCACCGGAACCGGAAAACTTTGAAGTCGTCCGCTATGACGATGTCACCGAAGGATCGGATTCGAATGATTCGTCTGAGCTTCTGGCAGCACCGGACGATGTCTTTGCCGCTCCCGGGGACGTCTTTGAAGCACCTGGCGATGTTTTTGAAGCTCCGGGCAGCGATCCCGTGGCCGGAAAGCAGGAATCCTCTGAAGCCGTCAAAGCCGATTCCAGTCCGGCTGTCACTGCCACTTTGCTGCTGTTCGTCCCGCCACGAATGCTGAGATTAAGTCAGATGTTCCTGCTGATGCAGGAGACCGCAGAAGCATCAACGACAGCCAATCCGACTGCTCAGGGAAATCAGCCGGCTCAGGTGGAACCTTCAGAATCGACCGCAGGGACTGAGCCCGCGGAGAAGACCAACGCTGCTCCGGAACCTGTCAAGGACCAGCGAAGGCTGATTACTGTGGCAGGAAACCGCGTGACACTTGATGCGAAGCAATGGCCACTGATCGGAAACCCGAACGCGCGCTATATCTTTGTCGAAATGTACGACTACACGTGTCCGCACTGCCGCAATACCCAGCACGCCATCAAAGGCGCGATGGCACACTACGGCGATGATCTGGCCATCGTCGTCCTTCCAGTGCCTCTGGATGCGTCGTGCAATGATGCGGCGAGTGGTGGTGGGCATGCAGGAGCCTGTGAACTGGCAAAGATTGCAGTGGCAGTCTGGCGAGTGGATCCTGCGAAGTTCTGTGAATTCCATGAGTGGGTCTTCAGCAGCCATGCAACTCCCGCGACTGCGCGAGCAAAAGCTGAACAGATGGTCGGCGCTGAAAAGTTCCGCAGGGAATTCGCCTCAAAAACTCCTTTGGAATACATCAAACGCCATGTCGAGCTGTACAAGAAGGTTGGTCGCGGTTCTGTGCCCAAGCTGATGTTCCCCAGATCAACGATCAATGGGGAAGTGAACAGCGCTTCGACACTCTGCAGCACCATCGAACGAGAACTGGGAACCACCGTGCAGAAGTAGCATCAGAGGACTTCTTTATCCCTGTGGTCCAGCGGCTTTCACGGCAGGGTCCACTGAGTCCTGATACTTTGCGAAGTTGGCCTGAAACCGAAAAGCCAGCTTGCGGGCCGTCTCTTCAAACGCCTCCAGATTTCGCCACACCTTTCGCGGCTGCAGCATTTCCGCAGGCACTCCCTCACATGACGTCACCACGTCCAGCGACATGATGGGATCATGAACGGTGGGAGCAGTTTTCAAATGCCCCGCATGAATCCCGTCGATCACTGCGCGAGTAAATCGAAGGGGCATTCGGCAGCCGGTTCCGTAAGCGCCACCGGACCAGCCGGTATTGACCAGCCAGACATTTGAGCCATACCGCCGGATTTTTTCCGCCAGCAGCTTTGCATAAACGCCCGGATGCCAGACCAGAAACGGCCCGCCAAAGCATGGAGAAAACGTGGCCTCGGGCTCAGTCACGCCGATTTCCGTCCCGGCCACTTTGGCCGTGTATCCGCTGATGAAGTAGTACATGGCCTGTTCGGGAGTCAGTCGGGACACCGGAGGCAGAACACCAAATGCATCGCATGACAGAAAAATGATGTCCATCGGATGATCGGCCACGCAGGGGATCCTGGCATTCCGCATGAATTCGATGGGATACGCACCGCGAGTGTTCTGAGTAATCGAGGTGTTGTTGAAGTCCACGTGATGATGAGCTTTGTCGAACACCACGTTCTCCAGCACCGTCCCGAACTTCATGGCTTCGAAGATCTCCGGCTCGGACTCCCGGGTCAGATAAACGGCCTTGGCATAGCAGCCCCCTTCGATGTTGAAGATGCCATTGTCTGACCAGCCATGTTCGTCGTCTCCGATCAGGTCACGTTTCGGATCGGCAGACAACGTGGTCTTGCCGGTGCCGGACAGACCAAACAGAACTGAAGATTGTCCTGTCTGGCGGTCGGACGTTGCGGAACAGTGCATGGAAAGCACCCGCTGCTGCGGCAGGAAGTAGTTCATGAACGTGAATACGGCCTTCTTCATTTCTCCCGCGTATTCCGTGCCCAGAAGAACCACTTCGCGCCGTTCGATGCTGAGGTCCACGCTGGTTCGCGATGTCATGCCGGTGGTGTAACGATTGGCCGGAAACCCGCCGGCGTTGTAGATCACAAATTCCGGCTCACCAAAAGACTCCAGCTCCACGTCTGTCGGCCGAATCAGCATGTTGTGCATGAATAACGCGTGATATGGTCGAGCACAGATGACTCGAACCTTCAGCCGGGTATCCGGATCCCAGCCGGCAAAGGCATCGACGCAGTACAGCCTCGAACGAGTATTCAGATAGTCGATCGCGCGTTCGCGGTTAATGAAGAATGTGGCTTCGTCGAGCGGAAAGTTGACAGGGCCCCACCAGACGTTGTGCTCTGACTCCGGGTGCTTGACGACTCGCTTGTCCTTCGGCGACCGCCCGGTTTTCTCTCCCGAATAGGCAATCAGGCACCCCGTATCCGAAATGCTGGTCCCGGGTTCATGCCGAATGGCCTCTTCATACAGCAGACTGGGAGGCAGGTTTCGCAGAACTTCTTTGACCGTGATTCCATGAGAAGCCAGCGAAAAAAACTCGTTCATAACAGCTCCGCGTTCCCGCACTTTGATTTGGAGGGCAATCGTCTCAGTCATTCCAGATTCGGCGCCTTCACACAGGCAAGGACAGCCGAAAAAGAATCACAACTGCCATTCGCGGCAGAGGTTAACACATCAATTTCGAATCGCACATCACTGTTCCCGCCTCCCTGCCGGAGTCTTCCTCGATTTCACACACGCAGGGTGCGTGCAGACTTCAGGCAGGCGAACAACGTGAGCGGATTCCTGTCAACAAGCCGTCAGGCTCCTTTGGCTCAAGGGCTTCCTTCGCTTGTCAGAGTTCTGGTGTTGGCTCTGAATCCGATTCTCGTCTCACACTCACGGCTTCGTCCAAATTTCCTTTCGACGTCCGAATTCGATGATCGAAGTTGACCACACGAGGCCCAAAAACATAGCCTGTGCACCAGTGCACATGCAACTTCAGCGACTGCCTGATCGACTGAAGCAACAATGGCTCCAGCTCCACAGGAAAACTCCCATGCATCGAAGAACTCTGCCTGTGCTGTTGATCGTGTTGTGTTGCACCACAGTTGCGGAAGCCCGGACCTGGCGTCCGAAGAATCAGGCGCCCATTACCGGCGAATTCGCGGGTGTGAATGGCGACAAAGTTCAGATCCAGACTCGCGGCGGCATCACGGAGATTTCCTATCTGAGTCTGAACCGCGCCGACAGAGCACTCGTCAAAAGTTCATTACAGATTCAGGGGCGCAGTGAAGAAGCCAATCGCCTCGTGAACCTGGAAAACTCCGGATCGACACCGGCTACCCCAGCGGCACCTCCGGCGAACGACGCGGCTTCGGCAGAAGGGACTGGTTCAACAACACCCGGTTCCGGACTGAGAACCTGGCGTGACATCAACGGCCGTGAACTTCAGGCCGAATTCATCAGCACCAATGGTCAGACGGTGACGCTTCGAGTGAACGGGACGGCTCAGAGCTTTCCGCTGATTGGATTCAGCCCGGCTGATCAGGATTGGCTCGCGACGCAGCAGGGGTCAAATGGATCCGGAGAGACGGGTTCGGGGATTGCCATGCCCGGCGATGGCGGCATTTCATTCTCCGGTGCCATGCCGCCGGGGATGCCGTCAACCGGCAGCGGTAATTCCGGAATGAGTCAACCTGGATTCAATTTCCCCGGCTTCCCGGGATCGATGGGCGACCGAAGTATGAGCATGCCACCCGTCGCCGGAATGCCACCAGGAATGAACATGCCGCCAGCGATGTCTGGTTCGCCGGGACAGTTTCCAGCGACCTCGATGCCGCCGCAGTTTCCGGATTCTTCGATCCCTGGTGGCGGGGGAAGTGGCAGTTTTCCACAGCAGCAGCCACAGTTTCCAGAGCCCAGCTTCCCTGAACCACAGATCCCAGAGCCGAGTTTTCCACAATTCACGCCACCGGAACTCCCACAAACTGACTTTGCAGTTCCGCAGTTCCAGTTTGTGATGAAATGCGATCAATGCGGCACCGAATTCACCGAAGCCGACGGGGTAAAAGTGGGGGACAGTTGCCCAAAGTGTTCCTCGGGTGGCGGCTTTCGCTTTGGATCCTCGCGTGGACTATTTAAAGGCATCGGTTTCCTGATTGCCGTTGTGGTCGGGGCTGTGGGCTGGGTCATCCGCAAAATGAACGGCTCGGAATGACGGCGAATGGGGACCCGGAGTCTGTCACTCCTGCGTTGATGGATCGAGTAGCCGGTAACGCCTTTGAGCATTTGGGTAGCCGAATTCGTGAGAATTCGGGGTTGGGAGTATGCCGGTCGGAAGTCTCTCGACTTCCGCGACAAGAAACGGCGTCATTTTCCAGGTAAAGATTCTTAACGGCGTTGGGTTTCGTTAGAGCCTCTGAATCGATCGGGTGAAGCCGTTGAAGTCCCCGACTGACGAATGCCTGTCTGACAAGGTGGTGGCTGTTCTGGGTCAGGGAATTGCTGGTTCTGTTCTGGCCTGGGAACTGCATTGGCTTGGCGCGGAGGTGCATCTCATTGATCGCGGCGACCAACGTTCCGCCTCACGAATCTCGGCCGGCCTGATCACACCTTTTTCCGGACGGAATCTGAATCGAATACAGGATTTCGAAATCGATCTGGCCATCGCTTCGGAATTCTATGGCCGAGTCAGCAGGGCAATCGGTCAACCGCTGCTGCATCGGCAACCATCCCTGCGACTGTTTCGCAGCCCGGCGGAACGTGACAGTTTCCTGCAACAGAATCCGTCAGATCAGATCGCGAAATCGCACTGGAACGACAAAGGCGACCCCATCGGCTTCTTCATGCTTGAGGCGGCCAGGCTGGACGTGACTCGATTCCTGGACGAAACACGAAAGTACTTTGCCTCACGCGGACGATTTCACCACGCGTCCATCAATCCCAGCGACGATATCACACCAACCGCGACATCCGTCCAGATTCACCTGCCCAGTTCCGACGCTTCAACGCAGGCCGCAGTTGACGGCGTGCTTCTGGTCGTCGATCGATTGTTCTTCTGTCAGGGCTTTCAGCCTCAACCGAATCCGTGGTTTCCTGCCGATCCGGACGCCCCGGCCAAAGGGGAAATGCTGCTGGTGACAATGGACTCGCCACCTCCTGCCCAGGTCGTTCATGGTCATGTCTGGTTTTCAACACGACAAGCGTCCGACAATCCGAACACGTCGGCTGCACATCCGTCCGAATATCTGGTGGGTGCAACCTATGACCGTGAAGACCTGTCGTCTGAGCCCACAGCGAGTGCTCGGGAGGAACTGCTGTCCGGTCTGCATTCGATGATTCCTGGACGCGTGGAAATTCACGATCAGTTGTGTGCCATCCGGGCAACCACTCGGAACCGTCTGACGATCAGCCGACTTAATCCGCAACATCCACGTCTGGCGATTCTGAATGGCCTGGGATCTCGCGCTTCTCTGCGAGCTCCCGCTGCTGCCAGAAAGCTGATTCAACTGATTCTTGCGCCAGATCAATTGGACGTGTCAGAAAAAAATCGCACGCGACGGAAGTCACTGACGGAATTGGCGCATCGAATTGTCCGACGAGCACTCAGGCGCGGAGACACGGCCATCGATGCCACGGCTGGCAATGGTTTTGACACGTTGTTTCTGTCGCAGTGTGTCGGCGACAACGGGACGGTGTACTCCATCGATCTGCAGCCGCTGGCCATCGAACGAACTCGGGAAAAGCTGCTGACTGCGGGGCAGCGATGCGTGACACTGATCCACGGAGATCACTCCGACATCTTGTCCCAGCTTCATCAGCGCGGGGTCAGGGCCAGCGCCATTATGTTCAATCTGGGCTATCTTCCCGGTGCCGTGAAGACATTGCGTACGCTTCCGCAGACGACTGTACCAGCACTGGAAACTGCTGCGGCACTGCTGGACCCGGGTGGCGTCCTGACCGCGATTGCCTATCGCGGACATGACGGAGGCCAGGCCGAATTCGCTGCCGTCAGTTCAGCGATGAGCACACTTGCGCAATCGAGCCATCAACTGGACATCATCGAGAGCGATGAGACGAATCTGACATCGCCCGTGCTGTTTGTGCTTCGCTGCCGAAAACAGATCTGATCAGGCGAAGGCAAGTCTGATCATCGGGGTTTGAAGCAGCGAACGTCTCAAGTTGTCACTTTTTCAACGGGAAGAACGCAGGAAGACTACCAACCCGAAGCGCCAGCGTGGCGAATTCATGTGAGCTTACACCATCGCTGTGACTTGTTTCCTCGCCTGCACCTCGGGTTCGAGTTCCGGCAAATCCCACGACTTCCTTGACCAAAGCCCGGTTCGCTTAGATCACGACAGCACAGATTCAGTGATCTGCCTTCTCGTCCGCGTGCTTGTGGTCATGGCCGTGATCGTCGTGCTTGTCGCTTTCCTCGGCCGCATTCGATTCGCTCATGACAGCGTTGTAGGTCCACCAGCCGGAGATTCCCATGGCGAGGACCGTATACAGGAACAGGGCAGACAGCATCTTGCCGATGGCACCGCCTGCCTCGACATCGTCTGCAGCAAACTGTTCCACTTCAACCGGGGAAAACAGCGATTCTTCGTGGGACGCGGCGTGAGCATCAGAATGAGCGGCGTCAGACATGGGAATCAGTGCTCCGGCAGAGGGACGTGGCAATGACAGGGACAAGGCACAGCAAAACCTGGAATTTCCAGAGAATAACACAGCTCAATGGCGATGCGAATCGGACCTCGCAAGTCCGCCCGGACTTTTCACGAATTGGAATGGCGAATCGTTCGTTTGATAAAACGGGACTGGCTCGTCGCCGTATCTTGCGTGTGGAAAAAATGTTGTGGCGCGTGCCGACGTGCCTGTCCCGTTTTATCGAGAGTGCACAGCGCAGGTCAGAGCCCCAGCAATTCCGCCAGCAGATTACTCGACGGATGCGGATGCCCCTTGTACTGCCGGAAACCTTCACCAAAAGCGACCCCGATTTCCTGACCGCGCTGGCTGCTCCAGCGACGGCAGGCTTCCGTATATTCGTCCATTCCATGCTGCCGCCGCAGCCATTCTCGCTGGCTGGCATGGCAGGCCAGCGCGTCCAGCTTTCGGCTGAACTGACCGGAGATGTCGACAATAAAGTCTGTGGGTTGCCGATTTCCAAAATGGTCGATGCCTTCCACCGGATCCACGTAATACAGCCACGGAATCTTTGCCGTCGCGGGAGCCGGATCCCACTGGCAGGTGCGGTAATTCGGTACAGACGCATTGAAACAGGCATCTCGCACGAGTGCACTCGTGATTTCATGGTCGTGCATGTAGTCCACCGGCGGCGCAGTGAAGATCATGTCCGGGCGAGTTCTCCGCAAAAACTCGGTCATGCGGCGACGGCTGTCGTTATCAAAAGTGATGGACAGATCTCGGAATTCCAGACAGGAGCATTCGGCTTCCAGAATGACGGCGGCCTGCCGAGCTTCCTCACGGCGAATCGACGCAATCTCCTCAGCGGAATGCTCAGCACTGCCACAATCCCCGGGCGTCATCGTCGCCACCGAGATCCGACATCCCAGTTGCTTCAGCCTCATCAACGTCCCGGCGCACTGAAATTCGATGTCATCAGGATGCGCATGAATGGCCAGCACATGAAGTTCGGCAGGATTGACGGACATGAAGTTCTCACAGGAAGCAGGAATCAGCAGAGGAGGCGGGTGCAGCGAGTGGGGACTTTAATCAATCACTGTTGACGATGCCAGAAATTCGCCGAATGGTCTGCTGGCAGTCCAGCGCGCACCAGTTGGAAATCCGGTTACAGATCTGCGAAGCCGCAGCGATGCCTCCACACACATCAGAATCTCGGCAAGTTCCCCGGAAATCGAATTGCCGGGCAACCTTCGACCTTCCCTGTAACCTGCTATCATGACTGCTTGTGGTCCGCCACGGTCCACCATTCGCTAACTTTCAATTGAACATGTCCATGCCCGATCATCTTTCGCGATTGAATTTTGCTCTCAAGATGGCGTCGTCCGCCGCAGAACTCATCCTGTCGCACTATCAGGTGGATGGACTGCTGGTGGAATCCAAGTCCGACGAGTCACCAGTCACGATTGCGGACCGCAATGCGGAGCTGCTGATGCGCGATATGCTGAAACAATCGTTTCCGGATGATGGAGTCCTGGGGGAGGAATTTGAGAGTGTCCCCGGTCGGAATGGTTATCGCTGGATTCTGGATCCGATCGACGGCACGAAAGCCTTCATTCACGGTGTCCCCCTGTTTGGCACTTTGATTGGTGTCGAGTATGAAGGACGGATGGTGGCTGGAGTTTGCGGCCTGCCGGCATTGCGGGAAGTTGTCTATGCGGCTGACGGGCAGGGTTGCTGGTGGCAGATTGGCAACCAGGCCCCTCGACGGACGACGATCAGCCATGTGACACAGATCAGCCAGGCACGGCTGATGTTCACCGAACCGACTCACTGGCGAACAACAGGCCGTTTTGATTCGATCGTGAAGGTCATGGATCAGGTACGAATCGCCCGTGGCTGGGGTGACTGCTACGGCCACGTTCTGGTGGCGACCGGCCGTGCAGAAATCGCCATTGATCCGCTGATGTCACCCTGGGACATCGCCGCTCTGATTCCCATCCTGCGCGAAGCAGGTGGAACCTGCACGGACTGGAAAGGGCACGAAACCACCACTGGTGGCGACGGAGTGTCCGTCGTTCCCGCGCTGCGTGAGACGGTCATCAGCATCCTCAGCAAGGCGCCCGCACTGCCGAAATAAACTCGCGACTGAGGGCTGCCTGACCCGGAGGAACCTGTCGGCTCCTAGACAGAAAGCCCGCTCAGTTTCTTCGCTCCCGGAAGACATCGCACCGAGCGATTGAAATTCCGTCGGCACTGGTTACTGGTCCCGCTGTCGCTGAATTCAGCGCTTATTCCGAGTCAACGGGAGCGGGGCGACGCATCACCATGGCCCAGGTGTATTCCAGCCCGACGTTGTCAGCTGAAGCCCGAACAATTCGACTAAGGACAGCGGCAATGAGGAAACTCGCCAGATACGGAATGGCCGTCGTGAGCGTGATGGTCGGCTGGTAGCTGGTTCCAAACAGAATCTGCCAGTAGCTCCAGAAGAATGAGATAATCACGCTGCAGCCAACAGCGACCTTCGCTACTCGGCCATCGCATTTCAGAAACATGCCGATCAGAAACAGCGACGCAAGCGGTCCCAGAAACATATTGAAAGCGGGTGCCATCAGATCAATGATATTGCGGCCGGAATGCTGAGCGAGGTAGGCCACTCCACAGGCCAGAGATGTCACGATCAGGCCCACGGTCACCGTCAGGAATCGGGCAAATCCCACTTCTGTCAGGAGCGGCTTGCGAGTCGGCAGCAATCGTCCATACAGATCGCCCGTAAACACCGCCGAGATGCTGTTGACTCCTGATACCAGAGTCTGCATAGCATCACAGACCAGCACGGCCAGAACCACTCCGCCGATTCCGGCTGGCAGCTGATGAGCAAAGAAATGGGGAAGAACCTTGTCTCCCTGCTTTACGATTGTCTGACCGTTTTCCGTTACAAAGATTCCTTCCGGCAGATAAGTCGGATGCTTCAGATAGAAAGCCAGAAGGGCCAGTCCGCAGAAGGCCAGCAGAACACCAATCGTCACATCGGTAATCGATGCCACAAGGTAACTTTGTCTGGCGGATTTCAGGGACGTGGTTGAGAAGTAACGCTGCAGGACAACCTGATCCGAACCATGAGTGCAGACCGCCCAGAAGAAATGCAGCATCGCTGCAGTGACCACCGTCATACGAACCGTCGGATCCAGACTGAAGAGAATGGGCCGTGTGTGTCCTGTTGAGTTTTCAGCGGCGATCTTCCACCAATCAAAAGGGCCCGTCCCGGTTGTCCAGACGACATATCCCAACGTCATCACGGTCCCGCCAAACAGCATCAGCGACTGCAGCACATCGTTCCAGATGGCCGCTCGAAATCCACCCAGACTTCCGTAGAAGGTTGCCGACAGCCCAATCGAAATAATGATCCAGAACAGGAGCGAGGCCCTCAGGAGAGTCGGTTCGGCAGCGGTGGGATGAATCCACTGGGCAACCGGATCAACCGCCTCGGCCGCTACCAGAGTTCCCACCATCTGCGTCAGGGCCAGCGATCCGACATAAGTCACCATCGACATCCAGCCCAGCCTCAACAGCAGAAACAGCAGGCTGCCGATGATGCGAGTCTGGACGTCAAATCGCCGTTCCAGATACTCATAAGCGCTGGTGAACTTCAGTCGCATGAAGAACGGAACCCAGACGAACAGCACGACCGCCATGCTGAACGGCAATGCCAGATATTGCGCGAACATAGCGACGCCGTTTTTGATCATTTCCCCGGGGACACCCATGTAGGAAATGCTGGACATCAGCGTCGCCAGCACACTCAGGCCCACCGCCATCCAGGGCATTCGGCGACCGCCCAGAAAGAACTCGCTGGTGTTGGACTGTCGTCTCGACGACCAGATCACGATTCCCATCGTGACCAGCAGATAAACTCCCACACCCACGAAATCGATCCATTCCAGTGCCGCTCGCGGAGCAGGGGCCGTGCGGGTCGTCAGCACAACGGCATCAACAGCAGTTGTCGTCTGGATCATGAGCTTCTTTCAGAAACGCGAGCTCAGGGAAGGGACATTCGATCCGGAATCTGGTGCCTCATCAAGACAATCTCAAAAGCGTGTGCTACCTGACAGTGCTTCCTGCCGTCGCGCATTTCGTTCGGGGGCACTATCCTGAAAAGTAGTTTTGAAGTGGCGCATTTCTGACTGCGTGACTGCAAATTGTCCCTTCGATTAAGAATCGTTTGCGGGAGAAGGCAGGGCGAGGCACCCAGGAGGATCTGTACCAGAAAAAAAGACTCCGTTTCTTGTAGCGGAAGTCATGAGACGTCCGACCACCGTACCCCAGACCCCGAATTCTCACGAATTCGGCTACTCAAATCCTTTACGGCTTTGGGTGAGAGAGCCCGTCCTCCACGATAGCAGGACCGAGGTCGAACTTCTTCCGGCCCTCCATCAACTTCTCTCTGCGAGGTTGAGGGGCTGGAGTCCGAAACATCAAAACAAATGCTCATCGCCCCCCGGTATTCATTGGTTCAAAACCCTGCTCCTGGAATCCACCGCAATGGAAACGGCCGATTCATTCGGCGTCGTTTGTTCGATCAGCGTCTGGACGACAGCCGTCGTCGGATCAGAGGGTTCGGTAGTCGCCGATACGGCGTTTGGTAACCACGGTGCGATCACGAGTGCGGCAACGGACACCAGTTTCAGAAGAATATTCAGTGACGGTCCGGATGTGTCCTTAAACGGATCACCCACGGTGTCACCAACGACCGCGGCGGCATGTGCCTCGCTGCCTTTTCCATACGACTTGCCGTTCACGGTGACGCCACCTTCGATCATCTTCTTGGCATTGTCCCAGGCTCCGCCGGCATTGGACTGAAAGATCGCGAGCATCACACCGCTGACAGTGACACCGGCCAGCATGCCGCCCAGCATTTCGCTTCCACCAAGGAATCCGGTCGCAATCGGCCCAATGATGGCAAGCAGACCTGGCAGAACCATTTCCACCAGGGAGGCTCGCGTCGAGATGGCGATACAGCGTTCGCAGTCAACGTCCGCCATGGCTTTGTCCATCGTGGCCTGATCGTCGGCATTCCATCCGTCCATCGGCGTATGACCGTTCCGTCGACACACTTCCAGAGCTTTTGCCAGCGTGGGAATTTCCCGGAACTGACGCCGAACCTCTTCAATCATCCTGGTAGCTGCGCGGCCCACAGCCTGCATGGCCATGGCCGAAAACAGAAACGGCATCATGGCTCCAATGAACAGACCACACATCACCGGCGCTGAGGCAATATTGATCGATGTCAGTCCGGCTGTCGTCATGTAAGCACTGAACAAAGCCAGCGCCGTCAGAGCAGCTGAACCGATCGCAAAGCCTTTCCCAATTGCGGCCGTGGTGTTGCCGACGGCATCGAGCTGATCCGTGCGGGCTCGAACATCCTTTGGCGAACCACTCATTTCCGCAATCCCACCCGCATTGTCTGCAATGGGACCATAGGCATCGACCGCCAGTTGAATGCCGGTGTTGGACAGCATCCCGACGGCGGCAATGGCAATGCCGTACAGTCCCGCCAGTTCATGGGCGCCCAGAATTGCGAAGGCAATTACCAGCATCGGGATTGCCGTGGACATCATTCCAACTCCCAGACCAGCAATCACATTCGTGGCAGCTCCTGTGACGGACTGATTCACAATCGCCTGCACCGGACCTCGCCCGGATCCCGTGTAGTACTCGGTAATGAATCCGATCGCGATCCCGGCGGCCAGCCCAATCAGGGACGCCCAGTAGACACCCATTCGTGAGTACTCAAATCCATCCACTCCGATCCAGGTCGCCGGCAGCACCAGGGAGATGATGACGAAGCTGGCGACCAGCATGATGAAGGCCGCGATCAGTTCCCCGCGATGAAGTGCTTTCTGAGGGTCCATGTTGTCGCCACCTCTGACAAAGAAGGTGCCGATGACTGAGGCAATCACTCCGGCAGCACTCAGCAACAGCGGAAGCAGCACCGCATTCATCGATGCTGAGCCCGAAAACTGGTTCAGCGATGCAAATGTCGCTCCCAGAACCATCGCTCCAATGATGGCACCGACAAAGCTTTCGAACAGGTCGGCTCCCATTCCAGCCACATCGCCGACATTGTCTCCCACGTTGTCCGCAATCGTGGCGGGATTCAGCGGGTGATCCTCGGGAATTCCGGCTTCCACTTTTCCCACGAGGTCGGCTCCCACATCCGCCGCTTTTGTGTAGATGCCTCCGCCCAGTCGAGCAAACAGAGCAACCGATGAGGCTCCGAAAGAAAACCCGGTCAGCACATTGATGACTCGAGTCAGCGAAGTCGCATCACTGCCCAGAACCTTCAGATAAATGATGAACAGGGTCCCCAGACCAAAGACTCCCAGGCCCACAACTGTCAGACCCATCACAGATCCGCCGCTGAACGCAATCAGCAGGGCGGGAGCCAGACCGCGCCGGGCGGCCTGAGCGGTCCTTACGTTTGCCAGCGTGGCGATTCGCATCCCAAAGAATCCCGCCAGCCCGGAAAACAGAGCACCGATCACGAACGACAGGGCCACCAGCGGATGCGATTCATTCGTTCGCCCCGACAGGAACATCAGCCCTGTCATGACCAGAATGAAACCAAACAGGATCGTGTACTCCGCACGCAGGAACGCCATCGCTCCCTGACGGATCCGGTTGGCGATGGCCTGCATCCGATCGCTGCCAGGATCCTGACCGGCAACCCAGGAGTATCGATACGCGCTAAAGGCCAGACCGATCAATCCGGCAACCGGGATCACATACATCAGAACACTCATTCTCGACTCCGCTGCAGGAAAGCAAGACGTTCGGGAATTCCTCAGACCTGGCCCGGAAGCGTCAGGAGCCTCACGGATACCGGCCGTCTAAATACGGCGAAACGCAAAACTGCGAAATCCAAAAACAACAAGGGCGATCGGTCAAATGGCCGTCGCCCTGCAATTCGCTCGAATGTTCTAGCAGACGTCTTCAGCCTGTGCGACAGAAGAAGGATACACGGATGAATGAGATCTCAAAAATTCTTGACAGTTCCGGATCCGCACATCGCACCGCGTTCCCGGAGCATGAAGCCGTTTTCTGTAGCGGAAGTTGTGAGACTTCCGACCGCGGTACTCCAGAGCTCCGAATTCTCACGAATTCGGCGACTCCAAATGCCACTGAGGTTGGATCGTGCGTTCTTATTCAAAAGTCAGCTCTTCGCGAATCATGGCCTGTCGGGCCAGACTGCGGCCGCGAATGGTCTGCAGGAACAAATCACGGTTCAGATCAAACCCGTCGACCGTGACTTCAAACTCAGCTGCTCCCGGCAGCACGATAATCCGGTTGGGTTCAGGAATCTCAATCGCAGCTCCGACCACCTCGATGTGAATGGGCGACTTCCCCAGTTGAAAGTCGGCTGGCACATAGTGTCGCAACGGGCTGCCTCCACGTCGGTCATAGGCAACTGCAACTTCAATCGTGTGTGACCACGATCGGGATCGACCCGCGATGCGAAACCCGCCATCGCGACGCGAAAGGCGAAATGCGGGCGGCTTTCTGGGACGTGACTTCAAAGCACTCAGCCGTTCCCGGACGTCATCCGACTGATCCCGCGAAGAAGTCGCAGGAAAACTGACGGGCCACGACGGCCGATCTGCCGACGATCCTACGGAAAACACATCCAGCAGCAGCTCCGCGTCTCCTGTATCAACGGCTTCCTGCAACAACTGACACAGATCGGACACGGCGTTTCGAATGAATCGCAGAGTCGCTGCACCGTTGACGTACTTGCCCCTGAAGTGAGACGACTCTTCGTGCCACTCCGTGTGCGCGGGATTTTCTGCATCTCCCAGAAACTCCGTCAGCGGCGGATCTTCGACCGTCACAATCGCATGCAGATCCCGGATCATTCGGGAACGCACATCCGAGATGATGATTCCGTCACGAACGAAAAGAGGACGCTTCTGATGAGAGCCCTCGCAACGTTCCAGCCACACATCAAACCATGTGGATCGAGTGGCCCCCTGACGACGCTGAATTTCCACAGGAATCCTCAGAGCAATGCGGGACCCGTCGTTGAACGCCTGCTGCAATTCCTTCAGGCAAGCCGCTGCAATGGATTTTCGATTCCATTTCGGCAGGCCACGTGTGGTCATTTCCAGCAGGCGGACCTCGTGAGACTTCTGTTGATCCAGAGCCCACAGGGTCAGACTCAGCAGCGGCAAAACAGCCTGTCGAATGGCCTCGGCAGACTGCTCGACAATCCCCGGCAGCGACTGCGAATTCAGAACGGTCAAGGATTCCGGATCTTCGATCGTGACGACAAGTTCGTCGTGCAGGATCACGTAGAAGTAATCCTGAATGACAGATTCCAGGATGGCCGCCGCCGTCCATTCCTCATCGCAGAACGGCACCACCAGAGACAATCCTGGTTCGTCGCCCCGCTCCAGACCGAAGTCGGCCGCGAACTGAGTAATAAAGTCCGGGTCATCAACGGGTAGCGCCGCTTCATCTTTTTCCGGCTTGACGCCAAACCAGCCATCCGGCGTATAACTTTTCCCGTCCAGATTGTGAGATCGCAGAATGGCCTGACCGACCAGCAGTCGCTGATTGTCATCGAAACGCACAGTCAGTCCAAAGAAGCTGCGGATTCGACTGCTGCGAGGAAAGACGAACTTGCCGAGTCCCCATCGACCTCGCCCGGTCTCCAGCTTGTTCGACTGGCCTTCGGCGCGAAAGAAGTAATAGAACGGGTTCCGAACGCCCGACACTTCGTGATACTGCTCGACGTCGCCCGTCAACCCGGTCGTGCCGCTGTCTTCATACGTCAGAAACGGGCAGGGCTCGTCGCGTCCCGGCGCATCGCGCAGGCCACTGCCTTCTGCGTGAAAATGGTCCCAGCCGCCTTTCAGATAACGTTTGGAAACCTCGGAAGGCAGTGCACCAACTGGACCGGATACGAAAATTCGAACGGAAACTGGCCCTTTGCTGCCCGGACGTCTGGCATCCAGGGAATTCTGCACAGCTTCGCGAATGAACGCGCGGAGCTGAGTGTCGCTGGCAAAGAATTCCCCCTGAGTCGCTTCGCGGTTCTTAAACCGCGGATTGACCTTGCTGAAATGCCACGAAAGCTTCACTGCCAAAAACCTTCCCGTCCACGTCCTGCCTGTCAATTCCTGCGACCACGGTAACGTGGTCAATACGGTCTTCAAGCCGGGAGGTCAAATGGCTGGCAAATGCCCGGAAACCCACTGCGTCGTTCAGCCAACGGCCGGCAGGCCGTGCAGGTGCAAATCAGCAAAGGCCTCAGGAGATTTTCCGTAAAGCCTTTCAAATCAATGTGTTGCGCGAAACGAAACAGTCAGATCTTCCAAAGGCGGCACTGTCATGGCCGTGTCATTGATGGTCAGGGCGGCTGCTTTCCTGTCGGAGTCGCCAAAGATTCGACGGAATTGCTTTTCCGCTTCCTGAATCAGGTCGTCGGCATGATCGGGCAGTAATTCCGGGCAAATCAGAGCTCGTCGGCGAAAGCTCTGAGCTGCAACTTCCGCCCGTTCACGGTTTCCCTCTTTCACGGCTGCCCGAAACTCGTTCCACGCTTCACGCAGATCCGGAATCTGAGCCCAGTCCGCTCGCTGTGAAACTCCATCAATCGAAAACAACAGATACGGCACATCCCCCAGCGACTTACCCTGATATCTCAGTTCAAAGTTCTGCGGGATCACCGACAGATCCGCAGGCTGCACGTCGGCTTTTCGGATCAACGCAAACCAACCGGTAACCGGTGGATCCAGTTCACGCGACAGAGCAATTTCCAGTGATGTGGCACTGCTTGTTCCGGTCAACAATTCGAGTCCCTGTTTGATGGGCTCAATAAACGGTTTAGCAGCCGAAAGCAGTGAAACGCCCGCCACGGAACTAAGATTGGCCAGACACGTCAGAAACGGGGATGCCAGATCTGCATGCTTCACGGCAAACACGCCCGTTTCGAAGCTGATCCGAGTTCCGATGCTGGGGACAGGACCAAAAATCGTGCGATCAATCTGCAGCACGTTCTGCAGCGAGTTCGGATCGAGATCTCTCAGGAAGTCCGGAGCAATCACCGACTGAATGGAAGTCGTCGTGCCGTCGCTGAGTCCCACGGTCACGTTGCTGTACAACGCTCCATGAAACCGCGACCAGCCCTCGCGCGTTGCAGAGATCGACATCGATCGCATCCGCGCGACCACGTAGGCAGAATTCGGCTCGATCGACTTACCGTGCTCCATCGTTCCCGCCGGCACCGGGATTTCAGGCGCCTTCACGGAAACGAGTGACCAGTGTTCCTGCTGCTGACTCCACAGCTGTTTGAGCGTATCCAGAATATCCATCAATGCCTCCGAATCCTTCTCAAATGCCGTCGTCA
>Ga0209573_1002451_pt1 | contig 23611 bp, 15 predicted proteins | sample TNRBio252014_DNA_FD_185870 | JGI IMG/M metagenome (GOLD analysis project Ga0209573, IMG submission 185870) | Wastewater treatment Type I Accumulibacter community from EBPR Bioreactor in Madison, WI, USA - TNR Reactor_6/25/2014_ DNA (SPAdes)... | ecosystem: Engineered > Bioreactor > EBPR >...
AACATTTGGGGGGAATGGCCAACTACGGCTTTACCGCTGAAAAAGACGCCGGGGAGGAAATGTTCAGGGGTAGCAATGCCAAAGGTTTTGACTATTACTCGTGGCACCTTTTCCTGCGAGAGCCGCTGCGCGGTATCAAAACACTGGCTTTGGGCGATTACAGCCTGAATATCGGTCAGGGGCTGCTTGCCTACACCGGTTTTGCCGGAGGAAAAAGCGGGCTTGTCACCGGTATCAAGCGCAACAGCCCCACACTGCGACCCTACAGTTCGGTCAACGAAGCCAATTTCCTGAGGGGCGTCGCCCTCACCGCCACGCCCTGGAAAGATGTGGAAATCACCATTTTCGGTTCCTATCGCCGCCGCGATGCCAACCTGGTACTGCCCGACTCTTTGTCGGAAGACACCCTGGCGCCATACTTCACCGCACTCGACCTCGACGGCTTGCACCGCACGCCGGCCGAGTTGAGCGACCGCAACGCTATATCGCTTGGCCTTTGGGGCGCCCGCCTTGCCTACGGTCGCCGGCGCTGGCGCCTGGGTGTCAACGCCCTGCGTCAGTCCTTCAATACGCCTATGTCACCCCGGCCTCAACTTTACAACCAATATTATTTCAGAGGCGCCCGCCTCGCCAACTACAGCCTCGATTATTCGCTGTGGTGGCGCAACCTGCATTTCTTCGGGGAAACGGCGCTGAGCGGCAATGGCGCCGTAGCCACTGTCAACGGCCTCCTCGCCGGCCTTGACCGCAAGATAGACCTGGCAGTGTTGTACCGGCTTTACCCGCGGCACTACCAGGCCCTGCTGGCCCATGCTTTTGCCGAAAACAGCCAGCCACGCAACGAAAGCGGCCTGTATATCGGCATCGAATTGCGCCCGCTGTCGCAATGGACACTCAGCGCCTATGTCGACATGTGGCGCAATCCCTGGCTGCAATACCTCATTGACTCGCCTTCGGATGGCTGGGAATACCGCTGCCGCCTCAGCTACCTGCAAAAGCGGCGACTGGAGGCATACCTCGAAATCAGAACAAAAAACCAGGCCCTCGGCGTCGATCGCTGGGACAATCCCGTCGACTTCGTCATCCTCAGCCAGCGCCGCCAACTGCGCCTGCACTTGTCGTACAAGCTCACAAAAGCCCTGGAATGGCGCAGCCGCCTCGACTTCGGTTTCGCCGACAACGACATCAATGAACGCCAACGCGGCATGGTGATTTACCAGGATTTTCTGCTGCGCCCGATAGGCTTCCCCCTGTCGTTTACCACGCGCCTCGCACTGTTCGATACCGACGGCTATGCCGCCCGGTTTTATGCCTACGAAAACGACCTGCTCAACCACTTTTCGATCCCGGCGTATTACGAACGCGGCATGAGGTTTTATATCAATATGCGGTACCGACCTTTAAAAACGGTGACGCTCGAGCTGCGCTACGCCCAAACCTGGCGCGGCGAGCACGTGTCGCAAGCGAATACCCAAAAGCAGCTCAGCATGCAATTGCGCTGGGTGATGGGGAGGTGACAGGGTGACAGGGTGACAGGGTGACAGGGTGACAAGGTGACAGGGTGACAGGGTGACAAGGCGAGGGGCTTTACAGTCCCAGTAGCAGGCGCCCGAGGGCGGGTTCTGCCAGTAAACGTTGCAGAGTGGGTTTGTCAGAAGCAGCCAGGGAATTGACGGCCACAAAACGCAGGTCGCCGGGGATATCTTCTGAAGTCAGGAAGTGTAGCAGATTTTGGTATTGAAGGTCATTGAGGTCGGAGGAAGTAGACAATAAATAGTTTGTAAGCCTGGAAACGGCAATGTACAAAATGTCTTGCCGGTTGTTATTCGATTTCCATTTTGCATTCCAGGCGCCGGGGTCGGTAGCATCGAGTAGTTCTTCGGGGCGCCAGAGCAGGTTCAGGCGGCCTTGCAGGAAGGCCGTGAAAGCCGAGGCAGTTTCATCATCGAGGGCGCCGTGGGCTAGTTGGGTCACCAGGGGCATCTGCGCTTGCCAGTCGGCTACGGATTGCAGGGCTTCAAATAGCTGTGTCAGCGAGCGTGGCGTAGTACGCCTTCCTGTAACTAATTCGGGATACGAAAGCACAAAGTCGATGCCGCGGGAGTCGATACCGGCATCGTGTGCCCAGCGTGCCCAGCTGCCGGCGTCGAAAACGAGGGTGATGTGCATCAACCGGGTGAGGATGGCGTCGTCAAGGGGCGTCACCGAATAATCGCCGCCGTCGGGGTTGGCTGTCAGCACAATTTGCCAATTAGCGGGCAGTTTCCAACTGGCCAGCTCGTAGTCTTGTAGCAATTGCATAATGCCGCGCAAGATGCGGTCGTCGGCCCGGTTTACATCATCGATGAGCAAAATGCCGGGGCCTTCATTTCGGGGCGCCCATGCAGGAGGCAGGTAAACCGTGCGGGAGCCGGCGGCATCGGCTTGCGGCAAGCCCAGCAGGTCGCCCATTTCTTCAAATTGAGCCGGCGCTATGTAAGCCAACTGGGCGCCAAGTGCCTCTGCCACTTCTTTGACAATAGCAGTCTTGCCGATACCGTGGCGCCCCCAGATACAGATTGGCGTAGGCGCCTGCTGGGGGTGGGCAAAGCGATAAGACAAAATATGCTGCAAAAAAGCCGTCAGTTCAGTGCCCGAACAAGGGCTGCCGTAAGTGATATAATCGAATGCCGGTGTATTCATATTAGCGTCATGCGTATTTTTCTTCCCGGAAACGCCTCGATTTTCGATGCGCCATCGGGGGTAAACACCCACAGCAAGGGGTAGCGTAACGCCAGATGAGGCGTTGCGCCCAGGCCGTCGGTAAAATAGATCATCAGGTCGGGGCGGTGTTGGTTAGCATAAGCCAGCGGAGGCAAAAAACTGGTACCTCCCCCGCCGGCGGCTTTTTCGGGTAGGCGGCCTTCGTAGGCATAAACCCGGCCAATCGCCGCATCGCATTCTATAACGGTCACTTCCACGCCGGTACGCCATAGCTGGTGTATTTCAGAAAAAAACAACCTCAATGCACTTTTACTAATGCTTCCCGAAGTATCGACCGCTACAAAGATGCGCTGCCTGCGCCGTATTTTCAAACCGGGGAGTGTGCCAAAGCGGCGAGAAGGTCTTTTTATGGTGTCGGCCAGGCGGCTTTGGCGGCTACTCTGGCAGGCGAGGCGAAGCGCCCGTCGCCAGTCGACAAATGAATTGGTATCCTTTCTCCAGTGTGTCACTTCGCGGAGCAAGGCCGGCGGCAAGGCATCGAAATCCGGGGGGCTACACGCCGCGAATCCAAATAGCAACAGGGTGTCGAGTTTCGCCTTTGCTTCAGCATTTGCCCTTGCCCACCAGCGGTGCCTGTCGATCGCTGTACTACCCGCTTCGGCCAGCCGTTGCAGCGTAGCCGCACTTTGCGGATATAGACCGGGGGCTTGCCAGGCCAGTACAAGTTGGTCGTAGTAATCGTCGAGTGAAGCGTTATCGGGGAATGCAAGTTCAGGAAAATCAGCCCTGGCGAGGAAATCTGAGGGCAGTGCTGTCTGGTCCAGCCACTGATTCACAGCCAAATCGGCGGCAATATGAAAAAGCAAGGGGTGTTCAAAATCCCGCATGCGAAAAGGGTGTTGCCCTACCAGGTGCAGCACCTCGTGTTGGAGGGCGATGAGTTGCTGCCGGGCGCTGAGTTGCTGCCAATATGCCGGATTAACCGTTAGCTCAAACCTGCCCTGAAACAGGCCGAACGCCAGCGTGCCTGCCCAGTCCTCATCGAAACGCCTGTTAATACCTACAAGAACGTGGGCATAAAAAGGCGCCTCCAGAAGGAGTTGCACAATAGCCTGGGTCAATGCAGCGGACGGATCGGGCATAAAGATAATTAGCAGTTAGCGGTCAGCATTCAGATTGCAAATACATTGCAAGCTAAGCATTTTGCCAATTCTCTTTAAACAGATAAAAATGAAAATCCTCAAATAACCAAATAACCAATTAACCCCTCCCAGCCCCGACAAATTGCTATCTTTGCACAAACAAAAGAAACCGATGCACGTGCTGATTCGCCAGGCGGTCATCATTGACCCCGACGGCCCGCTTCACCAACAAAAAGCCGACATCCGGATAACAGACGGCGTCATAGCCGAGATGGGTGCTACCTTGAAGGCCCATGCCGATGCCGTCGTAATAGCCGTAGACGGCGCCCAAGTATCGCCGGGCTGGTTCGACCTCGGCGCCCAGGGCGGCGACCCTGGCTATGAATACCGCGAAGACATCGACAGCCTGTGCAGGGCTGCCGCTGCTGGGGGATATACAGGGGTGGCCTGCTTCCCAAATACCTCGCCGGCTATTCAGTCGAAATCAGAAGTGGAATACTTGTTGCGCCGTTCGCAAGGCAATATTGTGGACATATACCCCATCGGCGCCGTCTCTACCGGCTGCGAAGGCCGCGAACTCACTGAAATGCTTGACATGCGCGCTTCCGGCGCTATTGCTTTTTCGGATGGGAAACAAGCACTTCAGCACGCCGGACTACTTTTGCGCGCCCTGTTGTACGTGAAACCATTTGAAGGCGTCATACTCAACCACCCCCAAGACGATACGATTGCCGCCAATGGGCAAATGCACGAAGGCGTAATGAGTACTTCTCTGGGGTTAAAGGGATTACCACCGCTCGCCGAAGAATTGATGGTACAGCGCGACATCGAGTTGGCCGCATATACTGAGTCGCGTGTGCACATCCACAACCTGTCAACCGCTCGCTCGGTACAGTTGGTACGCGATGCCAAAGCTGCCGGCTTAAAAGTCACTGCCTCCGTGGCCGCCATGAACCTCTTTTTTGACGACGAAGCCCTTTTCGATTTTGACTCCAATCTGAAGGTCTTACCGCCCCTGCGCGGCAGCGTCGACATAGCGGCCCTGAAGACCGGATTGGCCGACGGCACGATAGATTGCATTACTTCCAATCACGTGCCTTTGGAAGAAGAAGCCAAAAAGTTGGAATATCCCTACGCCAAATTCGGCGCAATAGGCCTGCAAACCGCCTTTTCCACTGCCCTGACCAGCCTCGAAGGAGACTTAGACGTGGTGAAATTGGTCGACAAATTAGCTGTACAACCACGGCAGTTGTTGGGATTACCCGTACCCCACATCGCCCCGGGTCAACACGCCAACCTCACGGTTTTTGACACACAAACGGACTGGATGTTCCAGCCCCACCTCAATTTATCCAAATCACTCAATTCGCCTTTTTTCGGTTATCAGCTAAAAGGTAAGGTTTGGGCGGTAATTAATAATAGCCAGGTGACTTTATCTGCGATATAGTAAAGTTGTCGGTTGTCGGTTGTCGGTTATCCGTTCATTACCTTTGTCAATTATACTTTAACAGACAACAGACAACAGACAACAGACAACAGACAACAGACAACAGAGAACAGAAAACATGTATTATAAACTAAAACTTTCAAAATCATGGACACGTTAGACAACCCACAAGTAGTAGACCCTAAGACCGTATCGCCTTGGCCTATTTCGATGCGTTACGGTGGTATTGCTGCCGTAATACTCATCATTTTCGGATTGGCGATGTACCTCACGGGCTTATCTGATCCGGCCACAAGTGGCAAAACGAGTAATTGGATAGGAAACATCGTCAACTTCGGCGTTATGATCGGCGCTGCCGTCATGGCTGTCCGCAAGCATCGCGACGAAGAACTCGGCGGTTTTGTCAGCTTCGGCAGGGCATTTAGCACAAGTTTTCTCGTCAACCTGATCATTACAGTAATCAGTGCAATCTGGGTATTCGCCTTTTTCTCATTTATCGCGCCCGAAATGCTGGACGCCATCCTCGAGCAATCGAAAACGCAAATGATCGAAGATCGCGGTATGAGCGAAGAGCAAGTGGAAGAAAGCATGGGCATGATGGGCTGGATGTTCTCGCCCGGGTTTTTCGCGATTAGCGCCGGCTTTATGATGCTATTGATGGGCGTGATCATTTCGCTGATCATCGCCGCTGTGATGAAAAAAGAAGCCCCTCAGGCGCCCGCTTTGTAATGACGACAAAAACACTCGTAATCAAATACGGATTACCGGCAGGAGTAAGCGTGGTCGCTTACTTCCTGCTGTTTTACGCTATCGGCCGCGAAATTATGCTGAATTACGGCGTATGGTGGAGTTCCGTGCTGATCAACCTGATGGCGATGGGTTTGGCCGTAAAAAATACGCCGGGCTTTGAATTCAAGGATAAGCTGAGGTCGGCCTTCGCTGTTTTTGCCGTAAGCAATGCCCTGTTTTATGTGTTTTATTACGTCCTGTTTGGCGTGATAGACCCCGGCTTAGTAGAGTTACAATACAAAACATTGGTTAACAACCCCCTATTCGGCGAGCAACTCGACTTAAAAGAGCTGTCGATAACACCGGGTCGTACTTTTTTCTTTTATTGCCGAAGTCTTATCGGCGGATTTATCCTATCGGCGGCAGTCGCCGGAGTGATCAACAGATAGCAAATTTTGCCGCGCATGGATATTACAATGGTGATACCCCTTTTTAACGAAGACGAATCCCTGCCCGAACTTGAGGCCTGGATACGCCGTGTGATGGAAGCCAACGGATACAGCTATGAAATCATTTTTGTGGACGACGGAAGCAAAGACAATTCCTGGCAAGTCATCGAAAATCTCGCCCAAGTAAACCCCTGCGTCAGAGGTATTAAGTTCAGGCGCAACTACGGCAAATCGGCGGCGCTCAACGTGGCCTTCCACGCCGCCCAGGGCAACGTGGTGATCACCATGGACGCCGACTTGCAGGACAGCCCCGACGAAATCCCCGATTTGTACCGCCTCATCCACGAGGAAAAATACGACCTCATCTCGGGCTGGAAACAAAAGCGCTACGACCCCCTATCCAAAACGCTGCCCTCCAAGTTTTTTAACGCCATCACCCGCTGGATCAGCGGCATCGCACTGCACGACTTCAACTGCGGCCTCAAATCGTACCGCCAGGAGGTGGTGAAGAGTATTGAGGTGTATGGCGAGATGCACCGCTATATTCCCCTGCTTGCCAAGTGGGCGGGATTCTCCAACATAGGAGAAAAGGTCGTAGAGCACCGCGCCCGCAAATACGGGATAAGCAAATTCGGCCTCGAACGCTTCGTCAACGGCTTCCTCGACTTGCTTTCGATTACTTTTATGGGCAAATTTGGCAAACGCCCCATGCACTTTTTCGGAACCCTCGGCACCTTGTCTTTTATTCTCGGCTTTATTATTTTGGTGTATCTCAGCATCGCCAAGCTGGTCTACCAGCAATACGGCATTGCCGATCGACCCCTGTTTTATTTCGGCATTCTCACGCTGATCGTCGGCACCCAGCTTTTCGTAACCGGCTTTCTGGCCGAGCTCGTTACCCGCAATGCACCGGATCGGAATCATTATTTGGTGGAGAAAGAGCTGTAGTTGGGTCTTAGCACTCAGCAGTCGGCAGTCAGGTCTTGGCAGCTAATAGCTAATTGCTAAGACCTGACTGCTGTTAACTGACTGCTCACGACCGCTGTTTCCCCACTGCAATCATGTTGGCAAACAGGCGGAAAGCGCCGGGAACGCCCGATGGTAATTCGCGGAACCAGGAATAGCCCGTATAGATAAAATGTCCCTGCCCGTATTTGGCTACCAGCAGGCCCCCGTCTTTGGGAGTTTCGCCAGGGTCGTTGCACGATAGGATGGCCTGGTACCGGCTGTCCCACTCATTGGGAAAATACAAACCGCGCTCCTGCACCCAGCCTTCAAAATCTTTGGCGGTAATTTTATTGGGATAATTCAACACCTGGTGCTTGGGTTGGAGGAAACGCACCTCGCTTTCTTCTACCGTCACGCGGTCGCGGGAGAGTTTGAGCGGGTATGGCGCGAGCTCTCCCATGGGAATTACCAATTCGGAATTGGTATTGTACTGCACAATCAGCGTGCCGCCGTTTTGCACATAATCCATAAGTTTGGGCTGGTGAAATTTCAGCCTTTCTACCGTGTTGTAGGCGCGCACGCCCATGATGACGGCGTCGAACTGGCGCAACTGCTCGGGGGTAATATCCCGGTCTTCCAATATGGCGACCTCATAGCCAATCTGGCGCAGGCTGGCAGGTACCTGGTCGCCGGCGCCCATGATGTAGCCGATTTTGTCGCCGGCGCGCTGCAGGTCGATCTTGACGACGCGGGCCTCCGATTCGCGCAGCACGGTCTGTGCGGGGATGTGGTCGTAACTGGTCACATAGATTTCTTTGGTATACGTCTGTCCGTCAACTTTCACTTCGGGTTTGATAAGCGCGTCGCTTGCTTCTTTGGGTGGATATAATTGAAAATTCACCGTTTTTTCTTCGCCTTTTAATTTGAGTGTAAAGGCTTGTTCCTGCGGTTCGGCTTTCCAGCCCTGCGGCAACCGGAGCGAAACCGCGCCGGTTACGTCTGCCTTGCCCGACTTGAGCACCAGCGATACGGTTTGCGGTTCTTTATTGGCAAATACGTATACTTTTTCTGCCAGGTTGGCAAAAATGGGAGGCGTAATTTCAAAAGGCCGGTACACTTCCCCCTTCACAGAATCTTCGCGTTTGAATGTCACTTCCACCTCGTAATCGATGGGTTGGCCGTTGATGATCATGGTAAAGCGCACTTTGAAAACCCAGGGCGTTTCGGGCAATCCGCGCAGGGTTTGGTCAGCTACATTGTACATACCCAAAGGCCAGGGGGTATTGAGCCAATAGGCGTTGGAATAGGGCATATCCAGTGGTAGTTTCAGCAATTTACTCCATTTATAGCCTGTATTTTCCTCCATTTCGAGCGACAACACGGAGTCGACCTGCATCGGCAGATAGGAAACCGATTTCAGGGTGATGGGGGCATTGCAACGCGAAATGGCCTCCACTGCCAGGCTGATAGCCTCGCCGGGAGTGGCCGAATAATCGGAGGCGATAGCTTCGAGGAATAAGCCGGTGCAGGCTTTAATAACGTTTTTGGTCTCTTCCAGTTTCGTATTGCGCCAATAGCCGTCTGGCAGCGCTTTGATCATGCGGTATACCTTGAGCAAGCCGGTTAGGCTGGCGGAGGGATCGTTGTGGTTAAAATTGCGCGCTACCTCTTCAAGCAATATGCCGATATCCGCGCCGCCTTCAACGCGCGACCAAGTCGTATTAATCCCGGCAAAAAGGTCGGTTTTATCAGTGGGCATCTCGCCTTTGAGCAATTCGAGGTATTCCATTTCCTGGCCGCGGGTGCCTATCGAGCCGAAGCCCTGGCTTTTGTGCATGCTGCGGCTTTCGGCGGCGATTTCGGGGTTTGATTTGCCCTTTACAGGGTAATATACGCCGGCGTCGATGGCCACCATAGCCGATTTGTCGGCCTGATCAAATTTCTCCCGGCTGCCGAAAAACCACCATGACGTATTAAAAAACAAACGCTTAGGCTGCCAGGGTTTCACATATTGAAGCTGTGCCGGGTACGCCTTTGGGTCGGCGCTGAGTTCGTAGGCTTCGTGGGAGAGCATACCTGAAGCCGTGTGGTGGCCGTGTGTGCGCCCCGGCGAGCGGTGGTCGAAGCGGTTGATGATGATATCGGGTTGCCAGCGGCGGATGGCCCATACCACGTCGGATAGCACCTCGTCGCGGTTCCAGACTTGCAGGGTTTCGTCGGGGTGCTTGGAAAAGCCAAAATCGTTGGCGCGGCTAAAAAACTGCCTGCCGCCGTCGATGCGGCGGGCGGCGAGCAACTCTTGCGTGCGGATCACGCCCAGCAGTTCCTCAATTTCGGGGCCGACCAGGTTTTGGCCACCGTCGCCGCGGGTTAGCGACAAATAGGCCACATTGGCTTTCACGTCGTTGGCCAGATAAGAGATAAGCCTGGTATTTTCATCGTCGGGATGCGCTGCAACGTAAAGCGCCGAGCCCAGGAAATTCAATTTCACAATAGCGTCGTGAATGTCGCCCGAATTCCAGCGGCGGGGCGCCTGGCTCCAGGCGGTTTGCAATGCCGCCAGGATGAGTACAAGCAGGGTGATTTTTTTCCACATAAATAAAGTCAATTACGGTGTGCGTGATCAGATTATTTAGCAAGCCCCCAAAAATAAGGCGCAAAAAGCACAAATTCAATAGGGGGCTGCACAGTTACAATGACCACACGTTGGCAATGGCGGTTTTGTTGTATTCTTCCACTACCTTGAGCAGGTCTTTAAACTGGTACCCTTTTTTGCCGATTTTGGCGGCCAATTCGGGCGCGTTGTTTTCTACCAGCCGTCGGAATTTGCGTTTAAAACTCAATTTATTTAACCGGTACACCTGCCGGTCGGCTATCTCCACCCAGTATTCTTCCGTTTTAAAGGTTGATTGCTGTATCAGATTACCGCTAAGCTGTAAGACCGTTTTTTCTTCGGGCGCCTGATACAATTTCATTTGTTCGCCGTGGTACAATACCCGCAGGAACGCCCAGCCCCTGCGATGCATTTTACTGAGATATACGATCTTCTGGTTGTCTTTCTCAATCACAAAACCGCGTACCAGTGCCGGATGTATATCATATAAGGTGCCGAAATCGTTGATAAATATAACGCTACTCGTTCTTTCAGCATAAAAGATGGCTCCGATGCGCCCCGTGAGCCGGTGCCCGTTTTTGGTAATCAGGTAACCCTGGAAGGTGCCTGCACTAGCCGCACCGCATATCAGGATGGCAATTACGAGGGTGTACAATCGCTTCATAGGCCAATCGTTGTGTAAATGAAAGATAGGGAATATTCGTGGATTCAGCAAGTTTATGTTATCGGTTGTCAGTTGTCAGTTATCCGTTTTTTATCTTTACTTGTGCGTTATACAAACTGACAAACCCACAACCCACAACCCATAACCGAAATAGCCACCCAATGACAAAACAGCATATACTCTTTGTAGATGACGACCGGGCATTTAGCACGCTCACCCAGGAATACCTTGAATCCAAAGGTGTGAAGGTCACTTTACTACACAACGCCGACGAGGCATGGCGGGTTTTCCGCACCCAGTCCTTTCACATGTGCATCCTCGACGTCAAAATGCCCATCAAAAACGGATTTGATCTTGCCCGCGACATCCGGTCGATTAATGCATCCATTCCCATCATTTTTCTCACCGGCGCTACTGAAAAAGAAAACCGCCTGGAAGGTTTTCATCTCGGCGCCGACGACTACGTGACCAAACCCTTTAGCATGGAGGAGTTGTGGCTGCGCATGCTGGCTATTTTTCGCCGCTCGGGTACGCATGAAGAGCAACTGCGCCAACGCGAATCCAAGATATATACGCTGGGCAGGTACCGGTTTACGCCCCAAACCCGCGAATTGATGCTCGATGGGCACACGATGGCAAAATTGACCGCCATAGAAGCCCGACTGCTCGAGTATTTTTGCCAGTCCCCCAATGGCGTCATCGAACGCAACGCCACTCTTCGCCGGATCTGGCAGGACGACGATTATCTGCGCGGTCGAAGCCTCAATGTCTATGTAAGCAAGCTGCGCCAATATCTGCGCGACGACCCGCGCATCGAAATTCTCAACGTACATGGCGAAGGCTATCAAATCGTGTTACCCGATCTTTAGCAACTCACATGCCAATAATCCCTATATTTTCCTATTTTAGCCGCAAAGTCGACCTTTCATGCATATCCATGAGGACCAGCAATTCATCGAAGCCCTTTTACAAGGCGATCACGCGGGGATTAGCGAGATTTACCGGCGCTTTGCGGGCGAAGTAAGGCGGTTTGTATTAAAAAACAGCGGTTCGGAAGACGACGCCCGCGATATGATGCAGGAAGCCCTCATAATTATCACCCGGCAGGCACGCGAAAAAGCGCTGGCGCTCAGCTGTCCTTTCGGCGCCTACCTTTTTCTGGTCGTGCGCGGCAAATGGCTCAACGAATTGCGCAAGCGCAAACGCGAAGCGGTAACAATTGTGGAAGAAGATGGATATACTTACGAAAGGCAGGATATCGCTCAAGCAGACAATCTGCTCCTTCAGGAAGAACGCGAGCAATTGTTTTGGGAGAAATTCAAGCTATTGGGCGAGCGCTGCCAACAACTGCTGCGCCTTTCCTGGGAAGGCAGCCACAATATGGAACAAGTAGCCTCCCTTCTGGGCGTAACGTATGGCTATGCGCGAAAGAAAAAAACGGAATGTATAGACAGGTTGATGTTTTTAATTAAAACTTCGCGTGAATTCGCACTGTTGCAATCTCAAATGAAGGGCTGATGGACGAACTATACGATCAATTTGAACGATATCTGGAACAGGAAATGAGCCCCCAGGAAAGGCATGAGATGGATGTGTTGATTAAAAACGATCCCATCATTGCCGAGGAATTTCAATTGTACCAGCAAATCCGCCTTGCCGTGTCCCGCCGTTCAGCCCAGGAAAAAGCCGACAAACAACTCGAAACTCAATTACAACTCATGGGAAAAAATTATTTTAACGCTTCGGACTCCAATGCTGGGTCGCCTCGTCGATTCTCGCTAAACATATGGATGGCCGTGGCCGGCGTAGCCGCCGCCGTGGTACTGGCCGTGATGTTTCTGATTCCGGAAAAAGATCTTTACAAACGCTTTCGCGAATTTCCTGACGCCGAGCTAACCCTCAAAGGGTCGGAAACCGAAAACAATCGCCTGACGGATGCCGCCGATTTGTTTAATTCCGGCAAATACGACCAGGCACTTACTATTTTTACCAATTATCTGCAAAACGACGACCCGGGGAATATCGAAGTGCGCTATTATTTGGCGTTGTGCCAACTGGAACTCGGCAATACCGGTTATGCCCGACAAGTGCTGACCAATTTTACCGATAGCGGCTCCGCCTTCGCCACTGACGCCAATTGGTTTTTAGCCCTGGCCCACTTGCGCGAAAATAATATTAATGCCTGCCGCCAAAGGCTCACCCAAATTCCAACTAGCAATACGTATTATAAGGACGCCCAGAAGTTGCTGAAGGCAATTGAAGGGAAGTGACAAGGTGACAAGGTGACAGGGTGACAGGGGTACCTTGTCACCCTGTCACCCTGTCACCCTGTCACCCTGTCACCTCCTTGTGCCCCCAGCACCCTCAATGCTCCCAGGCATTGATAGCTCATGCACAACAATTCAGCATAAACTACCACCTTTTGGGCACTAGCCTGCAAAAACAGCGCATGCGGCGAAGTCCACGACCTGGGGCCGAATATCATGATGGTAATCTGTATGGCTAATAGTGCGCCAAATGCCAGAAAAGCGCCGGCGTATCTATTGGGATAGCGGGGTTCATTGCTTATGGCCAGGCCGTAAGCCACACTCATGCCCAAAAAGGCGATAAACCCCGCCCTGACAAATAAGGTATGCCGAAAGTAGTTGACGTCGAGGGGAGTCTGGGCTATGCCAATATAACAAAGCGCAGCGACTACTCCCGCCAGGGCGGCCGGCACGGCGAAAAGGCGCCCCTCATCGGTTTTGAACAAGGTGGGCAGGCCGACAAAAAAGATCGTCAGGCAAACGCCTGCCAGGGTAAGGCTATTCCCAAAAAACAGGTTGCTCCAGGTGTTGAGCTCGCCGCTCCAACTCATCGTTCGGCCCAGGTCGCTGAAATAATTGTACAAAAACGAATATCCCTCGGTACCTCTGTCGTGCAGTGTACCTCCGGGATAATAACGCATGGCCAGGGTGCTGAGCACAAAAAATTGCAAGGCCCCCAAAAACCCCAACCAAACGACATATCTGCGCCAGTCTATTTTTGATGACACGTCGTTATATTATTACTGAATTTGTCACCTTGTCACCTTGTTACCACCGGGGCGGTGAACGGTAAACGTTCACCCTACGTGGCCGTTACCGCAACAACGACACATCGCCCTTAAACGTCTCCACCTGGCCGTCGACAAATTCTATTTCCGCAAAATATACGTACACCCCGGCATTCATGGGTTTGCCCTTGAATTCGCCGTCCCAGCCATGCGATTCATTATTGGGCTGGAAGGGTCCGTTGAAAAACAACAGGTTGCCCCAACGGTCGAAAATGCGGAATGATTTCACCGCCACCACATCACTGTCCGCATAAATGGTGATATAATCGTTGATGCCGTCGTCATCGGGTGTGAAGGCATTCGGTACGTATACCCTTCGCTTTTTATCGATAAAGATGGTGATGGCATCTTCCGCCTGACAACCGTTCTCATCGCTCGCCGTGAGTGTGTAGGTGCTGGTAAGTATCGGCCCCGCATAGGTTGCCAATGCCGATGAGTCGGTCAAATCGGTGCGGGGCGTCCAGGTAAAAGTCGCAACCGTAAAGTTGAGCACGGGGTCGAGCAAGATGCTGTCGCCCAAGCGAATGGTCTGGTCCGGGCCCAGGTCTACCACCAATTCTTGTGGGGTGGGTATCACTACGTCTACTTCTACGGTGCAGTTGTTGGCGTCGCGTACATATAGCGTGTAGCTGCCCGCCGGCAAGTTGGGGATGGCAATGGGCGTACCTGCAAGCCCCTGGTAAAACTGCCCGTCAAGTGAATACGCGTAAGGCGCCGCGCCGCCGTTTAATTCTTCCAGCAATATAGCGCCCAGCAAGTCGCCAAAACAAGGAGGCGACTGACTGTCGGTTTTTAAGGTGATGGCCTCCGGCTCTGTCAGCGTAGCCGTGGCCGACCCCGAGCAACCCGCAGCATCGGTAATGGTCACCGCATAACTACCCGCCCCTACCCCACTAAGCGTAGGCGTTATGGCGCCGTTGTTCCATTGGTATGCCAGCGGTGTAATTCCGCCACTTGCCGTAGCCGATACGACGCCGTCGGTATTGCCGGCACAACTTACGCCAAAGCCGTCAAAATCGCTAGTCACTTCCGCCTGTACCCCCAGCGAACTCACCTGCACGGTGACCGGTCCACCGATGGTGACCGGACAACTATTACCTTCAGATGTAGCAGTCAGGATGCTATACGCCGTCGTAACCGATGGGTTTACCGTAAGGGTGAACCCATCGCCGATATCGTTCAATGATTGTGTGGTTGCTCCCTCAGCGTATGTCACATCAAAAACACTACCCCCCGTAAAGCGGAAGGTGATTTGCGTCGGCGTACCGGCACATACGGCGCCACCGCCTTCGAGCGAGGCGGTCAGTTGCGGCAAAAACTGTAAGGCTACGTTTATGGTACTATCGCAACCCGTCGCACTGGCATTGTCCAATACGACCGTACCCACCGGATTGGCGGCATTAAAGGTTTGGCCTCCTACTATTAGGCTTTCGCCAAAACACAAGGTGGAATTGAGCGAGGAAGCTGAATTGGGCAGAAAACTGAGATTGACTACCACGGTACTGTCGCAGCCGTTGGCGCCGCTCAGGATTTCCGTGCCGGCGGGATTGGCCTCATTAAAGGTTTGGCCGTTGACGACGAGGCTCTCCCCGCTACATAAAGTCTGGTTGAGATTGGTAGTCACGTGCGGGCTGACTTGCAAAACAACGCTACTGTTTAAGGTGTTTTGGCAATTCGCATCGCTAATGTTGGTCAGGGCGAGCGCAATTTGACCACTGGTGATACCCAACGTTGCCGGACAAATCGTAACAGTTCCACTGTTTGCATTGATGACCGTACTTAAAGGCTGGGGGCCGGCGCCGGAATCGAGGGTATAATCGACCGCAAATGGCGGCGTACCGGTCAATGTTATGGTAAAATCAAAACAATCATCCTCGCAAATGGCGCCGCCGCTGCTTATGGTGGCCGAAGGCAAAGCAGAGCCGGGGGCTACGGTTGCGATACCCGATGCGGAACAACCTGCTGCATCAGTAACGATAACTACATAATTGTTCGGCGCTAATCCTGTTGGATCTTCTGTTCCGTCGAGGGCATTCACATTCCAATCGTAGGTAAGTGCGCCAATACCGCCATTGACAGTGAGGTCGATGGCGCCGTCGGTACTGCCGGCGCAGGATTCATTGGTTGGTGTCAGGGCCACCGTTATAGCGCATACGGGGCCGTCAATAGTGAAGGAGCAGGTATGCGAACAGCCATTGGCATCGAGCAGGGTAAGGTTGTAAGTGCCAACAGCCAGCGATAGTATAGACAAAGTGGCAGCCGAGGCAGAAGTCTGACTACCGGAGACAGGGCCGCTCCAACTGATGGTGTACGGCGCTGTGCCGCCACTGAAGGTAACTGTACCGGAGCCATCCGTCCCGTTTACGGTAGTAACGTCACTTACTTGCGCACAGGACAAAATAAGCACCGGAGGTTCGATCAATGTTACAGAAGTCGTAGCGCTACAACCCGCAGCATCAGATACTGTTACCGCATAAGTGCCCGCTGCCAGGGAGACAGGATCTTCCGTGCCATCGAGGGCGTCTATATTCCAATCAAAAGTTAAAGGCGCTAAGCCGCCGTTGACGGTCAAATCGATAGCGCCGCTGTTGTCGCCATTGCAAAGCAAATCGCTGCCAGAGATCGCCAGATTGATGTTGCAAATGGGTTCTGTTATCGTAAAACTGCAGGAATCCTGGCATCCGTTGGCATCCGCGATGGAAATAACGTAATCACCGGCCGACAGATCGGGTACGATTATAGTTTCGTTAGTGGATTGCATTATGGTGACTGATACGGGGCCCGAAATATTTACCTGGAGGGGCACTGTACCTCCGGAAGATGAAAATTGCATGGCGCCGTCGGTTCCGCCAATGGTACTCACGGGTAAATATTCGGCGCATGAAACGATTAAAGCCTCCGGTTCGTTTAGCATAGTATCCGCCACGGCCAGGCAGCCCAGATTATCGGTAACGGTAACCGCATAATACCCCGGCGCCAGGCCGCTCAGGGAACTCTGCCCGTCGTAGGTATCGTCGTTCCAGTCAAATGCCAGGGGCGCGGCGCCGCCGCTCGAAGTGGCTGTAATAACGCCGTCGTTGCTGCCATTGCACAGGGGATCGGTGACGCTTAGCGATACATTCAGGTTACAGCCGCTTACATTGATGGCAAATTGACAATCGGCTTCGCAGCCCAGCGAATCGATCAGCACAACGGTATACAATCCGCCCCCCAGGTTGCTGAGCGTAACTACTCCCGCCGTATCTACCGCTATTGTATCGGCTGAAGGGCCGCTTAATATTAAGGTGTAAGGGAATATCCCGCCCTGAACGTCAACGGTCGCGACGCCGTCCGTGACACCCGGCCCCGACACCGGAGAGGTTTCAGCGCAGTTCAGCACGATAGCCGCAGGCTCCGTGATGTCAACAGTATCTGTCAATACGCAGTTGATGGCATCGGTGATCACGACTATATATGTACCGGCTCCCAGACTATCGGGCGCCGAGTCGCCGTCGAGGGCATCCAGGTTCCAATCGTAACTTATCGGCGCTGTGCCTCCATTAAGAGTTAGGGTTATAGCGCCTTCGGCATTACCGTTGCAATTTATGGGGGTGACAACCGCATTCAGGCTTACTGTACATAAGGGTTCCCCTATTGAGACAGCACACGTGGTGGTACATCCGTTGGCATCGGTGAGTAAGAGTGCATACAGACCGGCACTGAGCCCGCTTATCGTGTCTACGCCTGCTATATTAATCACCAGCGTATCGGTGGAGGGTCCGCCCCAGCTCAACGTGTAGGGCAAAACGCCACCAGTTGAGGTAACGGTAATCCGGCCGTCATTGCCGCCCACCGTTGAAACAGAGTCAAGCAGTGCGCAGGCCAATTCGAGCAGCGCCGGTTCAGAAAGCGTGATCGAAAGCGTATCCACACAGGCGCCGGCATCGGTAACTGTCACCAGATAGGTTCCCGCAGCCAGGCTACCGGGGTCTTCTATCGTATCCAGCGAATCTACATTCCAGTCGATTGTATATGGCATGAGGCCTCCCGTTATGCTGAGGTCTATGCTGCCGTCGGCTTCGCCGGAACAAGAGGGATTTACCACGTCGGCACTGGCATTTATACCACAGGGTTCGCCAATCGTAAAGCTGCAAACGGCTTCACAGCCATTGGCATCGGCAAGCGTGAGGTTGTAAACTCCGGCGAGCAGGTTATCCAGCACTACCGTATCGGCCATGTTTTCATTTTGACCGCCCATTTCGGGGCCGCTCCATAGCAATATATAAGGCGCCACCCCACCTCCAATAACGATAGATGCCGCACCGTCTTCTGCGCCGGTGGCAGAAACCGGGTTGAGTTGGCTGCACTCCAGTAAAAAGGCCGGGGCCCCCACAAGCGTATCTAACCCGGTGGCCGTGCAGCCGTCAGCAGCGGTTACGGTTACTGCATATATGCCGGGGCTAAGATTGGATGGGTCTTCCGTACCATCAAGGGTATTGTCGTTCCAGTCGAAATTAAAAGGCGCTATACCGCCGCTTACGGTCAGGTTGATAGACCCGTCATCGCTGTCGGAGCAGGTGGGGTTATCACTAGTCAGACTCACGCCTATCGTGCAGTTTGCATCGTTGATCGTAAAGGAGCAGGTTTCTTCACAGCCGTTAAAATCGGTAATGGTGAGGTCGTACGTACCGGCATCCAGGCCGTTAATAGTAGCTACGCCGGGCATGGCCTGGGGTTGACTACCGCTGCCGGGGCCGCTCCATGATAAGGTATAAGGCGCAGTGCCACCGCTAAAAGTGATCTCTGCAGCGCCGTCGCTATTGCCCGGTCCGGAAACGGGGTTTAGTTCCTCGCAACTCAGCGTCAGCGGCGCGGGGTCGGTGATATTCAAGTTGGCCGTGCCCTGGCAGTTGTTGGCATCCACCACGGTGAGGCTGTAATTGCCCGCGGCAAGCCCGGTGGGGTCTTCGATGCCGTCGAGTGCATTGTTATTCCAGTCAAAAACAAACGGCACTGTGCCGCTGCTCACATCTACCGATAAACTGGCGTTGCTGTCGCCGCTGCAGTCGAGGTCGTTGGCCAGTGCAATACTCACCGAAGGCCGGGGATTTACCGTAAGCACTACCGGCACAGTAGCCGAGGTGCAGACACCGTTGCTAACGTTAGCATACACCGTAATAGATGCCGAGGTAAACGCAGCAGGATTGGCCACCGGATTGGTGCCCGCGGCATTTAAAAACCAACCTACCGTACCGGCCCCGCCACTCACTGCGGCGTTGGCGCTGGTCAGGTTAAAGACAGCCTGATTGCCCGTGGTGCTGCATGCCGACAGCGACGTAGGCGTAGCGATCGGCGCGGCCAAAACGGTCAGCGTCAACGCTACCGGCGCCGAACTGCAGTTGCCATTGGTTACGGTTGCATAAACCGTAGTAGAACCGGTAGTATAGGCTGCCGGGTTGGGTACTTGATTAGTAGCAGCCGCATTGGTATACCAGGTGACCGTCAAACCGCTGCCGGCATTTACGATGCTATTCTGGGTGGTGAGGTTGAACGTAGCCTGGTTGCCGGCAGTGGCGCACTGTTGCATGGCAGGCGGCGATATTGCCGTTGGCGCCGGGGTAACGGTGAGCGACACAGGCACAACGACTGAATTACAGGCGCCCAGTGATACTTGCGCAAAAACCGTTGTCGTCCCTGACAAATAGGTAGCCGGCGTAGCGATGGGCCCCGTGCCATTGGCATTCGTAAACCAGTTGACCGTGCCGCTGCCGCCGCCGGTTATGGTGCTATTGGCCGTAGTAAGATTAAAAATAGCCTGGCCGCCGGCACTTTCGCAGGCTCCCAGACTGGCAGAGAATGCCGGTGGCGCCGTCAATACCGTGAGTGTAACTGCTGCCGTAGGCGACGTACAACCGTTATTCGTGACCGTCGCGTACACCGTTGCCGTACCGCTGGTGTATGCAACGGGGTTGGCAATCGGATTTGTGCCCGCAGAATTAGTAAACCAGCTTACCGTGCCCACGCCGCCGCTCACCGTGCCGTTGAGGGTAGTCAGGTTAAACGCGCCCTGTCCCGAACCGTTGTCGCAGGCTTGTGCGGAGGCCGTATTGGCCGCAGGCAAAGGCGTAACCGTAAGCGTTACGGGCACAGGATTTGAACCGCAACCGTTGGCAGTAGACACTACTGCATAGACGGTTGCCGAGCCGGTGGTAAATGCCGTAGGGTTGGGAACGGGGTTGGTGGCGCCTGAATTGGTATAGAAAGTAATCGTTAAGCCAGGTGTATTGTTGATTTGGCTATTGAGCGTAGTCAGGTTAAAAGTCGCCGTGCCGCCGGGACCGGCGCATGCCGTGGCGGTAGCAGGAGAAGCGCTTGGGGCGAATTCGATATTCACCGGTATGGGTACTGTGGCCGATTCGCAGGTTCCGTTATCAACGGTAGCGTATACCGTGCCGGGCAGGGTGAGAATATCTTCAATATCAATCACATTGGTGCCCGCTGCGTCGGCATACCAATTGACCGGCAGACCTGTGCCGCCGTTGATAACCGCTTCGGTACCCGGCAGGTCGTATTGAATATTAGGGGGTATGAGTGTCACTACGCAGGCATCAAACGTTGTGGGGTTGGCGGTGGGCGCGGGGTTCACCGTGAGTTGTATGGGTATAGTGCCCGACTCGCAGGGGCCGCTTTCTACCGTGGCATAAACCGTGGCAGAGCCGCTGAGAAAGCCGGCAGGATTGGCTATCGGTATCGTGCCGGCGGCATTGGAATACCAGTTGACCGTGGCCGCCCCGCCGCTGATAGCGCCGTTGAGGGAAGTGAGGTTGAAGGTGGCCTGAGCCCCGGTAGAACAGGCTGTCAAGGGTCCCGCCGCGTTGGGAGTAGGCGTGGGGTTAACGATCAGTTGCACGGGTATCGGAGCGGAAGCGCAGAACATATTGGCTGCCGTGGCATACACCGTCGTGCTTACCGAGGTAAAACTGGCCGGCGTAGCGATAGCATTGGTAGCGCCGGCGTCGGTATACCAGTTTATCGTTGTACCGGGCGTATTATTGATCGTACCATTGAGCGAAGTGAGGTTAAACGAAGCCTGGTTGCCGCTGGTGGCGCAGGCAGATAGCGGCCCGGCCGGATTGGCTGTGGGCGTGGGCGTCACATTGAGTTGCACGCCTACTGTGGGAGAAGTACAAGTTCCACTCGTCACATTGGCATACACAATCACTGACGCATTAGTCGTATACGCCGCCGGATTGGCAATAGGTATTGTGGCGATACTGTTGGTCCACCAGCTTACCGTGCCCACCCCGCCGCTAATCGTATTATTGAGCGAATTGAGGTTAAACGTGCCGACTCCCATGGCGTTGGCGCAGGCGAACTGAGGCGGGGCGGTGTTGGCATTGGGAAGAGGCGCACCGTTAGGTACATTTACGACAGTTGTAGCTATACAACCCATGCCATCGGTAACTGTAATATTGTAAGAGCCGCTCGCCAGGTTGGCAATACTGGCGCCACTACCGCTTCCCGATGCCGTGCCGGTGTAATTATAGGAATAGGTAGGCGTGCCCCCTGTGGGGTTCAGTGTAATGCTGCCGTTGGTACCTCCCTGGCAGGTGGGCGCCGTAGGCGAACCGGACACCATAAAACTCGCACAGGGTGAACAGGAAGCTAATGCAGTAAAAGAATTGGTAAACGTACACGACGTCATATTAGAAAACGTAGCCGTCAGGTTGAACCCGGCGCCGGTTGCCGGCAACTGCACATTCATAAACGTATAGGAGGGTGCAGCTACACTACCCGCACTGATGCTGGCAATGGGCGTTGGGTTAACGCCTCTGAACAGATCCAGCGTGCCGGTTGTCGGGTTATTGGAAAAAGTGACCGTAATATTAGCGGTGTAATAATCATCAGCGGCATTCGAAGAGGTACCGTTGTTATTACAGGCGCTGGTATTGGTTACAGTGATATTGGTGATTGCACAAGGCGCAACAGAGCCGAAGCTGCAATTGGGCGCAGCCGGAATATTAGTATTGACATTGCCCGGCCCAGCCCAAGTGGCGGTGGTGCCGTCAATAGTTCCCATAGTATTAGTAAAACCATAAACCCCTTGTAAAGCGCCATTATAGCTGACACAAAAATTACGGGTTCCTGCCCCATTTAAAAAATTACCTCCTGAATTAGGTAAATCTGTAAACAACACATACGTGGTAATGCTACAAAAAACATTCCAACCTGTATAACTTGCCGGATTAAAATTAATATCTAAAATAATGACATTATTACCTGCCGAAATCGGATTGGTAGCCGGTACAAAAGCCGTGCATCCTGCCAACGCATTCATACTCGCAAGTAATCCCGGCGGTTCAGCAAACATCATATTAAAAACCACCGAACTCGCCGTACTACAATCCACTCCCTGGCCGTAAATGATACTTAATTCATTAGGATCCATGTCGCCTGTAGTAAAAAGCGTCACAAACTCCTGGTCTCCTTCAATCCCGCACGAATTAATCATCGCCCCGGTAAAAGCCACCTGGGCGGATAATCGCATTGAGTACCCAGTCATTATTATAATGATAACTGGCAAAATCCGGCGTAAAGCCGGCATTAAAAAGCGAGGTGTCGCACACTTTTTTTCAGGCTTTCGCCCATTTGGTAGCCTTTCCATTGAAGTCAATACTAGTTTGGAATATATTTTTCTCTCAAAAAGTATGTTGCTATTCAGGACAGAAGGGGATTGCTCACAAAATTACTTGTTCTTTCTCATCTTTCTATACTTTCCACTATTAAGCGCTTATTAATTAACGCTCTCGAGCCTACTTCCCGCAAAAACCATTCTTCCTGTGAAAAAACCCGCGTAAGATTTCCCATATCCTGAGGAAAACCTTACCTTTGCAACCGCTTTTTTTAAAACAGACCCGGCCGCGAAGGAGCATGCCGGCATAAAGCAGGAAAAATGGATGCGCTCATCCCCTATTCAATCCCGGTTAAAGGGTTGCGCCTTGGCGTCCATACGTTCAAATTTCAGATCGACGATGCTTTTTTCCAGCACTTCGAGCAATCTCCGGTACAACAAGGGCGAGTGGACTTGACCCTTACCCTTGACAAACGACCGGATATGTACATCCTGGAATTTGACTTCGAAGGCAGCGTCAAAACGGAATGCGACCGTTGCCTGGCGCCCATAGACCTACCCATTGGTGATGCACAACAACTAATGGTCAAGTTTAGCGAAGAAGAAGAACCCGAAGACGCCGAAGTGGTTTTTATACACCCCGAAGCCCAACAACTGAACGTGGCGCGATATATTTACGAATTTATCTGCCTCGCCATTCCGATGATCAGGGTGTACGATTGTAAAAACGACCCCAAACGCCCCTGCAACGAAGAAATGCTGCGCTATCTCGATAACGCCGCCCAAACAAGTGATGAACCCGCCCCCGACGAGCCCAACCCCATGTGGGAAGCGCTCAAGAAATGGACGGAAAACGATAATTAATTACGATCTTTAAATTCTTGATGCGATGCCAAATCCTAAGAATAGAAACTCTAAGCAGCGCAAGCACAAGCGCCGGACGCACCTCAAGGCAGCCGTTCCTCAAATCGCTACCTGCCCCACTACCGGCGAGAAGCATATGTACCACCACGCTTACTACGATAGCGAAGGCAATATGTTTTACCGCGGGAAAGTGGTGATCAAAGCCCCCGAGGAATAAACCCGGCAACTGCCCGCTCGATGTATAAGCTACCGGTAAGCTCCCATCCAATCCACTGCGATGAGGGGCTTATTGCGTTTTAATGTTCTTTACAGCCTTCAACCCGTTTTTTTATGAAAAAAATTATCA
>Ga0209573_1002452_pt1 | contig 23607 bp, 17 predicted proteins | sample TNRBio252014_DNA_FD_185870 | JGI IMG/M metagenome (GOLD analysis project Ga0209573, IMG submission 185870) | Wastewater treatment Type I Accumulibacter community from EBPR Bioreactor in Madison, WI, USA - TNR Reactor_6/25/2014_ DNA (SPAdes)... | ecosystem: Engineered > Bioreactor > EBPR >...
GGGAGCGGCGCCAACACCTCGACGCGGTGGCTCGTGCCGTTGACCGCGGGTTCAGTGGCGACTGCGCCATCCTCGCGCTGCTTGCCGCGCAAGAGCGGCTGCAGCGCGCCGACTGCGCCAGGCTCGGGCACGATCGGGGCCTCGAGTTGCTTGGGGGTCTCGCCATAGTAGTGCGAGAGATACGAGTAACGGGTGGCGTAAGCGCTATTGCTCTTGCTCAGGCGATTGAGCACGACGCCGAGCAGGTTGGCGCCGCTGCGTCGCGCCTGGGCCATCAGGCCGCGGAGCGTGCCTTTGCGGGTATGGCCGGGCCGCGAGACCCAGACCACGCCATCGACCTTGTTCGCAAGCACCCACGCATCCGAAATGAAGAACGGCGTGCTGTCGATCACGACGACATCGACCATCTCGCGCAAGGCCAACAAGATCTGTTCCATCCGCCGCGAGCCGAGCAGCTCGGTCGGATTTGGCGGCAACTCACCGCTCGTCATCACCATCACCCGTTCGTTCTTCCAGGCGCGCACGACATCCGAAACGTGCAACGGCTTGCGGAACAGATCGGTGAGCCCGTCGGTATTCGGCACGTTGAGCACTGCGTGGATCGTCGGCTTGCGCAGGTCGGCATCCACAAGCGCCACCCGCTTGCCACTCTGCGAAAGGCTGAGCGCCAGATTGAGCGCGACTGTCGACTTGCCGTCTTCGGCCGCCGCGCTTGTGACAAGGATCGTGCGTAGCGGACGCTCGACAGCCGCGAACTCAAGATTGGTACGCAACGAGCGAAACGACTCGGCGGCCGGGGAGCGCGGCTTGTCGAACACATTGGCCGGGCCGCCCTCCTTGGTCTTCTCGAGGTCGACGATATGGCCGATCACGCTCAGACCGCCCGTCAGCGCGGCGAGGTCGTCATCCGACTTGAGGGTGTCATCCAGATACTCGATCAGATAGGCCGCGCCCGTCGAGATCAGCGCCCCGCCCAGGATCGTCGCAGCCACGATGAGCATGATGTTCGGCCCCACCGGGACCGTTGGCAGCCCTGGCGGCTGCAAGAGCCGGATCTGATTGAGGCTGCTCTCGCCGAGTCCGCTGAGCAACTCGGTGTAGTTGGCCTGCAACGAGGTACGCTTCTGCTGTTGCGCGACGATCTCGGCGTTGACACGCTCGATCTCGACTGCGCTCTCCAGCGTTGTGAGCTCCTCGCGCAGCTGAGCGATCTCGGCGTCGGTGGCGACGATATCGACCTGAAGTTGCTCGAGCTGGTTCTCGATGAACTGGCGCCGCTGCTCCGCGTCCTCCGAGGTGGCCGTGGGAGACTGATTGATGATCTCGTTGGCGAAAGCAAGGGCGACCGCCTGGGCCAGCTCGGGGCTGGTATCGGTCACGCTGATCTCGAGCAGATTGTCGGCTGTCGAGACCGAGTACTCGGGCAGGATCTCGATCCCGCCGAGGGCGGAACGAACCCGGTTCTGGATCATCGAGCCTTGGGCCAGGCGCTGGTAATACTGAGCGAGAGAACTGCCGACTCCGAACTCGATGGGGCTCGGGTTCGGGTTCGTGCCGGCCGAGCCTACGACAAGCATCGCGCTGGCTTCAAAGACCTTGGGCAGCCGTGCCGCGACGTAGTACGAAGCCACGCCCGAGATCACACAAGATAAAAAGATCAGCCACCACCAGCGGAGGATGGGGGCGATGTAACCTCGAAACTCGTTCATGCACGCAACCCTTGGATATCGTCTGGATCGTTCCCAGTCTAAACCGTTGGACCGACAGGGTCAACCAAATCCGCCCCAAACAGGACTTTCTTCTTATGGGAAGCCGGCCCCTCCCACACCCGCAAGCCGGTCAGCGGCGGTAGTCGAAGATCACCTTGCTGCCATTCGGCTCGAGCGCGAAAGGCAGTTCCTGCCGGCCGGCCAGGGCTTGCCGGACTGCCGCGCGCCGGTCAGGTGGACAGAACAACAATAGAAACCCGCCGCCGCCGGCGCCGGTGATTTTGCCGCCAAGCGCGCCGGCCGAACGGGCCGCCGCGTACATGGCGTCGATCTCGGGGTTGCTGACGTTGCTGGCCAAACGCTTCTTCAGTGTCCAGTTGCGATCGAGCAACTCGCCCAACGCCTCGATGTTGCCCTTTTGCAGCTCAGTGCGCGCCTGATAGGCCATGGCCTTGATCTCGTTCAGCTCGGTCAGGCGGTTCCGGATGTTCTGGCGTTGCTCGCTGAGCACGCCTTCGGCCTTGCGGGTCAGGCCCGTGAAGAACAGCAGCAGGCTCTCGTTCAGATGCAGCAGGGTATTCCGGTCGAGCAGGAGGCGCTCGCTTGTGACGCTCCCGTTTGTGTTGAACTCGTAAAACCGCAAACCGCCGAAAGCCGCTGCATATTGATCCTGAACCCCGATCGGCTTGCCGAGGGTCTCGATCTCGATCTGGCAGGAGCCGCGCGCCAAATGCTCGGCGGTTGGCAGATCGCCCTGCAGGGCGTACATGGCATGGAGCGCGCCGACCGTGACCGTGCTCGACGACCCGAGGCCCGAGCCAGCCGACGGGATGTCGCCCATCGTCGTGATCTCGACACCCGGTTGCACGCCCGTCAGACGCAATGCTTCGCGGATCAACTCGTGCTTGATGTCGTCGACGACCTCTGCGGTCTCGGTCGTCGTATAACCGATGCGAAAGAGCGCATCGAAGCGGCGCTTGATGGTGACGAAGATGTACTTGTCGATCGACGTCGACAGCACGGCGCCGCCCTCCTGCCGATAGTAGTCGGCGAAGTCGGTGCCGCCGCCCAGGAACGAGATCCGCAACGGAGATTGAACGATGATCATTTAGGCGAGTTCTTTCAGGCGGAAGTACTCGACGGTCTTGGCCAGGCCGTCCTCGAGCGTCACGGTCGGCTCCCAGCCGAGCTGGGTGCGGATCCGCGTGGCGTCGAGGTAGATCTTGCGCGTCTCGCCCGCCTTTGCGGGGCCGTACTTGGCCTCGTGCGGATAACCGATGACGTTCTTGAGCGCCGCAAAGATCTCGTTGACATCCGTGGGCTTGCCAAAACCGACGTTGTAGATGCCATCGGCCGCGGGGTGCTCGGTGACGAGCAGGTTGGCGCGCGCGCAGTCGCCGACATAGACAAAGTCGCGCTGCTGCTGGCCGTCGCCATTGATCGTGACCGGCTTGCCGGCCAACATCTGCCCGGTGAAGATGGCGACCACGCCGGCCTCGCCGTGCGGATCCTGCCGTGGGCCAAAGACGTTCGGGTAGCGCAGCACAGCGTACTCGAGCCCGTACAAGTATTTCCACATGAAGAGATAGTGCTCGACCGTGTGCTTCGATGCGCCGTAGGGGCAGATCGGGTTGATCGGGTGCTTCTCGTCGCACGGCAGGTACTCGGGCTCGCCGTACACGGCCCCGCCGGTCGAGATGTAGACCACGCGTTTGACGCCGTTCTGGCGGGCGGCCTCGAGCACGTTGATCGATCCGCGCACGTTGACGTCAGCGTCGAACTGCGGGTCGACCACGGACTTTCGCACATCCATCTGCGCGCCGTGGTGATTGACGAAGTCGGGCTTCTCGGCCGCAAAGACCTTGTGCAACTCGGGGCTGCGGATATCCAGCTCATAGAATTTCGCCTGCGGGTGCAGGTTCGAGCGGCGGCCGGTCGACAGATCATCGACGATCACGACCTCATAGCCCTTCTCGATGAACAACTCGACCACATGCGAGGCGATGAAGCCGGCGCCGCCCGTCACGAGTACCTTCATGATTCGATAACTCCTTCAAAGAAAGGCGTCAGGTCTCAGACGTCAGGCTTCAGTGACGCTGCTGCGCAGTCCAATGCGCTGGCACCGCCCCTGAGGCCCGACGCCTGACGCCTGACGCCTAATACGCTCCGCGGCCCTTGAACACCGCCGTCGGGGTTTGGAACAAGATCGAAAGGTCCTGCCAGATCGTCCAGTTGCGAACGTAGAACATATCCAGCCGAACGCGCTCATCGTACCCGACATCCGAACGCCCGCTGACCTGCCACAAACCGGTCAGGCCCGGACGCACGGTCAGCAGGTTGATGCCCCACTGATTGTACTGAGCCAGCTCGGCCGGCGCGATCATGCGCGGCCCGACGAGCGACATCTCGGCGCGCAGCACGTTGAACAACTGCGGCAGTTCATCGAGCGAGTACTTGCGCAGGAACTTGCCGATGCGCGTGATCCGCGGGTCTTCCTTGAGCTTATGCTGACTGGCCAACTCGGCCTTGAGCTCGGGATGGCGATTGAGGATCTCGTCGCCGTTGATATGCATCGTGCGGAACTTGAAGGCATCGAACTGCGCGCCGTTCAGGCCCATCACACGGCGGCGATGCAGCACAGGTCCGGGTGAGTCGAGCCGAACCGCAAGCGCGATCAACAGCATGAGCGGCGAGATCGCAAGCAAGCCCGGGATCGTCAGGGCATAGTCGAGCAACAGCTTGAGCGCCTGATCGATGCCCGTCAGGCGCACCTTTGAGACGTTGACCAGCGGCACATAGCCGAACTCCTCGACCCGTAGGCCCGTGGTGATGATCTCGTACAGGCCCGAGGAGAGGCGCAGGTTGACCTCGCCCGAGTTGGCATAGCGCTTGAAGATCTCGAGCATGCGATCGCGCGACGAGATGGCGCTTGTCGCCAGAACGATCTCGCGCACGCCATACTTCTTGATGATCTTGTCGAGGTGATCGGCCGAGCCGAGCGCAGGCAGATTGTGAAAAAGCACAGTGCCCGCCGGGACCTTTTCATCTACGAAGCCCACAAGTTGAAAGCCCGAGGTGCTGGCATTCAAGAACTGTTCGGCGAGGTAGCGCCCCTCTTGATTGGCGCCGACGATCACGGCCGGCGACAGGAAGTATCCTGATCGCCGCGCAGCGTACGCGACGCGCCGCATCGCAAATCGGCCTAGCCCCACGAACGCGACGGCCAACACCCAGGCCAGCACAAGCCAACCGCGGGCGATGACGAACTCGGGCACAAGGAAGCTGAAGAACACAAGGGGCAGCAGGCCATAGGTGGTGCCGCGCATTACGAGGTCATACTCGCGCGGCCCCCCAAGCAGATTCGCCGGGCGATACAGACCGACCAGACCGAAGATCAGCAACCAGGAGGGCGTCACCCAGAAGATCACGAGCTGTTGGTAGAACCACAGGTCGGGCTGCGTCGACTGGAAGAACGGCAGCCCGGCTTGAAAACGAATGTAGTACGACAACGAGGAGGCCAGGTTGATCAGCGCCGCATCGACAATGAGCAGGCCCACGATCAACAGCCGCCAGGCGTTGCGCGAGGCGGCTCGTTCAAGCGTGATTGCCGGGCGCGCCGCGCCCCGGCTCAAGATGTCGTCAAACATGGAGGGAGATTCCATGGTAGATCGCCTCCAAACGCTCAACAATACGCGACCAATCGTGATCTCGCTCGATAAAGGCCCGGCCGCTCGCGCCGACCTGCGTCGCTCTGTTCGGGTCGTTCAACAGCCCGACGATCGCGCCGGCCATCCCTGCATCCGCCTCGGCGACCACCACGTCTTGCCCGACGCGAGCGCGCAACGCCGAAACCGCCTGCGGGGTACACACCACAGGTGTGCCGACGGCCATCGCTTCGAGCACCTTGTTTTGAATGCCAACACCATACGCGATCGGGGCCACAGCCACAGTCGCCCCGCGCAAGTACGGCCTTACATCGGGCACGCCACCGGTCACGGTTATCGCCGGATCAGCCGCCAGCGCCCGCACTTCGGGCGCCGGGTCTTTGCCGACGATCATCAACTTAACGTCAGGCCGAGCCGACTTCACGAGCGGGAAGACCGTTTGGGCAAATTGAACCGCCATCGTGACGTTGGCGTGATAGCTCATTTTCCCGCTGATCACCAGGGTGGCGGCCTGACGCGGCTGAGCGGGATCCGGGGTGAAATAGTCCAGATCAACGCCGTTTGCCAACACCTCCACCTGCCCAGTGGCCATCGTGGAGGGCGCCAACGCGCCAAAGGCCTCTTGATCTTTCGGTGAGGTCACCAGCACCCGATCGAACTGGCCTGCCAGCCAGGCCTCGTAACGGCGCGTCCGCCCAAGCTCGAACCGGGTCATTAGCCTGCTGAACAGACGGCGGCTTCGCCCTGCCGCCTGTTCAAAAAGAAGACTGATGCAGTCTACGCTATCCCACACAATTGGGACATAGTTCTTTAGTCTATGGCGCCACGCCTTGAGTTGCAGGGCATACCTGGCTCCTCGCAGGTGCTCGACCTGTATTATGTCAGGTGGCTGATCCACCGAGAGCTCCGACAGCAATCCGGGGCTCCAGCTATAGGCCGTTTGCAGAGGCGCCGTTCCGGGGACCGCCAGCAGGCTGTTGACCAGCGAACGCCACCGCGGCACCCGCACCAGGCGAAGACCGTGGACTTCGCTTCGCAGCGCTTCGGCATCCGCACGCTCGGCCTCATCGGCCCAGGTTGTGAAGACCGTGACCTGATGGCCACGGGCGCTGAGACGCCGGATGAGGTTATAGGGCCGAACCCGAATCAAGCTGGGCGGATAGGGGACGACATACCAGACGCGCATCTTCCTGACGATAGGAGATGTCCAGGGCGTTCGGTAGGGGACGGTGGTCCTAAGCCAGACGCAGCCCCCCTCACGGGCCTCAGCGCCGCGTGAGGCGCTGATACACCACGATCCCGGCCACAAGCAGCAACACGGGCGAGACGCTGATGGCAACCAGCATGATGTAGTCTCGCTCGCCGTATGGCCGGGTGGGATCGACCTCGCCGCTGATCAGCACCTGTGTTGCCGTCGGTCGCGGGGTCACTGTTGCCACCCGGGCGATCGGCAACGGGGTCGCCGAGGGCGGCAGGGTCGGCCGCGGGATTGCCGTGGCTGCCGGGGCATCGATCACGCGCCGCGAGTACCAGACTGTGTACTGCCCACGGTCGCTGTCGAAGATCGCCGCCTCATTGCGGATGAACCAGGCCACGTTCAGCTCGTTGCCCAGGCCCACCGCAATAACCGGCCACTCCGGCAGGTCACCGCGGAATTGGCGGATCACATCCGGCTCCGACCAGGTTGTCCCATCCCAGACGACATGGCTCAAGTTGTAGACGCCTTCGCGCACCTCGGGCCCACAGTTGCAGACCAGATGAACCCGCCCGCCCCCGTCTGTGGCAACCGACAGATTGTCGAGGTTGGACATCGGGCTCCCCTTGAGATCCGCCACAGCAGCCGGCAACGACCAGGTCTGGCCCTTGTCGTTCGACAGGCTGTAGTAGATGTCGTTTCCCGGGACGGCCGATGAGATCACCAGCAGGCGCCCAAGGGGGTCAAGCGTCAACGCGACCCGCAGACTGCCTTCGCTTTCAGGCATCTGGATGAGCACAGGCTCACGCCAGGTGGTTCCGCCGTCAAGCGACGACGTATAAAGCAACTGGGCCGGCGAGTCGACACGGCCGAGCGTGCCACCGCGGGCCGACTCCCAGGCGACATGCAGGTTCCCATCCGGATCAAGCAGCAATTGCGGCTTGGCGGACCCCGTGCTGACGCGCGAGATATCCACAGGCTCGCTCCAGGTCAGGCCATCATCCGCCGACCACCTGTAGTAGATGTGATAACAAATCGGGCACTGCCGCGACGAGAGGTTACTTGTGTAAATGACATGGACTTTGCCGCGGCGATCGACAACCAGGGCGCTGAAGTACCCGACCTGACCCACCTCCTGACGCACCGACCAGGATCGCGCCAGCGCTGCGGCCGACACAGGCACCTGCGAATAGAACATCGAAAAGGTCGTCAGGCCGCGATAGGTCATATGCAGGACATCGTCACGGTCGAGAAACAGATACGGACGGGTTACCTCCGATTCGCCGTTGGAGCCCATCGTCAGCGCAACAATGTCGTTGGGTTGGGTCCACACCTCGCCATCGTCGCTGGCTGTGTACATGACCTGATCGAACCCGCCGGACTGGGTCATGACGCCCGAGGAATACACGACATGAACGCGCCCGCTTCGATCCACCAGTATTTGCGGAAACCATGAGCTCTGCGCCGCGCTTGAGAGCAGGATGGGCTCGCTCCAGGCATCCTCATCATCTTCCTGCGCCAGGCCGGCCGGTGCGCCCAGCGACGCCCCGGCAGCAAGCGCGATCAACAGGCCGAGCGCCCAGCGCCAGAGCCCGCGTTTGGGCAATTGTTCGAGCTTCACCAAATCATCTCCTCACCCGGTAGATCGTCACCGTCGCGGTCTGGAAGACCGGCTCAAGGCCCTGGGCTGCCCAGTCCGGCTCGACGCCGAACCCATCGGCGAACGCCTGCGGCGCATAGTCGGCGGGCTGTGGCCCTGTCTCGACCGGGCCGACGAGCACGTAGCGCACATTGTACTTGTCGAGCAGCGCCTGCCGATCATCCGCCGGCGTCGCGGGATCGTAGAACGCGGTCACGGCTTCGCGCTTGGCGAAGTAATCGACGGTCTGGGCCCAATGCGCCAGCACAGCCCGTTCGCCGCTCACAGCCGGCACGTATTGACCGACGGCCAACGAGGCCAGGACGACGTCGTCGCCTGTGCCATTATCGCGCAGCCATTCGAGGGCCGCGACCTCGTCGCGCTGCAGGTAATACGGGTAGGTGTGCCGGCCCAACTCAACGAACCGCCAGGCGACCAGGTACAGGTTCGTCGGCACGATCACGAGCAGCAAACCAGCCGCCGCCAGGTTTTGCCACGTCGCGGCCCAACCGGCCCGACGTCGTTGCAACCAGGGCACAACGGCCTCGCTCACGAACTGCACAGCCAGGATCCCGATCGGGACCTGCCAGCCGTTCAACATCTTGATCTGGTAATCGGTCGGCAGATAGAGCAAGGCAAAGTTCGCCCAGAACCAGGCTTTGAGAAACAGCGTCCTGTCATCCAGCCCGCTGAGCCGAAACAGGCCGATCCGAACCTGTTGCGCCAGGGCCAGCAAAAAGGCCGGGCCCATCAGCACCCAGACGGTCCAGGGGTACGGCGAGTACACGCCTGCGTTGCCGAACTGCCCGAGCACCTGCTTCCAGATCGGGTCGAGCTGGGTCAACAGAAACGAGTACAGACCCGGCGGGAACGACAAACCGACCACGATCACGCCCATCCAGACCAGGCGCCAGGGGATCGCGCCCCAGCCCCGGGCGCGATCGCGAAGCACCTTCAGCAGCCCGTAGACTGCCAGGATCCCCCACACCAAAAACAGGTCGTAGCCGTGCTGCCAGCCCATGAACTGCGTCCACAACCCGGCCAGGATGGCGGCGCGCCAGGGGCGGGCGAACTCACCGCGCACCACAAAGTCGAAGGCCAACATATAGAGCGCGGCCCCGACCAGATGCGGGGTGGAAAGGATGCTGTAGAACGTGTTGGGCTCGAACGTGAAGATCAAGAGGCTGATCTCCAACGGGTAATCGGGCGTCCCCCAGATCCATTGGGGCAGGTTGAAGACCTCACGCGCGACGATCAACAACCAGCCGAAACCGCCGGCGAGCAACACGGTCAGAAACGCCAGCCGCCGTTGCCAGAGGCGCGGCAGATACCAGGCGACCATCCGATAGAGCAGGATCAAGAAGGCGGTCGTCGAGACGACCCGCAGGGCCTGGAACATGGGCTCGTACCCGACGCCCAACAGCCCACCCAGTCGACCCAACATCCACCACAGCAGGTTGAAGAAGACCGATGCGTTGGGCTCAGGCGTCAACCGATTGCTTGCGAAGTTGGCCTGGGTGTAGTCCCAATACCAGGAGAAGTACTGGACATGATCGGGCACGTTGACCATCACGCCCATGTACTGCCAATCACCCGGGGCGCTGAGATGCGCGTACACGTACGGCAGGCTTGTCAGGACAAGAACAGCGACAATGCTGATCCCGACAAAGCCCCACTCGCGGGCGGACACCATCGGCGACGCCGCTCCAGCGGCGGGTCGCGGCGAGACAACAGTATTCATCGCTTCAAACTCTTGCCTGTCCGGCCTGACCGGTGCGCTCGGTCGCCGTTCTCTGGCCCAGGATGCCAAGCGCGCCTGCGCCCAGCGCTACGAGCGCCACGAGCGGCGCCAGCCCGAGCGGGCCGCGCAGCCCCAACAACGTCCCGGCGTTGCGCGCGATGTTCCCGGCGATCCAGTTCGGCAGCGCAAAGTCGACCAGCGGGTTTTGAATCGCATCCGATGGGAACGCCTGCTCGGCCAGCGTCACTCCCCAGACGGCGACCCACGCCCAGATCAGCAGCGCGCCCAACCCGAGCCGCAGCGGGAACGATCCGCCCCAGCGGCGCAACACATAACCGATCGGCAACACAAGAAACGGCAGCGCCGGCAGGAGATAACGCGGCCCAATCGCGAAGCCGCCCCACCACATCACCGACGAAGCATTGAACACGGTCACCAGGACCACGGCCGTCGTTGCGACCAGCCACTCCGGTCGGCCGGCACCCGCCTTATCCAGGCGTGATTCGCGCCACCAGACCACAAAGCCCGGCAGGCTGAGCAGCAACCACGGCGCAAGCACGAACAGCCCACGGAAGACCCCGAACGTGATCCCCCACAACGCGGCGGCGCTGGGCAGCGTGAGCGACACAAAACCGGTCGAGTGTTGCGTGACCCATTGCTCGGAGTAGCTATAGCCCAGGTTGAGCGGCCCGCCGAAGACGGCGTTGTTATAGGCCATCCAGCCGGCCGCGACCAGCAACGCGACGAGCGTAAGCGGCACGATCCGGCCGATCTGGCCGACCGCGCGAAACCGCCAGAGCGCGTAGAGCCAGAGCACGCCGACCACAAGCGCCATCGGGTACTCGGTGACGACCGTATAGGCCAGCAGGAAACCGATCAGGGCCGCGGCCCCAAGCGAGAAGCGCCGGGCTGTCGACAGCCCGAAGAACGCGGCGAACAGCAAGAACGCGGCCAGTTGATGACCGTACAGGGTGTTGGCATAGGCGAAGGCCGGGGTGAGCAGCGCATATCCGAGCGCCACAACCAACCGGGGCCAGGCCGCAACCTGAACCCGAGCCAGCCACAGATACATCAACCCGGCGAGCAGCGCCGTCGGCACGGCGCCCACGACGAACGCGATCGCGACCTGCGCGACGGCAAACCGCACCCGATCGGTGCTCACGCCCGCGCCGTCTTCGCGCAACGTCGATTGAAAGGCGCTGCTCGAGGCCAGACGCTCGCTCAACAGATCGAAGATCGGCAGCTGGCGCAGCGCCCAGTACACGGGCACGCCCAGGAAAGCGACCCCGGGGGCCTTGTCGCTGTAGTAGTGGTCGCCGACTTTGGCGTAGTCGACCGTTGTGCCAAGGTACTTGTCGATCTGGAACGTGCCATCGTCGACGATCGCGACGACCATCTTGAGCCGCGAATCTTGATTGGGATCGGCCCAACGCGGGAAGACGTAGGCGTAGACAAACGACAGAAGCAGGATCAGGCCCAGGGCGATCCGGCGATCGACGGCCTCAATCGGGGATGTCTTCGCCACGTTCGTCACGCGCCTTTCGAGCCGCTGTACACTGTTTCGAGCGGGCGGCAGGCCGCGCGATAGTCGTAGGTGGTTTCGATCAGCCGGCGGCCATTGCGCGCCAGCGCCTGCGCCAGGGCCGGGTCACCCAGCACCCGCAGGACAGCGGCTGCGAAATCGGCCGGGGTATCGGCGATCAGGACGTGCTCGCCGTCTTTGACCGCGATGCCCTCGCAGCCCAGCGTGGTGGTCACCAGCGGGAGCCCCCGCGACAGGGCCTCGAGGATCTTGACCCGCATGCCGCCGCCCGCACGCAGCGGCACGATGAACACGCCGCAGCGGGCGAGGTACGGGGCGACGTCGGCGACATAGCCGGCAACGTTCAGCCCGGGCACCTGTCCGTTGAGCCCGACCAGATCCTGCGGCGGACGGGCGCCGATCAGATCAAGCCCGGTCTCCGGAGCGCCTTCGCGTATCCGTGGATAGATCTCACGGATGAACCAGAGCATGCCGTCGATGTTCGGCGGCCAATACATAGTGCCGATATGCGTCAACTGACGGGCCTTCGGCTCGCGCGTGACGACAGGCAGTTCATCGGTGTCGATTGCGATCGGTATCACGGTCATCGCGCGCTCGGCCCGAGCGGCCTCGGCCAACGCGACACGATCCTCATCGCTGACCGCCAGGACGCCATCGAAGTCGCGCACGATACGACCCTCGTAGCCTTTGAGCAGACGCCAATCGCGCTCGAGCATGGCCCGGCGCGGGCCGGGCTTCATCGTCGCCGCCAGCCGGCGGTAGAGCAACCAGAGCGCGTTGTGCGCATCCAGCACAAGCCTCGGCCGCGTGGCGGAACCGCGAGCGACGTGCTCGGCGTACTGGGCCATGTTGAGTTGATCGGCGTGAACCACGTCGAACTGCCGGTCCGCCGCCAATCGGCTCAGCAGCGTGCGCATTTCGGCGCGATCATCGCGCACCATCATCCATGGCGCGCCGGTGACCATGCTCCGCATCAGGGCGACGCCATCGCGAACGGCCCCGCGCTCGATCGGCACGGTGTGCACCCCGCCCGCGCACAGCGACGCCAACCCGGCCACATCTCCGGACTGATCGCCGCGCACAAACGAGACAAGCGTGACGGTATGCTCGCGCGCCAGATACTTGAGGACGTTCCAGGTTTTGACTTTTGGGCCGCTGTCGGGCGGGAACGGCAAAACCTGAGTCAGAAGCAAGACCTGCATATCGGCCTTACGTTACCGGGCCCAGGATCGCCTGAGAATAGGCCGATGGTTGGATGGCCGTTCAACTGCGAGCCGCGCGCAATTTGGCGGCCAGACGGTCGAGCGAGATCACCTGTCGGCCCCGGCGGCCGCCGGTGAGCAGCCGCAATCCGTGATGCACCAGGTTTTTGAGTGCGGTCAGGAGGTAGATCTGGCCGGTGAGCAGCCGGGCCGCGATCGGCCCATAGTGCTTGTTGAAGAAACGCACCCGGCTGACATAGAGATCACCCTCGCGCTCCGGCTTGCGCTCGGCGCTGCTCGCCCCGCCCAGATGGACGACCTCGGCCTCCGGGTGATACCACACCGACCAACCGGCCCGCCGCAACGTCATGCACAGGTCGACTTCCTCGGCGTACATGAAAAAACCGGCATCCAGCCCGCCGACCTGCCAGTAGGCCTCCGGGCGCAGGAGCAGGCAGGCACCCTCGACATAATCAACCTGGCGTGGTCCGGAGGCAAGACCGGGGCCCTGGCTTGGAAAGTGCCGGCCGAAGAGCAGACGGCCAAGCCCAGACAGGATCAGGAATTCGCGCGTCAGTGTCGGGAATGCCGTATGTGAGGCCTGGAAGCTCCCGTCGGCGTTCAGCAGTCGGGCGCCACACAGGCCTGCCCCGGGGTTGGCATCGAGTAGCCCGACCAATCGACCCAGCGTGCCAGGACGCAAAAACGCATCGGTATTGAGCAACAGGATGTAGCGTCCGGAGGCTTCTCGCGCGCCGAGGTTGTTGCCACCTGCAAAGCCCAGGTTGGCCGCGCTCTCGACAACGCGGATGTGCGGGAAGCCCTGACGGACGCTTGCGACACTGTCGTCGGTCGAGGCGTTATCGACGACAAGCACCTCGACGGCCAGCCCATCGGTGTTCGCTTCGACGACCCGAAGGCATTCGAGCAACAGGTCGCGGGTGTTCCAGTTCAGGATGACGACCGAAACGTCGGGTTGTGCTGAGGAACGCGGATTGGTCATGGACGCCGGCCGAGTCGCGTCAGGTCGCTGCAGGTTCGGAGATCGCTCCGGTCGCGGGCACCGTGAGGCGGTCGACGACCATCAGGGTGCCGACGAAGATCCAGTTGTAGACCGCATAATCGAAGCCCATGATGGTTTGAGTGTACGCAAATGGGATCAGCCAGTCGCCAAAGCCCATGATCACGATACAGGCCACCGCCCCGGCAAACGCAGCATTGGCCAAGGCCTGCAGGAAATCGCCCCGACCACGCAGCCGATGAACCACCCGGAACCCGACCCAGAGCACCGTCGCCCACAACCACACGTAAGCGATTGTGCCAACAAGCCCTGTCTCCGAAAGGATATCGATGTAATTGCTGTGCGTGGCCATCGCGCTGCTCGGCAAATACGTCATGTAATAGGCGGCATAGCCTGCCGGGCCCGTGCCAAACAGCAAATGGTCTTTGGTGATCGACCAGTTGATGGCCCAGGCCGCCAGCCGCGTCGAACCGCTCTCGGCACTCTCATTAGCGATGATCTGATCCACGGAGGCCAGGCTGGCCAGCAACACACCGACAACCAGCAAGCCAGTAAACACGGCCGCGAACTTCGAGCGATTGACGATCATCACGGCCAGGGCCACAACCCCGGGCAACCAGCCGGCCAACCAGGTCACGTGCAAGACAGTGCCCCAGACCAGATACAGCCCGGCCAACAGCCCGAACAACAGGCGCTGCCACGGCGCGAACCGCGTGCCGAAGAGCGCCAGGCTGCCGGCCAACGCGATCACCCACATATTGAACATGCCGCCGATGTTCACCGGCAAAGACGCAAGGTTGAACCGTGGGATCAGGCCCAAGACGCCGCCGATCAGAAACAGACCCACCAGGAGCTTGAGGTGCCGCTCAGTGGTCAAGAAGTGCGCGGTCAACATCAGCGCAAACGGCAGCATGATCATCACGACCGCCGAAGCCGCCTGGACGAACGGAAAGGACGGCCAGATCCACAGACCCACATCGCGAAACGCGACGCCCCAAAACCACGAGATGAGCACGGCGCCAGACCAGGCGATGAACGGGCGATTGATCGCGCTCGGCAGAAAAGGCCACGGTTTGCGAAAAGCGACGACGTAAAGCACCACGAACGCAAAAGCTGCGATGGTGAAGACCAGGCTCATCACCAGACGGCTATCGCGGCCGGTAGGCAGGCTAAGCGGCACAAAGAGCGCCAGGCCCAGGATGATGTACGGATACAAGACGCGTTGCGGCATGGCGAACCCGGCCGCGACCAGCAACAACGGCGCCGAGGCCAGAGCGACAGCAGCCAGCGGATGGATATAAGCAGCGACCCAGGCCAGGCCCCCGGCCGACGCCAGCGCCACCACAACCAGCGCCCACACCTGCCAGCGCGCGGTGATCCGCCATTCCCAGTTGTTCAGATCAAGAAACGCCGGAGGACGCAGGGATGACATCAACCGCCTCCCGAGGGTTTCAGCCGTTCGACCACGGCCAACAGACGTCCACCAATCACAACCCAATCATAGCGCTTTGCCGCCAGACGACCTGCCGCCGAGAGCCGCGCCCGCAGGTCGGCGTCGCGCAAGATCCGGCTGATCGCGGCGGCGAAGTCTGTGGGCGCATCCGCAACCAGGATCTCCTCATCGGGCCGCAGGTCAAGGCCCTCGCAGCCTTTGGAGGTCGAGACCACGGGCGTCCCCAAGGCTAACGACTCGAGCACCTTCAGTCGCGTCCCGCCGCCGACGCGCAACGGCACGACGCTCAACCAGTTGGCCGCGACTGTGGGCCTGATATCAGCCAAATAGCCCGAGAAACGGACGCCGGGGCCGATCGGCAGGCGTTCCAGATCGACACCCGTGGTGCGCCCCGTGATCGTGAACGTCAACTCCGGGTTGCGCGCGACGACGAGCGGCCAGATCTCGGCCAGAAAATAGGCCACCGCATCGTAGTTCGCCGAATACGTCAGCGCGCCGGCATAGAGACACGTGTTTGGAACCGGCACCTCCGCCACCGACGACGACCCGGCGATATCGACGCCATTCGGGATCACATCGATTCGAGACGCCAAGACACCGAGCGCCGTCACCAACTCGCGCTCGCGTTCCGAGACTACGGTGCAGGCGTCGAACCGTTGCAGAGCCGAACGCACGTAGCGCGCGAGCTTCCACCCGGTCAGGCGAGCTCGCAGACGCCCCAACCCGCTCGTGGCCCCATCGGCAGCGCCAAGGATCGCGCCGACCTCGAGCTCCTCCAGCAGCCGCCACGACGCGTCGGCGTCCAGCGCATAGGGGAGCATGTCGATCTCCGATGCAATCACGCCATCGACATGGCCGCAGCGCGCCACCGCGGCGGCGAACTCTGGGCTGTACGTATCCACAACCGAGCGCGGCCGCGCATCCAAAAAACCCGCCAGCGCCCGCCAACCGCGCGGCCGGAAGGCGCGATAGGGCACGACCTCGACCGACGCGCACCACCCCCGCATCGCCGCGAGCGCCGCAGGCGCAACGGGCTCCTCGGCGAACGAGATCAGGTGCACGACATGGCGCGTCGCCAGAGCCTTGAGCAAGTTCAGGATCCGAAGCCGCGCGCCGTTGTCGGCAGGCCACGGATACCAGCGCGAGAGGAAGAGGAGGTTCATGAACGTCTGCTCGACCTCTGTGGTGTCGACAGCGTCCTCACGCCAGGTACTCCGCCGGAATCCGGCCGAAACGCCCGCGCCAATAATCCTGTAGACCGCGCACCATAAGGCCCAACGCCTTGCGCTTGTGTCGCCACTTGGGGCGGATCGCATAACTCAAGATCGTCCGCCCGATATCCATCACGAACGCAGAGAACCAGGCGCGCGTGCCGGCCTCCGTCAGTCGCAGAAACAACAACCGGTTGCGGGTGAAGTAATAGGCCAACGAGTCGGACCCGAAGCGCGCTTCGGGCAGGATCTTGTGCCAGACCTTTGCCCCGGGGACATTCACGACGCGATAGCCGGCGCGCCGCGCGCGCACCCCCCATTCGGCATCCTCGTAGTAAGCAAAGAAGCGCTCATCGAGCGGGCCGATCTGGTCGACCACCGCCAGACGGATCAGAAGGGCGCAGCCACTCACGAAGTCGGTTTCATAGGGCTCGACGCCGAACTGGCCGTTGTCGACCTGATCCTCGCCGACCATCTGGGTATGTCCGCGCGTCCAATCGACCTTGCCCCCAGCCGACCAGAGTGTCTCCGGCAGGGTCGCGTAGTAGATCATGGGGCTGACCATGCCCACAGTCGGCTCGACGGCCACGCGTATCATCCGCTCGAGGAAATCGGGCGCGACCACTGTGTCGTTGTTCAGCAGAAGCGCATACTCGGCCTTGAGCTCATGCGCCCGGCGCAACCCCAGGTTATTGCCGCCCACATAGCCGAGGTTCGTCGGCGACTCGATCAGCAGCACCTCGGGATACTCAGCCCGGATCGCGGCCGCCGATCCATCGCTGGAGCCGTTGTCGACGACCAGGACGCGCTTGCGGCGATACGTCACCGCGCGCAACGAGGCCAGACAGGCCAGGGTATCGGGCCTGCCGTTCCAATTGACGAGGATGATCACCACGAGGGGATCGGTTTGAGCTGGCGCGGGCATAACGTCAGACAGGGCTCTCAGCTTCGGGTCTGGGTCAGAATTGGGTCGAACCCAGGTCTCGAGTTCGCACGAGATTCCAGGGGTTTAGGGTCGATGAACCCGGGCCGCACGCGAGCAGTCTAGCACGCCCGCCCCGGTCACCTGGAATAGGCCCTTCGTCCCACGGCCCGGATCACCCTGACAGCGCGTGCGCGTACGCCGCCAGGGTCTCCTGAGCCGCACGCGCCCAGCTGAACTCGGACGCCCGAGCAAAGCCTCGAGCGCGCAGATCAGCGGCCAGTTCGGGCTCGCCCAGGACACGGACGAGATGGCGGGCCAGCGTGGCGTCGTCCTCGGCGTCCATCAGCAGCCCGGCATCGCCGGCCACCTCGGGGATCGAGCCTGCCGTCGAGGCGATGAGCGGCGCACCGCAGGTGAAGGCCTCGAGGATCGGGATGCCGAAACCTTCAATCCAGGATGGGAAGACAAAGGCCGCGGCCTGGCTGTAGAGCGCAATCAGATCGGGCCGTTCAGGGCGGATGAGCAGCCGCGCGTGGCCGGCCGCAACGGCCTGGTGCACTGCGACAGGCGGGTCGGGACGCCGCGAGAAGAAAACGATCCGATAGCGGTCGGTCAGTTCAGCCGGCAACCGTCGCCAGGCACGCGTCAACGCGGCGGGGTTTTTGATGGCATCCGCCAGGACGAAATGCTCGGGCACGCCGAGCCGCACACGGACCTCCGCCAGCCGCTCCGGGTCGGTTACTCGCTGCAGGTCGGGCATGCGCCCGTGATAGATCGGCACGATCCGCTCCATGGGCAGCCGGCTGTAGCGCGCAATCTGAGCTTGAGCATAGCCGGAGACGGTCAGGATCAGATCGGCCGAGCGGACCGCGCGCGTCGAGGCAAGGTGCAGATACGTCATCATCGCCACGGTCCGCGCATTCTTGGGGTGTCCGCGGAGGATGTCGAGCCAGGGCAGGATGTTGATCTCGTCGTGGAGCGTGACCACGCTTCGCACCCCGGTTGGCGCGAAGCCGTAGTTCGCCGGAAAGTGCGCCAGATCGAGACGATCCTGCGTCATCCAGCGCTTGAGCGTCAGCCAGTCGTGGGCAAGGCTCGAGAAGCCGCTGCCGTACGGCAGTGTGCGCAGCCGAACCTGGCCGGGCAGATCCGTCAGTTCAAAAGGACGCTTGGTGTCAGCATACAGGATCAACTCGTGGGCGCCGGCCTGACGGATGAGCTCAGGTAGCAGGTGCCGCAGGTATTGGTGCACGCCCCCGACAAGGCCGTGCGAAAGATAGCGGGCGTCAATGCCGATACGCATGGGGTCTCAGTGTGCCTCAACCAGGGCGACCAACCGATCGAGCCACTGATCGAGCGTGAACTCAGTCTCGATCCAGCGCCGGCCACGGCGACCCATCTCATCAGCCTCTTCTGGGTTGCGCCAGAGGCGTTCGATCGCTGTCGTCATTGCGGCCGGGTCACCAGCCGGCACCAGAAGGCCCGTCTTCTCATGGGCCACGTAGTCCTCGAGGCCGGGCAAATGGGTGGCGATCACCGCCTTACCCATTGCCTGTGCGATCTGCACCGATGTGCACCCGGCCGACCACTGCGTGCCCGATTGTAACGGGATGACCACAAAGCGACACCGCTGGAATATCCCCCGCAAATCCGACGGAGGCGCGAACGGATGGGTCGTGACGTTGGCAGGCAGTTGCTCGCGCTCGAATCCGCTCTGGCCACACACCCAACTGCTGCCGGCCCTGATCTGGCAGTTCGCCTCCGGCAAGTGACGCATCGCCCGGATGAGCGTTGGGTAATCGCGATACGACAGCCCCAAACTGAGGATGTGCGGCGCCTCGTCACAGGCGCTGTTCTTTGGAGCATCAGGACGATAAAACTCGACATCGACCGGCGTGTTGAGCACCTGGACTTCGTCCTGGCCGGCATGCAGGGCGCACCGGAAAGCGTCGGCCTCAGCCCGACTCAAACACAGCATCAGATCCCAGGCGCGATGTAGACCACTGTATCGAAGCAAGTCAAGTTTCAGACGCGACATAGGATGATGCAGGATGACGGTCTGCTTCACCCTGCGCCCCAGTGCGGATGCCAGTGGGATACCGACACGCTCAGAAAGGCTGACGACCTTGTCGTGCCCCTTTCGGCGCACGCGACCGGCGACCTCTCCAGCCAGGCGCAGATCGACTCTGAGCCTGTCCTCGACATAGCGCAACAGCGGATGCTCGGCCGCCGAGTCGTAATCGACCCATTCCGCAGACAGCCGCTCGGCCAGGTCAAGGTAATCAAGGCGGGGATGAAGCCCGGCCTCGATGCTGGAAAGGGTATCCGCCGGCATGCTCCAGGTTGCAGCGATGAGTGCACCCATCAGGCGTCAGCCTCCGAGATCCAGGTTCGACACGGCGTGGCGAACCGCATGACAGACGCGCTCAACCTCGGTGTCAGTCAACTCCGGATACATGGGCAAACACAGCAGCGTACGCGCCAACTCGTCCGTGACGCCCAGCTCAGTTGTCGCGAACCCGGCATAGGCCGGCTGCCGGTGAATCGGAACGGGATAGAGCACGGACGTCCCCACGCCCTGTAGCTCAAGGCTTTGGCGCAATGAGTCGCGTCGCGGATGGCGAATGACGTATTGGTGGAAAACCCCGCCGGCGGGCGGCAGGCTGAGATCGAGATCCGCAAAGGCCGTGGCGTACGCCCGGGCGATCTCGATCCGTCGCGCGTTAGCCGAATCCAGGTGGCGCAGTTTCACACGCAGGATCGCGGCCTGGACCTCGTCGAGGCGGCTGTTCCCCCCGTGCAGATCGGAGATGTACCGCTGCCGCCAGCCGTACATGCGCAACAGGCGGACCCGTTCGGCCACCTCGTCCGAATTCGTGACGACAGCGCCGCCATCGCCCAATGCACCAAGGTTCTTCGTCGGATAGAAGCTAAAAGCCGCAGCGGCGCCAAAGGAGCCGACGCGGCGCCCATCCACGAGCGCTCCGTGGGCCTGAGCGCAATCTTCGATCACAGGCGCCTGATGCCGGGCTGCCCAATCGAGGATCTCACGCAGGCGCGCCGGTTGGCCGTACAAATGAACCGGCACCACAAACGCCGGCGCGTCCTCAATCGCGGTCAGCGCATCGGGGTTCAACGTGTAGTCGGCCGGATGGACATCGAGCATGCGCGGGGTCTTGCCGGCGGCGACCAGCGCCGTCACCGTGGCAGTCGCGCTCATGGACACGGTCAGGCCGATCTGGGCTTCAGCCGGCACGGCCGCCTCGATCGCAAGGCGCAGCGCATCAGTGCCGTTCGCCACGCCGATGCAATGCCTGACACCGATATAGGCCGAGAATTCGCCTTCAAAGGCCTCGACTTCCGGGCCAAGGATGTACCGGCCTGAAGCGGTTACGCGCCGGATCGCCTCGTCGATCTCAGATTGGTGCGCACGATATGAGGCGCCCGGATCGGTTTGCGGAATCACGTCCCCTCCTGAACAACCGGTTGCCTACCAGTACTCGTCGCGATGGGCTCGGAAATACTCGAGTGTACGCGTGAGACCTTCCGTCAAACAAATCGCCGGGCGCCAACCCAATGCGCCGTTGATCTTGGAATAGTCACCGTAGTAGTCGCCGATATCGATGGCCTTCTGCTCGACCGGGAACGGGACCAAACGGTATGTGCCAGAGCCGCTGAGATGCACTAATTGCATCGCCAGTTCACGAAGCGACACCACCTCGTCGCCTCCGAGGTTATAGATCTCGCCGACAGCCCTATCGCAGGTTGCGATACCCAACAAAGCCTCAACGACGTCGTCTACGTAGGTGAGGTCGCGTCGCTGTTCGCCATCGCCATACACAAGCACTTCGCCGTCTTCGATGACTCTGCGCAGCCAGATCCCCAAGAAGGTCTGGCGAGCATCTTTGACGCGCATCCTTGGCCCATACGTATTCGTCAGGCGAAGCGACGTCGTTCGCAGTCCGTAGGCACGCTGGTAGACGAGGTGATACCACTCGCCCGCCACTTTATTGACGCCGTTGACATCGACCGGATCAACGCGATGCGACTCGTCCACCGGAAGGTATTGCGGCACGCCATAAATCTGGCGCGTGCCGGAGTACACGATGCGCACATCGGGATTGTGCTTACGACAGGCCTCGAGGATGGAGAGCTGGCTTCTGCAGTTAATCTCCAGATCGGTATAGGGGTTGTACATCGAATCCAGGTGGCTCACCTGTCCGGCCAGGTTGAACAAATAATCCTGTCCGCGGACGAGGTAATTCATGCTGTACTCATCGCGAACATCGGCGATGTTGACCCGTATGCGGTTGCCGTAGCCCGACAAGTTAAAGGGGTTGCCCCCATACTCGGGGATCAGCGAATCGACAACAGTCACCGCCGCCCCCAGATCGGCAAGGCGTCGGGCCAGGTTGCTCCCAATGAAACCCAGCCCACCTGTAATGAGCACAGTCCGTCCGGCGAAGCAATCCTCGTGATCAGTCATAGGTGTTACACATTTCGGTCGGCTGGGCGTGCGCCCAAGAATAGCGTCCAGGTCGATTGCACAACAAAGCCCGGGCGGGTACGCCTTAGGTCAAATTCATCGTATCCCGATCATTGTACCAACTGGCACAAACGCCAGCGCGAAAAACAGGACGGCACACGTCATATTTTGGCGACCACAGCCGATCCGGAAGGTCAACGGCAATCGACTGCTGCCGATCGACTCACCCGCATCCGCTCAAGCGCTGTGGAGCACATCCGCATACATCCGCACCAACTCATCCATCTCTTCGGCGACCGAACGGACAGCCGGGACGCCGGCGCCGAGGACGCTCAACAGCTGCGGGTCATCCAGCAATCGCCGAAGCTGGCGACCGAGGTCGATGGCGTTTCCCAGCTCGAAGCGCAAGCCGTTGACGCCATGCGCGACGAGCTCGGCCATCCCCCCAAAGTCTGAGGCGATCGCCGGCGTTCGAAACGCAAACGCTTCCAACAAGACGTTTGGGCTATTCTCGTACCACAACGAGGGCACGACGATCACGTCGGTGTCGGCCAGGATCCGAGCCAACCCCTGCGCATCCGAGTAGGCCCCGGCCAGCATGATCCGCCGATCGTCGCCGATCGCTGCTCGCAGTTCATCAACATAGCGCGGGAAGCGCGAGAGATCGCCATAAATGCGCACGTCAAGACGCGGATCATCGATCTGGCGAGCAGCCTCAACCAGGACGTGAATGCCCTTGAGGTGCGCGATCTGCCCGAGATAGGCCACGCGCAGTTTGTCGGAGGTTGTCTTCGTTGCCTGAAGATGCAACCCGCGATCGATCAACTCGATGCCCTGCCGGCTGACGATGATCTGATCCTCGCGGATGCCCGCCTGGACGTGCAGATCGCGGAGAAAGCGCGACGGGCTGATCACGCGTGCAACCCGTTCGAAGCGTTCGCGCAAATAGGCCTGGCGCGCCTCGATCGGGGTCGTGCTCTGGCCCCGCCAGAAACGCCGCATGGGCCCGGGCAGCCATCGCCCCAGGTTCCGCGCGACGGATTGTTCCTCGGCCAGACACTGAACGCAGCGCCAGGGTTCCAGCGGAAGCGTCGAAATGGTGCCGTCCGAGCGCCGCAGCGTGACTCGCGGACACAACCACCAGAAATCGGTCAGGGTCAAGACCGTGGGCAGCCCAAGCGCCTCGGCCGCCTCAAACGCCGTGCCGCTGATCAGGTAACCGCTGACGACATGCACGAGATCGGGGCGCTCGGCAGCCCACAATTCGCGCAAATGAGCGCCGATCCAGGGATTGCGATACTCGAACAGCCGCAGGTCTTTGACGTGAGCCCGGTTGAAACTCAGCCGACGCACCGCCACGCCCTGAAACTCATCGTCGGTCCATGTCACGCCGTCGATCGGCCCCTGGTCGACGTGTTCAACGGCGACGACCCGAACCTGATGCCCGCGCTCGATCAATCCTTGCGCCGTGCGAAACGCCTGCCATTCGGCTCCGGCCGTGTATCGAGGGGGGAAGTGATGGACAACGACGTGGATGTACATGAAATCGATCTTAGGCGCGGCTCACGGAGAGCGCCAATAGGACGATAGTGCCTGCGAACAACCGATCCGCCTCACGCCCCACTCGGTGAGGCGCCGATCAATCACGTTGCCGGGCCCTTTGCAGAAACTTCAGGTCCTCACGGCCGGCCGCTCCCACCAATAACACGGTCACCCCATACGTCACGATCCCGACCAACACGGTTGCCAGGAACGGCAAAACGCCTGACAGGGCCCAGATCACCGCGCCCATCACCACGGTCGCTAGGAGGGGCCGA
>Ga0209573_1002453_pt1 | contig 23607 bp, 13 predicted proteins | sample TNRBio252014_DNA_FD_185870 | JGI IMG/M metagenome (GOLD analysis project Ga0209573, IMG submission 185870) | Wastewater treatment Type I Accumulibacter community from EBPR Bioreactor in Madison, WI, USA - TNR Reactor_6/25/2014_ DNA (SPAdes)... | ecosystem: Engineered > Bioreactor > EBPR >...
ATGTATTCAGGTTTGTCTTTGCGAGCCAGCAGTTCGATGACCGTGGTCAGCAGGTCATCGCGGATGGTGCAGCAGATACAGCCGTTGGCGAGGCTCATCATGTCGTTATCCGGCACGCCAACCACCAACTGCGAGTCGATGTTGACCGCGCCAAAGTCATTGACGAGCACGGCAATACGCAAGCCGTGCTCGCCATGCAAAATGTGATTCAAGAGCGTAGTCTTGCCCGCCCCGAGAAAGCCTGTCAGGATGGTGATGGGTATGGGTTTCATGATTTCTCCTTGAAGCTTTCTCTACAGGTGCCGAGCAGAGTAAAGCAATTGGTATTAATTTCGGATCAATGGCACCATCAAAAAGTCGTACATTTGATGCATCATGTCGAGCACGAGATCATCGGTCTTTTCCGGCGTCCCCGCATCAATGGGAGGTTCGGGATGATAGTGCAGCCGTAACATGGCAGTCTGCGCCGCCTCTTCGCCACGAATCTCGGCGATCAGCGCGAAACTCATGTCAATGCCCGCCGAGACCCCAGCCGATGTCCAATACTTATCATCAGACGTGTAACGTTCTGGTACATATTGCGCCCCAAAACGCTCCATCATTTGACCGGCACGATACCAGTTGGTGGTCGCCTGGCGATTTTCAAGCAAGCCCGCCGAGCCAAGCACCCAGGAACCGGTACACACGCTGGTGGTGTAGCGGCTATTGGCATCGATCATCCGAATCCATTCAAGCACTTCGGAATTCTGTACCATTTCCCAGGTGCCATCTGAGCCACCTGGAACCAACAACAAATCCAATGTGGATACATCTGCCGTGGATAATGGCACGATCAAGCGAGTTCTTCCACTCTTGATCTCTTCGCTCTCGCCAACACGGATCAAATTGACTTCCGCGCCTTCCATCTGAGATAAGACCGCCAATGGACCAATAGCGTCAAGAGTGAAGAAGCCATCGTAGACCAGGATGCCGACTTGTAGTGTTTCCACAGATGAGGCAGAGCGTTGCGGCGCAGAGCCATCAAGAAGAGTCAACTCACCTTGTGAATATGTGGAAGCCATGAGCACATCAAGAATCTCGGAAGGAGTCGTTTCTGCTGTGCCGCCTTCGAACGGTGGAGCGGGATCATATTCAAGATCGAGCATTGCCCCTTGCAAATGCTTTGTGCCAGAAATTGCCTCTACCATTGCCAGAGTCATATCAATGGCAGCCGTACCGCTGACCGAAGTCCAATATTTGCCATCCTGAGTGTAGCGTCCATTGTCGAAGCGTGAACCGATGGCAAGGGCATTCTCTTCTGCCATGGGCCAGCTAAATGCGATCTGGCGGTCACTTAATACGCCTGCCTCTGCCAGAAGCAGTGACCCATAGCCAACCCCTGCAGTGAGTTTTGTACCTTGGTCCATGCGTTGTATCCAACTCACCAGGGCGGTATTTTCCAATACTGCCTGTAAACCGGCGCGCGTTCCGCCTGGAACGACAAGCAGGTCCAACTGGTCAACCTCGTCAATGGAACGTTCCACCACGATATCGGCAAGGTCTGTTGAAACAATACCCGGTTTAAGCCCGATATATTCAACGTTGACATCCATTAATTCAGAGAAAACCACCATGGATGAAATCGCCTCGATCGTGCTGGCGCCGTCGTAGACAAGAATCCCAATATTCGTTACAGCCATTTTCGGGTGACCAACCACCTGATGCATAATCTCCTGATGATTGAGCAGGGTCATACGCGGCAATTTTTCACGCTCGGCATTCCCGTATTGATATGGGTCATACTCTGGTTTTGGTATGCCAATGTAGGCAAACACAGCAATCGCAACCAACGCAAGAACTGATACTCCTGTGATAACAATAGTACGTTTACGCATTTCTTATCTCCTTGAAAATTTTGTATGGTTTGAAGCAGATAGAAATGCTAACATACGCAAAATTCAAGATGTTATCTTTATAACAAACAGAAGGAATCATCCTTTTCATTGTTTTGCTTCTACTTGCCTGCTGCGTTCACGGTTTGCTTTCGAGGGCGCGGCGGCGCACAGCATGGACAACCGAACGAATGAGACGCGGGTGCAGATGATGAATCCGCTTCGCTGGATTTGCTTGACCCGACGAACATGGCGGCAGTCAGCCCGCGGCGTACGGGTGCTCCGCAGGCGGGACACCACATCGGGTCGTCTGCCATGCTCATGGGACGCAGTTCTTCGATCTCCAATTCGCATTCGGGACAGAAATACACATAGGTCGGCATGCTTACTTCACTTCAAACAAAAATACATCACCCGCTTCGGTGCCTGCGGCGAGATATTTTCCATTGGGTGACCACGTGATTTGGCTGACAGATTCTTCCAACTCTGCCGTGAGCAGCGGCGATTTTTTATTCTTCATTCCGCGCCACAACATCAAATTGCCATCACGCCCGCCCGAGGCGAGGACATCACCCACGGGTTGAAAGGCGAGGCATGAGATCAGGTCTTCGTGGCTTTGCAGGGTGGCAGGTTTTGTACCTTCGGGTCCTTTGCCTGAGCAATCCCAAACCACCACGCTATCACTGCCGCCCGTGGCAAGGTAACGGCTCGAGGCATCCCATGCGAGTTGCATCACCTTCACGGGGTAGCCCCACATTTGCAGGTTCTGCCCCGTATCGGCAAACCAAAAGTGGATGGTCGAATCCTGATCGCCTGTGGCGATGAACCTACCATCGGGACTCCACGCCATGACCAGCGCTGAACCCTTCCACGGGTTTTCTTCGATGCAGGCGGATTCTGCTGGCGTATACAGATTCAACCCGCCGTAGCCTGTGACTGCCAACACTTGCGGACGCTCATCCCCTGCTCGCTTCGGACGCCAGCCGAGGCTGGATACCGTTGACCGAGGGTGCTCATACGCCTGAAGCATTTCCCCTGCGGGTGTCCACAGTCGAATCTTGCGCCCCGCACACGAAGCGAGATACGCGCCATCTGTGCTCCAGTCGAGTCGCTCCACCCATGCCGCGCCGCCATCCATCTCGCAGACTTGTTCGCCCGTGGAAGAGTCCCATAAACGGACTTTGCCATCCTGCCCGCTGGTGGCGAGAAGTGAAGAATCCGCTTTCGGCTGAAACCTCATGCTCATTGTCCCGAACCCGTGAGCGGGTAGAGTGAAGCGGCGCGTCCCGTCGAGGTGGAAGAGAGTTACGGGTCCGCTCACGCTTGCGACAGCGAGAGTCTGCCCGTCGGGTGACCAATCCAACGCGAGGACATGGTCATCAATGGCGTTGCGCCAGAGGTGATTGAACGTGATCTTCATGCCAGACAGTCGCGGAAGGATTGGTTGAGTTCGGCGCGGTCGAGATTGCGCCCGATGAAGATGAGCGTGTTGCGGCGAGTCTCATTACCCCACGGACGTTCGGGGCGACCGTCGAAGAGCATGTGAACGCCCTGAAATACAAAGCGGCGATCTTCGCCTTTGATGCTGAGCACGCCCTTCATGCGGAAGATGTCCACGCCTTTTTCGCGCAGAAGTTTGCCGAGCCAGGCGTTGAGTTTTTTGTCGTCGAGGTCGCCTGGGGTGGTGATGCCCACTGAGGTCACTTCGTCGTCATGCTCATGCGGCGGCTTAAATTCACGCTCAGCAGATGGCGTAAGGGCGCTGCCATTTTGTACGCTGAGGTTGAACTCGGAGGGATGATGTTCGGTGAACAAGCCATACGCGCTGGGTGTTTCCACTTTGAGTTTGAAACGCATTTCATTCTCGGTGGTGATGGGCAGGCGATGGAGTTGTTCTTCAGGTTGAATAGACTCGCCGCTATATTTTTTGGCGTGCGCACGCGCAGAAAAAGTGAGCGTGGCAGGCATAATGGCAGATTCGATACCCGCCGCATTTGCCTGAGGCATGGGCAGGAAAGCCACATCCATCGTTTCATCGTCGGGACCTGGTTGCAGGACAAGTTCGTATTCGCCCGCGTTGAGTTGATATGCGCCCGCCCATTCGAAGGGATATTCAGGCTCCATAAATTTCGGGTCAACCTCGAGCGCACGAGTCACATTGAATCCGCCCACGTTGAGAATGCGGTCAAGGTCGATTGCGGCATCTTGTGTGCGGTACATCTTCGCGGCGGCGTTCATAGAATGGATGCGGCTTTCGAGTTCGTCCAGTGCGGCGGGTTCCACCAAGTCCACTTTGTTGAGCAAAATCACATCGGCAAAGGCGATCTGTTCCACCACTTCGGGCGTGTCGTCCAAATGCTGAAGGACGTGCTTGGCATCTACCAAGGTCACAATGCCATCGAGGCGCATTTTGGCGGCGAGTTCTTCATCCATGAAGAAGGTCTGCGCCACAGGACCTGGGTCTGCCATGCCTGTGGTTTCGATCAGGATGTAATCGAACTTGTCTTTGCGCTTCATCAGGTTGCCGAGAATGCGGATCAAATCTCCGCGCACGGTGCAACAGATACAGCCGTTGTTCATTTCAAAGACTTCTTCTTCGGCGCCGATGACTAATTCCTGATCCACACCCACTTCGCCAAATTCGTTTTCAATCACGGCAATGCGTTTGCCGTGATTCTCATGCAGAATACGATTCAATAAGGTGGTCTTGCCTGAGCCAAGAAAACCGGTCAAGACGGTGACGGGAACACGAGTATCCATTTTTTTCTCCTTGTATTCGACCGCAGACCGTGGACGATGGACGGCGGTCTGCGGTCTATGGTCTGCCGTCCATCATTTCAGTTGATTCTTAATTCCAATTGCAAAGGTAAAAATATCGGGCGGTAGGCATCGTGCCCTTCGCCGTACATCTCATTCATCAACGCGGCGTATTCCACGGCGCGATTCGTATCGGTGTACCAGCGCACACCAAGATACTCCGCCGTCTTCACCACACCCAAAACCGCGCCACGAATTTCTTTTTCTGTAAAAAACGGGCTGGCAGGGATCAAGACCCAACGTGCCAACCGTTCCGCCGACTCGTGCTGGGTGGCAATCGCCGCGTAATGCAGCGGACGAATTTCGGGTGCCCATTTTGAAGGCGTGTTCTCTGCGCGCAGATACATCACGAAGGTTGAAACCTCACACTCTTCGGGAATACGTACCGCCACCCCATGCGGCAGAAAGACCTGTTGTTCATCGTTCAATGGCAACCCTGCCGCTTCGTTAAGTCCGTGCCGAATTTCGCCCAACACCTGTATCTGTTTTTGCGCCAATCCATTTGCACCGAACCAACGCTCATGTTGTGCCAGAGACTTCTCACAACACGGCATATCTTTTTCACTCATGCGAATGCCAATCGCATTGCGCAGCCATTCGCCACGTTTGGAAAAGACCAACAACGCACCCGCCTGAGTCTCATCCGCTGAAAGGTGCAAGCCATACAAAGTGACATCGGCAGAAAGTGAAGGATTCTCTATCGGCAGCGAGTCGCTGCAATCTGCCACAACAGGAATCGGGGAGGAGGAAGCGGGCTGAATCCACGCTCCAGCCTGGGTCTGCATCCAAGCCGCATCCACGCCCAAGCCGAATCCCCGCGCTTCATCCCCGCCGAAAGCCTGCTCCAACATCCGAAACTGAATCTGCGCCCCATGCCGCTTCACCGCGTTGACGACGTCCACCAAGGCATTGGCATCTACGGCAACAGTTTTGCCGCGCAGGTTGAGCGCTTCGAGAATCAAGCGCCGTGCTTGCGCGACGTTCTTCACCACGAGGACAGGCGCATTGAGAGTTGCCGCCCAGCGTTCACACGGGTGCGTTTCCGTTACCGTGTGAGTAAACCCCAAAGGCAGCAGTAGACTCTTTTCATATAGATCAGGCAGGGAATAATCTGTGCCCCACACGGGGGCATCGCCACAGGCTCCAGGCATTCAGAAACCTCCTGTCCAAAGATCACGCCAATCCAACATGGTATCTCCTAAATGAAAAACATTTTCAATAAGAATATTGATAAAAAGACAGGGAGTTTGCGGCTCCCTGTCTTTGGGGAATTACAGGGTGCTTACTTCAAACCTTCAACGATCTGGGTGACGTTGTACTTCATCATCTCGATGTAAGACGCGGCAGGTCCGCCATCGGTCAAGGTTTCGAGGTAGAGGCTGTCCACTACTTTCACACCAGTTTCAGAAGCGATCTGATTCGCCAGGTCTGCATTCTCCACTTCACCGAGGAAGATGGCAGGCGCGCCCGAGGCTTTGATGGCTTCGATGGCAGCCGCAACTTCCTGTGCCGAGGCGCTTGCTTCAGAACTCAAACTGGGGATAATGGTATCCACCACTTCAAAACCATAGCGCTCAGCGAAGTACCCCATGGCTTCGTGGTTGGTCACCAACAAGCGACGTTCCGCAGGGATGCTTTCCACTTGTTCCTTGATAAAAACATCCAGTTCGTTCAACTGCGCAATGTAGGCATCGGCGTTGGCTTTGTAGGTTTCAGCGCCCTCGGGGTCGGCTTCGCTCAATCCATCACGGATGTTTTCCACGTAGGTGATGACGAGGTTCGGGTCGAGCCACATATGCGGGTCACCCGCTTCGTGCGCATGTTCTTCACCTTCTTCAGAATGTTCCTCGCCTTCGGCATGTTCTTCTTCGCCTTCATGTCCATGTTCTTCCATCTCATGCGGAGTCAAACCTGCTGTCGCTTCGATAACCAATCTTTCACCATCCGCATTTTCCAACAACGGTTCAATGAAATGCTCGTACTCCACGCCGTTGAGGATCAACACATTGCTTTCGGCGATCTTGGAGACATCGGTAGGCGCGGCTTGATAGGAATGTGGATCCGCGCCGACAGGCAGCAACGATTCGACAACTGCTCGGTCACCAGCCACGTTTTGGGCGATGTCTGCCAGGAAGGAGGTAGAGGCGAGCACTTTAATCGAACCGGATTCCCCGGATTCCGTTTGAGCGCCACCACATGCAGCAAGCAAAAGACCCAACAGGGTCAACAATGAAACGATCGAGAGTAATTTTTTCTTCATCTTCCTTTTCCTTTGTTTGGATATTAATGTCGGCAATTGGCACATAGACCCAAAAACTGGATCAGACTTAAATCCAATTTGTAGCCCGTCTTTTTCGAGATCACTTCGGCAAGGGCGCTGATGTCATCATAAAAGAAGGCGATCTGTCCGCATGAGTTGCACAATAGCATGTGTCGATCTGAATTGGAGACTGGCAAGTAAGCGTGGTGACCATCGGCGCGATGGATACGCTGCACGAGATTCAACTCGAGTAGTTTTTCCACCGTGCGATAAACCGTCACTAGTCCGAGGTCTGGGCGCTGTTCGCGCGCCAGTTCATGCAATTCCTGAACGCCGAGCGGGCGGAGCGCCCCCAGCAAAACGGAAATCACCGCCTCACGCGGGGCGGTGACGCGGCAACCTGCTTTATGTAAAAGAGTCATCCAATGCGTTTGGGTATCCATCATGCCGTATCTTGTTGAAATATTATTTCAATAAGGGGAAATGTGTCGTTTCCGTAGATGCACGGCTTTGGTAAAGTTTGAAACACATGACATGTATCAAATGATACATAGACCAATGACGGCAGACCGCGTTCGGTGGTTGGTAGTCACGTGCTAAAGTCGAATTACTTTCAATAATGAGAGTGATGCTCAGGTTGTTCCACCAGACAAAACAGGTCTTCCCCATCCTTATTAACTGTAGAAACCCTGCCCTGTGCCCGCAGTTCGCTCAAGACTCGGGTAATGGAGGTCCGCGTGGCGCCCACAGCTGCCGCTAGTTGACCATGTGTAATGCGCACATCAATCAGGGTACCATGCTGTGAATGCATCCCGAACTGCTCAGACAACAACCCCAAAAGCCCCAACACCCTTTGCTGCAACGAAGGACGCGCCTGCATGGCTGCCCAACCCTCCATCTGCTGCAAACGCGCCCGCAACTTAGCAAGAAAATCTGCTTGGTCCGCTGCCACATCCCATGGCTCGATTTTGACCTTCGCTTCGGTATGGGCAATGATCTGAATATGGCAATTGTCATCAGGGTGCGCCACCACAATTTGCCCCTTGCCACTCAATCCCAGCAGAACTTCAACCCCGTCCTGATGGATCATAGTCGTGGCAAGGATGCCATCTTCCACATGCAAAACCGCATCTGCTTCCAGCAGGATCAACTCGCCGCGGCGATAGGTACGCTGCGCATGCGGTTTCACTCCCTTTTTATTTTCAGCCAACTCCCCCATCACCCGCTGGATGGTTTCCATAACTACCTGAATGGATGTTCCTTTCGGGAAGACTGCTCGCGCCCCCGCTTGATACGCTTTGGATATCGCCTGCGGAACACCCGTCTGGTCCCATGCAAGCCAGGGGGAATACGGAAGAACTGGGAACTCATTGGCTTCCACCAGCACCAGAGTCAAATCGGCATTCCTGGTCACGGACATATCCGCACCGATGAGCAGACTGTATTCGAGATCCAGAAAGGACTCGATCACGGCTTTTGCGGCGGCAGAGTTTTCAAAAATTGCAAGGGTGGGCATAATATATCCAAGCCTTTCTTATTGAAATCAATTTTCATTATACAACAAGAATAATGAAGGAGACGGAGAGCATTCTCCGTCTCCTTCATTATAAAATTACCGACTTTTTATCCGGCAGACGCGCCCCCGTGCCGCAACGTTAGGCAGTTTGACCAGCAGCAACCCTGGGGGGAAACCATCGATGCGTATTCAAACAAATACGAACCAGCAATAACATGATCGGCACTTCGATCAACACACCGACCACGGTCGAGAGCGCCGCGCCGGAAGTCACGCCAAAGATGGTTACCGCGGTAGCGATCGCCACTTCAAAGTGGTTGCTTGCGCCGATCATCGAAGCAGGCGCAGCTTCCTCATAGGTCAGCCCGAGCAATTTCGAAACGCCATATCCCAGCCCAAAGATGACAAATGTCTGAATGATAAGCGGGACAGCGATCATCGCCACGATCAGCGGAGAGGCGAGAATGACGCTGCCCTGCAACATGAACAGGAAAACCAGCGTCAGCAATAGAGACGCAACCGAGATCGTCCCCATGTGTTTGAGGAAAACGCGCTCATACCATTCAATGCCGCGCCGTTTGATAAGTTGCGTGCGGGTAATATACCCCGCCGCCAGCGAAACACCGACGTACAACATTACGCTCAGAAAGATGGTCATGAACGGTACGACCATCTCCGCCACCCCAAGCAGGAAGTTGCCAAGCGGCGCATACAGGAACAACATGGTCAATGAATTAATCGCCACCATTACCAGTGTCAATCCCATAAAGCCGCGCGAGAGATAACTCCACACCAGCACCATGGCAGTGCATGGCGCAATACCCAGCAGAATCATCCCCGCGATGTACTCGCTCGCCATATCGTAATCAACAAATGGGGCAAAGATCACGCGGAAGAACAGCCAGGCAAAGAAAAACATCGTAAACGGCTTGATCCCCCAATTGATCACCAGCGTCATCAAGACCGGCTTGGGCGCCTTGAAAGCATTCACCACCTCATTGAAATCAATTTGCACCATGATCGGAAACATCATGCCAAACAACAATAGTGCAATCGGTATGTTAACCTGCGCGTACGCCATCGAATTCAGGGCTTCCGCCGCCCCGGGGAACACCGCGCCCAGCGTAATTCCCGCAGTAATACATAGCGCCACCCAAACGGTCAGGTATTTCTGAAAAAAACTCAGATCGTACGATTTTTCTTTGCTCATTTACGTTTCTCCTTGTAAGGGTCAGGTAGTTCAAACTTGCGCAAGCATATTCGCCAGTTCATGTGCGATCTCATCGCGCACGCGGCGAAAGTCTTCCATATCATCAGTTTGGGCGGGATCAAAAAAACTGTGATGAACTTTTTTTCCTTTCCCCAACCAGACGGGACATTCTTCTGCCGCCGAATCGCAGACCGTGACAATGAGGTCGAAGTCTGCGCCTTGAAATTCATCTGCGCGCTTCGAACTACCCGTATGCTGGATACCGATTTCTGCGAGCGCTTCCAACGCCTTGGGGTGGACGTAACCCGCAGGCTTTGTGCCTGCACTTACCGCCTGCCATGTGTCCCCCATCCGCGCATTGACGATTGCCTCCGCCATTTGCGAGCGGCAGGAATTTCCCGTACATAAAAATAGAACCCTTTTCATAGAACGCCTCTCCTCGTTTTTTTTATTCTAGCGAGTGAACCATGAATGATTGTTAGCATCTTATTAAGGATAATCAGGCAGTTTGCAAGGCATCAGCCACCCAAGTGGTGACTTCAGCAGGCGCAGGAATCCTTCCGAAGGAAACCACTTTTTCATTAATCACCAGCCCAGGCGTGGATGTAATGCCATATGTCATGATGTCGGGGTATTCGGTCACCTTGATCACATCTGCTTCAACGCTCATTTCTTCCACAACCTTGCGGGCGATCTGCTCGAGCCGTTTGCAATTGGCGCAGCCTGTACCTAGAATTTTGATGGTTAACATTTGGAATCTCCTTTGTGATGTTGTTAGCGATGTTTACATGACCAGGTTGAACAAATAGCCTGTCAGAATGATTGCCACGGCGACCACACCAATAAAGATGGCGATTAGTTGCGGTTTGAGCACGCGGCGCAGAATGATGACCTCTGGCAGGCTCAACCCCACCACAGACATCATGAACGCCAGCACGGTACCCAGCGATGCGCCTTTATCCAGCAAAGCACTGACGATGGGAATCACCCCTGCCGCATTGGAATACAGCGGAATGCCAGCCAGCACCGAAGCGGGTACGCTCCACCAGGCACTCTTGCCCATGATGCCCGTCAGAGCATCCTGCGGGACGTAGCCATGAATGAATGCACCGATGCCAATGCCGATGATGACGAACCAGAACACCTTGCCGACGATTTCCTTCGTGCTGTCCCATGAGCGGCTGATGCGCTCTGACCAGGTCAATTTTTCTTCGAGTTTTAGGTCGATATTGGCGCGCGGCTTAATGTCATACACAAAGCCTTCCACGTAGCGCTCCAGTTTCATGCGCCCCAGAATCAGCCCGCTAACCACGCCGATCGTCACGCCAGAGAGCAGGTACAAGCCCGCCACCTTCCAGCCGAACAAGCCGATCAGCAACACAAAAGCGACTTCGTTCATGAGCGGCGAGGTGATAAGGAAGGAGAATGTCACGCCAAGCGGAATGCCCGCTTGCACAAAGCCAATGAACAGCGGAACAGACGAGCACGAACAAAAAGGGGTAATTGCGCCGAAGGCGGCAGCCATGATATTGCCGATCCCTTCGCCGCGTTTCTCAACCAGTGTGCGTACTTTTTGGGTATCAATAAAGGTTTGCAGCAGCGAAATGACAAAGATCATGCCGCTTAATAAGAGCAGGAGTTTGGGGACATCATAAAAAAAGAAATTCAACGACTCGCCGAGATGCGAGCCATGTTCGAGACCAAGCAGACCATATGCCAGCCAATCGGCGAAAGGTTGAATGAGGTTGTAGAGAAAACCCCACGCCACGGCAGCGAGCGCCACCAATGCCCACGAGCGCAGGTCTGGGTTTTTTTGCTCGGGGTGGTTGGTCAGGTTCAGTTGCATTATTCAGTCCTTTGTAAACCGTGCGGAATATATTCTGCACTACGCAGTCTTTAGGCTTTCCACGGAAATGACTGCGGGTGTGCATTGCGGACATTCACAGGATGGATAGATTTCGGTGTTGATGACGGAAGAAACGGCTTCAGCGGAGAGTCCGCTTAATTTGGCAGAATCAAGAATCAGGTCCAGATAAGAGGCGTTCTTTAATCGGTAATAGACATATCGCCCAGCACGGCGATCCTGCAAAATATCCGCTTTGCGGAGCGCCATCAAATGCTGTGAGATGTACGCCTGCCGCCAACCAAGCGCGGTTTCGAGGTGACAGACGCAGGCTTCGCCTTTGCCGATGGCGAGCAGAATGGCGATGCGCTGGGGTGAGGCGATAGCGGCAAACAGGATGGATATTTTTTCAGAAAGTTTAAGGATGGAGAGGTTTTTCATATTCGTAATCCTGAATGTATTATAACAACACATTCAAGGAAATGAATATGATTTTTGTCATTTTTTCACGCGCTGAAGTTCTTGCCTGACACACTGCACCTACTTACCCCTGCCATTGCACCCAGCGATCACGCCCCTGTTGTTTGGATTGGTACATGGCTTGGTCGGCTTGGGTTAGCAGTTCGTCAAGCGAGGTGCTCTCGTTTGTCATTAGAGCGGCCCCAATGCTGATGGTGACTGAAATTCTTTGTCTTTCGTGCCGGACGGGCGTCTCGCGCACCACGGCATTTAGGCGGTTTGCCAGCGGGGCAAGCATATCGATGGGCAAGCGTGGAAGCAAGGCAACAAACTCCTCCCCGCCATAACGGGCAAGCAGATCGGTTGGGCGCAGGTGTTGTTGCAGGCGGGCTGCTACCTCGCACAAAACAGCATCACCCGCCTGGTGCCCGTAGGTGTCGTTGATGTTTTTGAAATGGTCAATATCCATCATCAAAACCACAAGTTCGCAGGGCGGGTGCTTTGAACGCTCAAAAATCTTTTCAGCTGCGGAGAAAAAGCCGCGCCGGTTGCGCAAGCCTGTCAGCGGGTCGGTGATGACCAGGTGCTCCAATTCCATCTCTACCATTCTTCGGGCGGTGACATCTTCCTTGACCGCGATATAGTGGGATATCTGCCTCTCGTCATCCAGCATGGGGGCGATAACGGTCTGCTCCCAATAGACCTCTCCATTTTTGCGGCGGTTGACCACTTCCCCGCGCCAGGTTCGTCCTGCCAGCAGGGTGGTCCACATCTGCGCGAAGGTTTCTACTGGCGTTTGGCCGGATTGCAAGAAACGCGGATTTTTTCCCTTAACTTCCTCAAAGGTGTAACCGGTGGAGCGGGTAAAAGCCGGGTTGACGTATTCAATTTCTGCTTGCGGGTTGGTGATGATGATGACGCTGGGACTCTGCTCGACCGCGATGGAGAGTTTGCGTAGGTCGGCTGTGCGGTCGGCGACGCGTGTTTCCAAGGTTTGGAGCAGGTCGTCCAGTTCGCTGGTCAGGGTATTGAAGGAGTGGGTCAGAAATCCGATTTCATCTTCACTTTGAACGGGGATCGTAATATTCGTCTCACCTGCCCCCATGCGCCGCACCCCGGCGGTTAGGGCTTCGAGGGGCTGGGCAATCGAGGAACGCAAAAGAAGCGGAACGATGATGAAAATCAAAAGGCTGCCGCCAATCACTACCCAGGCTACTGGCAGCATAAAGACGTGCAGATAGCGCCGAAAAGCCAATAGGTGATTCTCCAGCAACGGGCTTGCCCCAACGCGAGAGAGGCTGACCAAATCAGCACCGACTTCTGCGCCGGCGGGCAATTTATGCAACGGCTCGCCGCGCCCGGCCACCACGCCGCTCAACCAGGGGTTGGCTGGCGCACTGGCATCGAGGCTGAAGAGAATGGGTTGCGGCAAACCATTGTAGGTGAAGTCGAAGATACCATCCGCGTACAGGATAACCTGGAAGGTGTAGCGCACCCCCGGTTGGGATGACAACAGACGGTTCCAGGTGATAATCAGGCGGTCAGACTCCCGGCGGATGAACAATCCGCTGTCAGCCTCGGCTGAGTTGGGGGTCAACTTCATCCTCAGCGGGAAGATGTTCGGGACGCGGGCAACGGCGGCTTCCAAATTGAGCGGGCGGAACGTCTGACCGAGGCTGAGAATGCCCGAATGGTGGGCGTAGACTTCGGTGTAGATTTCTTCATAAAAGGGAAATGTGAACTCAACCCGATGGTTGCCGTTCTCGTCCAGGGTCTGTACGTCTACCTTCTCACCCAGCGCATGCTCAAAGCGAAAATCCACTTCGCTCACGTTGTATCCGCCTGTTGCGTTGGGCGTGAAGCGCAGGGTTTGGTGGTCGCGCAAGGCAGGCTGAAAGGTCGCGGCATAAGATGGAGCGATCAACCAGCCCAGCGTGCCAAGCAGGGCCAGAAAAAGTGTCAACGTAAGGATGGACAACCTTGAAGCAACATTCACGCTACCGGGAATGAAGTTGACGTAGATGTTTGAAAATGTCCATAACATGAGCAGAATGCCAATGGACACGATGGCATTAAAAACTGTGAACGGAAGCCCGAAACTAATGAATACGCCTGTAAACCCCAACACAAATGGAATGACAAACACCAGCGCGAAGTTGCGTGCGCCCTGTGCCCCCTTGCCCTCCGGCTGCCACAGTTTACTCCACCAGGCAACCGGACGCGGATCTGCAGCCAGGGTTTGACGGAAGAAGGCAAGCGGCACGAATAGCATCACCACAGGCTGGCTATACGCGGCAAAAGGGAAGCGATTGAAAACATTTCCATCCCTCAAAAGGGAATCATAACGATAAATCATGAATCCCACTTCCCAAACAAGGAACGCCAGACTGAGCGACAGGAGAGTGCGCATTTCCAATTTGTGCTGTGGATAGGGTTCGGGGAAGTGGTAGGCAAATCCGATGAGCGCCACCAGTGCCAGCGCCAAAACGGTGTTTTCCGCATAGGCGGTTAGCAAACGGTAAAACGGTAAAAAGGCAGCATTCATCACCAATAATCCGGTTAACACCGTCATCGGCGCGAAGAAAGCGATCAACAGGAACAATGAACGGGCACGCTGACTCTGCAAGCGGTGGAGGAGAAAAAGAGTAATCGCCAGCGACAGAATAAATTGGGTCAGGTAGCTGATGGAGGCGGGGGTGAGATACAGGGCAGGCATACTCGGATAATTCACACAATAATATTATGCTTGCTCATCTTTTCACCATCATATCAAACTTTCCATCTTTTGGGCTTAGCACTACCACCCTCTCTATCACGTAATTTGCGGAACAGGCTGTAAGGTTAACCTTGCTGTCTGTTGAGTTCCATCTCCCGGGCTTTATGAGTAATTGCCAATCTTCTGCAATCCCCCGGTCTAAACTACCCATTGGGACATTCATCATGTAGACGGCATAGGTTTCGCCCATTTCCGGTGTAAAAAAATTAGTATCATTCTTCACTTGACACCGACCTTACAAAACTGTAAACTCCTTTTCAAATTATTAATTTTTATTAATACAATTTTTTAGGGAGTATTCATACATTTTTTGTAATGGGAGATATATATCATGCATGTGCAGACTACCATTCCCGCTTCGCTGCAGAAATATTTCGCAATTATCTTAATCCTCATTATAGTCATGGGGGCGGCTTCACCAAGTAATACAGTGTTTGCCCGAGCAAACGAACGGGAGGTAAAAACTCTCAGTGCAGGAGTCGAGGCTGCCCTTCCTCAGCCAAAACTTCAAGCTGGATGTGTCTCTCCCGCCAATGAGATCGTAGCAGAGAATTGCCTGCCAGGAAACCCGCCAAGTGAATGGGATGTGAGTGGTGCAGGCGACACTTCGATTCAAGGCTTTGCCACCGATATCAGTGCCAACCGTGGCAACACAATTCAATTCAAAATCGATACAACAGCTGCCCTATATGATATCCAGATCTATCGCCTGGGATACTATGGAGGCGATGGCGCTCGTCTGATTCACACGATTAATAATGTTTCCGGGACTGCACAACCTGCATGTAGTCTTTCACCGATTTCCATTGGCGGCGGAAGCACCACCAGTGGACAGTTGCTTGACTGCGGTAACTGGTCCGTATCCGCCAGTTGGACGGTGCCTGCCAATGCAACCTCAGGTGTGTATATAGCGAAACCCACCCGCATTGACAATGGGGGCGCAAGCCATATTGTCTTCATCGTCCGCGACGATGCGAGTGATTCGGACCTACTTTTTCAAACATCGGATACCACCTGGCAATCCTATAACCCGTACGGCGGATACAACGCCTACGGCAGTTCCGGCGCGACAATGGCGGAAAAGTTGAGCTATAACCGCCCCTTCACCACCCGGGGTGGCGAGCTGGAAAATTGGCTTTTCAACGCCGAGTATCCCATGATCCGCTGGCTCGAACGCAATGGATACGATGTCAGCTACATGTCGGCGGTCGATGTGGAGCGTTACGCAAGCCTGCTTTTGAACCACGACATTTATCTTTCGGTGGGGCACGATGAATACTGGTCGCAAGGTCGACGCGACTCGATCACAGCTGCCCGCGACGCCGGCGTGAACCTCGCCTTCTTTAGCGGCAACGAAGTCTATTGGAAGACTCGCTGGGAAGCAAGCACCGCCGACGGCGGCAGCACCGACTACCGCACTCAGGTTGTCTATAAAGAAGGTAACACTGCTCCAAGCGGCTCGGCAGAACACCGCAATTGTTACAACAATTATGACTGCGATCCCAGCCCGATCTGGACGGGTCAATGGCGTGAAGCACCCAGCTCTACACCGGAAAACTCACTGAGCGGGCAGATCAGTTGGCGTTTGAATACGGCTCCCATCACTGTGCCGGGCGAATATGCACCGCTGCGCTTCTGGCGCAATACGGATATTGCCTTACTATTCCCAAGCGGACAGGTCACCCTTTCAGATGGCACACTCGGTTACGAATGGGACCCGGAATCTCCGCAGTACGCCGACTGGTATCCCGCCGGACGCGTTCTGTTATCAGAGACGACCGCCACTTCATTTACGGGGATCCCCGAACAGCATCACATGAGCCTGTATCGGGCGGCATCGGGTGCGCTGGTCTTTGGGGCGGGAACCGTTCAATGGTCGTGGGGGCTGGATGGCGACCACGATCCTGGCACATCCACCGAAGATGAGAACGTTCAACAAGCGACCGTGAATCTGTTCGCAGACATGGGCGTTCAGCCCGCCACACTGCAAGCGAATCTCACCGCCGCAACCGCCTCGACCGACACCACTCCACCGACCGTCACCGTCACAACGCCGTTATCGGGCGCATCTCTCCCCGGCGGACCGATCACCATCACCGGCACGGCAAGCGATGTCGGCGGTGTTGTGGGCGTCGTTGAAATATCCACCAATGGCGGCGCAACTTGGCGGCGCGCAACCGGGCGTGAGAACTGGAATTACACCTATACCGCCACGGAAGGACCTGCCGATATTCGCGTCCGCGCGGCGGATGACAGTATCAACCTCAGTGCGCCGATCACGCACACATTCAACGTTACGGCGCGAGTCTGTCCCTGCTCGATCTGGAATGACACCTTCACCCCCACCGCTTCCGGCAATGATGGGCAGCCCATCGAAGTCGGCGTCAAGTTCCAATCCGCTGAAACGGGCTACATCACCGGCTTGCGCTTCTACAAAGACCCAACCAACACAGGTACGCACATCGGACATCTGTGGGCAAACGATGGAACACAATTAGCCGAAGCCACCTTCACCAGTGAGACTGCATCCGGCTGGCAGGAAGTGTATTTCAGCACGCCCGTTCAAATTCAAGCGAACACCACGTATGTGGCGTCATATCATTCCAGCGGCGGTGGATACTCCTTCGACGACCAGTACTTCACCAGCACCTTTGACAGCCCGCCCTTGCGCGCCCTCGCAAACGGTGAAGATGGTCCAAATGGTGTGTACGCCTACGGCGCGAGCGCCTTCCCCACCCAAACATACCAAAGTTCCAATTACTGGGTGGATGTCATCTTCGACACCACTCCCCAAGTCTATAGCGTGTGGGATCAGGGAACCATCACAGGCAATGCCAACTCTGGCGATGCAACTGCAATTGAAGTTGGCATGAAGTTTCGATCTGATGTCCCCGGTTCGGTTATCGGCGTGACGTTCTACAAAGGCTCGAATAACACCGGTCCGTTCCTCGGTCACTTGTGGAACACATCCGGCTCACAACTTGCGGAAAAGAGTTTCACCAACAACACCGCCGACGAAGGCTGGCAGGAGATCATCTTCGACGCGCCCGTTCCGATCACCGCCAACACCACCTACATTATTTCCTATTTCACCCAATCAGGAAACTATTCGTTCGCAGGCAATTACTTCACGGCAGATGTTTACAACCCGCCTTTGCGCGCCCTCGCCAACGGCGTGGATGGTCCAAACGGTGTGTACAACTACAACGCCAGCGGATTCCCCGCCAGTTCATTCAACGCCAGCAACTATTGGGTGGATGTACTCTTCGCGCCTGACGCGCCCATCGACAACACGCCGCCCACCGTCACGAATGTATCTCCGACGAACGGCGCCGCCAACGTCAACCTTGGGACGACGGTCACTGTGACATTCAACGAAGCGATGGATCCGCTAACGCTGACGGCATCCACCTTTGAATTGCGCGACGCATCGAACAACCTCGTGCCTGCTTCTGTTTCTTACAACTCTGCCACGCGGACAGCGACTCTCACGCCCGACTCCCCGCTCGCGCTTTCAGCGACGTACACTGCCCGGGTCGTTGGCGGCGCTTCCGGCGCGGCTGACGCGGCGGGCAATCCGCTTGGTTCTGACTCCTCCTGGTCCTTCTCCACTCAGGGACCACCCCCCAACGAAGGTCCGGGCGGACCGATCCTCGTGCTTTCGAGCGCTGCCAATCCATTCAGCCGCTACTACGCGGAAATCCTGCGCGCCGAAGGCTTGAACGAATTCACCGCCACCGACATCTCCAACCTGACTGCCGCTTTGCTCAACAATTATCAAGTGGTCATCCTCGGCGAATTTTCCCTCACGCCCGCTGAGGCAGGCTTGATCACGAATTGGGTCAATGACGGCGGCAACCTGATCGCCATGCGACCCGACCCACAACTGGCGGGCTTGCTCGGCTTGACCTCCTCTGGCTCGACTCTGAGCGAAGGCTACCTGCTCGTCAACACTGCCAGCGCACCGGGGCAAGGCATCGTCAACCAGACCATGCAATACCACGGAACAGCAGACCGTTATACGTTAAATGGCGCGACCTCCATTGCAACCCTTTACTCCAATTCAACAACCGCCACCGCCAACCCGGCAGTGACCATCATTAATGTCGGCTTGAACGGCGGACAGGCAGCCGCTTTCACCTACGACCTCGCGCGCTCGGTGGTTTACACGCGGCAGGGTAACCCGGCTTGGGAAGGGCAAAACCGCGACGGGCAGGCAGGTCCCATCCGCTCGGATAACCTGTTCTTCGGCAACGCTGCGGGAGATCCGCAACCAGATTGGATCGACTTCAATAAAGTTCAGATCCCGCAGGCAGATGAACAACAACGTCTGCTTGCCAACATGATCTTAAGCATGAACGCAGACAATCATCCCCTGCCGCGCTTTTGGTACTTCCCGCGCTTCGAAAAAGCGGTGGTGGTGATGACCCACGATGAGCACGGTGGCGGCAACATCATCTCCCGTCTTAATAGTTACAATGCCGCCAGCCCGGTTGGCTGCAGCATAAACGATTGGGAATGTGTTCTCAGTACTACGTACATGTATACCAACGCGCCCATCACGAACGCACAGATGGCATCCTACCAAAATCAGGGACATGAATTCGCGGTTCATATTAATACCGGCTGCGCCAACTTCACCCCCGCTTCCCTTGAAGCCGATTATGCGACGCAGATTCCGGCGCTCGAAGCACAGTTCCCCAGCATCAATACCCAGCGGACTCAACGCACACACTGCATCGCTTTCAGCGATTGGTCATCACAACCGAAAATCCAGTACCAAAATGGGATGCGGTTCGACACGAACTATTACTATTGGCCCGGCAGCTGGCTTCAGGATCGTCCCGGCTTGTTCACTGGGTCTGGTATGCCCATGCGCTTCGCAGACCTCGACGGTACGATGATCGACGTCTTCCAAGCCACCACACAAATGACAGATGAATCGGGGCAATCCTATCCGCTGCACATCAATGCCCTGCTGGATAATGCCGTTGGCGCGCCCGGCTATTATGGGGCATTCACCACCAATATTCACACCGACGGCGGCGCGAACGCCAACAACGCAGCGGCTGAGATCGTCAGTTCAGCCCAATCTCGTGGCGTGCCAATCGTTTCAGCCCAGCAAATGCTCGACTGGGTGGATGGACGCAACTTCTCCGCCTTTAGCGGCATCAGTTGGAATGGCAACGCGCTTGACTTCTTCGTCTCTACAGGCGGCAGTGCGAACGGTCTTTATGCCCTGCTTCCCACCCAATCCAATGCGGGTCCACTTCAAAGTATCACCCGCAACGGAAACCCGGTCACCTATACTACTGAAACCATCAAGGGGATCGAATACGCAATCTTCCCCTCCAACCCGGGCGGAGATTTCCAAGCCATCTATTCGCTCGATACCACAGGACCGGTCATCTCCAACATCGTCTCCACCGTCAACCCGGATGGAACCGTGACCATCACCTGGGATACAGATGAAGCCTCCGACTCACGCGTGGACTTTGGAACGGATTCGAACAACCTGAACTTCAACTCCACTGACGGCGCTTTGGTCACCGCTCACTCCATCACGTTGACCGGGCTCACGCCGAACACAACCTACTACTTCCGCGTCACCTCGGCAGACGCCAGCGCGAACCCATCCACCTCTCCCATCGCGCCAGCGGCGCTGGACTTCACCACACCTTCCGGCTCACTCAACGATACGCTGCTAACAGACTTCAATAGCGGCACGCTCGGCTGTACCTACCCGATGCAGATCGGGAACGGCGCCTTGATCCTGACCCCCGCCATCGCCGCCGAGTTCGACGGCTTTGTGCTCCCATCTGGTTGGTCGTCGCACGTGTGGACGGGTACTGCTCCAACCTTCGCCAGCGGACAGGTCTCATTGAACGGCGTTTCGATCCGCAATGACACTCTTTTGAGCGCAGGAACCTCGCTCGAATTCACAGCAACATTTACCAATCAATCCTTCCAGCATGTCGGCTTTGGCGGCAGCGACCCGACCTACGATAACTCACCATGGATCATGTTCTCCACCAGCAACGACGGGGCACAGTTGTATGCTCGCATCCTCGCCAATCCTGGTGGACCGTTCAACACGGGAGATGACCGAATTCCTCTCGGCGCGCAATATCTCGGCAGTCCGCATCTGTATCGCATTGACTGGAACACAAACAGCGTGGACTTCTACATCGACGGCGCTCTCGTGGTTACACGCAACATCGCCATATCAAGTCAGATGCGTGTTGCAGCTAGTGACTACAATTTTGCCGCCCCCGCTCTCAGTGTAGACTGGATGCACGTCAGCCCATACGCTTCACCGTGTACGTTCACGTCTCACGTTTTCGATGCGGGACAAGCCGTCAACTGGGAGACCATGTCATGGACAGGTCAAACCCCGGCTGGCACATCCTTCGACTTCTCCTATCGCATCGGCAACACACCCACCCCCGATGGCACATGGACATCCTTCACCTCCGTTCCAACATCCGGCGCGGCATTGAGCGGCAACACACGATACATTCAATATCAAACCGTGCTGGCTACAACGAATAACTTGGTAACGCCTGTCCTCGAAGATGTCTCCATCACCTACTCGCTCGGCGCGGATGTCACCCCGCCGACCATCATCGGGCGCGACCCCGCCCCGAACGAAACCGACGTGGACGAGACGACGGACATCACGGTCACTTTCAGCGAACCGATGGACCCGACGACCATCCTCCCCGCCAACTTCACGCTCATCGTCGATGGACCGAACACGCCTGTCCCATTCACGCTCACGTACTCCGGCGTGACCGCCACCCTCAACCCCAACAGCGACCTGACACCCGGCACACAATATGCAGTGCATGTGGATGGCGCGGTTGAAGACCTGGCGGGCAACCCGCTCGGCACAGACTCCGATTGGACCTTTGTCACCGTCGCCAGCGGATTGATCGACACCACAACCTCCGATTTTGGGTCGGGGACAAATGCCTGTTATATTGCTGAAACTGCCAACGGTGAGTTGATCCTCAACCCGACCGTCAGCGCAGAGTTCAGCGGCGCAGCACTACCCATAGGTTGGACAAGCACCCCCTGGCCGGGCGGCGGCACTTCCACCGTCAGCGGCGGGCAGATCACAGTGGATGGCGCGGTGGCATACTACTCAACCTCCACATTCACGCCGGGTCGCAGCATGGAATTTGTCGCCACGTTCACCGCCAGCCAATTCCAACATGTCGGCTTACTTGGCGCGGCAGATTTCGGCGGCAACTGGGCGATCTTCAGCACCAACAACACAACCAACCAACTGTACGCACGTACCAGCGACGGGCAAAACACACTCATCCCCGGCACATGGCTTGGAACGCCGCACCGCTACCGCATCGACTGGACAGCCACCGGCGCATCCTTCTACATCGACGGCGCGTTCTACGCCCAGCACAACGTCGCGCTGGCAGATTTGCGTCCTGCCATCAGCGACTACAACAATGGCGGAACGGCTGCCATCGTCGATTGGATCCGCATGTCGCCTTACGGCACGCCCTGTGCCTTCGAATCGCGCATCTTCGACGCGGGTTCAGTGGTCGATTGGCAAAACCTGATCTCGACCGGCTCCACCCCCGCGGGCACGACCGTCGCGTTTGAAACCCGCACGGGCAATACAGCCACGCCCGATGTCACCTGGTCGGCATGGGAACCCACCAGCGGAGTCATCGCCAGCCCGAACGGGCAGTATGCGCAATATCGCGTCACACTCAGCACGGCAGACGTGAACGTCACACCCATCATCGAAAGTGTGGAATTGACCTACCTGGTCGTCGTCAATCACGCGCCGACGACGAGCGGCATAGCGGATGTTACGGTAGACGAAGACGCATCAGACTCGACCCTCGACCTGTGGACTTCGTTCGCAGACTCAGATGAACCCGACAGCGCTCTGACCTACACCATCGAAGCCAATACCAATCCCGCGTTGTTCACGTCTACCGCGATCACCGGCAACCAGAACCTCGTCCTTGGTTTCACACCAAATGGATTCGGCACAGCCGATATCACCATCCGCGCTACGGATTCGGGCGGCTTGTATGTTGAAGATACCTTCACGGTCACCGTCAATTCGGTCAACGATGTGCCAACCACCACGGGCATCACGAACGTCACCGTGGATGAAGACGCGCTCGACACCACCATCGACCTGTTCCCATCCTTCGCGGACGTGGAAGACGCCGACAACGCGCTGACCTACAGCATCGAAGCCAACACCAACTCCACGCTGTTCACTTCCGTCACCATCACCGGCGGACAGAACCTCGTCCTCGACTACGCGCCGAACGCAAGCGGCACGGCACAGATCACCATCCGCGCCACGGATACAGGGACGGCTTACATTGAAACCACCTTCACCGTCACCGTGAACCCGGTCAACGACACACCGACCGACATCGCCTTGACGAACGACAACGTGGATGAGAACCTCGCCATCGGCACACTCGTCGGCACATTCTCCACCACCGATGTGGACACCGGCGACACCTTCACCTACTCGTTCTGCGGCGGCGCAAATGATGCTTCCTTTAGTTTGAGTGGAAACCAGTTGCTGACTGCTGCTGTATTCAATTACGAAGCGCAGAACAGTTACAGCATTTGCATCCGCAGCACCGATTCGGGCACAGCCTTCTTCGACGAGACCTTCATTATCAGCGTGAACAACGTCAACGAAGCGCCGACCACGAGCGGCATCCCGCCTGTCACCGTGGATGAAGACGCAGCGGATACCACGCTGGATCTGTGGACATCCTTCGCCGATGCAGAAGATGCCGATGGCGCATTGACCTATTCCATCGAAGCCAATACCAATGCGGCGCTGTTCA